>Ga0164294_10001069_pt1 | contig 25780 bp, 24 predicted proteins | sample GEODES005metaG_FD_111479 | JGI IMG/M metagenome (GOLD analysis project Ga0164294, IMG submission 111479) | Oligotrophic lake water microbial communities from Sparkling Lake, Wisconsin, USA - GEODES005 metaG | ecosystem: Environmental > Aquatic > Freshwater > Lake | place: USA: Sparkling Lake...
CAACAACGACACCGTCGATGCCGGCGACATCGGCGCGGGCCACCAGGTGACGGCGCTCTACGAAGTCGTGCCCGCCAATGCCCGGGGCTGGACGCCGGAGCGGCGCTACGACGGCAACCGCCCGGCCGCGCCGGTATCGACCGGCAGCGAGATGGCCTTCGTCAAATTGCGCTACAAGATCCCCGGCAACGAGACTTCGAAGCTGATCGAGCGGCCGGTGCCGGCCAGCCTGATGCAGAGCGCCCAGGCGCCGCGCGGCGACATGGCGTTCGTCACCTCGGTCGCCGCGTTCGGCCAGCATCTGCGCGGCGACAAATACCTAAACGGTTACAGCTACCAGCAGATCGGGGCGCTCGCACCGCCCTCCACCAACTATTGGCGCAGCGAGTTCGGGCGGCTGGTGAAGCTTGCCGATTCGGGACAGTCCGCGAAGGGGGCGAGCGATTAGCTTGTCGCGCTGCGCTGCACCACGTTATGCATTGCACAGGAATCGCAATTCGCACGACGGGGACAGGCGCAGATGAACTACACGGAACCGCTCTTTCAGGGCGCCCCGATCTGGCTGACGCTCCCGTTCGCGGCGATCGCGGCGGGAGTCGTCTTCGCGCTCCTGATCCTGTTCTGGGGTGCCCGCCTCGCCGGCCGCCGCCGCGCCGCGCGCGAGGAGATCGAGGACTTTAACGAGGAGTATCGCGAGGAGGCGCCGCCCGCGCGGCCGATCACCCCGCCGGTCGCTCCGCCGCCCCCGCCGATCACCGAGCCGCCGGTCGCGGCACCCGAGCCGGTGGCACCGCCGCCTGCGCCGGAGCCCGCGCCTGCACCTGAGCCCGAGCCCGAGCCGATCGCAGAGGCCCCCGCCCCGGTGGCAGAGCCCGAGCCGGTCGCCGAGGTCGTGCCGGCCCCGCTCCCGCCGGTGGTCGAGGAAGCACCCGCGCCCGAGCCGCTTGCAGACGAGCCGATCGCGGCAGCCGCGCCGCTCGATGCTTCGCCCGCCTCGCTCGCTTCGGATATTGCCGAGCCCGCGCCCGAACCGGCCCCGGCGCCCGAGCCCGTCGCCGCCGCGGCACCTGCTGCGGACGACCTTACCCGGATGAAGGGCGTCGGTCCGCGCCTGGGCGAGAAGCTCAACAGCGTCGGCATCACCAGCTTCGCGCAGCTCGCCGCGCTGACACCCGAAGAGGCCGAGGCGCTCGACGCCAGGCTGGGCGACTTCCAGGGCCGCATCCACCGCGACCGCTGGATCGAGCAGGCAAGCTTCCTGGCGAAGAACGATATCGCCGGCTTCGAAGGCGTGTTCGGGAAGCTCTAGGCGAAGAGTTGCGGCGCCCGGCTGCGGACCGCTTCGACGAGTTCGTCGGTGCGGCGGTCCGCCAGCCACAGCGTGACCGGCAAATCCGGGCGCTTCATCGCGCGATTGCTGCGCAGGATATGGGCGAGCTGCTTGCCGGGGGGCAGCGGCGCGCCTTCCACCAGCCAGAGGTTCAGCCGCCCGTTCAGCATCTCGGCGCGGGCGATGGCGCTCCAGGGCAGCGTCCCGATATAGCAAGTGGCCATGCGGATGCCGTCGGCATCGACCGCAACCATTTCGCCCTGCAGGCGCAGGGCGCGGCCAACCCAGAAGCTGGCATAGGCGAGCAGCGCCGCGCATCCGACACCGAACAGCAGCACGCCCCAATCGCCGATGCTGCTCGGGTTCATCGACAGGCCGATCATGATCGTGACCGCGATCACCAGCAGGGCGCAGGCGAGCATAAGGGCCATCTGCCCCCACACCTTCGCCCGCGACACGCGCGCCACGAAGGGCGCGTCGCTCACTTCTCCGCCCGGTCGACCAGCAGCTTGTCGATCTTGCGCCCGTCCATGTCGACGATCTCGAAGCGCCAGCCCTGCTCGACGAAGCTGTCGCCCTCATTGGGCAGCCGCTTGAGCACCGACAGCGCGAGGCCGGCGACGGTGGCGTAGTCGCGGTCCTCGTCGAGATCGAGGCCGAGCTTCTCGGCGAGCAGGTCCGCCGGCATCTGGCCCGAGACGAGCAGCGAGCCGTCCTCGCGGGTCACGATGTTGGGATTGTCGCCCGGCTCGACGTCCGACGCCAGCTCGCCGGCGATCGCCGCGAGCAGGTTCGCCGGGGTGACGATGCCTTCGAAATGGCCGTACTCGTCATGGACCAGGCCCATCGGCACTTCGGCGCGGCGCAGCGCGCCGAGCGCGTCCATCGCATCGACCGTATCGGGCAGGATCGGCGCCTCGCGCATCAGCTTGCGCAGGTCGAGCGCCTCGCCGCGGAACAGCGCCGCGGCAATGTCGCGCGCCTGGACCACGCCGATCACGGTATCGACCGATCCCTCGGCCACCGGCAGGCGGGTATGCGGGGTGAGCAGCAGCGCCTCGCGGATGCCGTCGGCATCGAGGTTCACATCGACCCAGTCGACATCGGTGCGCGGCGTCATCACCTCGCGCACCGGCCGGTCTGCCAGGCGGACGACGCTGGAGATGATCGAGCGCTCATGCTCCTCGATCACGCCCGACTTGCTGGCCTCGGCGACAAGCAGGTGCAGCTCCTCGGCGGTGACCCGATTCTCCGATTCGCGATCGAGCCCGATCAGGCGGAAGATCAGCTTGGTGGTCGAATCGAGCAGCCAGACCAAAGGCGCGGTCAGGCGGCTGATCCACAGCAGCGGCACCGAGACCAGCACCGCGATCGGCTCGGGCGAGCGCAGCGCGAACTGCTTGGGCACCAGCTCGCCGGCGACCAGCGAGCCGAAAGTGGTGAGGCCGATGACGATCGCGATGCCGAGCGTGTGGGCAAGCTCGTCGTTCACCCCGAGCAGCGCGATTCGCTGTGCGGTCGGCTCGCCCAGGCTGGCGCCCGAATAGGCACCGGCGATGATGCCGATCAGGGTGATGCCGATCTGCACGGTGGAGAGGAACTTGCCCGGATCGGCGGCGAGCTGGATCGCGGTACGGGCGCCCGCACCGCTGCGCCCAGCCCGAGCCATGGCCTCCAGCCGCGCCGTGCGCGACGAGACGATTGCGAGTTCCGACATCGAGAAGAGGCCGTTGAGAACGATCAGCGCGAAGATGATCGCTACGTCTATCCAGGGGAAAGGCGCTAACATGGTGCGCAGCCTTCATATCCGCAGATGATGCCCTGCGGCAACCGGCGTTGCATCCGCGCAATGAAACGTAAGACTTGGCCCGGGATTCAGCCCCGCCGTTCGCGGAAGAAATCGCGCAGGATCTCGCCCGCCTCCGCCTCGCCGATGCCGGGATAGAGCTCGGGATGATGATGGCAGGTCGGCTGGGTGAAGAAGCGCGGGCCATGCTCGACCGCGCCGCCCTTGGGATCGGAGGCGCCATAATAGACGCGCGCGATTCGGGCATGCGCGATCGCGCCGGCGCACATCGCGCAAGGCTCGAGCGTCACCCACAGGTCGCAATCCTCGAGCCGCTCGCGGCCAAGCGCGCTGGCGGCGGCGCGAATCACCCGCATCTCGGCATGGGCGGTGGGGTCGTGGAGCGTGCGCGGCGCATTGGCTGCGGTGGCGATCACCTTGCCCTGGTGAAGGATCACCGCGCCGACCGGCACCTCCCCGGCCTGCGCAGCCTCGCGGGCAGCATCGAGCGCAAGACGCATCGGTTCGGGGAGCGGGAACATGCGGGATGCGTAGCGCGGAAGCTTTAAGGCGTCACCCGAACTGTTCCCCGGCGAAAGCCGGGGCCCAGAGTCACAAGCGACACGGCAGAGAAATCCTGGGCCCCGGCTTTCGCCGGAAACAGCCAGGCCATCAGGCAGTTGCGGGTTCGGAGAATCGCGCTGGCGAATCCCGCAGCACGCTCCACAGCGCAAATCCGATACCAGGCAGGAACCCGAGCACCGTCAGGCCGGTAGCGATCCAGAAATCGCGCCCCGGCCCCCTGGCCAGGTACACGCCCAGCGGCGGCAGCAGCACTGCCGCCACGATCGGGCCGGGGCGCGTTTCCATTACTGCGCGGCAGGCGTCGGCGTCGGAGTCGCGCCGGCCTGCTTCACTTCGATGGTGGGCAAGGTCACAGTGGTGTTCTTCATCTCAACCGTCGGGACAGCAACGGTCGTATTGGTCGATCCGATCCCTACCGATCCCGTTTCGGCCTTGAATTTGGGCAGCTGGCCGCCCTTGGCGTCGAACGTGATGGTCGGCATCGTCGCACCCTGCTGCTGTTCGATACGCAACATGCCCACCGACATGAGCACGACGACGGCAAGCGCGATAAGGCCTATAAGCACGAGAATTCCACGCATCGTTTCATCTCCCCAATTTGAATCGTTTGCGTAATCAACGCCGCATCAACCATGGCGGTTGCATCGGTACAAGGCGTTTCTCTGGCGAATCGGTTGACGCCCCGTCCCAATCCGGTTATCCGCGCCACCTTTCCGGCCCCAGTTCGCTGAGGCTCAAACCAGGATATCAAGCGATGTCGCGCATTTGCGAGCTGACCGGCAAGGGCCGGCAGGTGGGTAACAACGTTTCCCACGCCAACAACAAGACCAAGCGTACGTTCCTGCCGAACCTGCAGAACGTCACGCTGATCAGCGATTCGCTGGGTCGCAGCGTCCGCCTGCGCGTCTCGACGCACGGTCTGCGCTCGGTCGAGCACAATGGCGGCCTGGACAACTGGCTGCTCAAGACCAGCGACGACGACCTGTCGCTGCGCGCCCGTCGCCTGAAGCGCGAAGTGCGCAAGGCGTCGGCCGAGAAGACCGCGGCCTAACAGCCCACGTCTTTGACGGCTCAATGCGAGCCCGTTCTCCATGCGGAGGGCGGGCTTTTCGCATGTGGATGCATCAAGGTCGGTCATGCTAGGTCGCGGCGATGCATCTGCGTGCATTGTCAGCCCACCTTGTCGCCCTGTCGACGCCCGCCGCGTGCGCTTCGCCAGGCACCGATCCCTACCGGGAGCGCAATGGGAAGGCGGAGGCGTTCGCAGACTATCGGCGCGGCGCGCGCCTGAAGATCTATTCTCACATCTCCAACGGTTTCGTGCCCGGCTCCGAAAGCCCCGGCCTGGCAGGATGCTCGCCGGCGGAGAGCGAACGGCGCGGACTCTTCATATTCCTCCCGGAAGCCGCTTTCCAGGAAGGGGCACCGACGACGCCCGCCCAGGACGCCGTGGCAGCGTCCGCGATTCGCTTTGCGCGGGACTACAACCTTGCCACCCTGGGCTTGCGAAAGCGCGAGCTTCAGGCGCTGTGCCCTCAGGTGCGTCCCGCCCCGCAATAGCCCTCAGCGTTTCGCGAACTCGATCCGGAACTTGAGCAGCAGCGACCATTCCCAGAATTGCTGGTTGTCGTCCGATGCGACCCACAGGATCGTGTCGTCGCCTTCGCGCGTCACCGCCAGCGCTTCGTAATTGTCGTGGAGCAGCGGGGCGTCGAGGGTTGCGATCTCGGTGCCGCGCAGCACGGTGCCGGCGCGAATCCCGCGCGGATCGACCAGGGTCAGCTTGGCGGTGAACAGCCCGGGCACCGCGAATCGCCGGTTGAGCACGATGAGCCGCCCATCGGGCAGCTGCACCGCGTCGCTTGGATCGTAGAGCTCGTTCGGCGGCATATAGGTGAAGCGAATCGGCTCCGCACCCGGCGCGGTCGGGTCGCCGGGGAAGAGCAGCGCCTCGCGGCCGAGCCGGCTGCCCTTGGGCCGCGAGGTTTCGCTGATCACCATGAAGCGGCCATCGGCCATGCGCACCATCGATTCGGGGCCGCCATTGATGGACCAGCCGCGCATCGCCGCCGGCCGTGCGCTCCGCTCGGCCCGGGTCAGCCCGGCATCATAGCGCCAGATCGCGTTGTAATTCTCGAAGCCCACCCAGATCTGGCCGGTGGCCGGATCGCTGACCATCGATTCCGAATCGCGCTCCGACTTGAGCCAGCCGGTGCCAGGGCCATCGGGCAGGTCGCCGAAGACGAGCTCGCGCGGCGTCCAGTCGGCGCCCATGCGGAAGCGGATCAGGGTTCCGCCATCGGCCAGCAGGGTGAACTGGTCGCCCTTGATCAACATCGACGAGAAGCCGCCAAAGGCGCGATCGGGGCTCTTCAGCCGGATGCCACCCAGATAGGTCAGCGCCCCCACCCGCGTCCGCGCCGGATTGTGGAGATCGAGCGGCACGCGCTCAACCGTCATCCGCGGCACGTTGCCCAGCAGGTCGCGGCCGTCCCGCCCCGAAGCGGGCAGCAACAGGATCAGGAACAGCAGGAAAAGCCCGAAGGCGGAACGGCGCAGCATCGCTTCCGCTCATAGCGGCTCAGGGGCGAAGGGCCAGCTTCAGAAGATGAACGCCAGATGACCAACGCGTTCAGAAGAAACTAAAGGGAACCCGCTAGACTCGGGTTCGTTATCATTCACGAGTTTACCCTCGCGTAGCGTATCGAGGGCTGAGGGCCGCTCTGGAAGGAGCGGCCCTCGTCGTGTCAGTACATGTGCTGGCCGCCGTTGATCGACAGCGTCGATCCGGTGACGAATCCGGCCTCATCTGAGCAGAGGAATGCCACGCCGCGCGCGATCTCGTGCGCCTGGCCGAGGCGGCCGACCGGGATCTTGGCGACGATCTTCTCAAGCACTTCGGCCGGCACCGCTGCGACCATGTCGGTGTCGATATAGCCCGGGGCGATCGCATTGACGGTCACGCCGAAGCGCGCGCCTTCCTGCGACAGCGCCTTGGTGAAGCCGTGGATGCCCGACTTGGCGGCGGCATAATTGACCTGGCCGTACTGGCCGGCCTGGCCGTTGATCGAGCCGATATTGACGATGCGGCCCCATTTGCGCTCGCGCATGCCCGGGAACACCGCGTGCGCCATGTTGAAGCAGCCGCCCAGGTTGATGCGGATCACGTCTTCCCACATCTCGCGGCTCATCTTCAGGATGGTGCCGTCGCGGGTGATGCCGGCATTGTTGATCACCACGTCAACCGGGCCCAGCTCGGCCTCGACCTTGGCCACGCCCTCGTGGCAGGCGTCATAATCGCCCACGTCCCACTTATATGCCGCGATGCCGGTGCGCTCGGTGAAGGCCTTGGCCTTCTCGTCATTGCCCGCATAGTTGGCGGCGACGGTCATCCCTGCATCCCGAAGCGCAAGGCTGATTGCCTCGCCGATGCCGCGGGTTCCGCCCGTCACGATCGCTACGCGTGCCATGCCTTATCCTCTCCTTCATGGTGTATCGGAACGCTAGGCAGGCTGGGTCCAGCCCGCAAGCTCCTCGCTCAAAATTGTCCGCAGCATGTCGATGCCACCGGGGCTGTCGTTGAGACAGGGAAGATAGGCGAACTGGCTTCCACCCGCGGCGAGGAACGTCTCGCGCCCGCGGATCGCCAGTTCCTCAAGCGTCTCCAGGCAGTCCGCCGAGAAGCCGGGCGCGACGATCGCGACCTTCTTCACGCCCTTGCCCGGCAGCGCGGCGAGCGTCGCATCGGTGGCGGGATCGAGCCACCTGGCCCGGCCGAAGCGCGACTGGAAGGTGACAACCAGCTCGCGGCCCAGCGCCTCGCCCAGCAGGCGCGCGGTCTTGCGGCAATGGCAGTGATAGGGATCGCCCAGCTCTAGCGTCCGCTGCGGCATGCCGTGGAAGCTGGCGAGGATCGCATCGGGCTCGAAATCGAGCGTCGCCAGGCTGTCTTCCACCGACGCCTTCAGCGCAGCGACATAGGCGGGATGGTCGTGATAGGGCGGCAGCGTGCGGAGCGCCGGCTGCCAGCGCATCTGCGCCAGCGCCTCGAACGCCTTGTCATTGGCAGTCGCCGTCGTCGCCCCGCAATATTGCGGATAGAGCGGCGCGAGCAGGATGCGCTCGGCACCCTGCGCCTTCAGCGCCGCGATCCGATCGGCGATCGCCGGGGTTCCGTAGCGCATCGCATGATCGACCAGCACGCCGTCGCCCCAGGCGCCTTCGAGCGCCCGGGCCTGCGCCCTAGTGATCGCGGCGAGCGGCGAACCGTCGTCGCGCCAGACCTGGCCATAGGCGTGCGCCGATTTCTTCGGCCGGGTGCGCAGGATGATGCCGCGCAGGATCGGCTGCCAGAGCAGCGGTGGGATCTCGACGACGCGGCGATCGGACAGGAATTCGGCGAGATAGCGCCGCACCGACGCCGCATCGGGTGCGTCAGGCGTGCCGAGATTGACGATCAGGACGCCAATCTTCGGTGCGGCAATCGGCGGGTGCCCGTCGGGAAGGCTCATTCGACGTCCGACAGCAAAGGCAGCACGCGGAAGCGGACGCCGCTCGCCGATTGCAGCGCATTGGCGATGGCGGGCGCGACCGGCGGCACCGCCAGCTCGCTCACCCCACCCGGATCGGCGGCGTTGCGGATGATCTCGACGGTGATGTCGGGCGCATCCGCCAGCGTCGGCAGGCCGAGCTCGGAGATGTCGCGCACATCGGCGACATTCTCGGTGAAACCCGTCGATCCTGCGATCGCCGCGGCCATGCCGAACAGCAGCCCGCCTTCGATCTGCTGAGTCACCAGATCGGGGTTCACCACCCGCCCGCAATCCACCGCCGCGACCAGCCGCTCGACCACCACCTTGCGCCCGTCGAGCCGCGCCTCGGCCATCACGGCGATATAGGAGCCGCGAAAGGCGTGGCAGGCTATGCCCTGGCCGCTGCCGGGCTGGCCGCCCTGCCAGCCGCCGAGCTGCGCCGCGGTCTGCAGGCAGCGCGCCAACCGGGTCTCGTTGCCGAGCATCGCCATGCGGAACGACACGGCATCCTGCTCGGCGACATGCGCCAGCTCGTCCATGAAGCTCTCGACGAAGAAGCAATTGTAGCTGTGGGCGCCCGAGCGCCAATAGCCGGTCGGCACGCCGATCGCCGCAGGGTGATGATCGATCCCGTAATTGGGAATGCCATAGATCGGCTGCGCGCCCGCCACTGCGGAAGGATCGCCCTTGCCCGGCATCGCCAGCGAGGCCTGCACCACCGGATCGCTGCCGAGCAGCCGGGCAGCCAGCTCGCGCCCCGTCTCGGGCGCGGCGATCTTGGCGAGCAGGCCGGAGACCTGACCGCGGACATTGAGTTTGCCGGTCAGCCGCCCGATCGCCGGCGGGCGATAGCGGTCGTGGCGCATGTCCTCGCCGCGCGGCCAGGTGAGCTGCACCGGCCGGCCGATCCGCTCGCTGAGCAGCGCCGCCTGCCCCGCCACGTCATGCTCCAGCCGCGCGCCGAACGACCCGCCTGCCATCGTCGCATGCACCGTCACCGAACCTTCGGAGATACCGATCGCCCGCGCTGCCGCCGCGCGTGCCAGCCCCGGCGCCTGGGTCGGCAGCCAGAGCGAGAGACGCCCATCGGCATAGGACGCGGTGCAGGTCGCCGGCTCGAGCGCGGCGTGCAGCGCGACATCGACGCGGTACTCGGCATTGACCACCTTGGCCCCGCGGAAGTCCGCCGCCAGGTCGCCTGCCTCGTGCAGCCGCGCGCCATCTGCATTGAGCGCGCCGTTCAGCGCATCGGCAATGCTGTCATTGTTGATCACGTCCTCGGGCGTCTTGAAGCGCGGGCGCATCGCATCGATCGCGCGCTGCGCCGCCCAGCCATTGTTCGCCACCGCCGCGACCCAGTCACTGGTCGTCACCACCGCGAGCATGCCGGGGATTTTGTTGGCCGCCGCCTTGTCGAGCTTCACCAGCTCGGTCTCGCCGATCGGCCCCATCCGGATCGAGGCGAACACCATGTTCGGCAGGCGCACATCGCCGGCATAGACCAGGCTGCCATCGACCTTGGCCGGCGCATCGAGCCGCGGGAGCGACTGGCCATAGAGCCGGTTCGCCTCGCCAGTGCGCAGCGGCACGTCGCCGGGGACGCTTTCGTCCGCCGCTTCCGCCGCCAGCTCGCCGAAGCCGAGCTTCGAATTGCCGTGGATCACCTGTCCGCCGGCGGTATCGCAGCTCTTCCACTCCGCGCCCCAGCGCCGCGCCGCGGCCTTGCACAGCAGCACCCGCGCGGTGGCGCCGGCATGACGCAGCTGGTCCTCGAAGCTGCGGATCGAGGTCGAGCAGCCGGTGAGCACCAGCCCGGTGCGCGCGGCATGGCTGCGGCGCAGCTGCTCGGGCAGGCCGCCCAGCGCCAGCTCGAACAGCTCCTGCGCCGCCAGCGGATTGGCATAGAGCGGGTTGAGCGGCGCCGGCTCGACGCCGACCAGCTTCCAGTCCGCCCCCAGTTCGTCGGCGATGATCTGCGGCATGGCGGTGAACACGCCCTGCCCTTCCTCGCATTGGGGAATCGCGACCGAGACATGCCCGTCCGCGCCGATCTTCAGCCAGGCGCCGAACAGGCTCTCGCCCGGTGCCGCGGTGAGATTGGGCAGATAGGTGCGCGGCCATACCGCCCAGGCGACCACCAGTCCCACGCCCACGCCGCCGCCGATCAGCAGCGTGCGCCGATCCAGCTTTCCGAGCTTGCCGATATCGACCTTCATCGCATCCGCTCTATCGCGCATGGCCGCCCTGCGCCAGATGAGCCTTGGGTTTGAGGCTCGCCTGCTCTATCGGGACGGTACACCCGGAGGGACACCAAGTGCTGCTTGCCACCCTGGCTGCCGATGCTGCCAACCATATTCACTTCAAGGATCTCGGCCTGAACAAGGTCGCGCTCTCGCTCGGCTTCTTCGACATCAAATGGTATTCGCTGGCCTATATCGCCGGCATCCTGATCGGCTGGTGGTATCTGCTGCGCCTGCTCCGCGAGCCCGGCGCGCCGATGAGCAAGAAGCATGCGGACGACCTCGTCTTCTACGCGACGCTCGGCATCATCCTGGGCGGCCGCCTCGGCTATGTGCTGTTCTACGGGCTCGACCGGTTCATCGAGCACCCGATCGAGATCATCAAGCTGTGGGACGGCGGCATGTCGTTCCATGGCGGCGCGATCGGCACCACGCTCGCGATCCTGCTGATGTGCCGCCAGCAGAAGCTCAACTGGCTGCGCGTGCACGACTATGTCGCCTGCGTCGTTCCCTTCGGCCTGTTCTTCGGTCGGCTGGCGAACTTCGTGAACGGCGAGCTGTGGGGCAAGCCGGCCGACCTGCCCTGGGCGATGGTCTTCCCCGGCGCCGGCGACGTCGCCCGCCATCCGAGCCAGCTCTACGAGGCGGGGCTCGAGGGCCTCGTCCTCTTCGCGATCCTGTGGTTCGCCTTCTGGCGCACCAAGGCGCGCTACGAGCCGGGCAAGCTCGTCGGCATCTTCCTGCTCGGCTATGGCTGTTTCCGCTTCTTCGTCGAATATTTCCGCGAGCCCGATGCGCAGTTCGCCGGAACGATGTTCGAGAACGTCATCCATATGGGCCAGGTGCTGTGCCTGCCGATGATCGTCGGCGGCATCTATCTGATCGTCACCGCCAAGGGCCGCCGCGAGCGGGTCGAGCCGATCGCGGGCACGGAGAGCGTGGCCTGAAGTGACCGACGTTCCGGTAGACAAGGGGCCTCTGGACGCTAGCGAACAGGACCGCGCCGCCAACGCCGCGGAGCCCCTGCTCGCCGAGCGGCTCTCCCGCGCCATCACCATGGCCGGGCCGATCCCGCTCTCGCAGTTCATGGGCGCCGCCAACGCGCACTATTACGCCACGCGCGACCCGCTCGGCGCGCGCGGCGACTTCACCACCGCGCCCGAAGTCAGCCAGATGTTCGGCGAGCTGATCGGCCTGTGGATCGCCGATCTGTGGCAGCGCGCCGGATCGCCGGCCGCGCGCTATGTCGAGCTGGGGCCGGGCCGCGGAACCCTCGCCGCCGACGCGCTGCGCGCCATGGCCAAGGCCGGGTTCCAGCCGCCGGTCGACCTGGTCGAGACCAGCCCGACGCTCCGCGCCGCCCAGGCCGAGCGCGTGCCGCATGCCGAATTCCATCTCGGCCTGCTCGGCCTGCCCGAGGATGCGCCGCTGATCGTCGTCGCCAACGAGTTCTTCGACGCGCTGCCGATCCGCCAGCTGATCGCCACGCAGGAAGGCTGGCGCGAGCGCCTCGTCGCCTGCCAGGACACGTTGTTCCTGCCGATCGCGGGCGACCGCAGCTTCGACAGGATCATTCCGCCGTCCTTCAAGGAAGCCGCGCCGGGATCGATCCTCGAGACCTCGCCCGCCAGCGTCGCGGTGCTGCGCCAGCTCGCCCAGCGGCTGACCGCGCAGGGCGGCGCCGCGCTGGTCTTCGACTATGGCTATATGGGCCCGGCGATCGGCGACACGCTGCAGGCCGTGAAAGGCCATGCCTATGCCAATCCCTTCGACGAACCGGGCGAGGCGGACCTGACCGCGCATGTCGACTTCGCCACGCTGGCAGAGGCCGCGCGCGCCGAGGGACTGGTCGTCCATGGCCCGGTGACGCAGGGCGACTTCCTGATGCGGCTTGGCATCACCGAGCGCACCGCCGCCCTTTCGCTCGCCACGCCCGAGCGCGCCGGCCAGCTCGCCACCGATCGCGAGCGGCTGGTCCATCCCGAGCAGATGGGCGAGCTGTTCAAGGTAATTGCCTTCACCGCGCCGGGCTGGCCGGTGCCCGCCGGATTCGAACCATGATCTACCGTGACGCCACCATCGATGATTTGCCCGCGATCGACGCACTGTTCCGCGTGAGCTTCGTCGCGACCTTTGGCCACCTCTACCAGCCGCAGGACCTTGCCGACTTCCTCGGCAAGTTCACGCCCGAGGCCTGGGCCGGCGAGTTCGCCGAACAGGACCTGCACTTCCAGCTCGCGGAAGACGAACAGGGCCTGGCCGGCTTCGCCAAGACCAGCCGGCTGACGCTGCCCGCCGAGGCGACCGCGCGCACCTATGAGCTGCGCCAGCTCTATCTCGACGAGCGCGCCAAGGGCAGCGGGGCCGCGCAGGCGCTGATGGACTGGGCGCTGGACCAGGGCCGCGCCCAGGGTGCCGAGGAGATGTGGCTCTCGGTCTATGTCGACAATCACCGGGCCAAGCGCTTCTACGAGAAGAACGGGTTCGAGGATCGCGGGCCGTACATCTTCATGGTCGGCGAGCATGAGGACGAAGACCGGCTGATGCGGCGCGTGCTGTGAGCGACGTCGAGACCTTCCGGGCTCGCGCGCTCCACGGCGTCGCGCACGGCTTTCTCGGCCGCAAGGGCGGCGTCTCGACCGGCGACGTGGCCAGCCTCAATGTCGGGCTGGGCTCGCAGGACGATCCCGCGCTGATCGCCGAGAATCGCCGCCGCGCGACCGAAGCGGTGCTGCCCGGCGCGCGCCTGGTGACGGTCCACCAGGTCCATTCGCCCGACTGCGTCACCGTGATCGAGCCGTTCGAGGATCGCCTGCGCCCCAAGGCGGATGCGCTGGTCACCGATCGCCCCGGCCTCGCGCTCGGCATCCTCACCGCCGATTGCGCGCCGGTGCTGTTCGCGGACCGCGCCGCCGGCGTGGTCGGCGCGGCGCATGCCGGATGGAAGGGCGCGATCGGCGGCGTTACCGATTCGACGATCGCCGCGATGGAGACGCTGGGCGCCCGGCGCGACCGGATCATCGCCGCGGTGGGGCCGTGCATCGCCCGTGCCTCCTACGAAGTCGACGTGCTGTTCCTCGCCCGCTTCGCCGATGCCGATCCGGAGAATGAGCGCTTCTTCACTGAAGGCCGGCGCGAGGATCACTGGCAGTTCGATCTCGAGGCCTATGTCGCGCACCGGCTGGCCGCCGCCGGCATCCGCACCGTCGAAATGCTCGGGCAGGACACCTACGCCCAGCCCGAGCATTTCTACTCCTTCCGCCGCGCCACGCACCGGCAGGAGCCCGATTACCGCCGCCAGATCTCGATCATCGGGCTCTGATCACTTCGGCTCGGGCTCGGTGCGGCCGGCCAGCACATCTTCGGTGCGGAAATAGCTGATCGGGTTGTTGCCGTCGGGCTCCGCGACTTCGCCGGCGTTCAGCATCTGCCCGACCAGCCGGCAGGTCACCGCCGCACGCGAGCCGTTGACCAGCACGGTACCGCAATCGCTGACCTTGACGATGGCGAAGCGCGGATAACCCTTCTCCTTCGACAGCCGGGCAAGCTCGCCCAGCGCCAGCCGGAACATCTCGCGCGGATCGCCGTTGGCCCGATCGACTGCCGAGGCCCGGATCACGCTGCCCTTGCGATATTTGCCCACCACTTTCGGCCACTGGTTGCCCATCACCAGCCGAGCCAGCTGGGCCTGCGCCGGCAGCGCCCCCGCAACCGACAGCATCGCCGTCGCCGCCAGCAGCGCGGCCCCCTTCGCGATACGCATTCTGCATCCCCCCTTTTCCCCGCCCCGGCGCGGATTGTGCCGGGAAGCGGGTGCAACCCGCAGCGCAACTGGTTACAGATGCAACCAATCGCCCACAGATTCGGGCGGATAATACCCATCCGCGGAGAGCATTGCATGACTGATGAAACCGAAGCCGACCTGACCGGCGGCACCCCGCGGCGCCGGCCCAAGGCCAATGTCGACAAGGTCGGCACCCGTCAGCTCAAGCCCAGCACGATGATGATGGGCCATGGCTATGACCCGATGCTCTCGGAAGGCTCGCTCAAGCCGCCGATCTTCCTCACCTCGACCTTCGTCTTCCCCAATGCCGCCGCCGGCAAGCGCCATTTCGAAGGCGTCACCGGCAAGCGCCCGGGCGGTGCCGACGGCTTGGTCTATTCGCGCTTCAACGGCCCGAACCAGGAAATCCTCGAAGACCGCCTCGGCATCTGGGAAGGCGCCGAGGACGCGCTGGCCTTCTCCTCGGGCATGTCGGCGATCGCCACGCTGTTCCTGTCGATGGTCAAGCCGGGCGACACGATCGTCCACTCGGGCCCGCTCTATGCGGCGACCGAAACGCTGATCGCGCGCATCCTCGGCCGCTTCGGCGTCCACTGGCTCGACTTCCCGGCGGGCGCCACCCGCGAGGAGATCGACGCGGTGCTGAGCAAGGCCGCCTCGGGCAATGTCGCGCTGATCTATCTGGAGAGCCCGGCCAACCCGACCAATGCGCTGGTCGATGTCGAGGCCGTGCGCGCCAGCCGCGACGCTATCTTCACCGGCGCCAACAAGCCGCCGATCGCGATCGACAACACCTTCCTCGGCCCGCTCTGGGCCAAGCCGCTGGAGCAGGGCGCCGACATCGTCGTCTATTCGCTGACCAAGTATGCCGGCGGCCATTCGGACCTGGTGGCGGGCGGCGTGCTGGGCTCGAAGGAACACATCAACACGATCCGGCTGATGCGCAACACGATCGGCACGATCTGCGACCCGAACACCGCCTGGATGCTGCTGCGCTCGCTTGAGACGCTCGAGCTCCGCATGAGCCGCGCCGGCGAGAATGCCGCCAAGGTCTGCGAATTCCTGCGCAACCACCCCAAGGTCGAGCATGTCGGCTATCTCGGCTTCCTCGAGGAAGGCTCGCGCCAGGCGGACATCTACAACCGCCATTGCACCGGCGCCGGCTCGACCTTCTCGCTCTACCTCAAGGGCGGCGAGAAGGAGGCGTTCGCCTTCCTGGACAGCCTCAAGATCGCCAAGCTCGCCGTGTCGCTGGGCGGCACCGAGACGCTGGCGAGCCACCCCGCCGGCATGACCCACCTCTCGGTGCCGGACGCGCGCAAGCAGGCGCTGGGGATCACCGACAACCTCGTCCGCATCTCGATCGGCGTCGAGGATGCCGACGACCTGATCGCCGACTTCGAAGAAGCGCTGAAGGCGGTCTGATCCCTGAAGTGCGAGCGCGCCCCAGCGGCGCGCTCGCATGCTCAGTGCACGAAGCCGAACGGTAGCGTAGCGATCACCGGCAGCGCGAAGCACTGGCCGTTGAGTGCGTTCGCCATCATGCGCTGGCGGCGCTCCAGATCATCCTCGGCCGCGCTGCCCGGATTGCGGAGGAAGAGCGACAGGCCCGATGCCGCCCCGGGCGCGCGCGGATCGACATGGGTGAAGGCAGTTCCGGTATCCCCGGTGTGGCAGCCATTGCAGGTGTTGAGCGAAAAGGCCTTGCGTGCGTCCGGGTTTACCGACGCGCCATAGCTCACATCGGTCCAGGTGAAGCCGGTATTATCGAAGGTCGGCGCCTCCGCGCCCAGGATCGCCTGGTTCACCGGCGCCGGCAGCACTGCGGGTATCTGATTGCTGCCCGCAATGACCGCCGCTTCGTTATCGATGAGATACTGGCCGAGCAGCGCACGCGAGGCCGCGAGATTCTTGAAGCTGATGTCAGGCGTCTGCTTGACGGTGACGTTGTGCAGGTTCCCCGCATCCGGCTCACCGGCACTGCGCGGCTGGAATTCGAACAGCACCCAGGGGGGATTGATCCGATCGTTGGTGCGGATCTGCGAGATCGCGCTGCGATTGGGCAATTGCGCGGGATTGGCGTTCGCCTTCGCGAAGCTCTCGGTCATCGTCTCAAGCTTCTGGTTGAAGCTGCCGCCCAGCACCAGGCCGCTGCTGCTCAGGCTGAACCAGTCCTGGATCCAGGCCTTCTTCGCGCTGCAGCTCGCTTTCTGCACGGCATATTCGAAGATCACTGTCGAAGGCAGCGGCGCGTTGGAGCAGACATTGTCGGGATCGACGACACCGAAGACGAAGCGCGCCTCCCCGGCATTGCCGCCGCCATAGCCTCCAACGGCACCGCCGAGATCGGTGCGCGAGACGATTGCCAGCAAACGGAACGGCGCCTTGTTGAGATCGAGCTTTACGCCCCCGCTCTTGGCAAGCCAGCGGTTTCGGACCTGGGTGACAAACGTCGGCCGCGCCGCAGTGGAGAAGCCGTTCACCGGCTGCGCAGCGTTCTGCTGCGTCAGCCAGTTGAATACGAAGTCCTCGGGCTGGATTCCAGTCTGCGGCGTGTTCGCCATCTCGGTCATCAGGTGCTTGAAGCTCCAGACGCCATCGGGATTACCCGCGGCGCCGCAGGGCTCGAAAGTGCGCGCCGGATCCTTCACCACTTCGGTCGCGGTGATCATCAGCGAGCGCTCGGGCTTGATCGCCGCAGGCAGGACCTTGAGCTTGGGCAGTGAAACGATGTCGATCGGCACACGCTTGCCGAACAGGATCGCGCGCGCATCGGCCTTGATCCGATCGAAGCGCAGCACTTCAACCGGGCGGCGCACGGCAGGCAATTTGAACGTCGCCAGCGCCACGCGGGCGTCAGTGAGCGACTGGGTGCGGAACAGGCGGTCGGCCGAAAGCTGCCGCGCCCTGAGCTGCTGCGCGGGCAGGAGCTTGGCGCCGGCCGGCAACTTGCGCGCTTCCGGATCGAAGCGCAGCGAACGGATCGCCGGCGCCGGCAGCGGTTCGGTCTGAAGCTTTGCGAAATTTTCCGTGGCGGTACGGCCAAGCGCATCCACATCGAAGCGCACCTTGGCGGTATAGACATTGTCACCGGCGCGCCGGTCGCCATCGCGACCGAGATCGTTGACGTTCACGTCGCCGGTGTCGAAGGCATAGGGGAAGCTGCCGGGCTGCGCGGGGCCCTTGACCGTGCGGACGAGCAGCAACGTAGTCCCGGTCTTGGCGTCCTGCTCGATCGCGACCGAATCGATGCCCGGCAGTTGCAAGGGAATCTTGGGATCGTTGCGCCCTGTCTGCTGCGCCACGCCCATCCCGCAAATAGCCGCAACAAGGCTCACGCCGAAAACTACACCGAGTGCACGACGCATGGCAGTTCCCCTACCAGATTTATTTGCGGATACTTATCCGAAATGTTTCCGGAGTCCTAAAGGACTTTGCGCCGTTTCGAACCATTGTTCGGATCAGATTATTTCTTACAAAGAACTTTCAGTTATTTTCAGGATAATAAAAGCCGAAATTGCCATGGATATATTCCGCGCGAACTATCCGAACGAATATTGCGAGGAAACTTGCGCCTAACGGGCGAGTAGCTTTGCGAGCAGGGCCGCCATCACCTGGTGATCCTTGAGCGACGGGTGCCAATGGCATCCCGTCATCTCGAGCTTGGGCACCTTCACCGGAGTTGCGCCGGTCGCGGCAGCCACGGCGGCGACATCGGCGTAGAAATTCTCCGCGCCCATCAGCACGATCCGCGCCTGGGGCTGCGCCGTCTGGCGGGCGCGGACAAAGGCGATGTACTTCTCTCGATAATCGGCCCGCAGCGCCGCGTCATCTGCCCAGGCCTCGCCCGCGTGTACCGGCGTCGAGAAGTCGTTGGTGCCCAGGTTGATCACGATCGTCGCCGGCTTCCAGTCCGGATCGGCCGACGCCGGCCCGGGCTCGCCGGGCAGCGCACGCGGATAGAGGAAGGGCAGGTTCTCGCCCGGGAACTTGCCCGCATAGTTGCGGACCACGCCGTAGCCCGAATAAGCGATCACCTGGTAATCGGCGCCCAGCCGCTTCGCCAGCACCGGGCCGAACGCCTGGCTGGTATCGGTGGTGTCGTGCACCTGCTCCTGGGAGCACTCGCGCGTCGGCGAGGTGTTGCCATAGCCGACGCTGTGCGAATCGCCGATGAACTCGATCTGCGGGCGCGCCGGCACCGGCAGCGGCTGACCGTCGCCGACCCAGATCCCGGCGAGCCGCATCTCGCCCGACTGGCTCTCCGTCAGCTTCTCGAGCCGGACCTTATGCTCTCCGGGCGCCAGCGCCAGGGTGAGCGCCTTGATCACCTGCTGTCCTTTTTCGCCCTGGATGAGGTGCCGCTTTCCGTCGACCAGCAAGGCCAGCTGGCCGTCTCCCGGGATCACGATCACCTTGAGAAAGCGCCCCTTGAAGCGCCCCTCGAAATAGGTGCCCGGCCAGCCGAAGCGGAACGCGCCGCGCCCAAGCGGAACCACGCGCCCGCCGATATGCAGCGGCAATCGCACGCCATCGACCGGATCGACGACGTCTTGCGCCGGCGGCGCGGCAGAAAGGGCGAGGGGCGCGAGCAGCGCGAGAGCGGCGAGCTTCATGCCCGCAGCCTATGCGCTCGGCGGCGCCGCGTCAGCCCCAGAGCTGCGCGCGATAGGCCTCGAAGCAGCGCGCACCGCATTTGAGCCGGATCAGCGCGCCTTCGGCCATCGCGGTCGCGCGGCGCGGATCCTCCTCGACCGCCGGGCGGATCGCCTCGCGGTTCCAGTCCTCGCTATGCTTGATGTCGAGCACCGCGTGCAGCGTGAAGTACCGCGCTTCCTTCGGCGTCAGGCCGACACGCTTCAGCCCCTCGGCGACCAGCCCGGCACGCCACGGCGCGGTCAGTTCGATCACGCCGAGCGCACCCACCGAGTGCCAGGCATAGCGCCGGTTGGCCGCCATCGCGGTCATCGCGTTGGCGAGGGCGAGGCTCTCCCACACCGTGTTCTCGATCACCGGATCGACTTCCAGCGTCTCGACCAGCGCATCGAGCATCGGGCCGTGCATGCCCTTGGCGGTGCCGTGGCCCATCTCGTCCCAATAGTTGCGGGCAAGCTCGAGCTTCGGGCGCACCGGCAGCTTGACCTGAGTCATCGCGACGAGATCGTCGAACCCGGCCTCGCCGGCGGCTTCCTGCTCGAAGAACCATCGAAGCTGGTCCCGGTCGGCCTGCTCGGCGAGCCAGGGGAAGAGCGGGTCGGCCTCGCCGGGGCCGGTGCCCTTGAGCCCTTCGAACCAGGCGATGAAGCCCTCTGCGTCGGTCGGCGCCGCTGCCGCCTCCTCGGCGACTTCGGCGCGCAGTTCCTCAAGGAACGCGCCTTCGAGCCGCTGCATCCTGAGGTCGCGCTCGAAGACCTTCTGCCAGTCGTCGCTTGGGAAGCCGGGCTCCAGCCGCTCGCGGTTCCAATGGGCAAGGCCGCGCTGGAAGCTGTCCTTGAGAAATTGCGAGCCGCTATCGTTCGCGAAATCGCGGGGACGGGTTGCCATGTCGATTGTCTCTCCTGCTTGCCGCGCTGAACCAGCAGGCAATGCGCAGGGTTCCCGATCCATCCCGGAAAGCGAGCCGATCTCCGATACTTATGACCTGGATCAAGGTGCAGGCCGCACACTTGCCCGTATCGCGCCCGCAACATGCGAAGGTTGCATTCGTGCTGGCGCGTTCGGTTGCGTTAGCCAGCCGCACCTTCCCCGATGAGGACGCCAATGACTTCGCGAATCGCGCATCCCGGACTTGCCGCCAAGGTCACCAGCGCCGAGCAGGCGGCGAGCTTCATCGACGACCACATGACCGTGGGGATGAGCGGCTTCACCGGATCGGGCTATCCCAAGGCCGTGCCGCTGGCGCTGGCGCGGCGCATCGCCGCCGAACGCACGGCCGGGCGCGACCTGCGCGTGAAAGTGTGGACCGGCGCCTCGACCGGCCCTGAGCTCGACGGCGCGCTGGCCGAGGCGGACGGCATCGAGCTGCGCCTGCCCTACAACTCCGACCCCATCGCCCGCGAGCGGATCAACCGCGGCGAGATGGAATATATCGACATGCACCTGAGCCAGGTCGCGCCGGTCGCCTGGGAAGGGTTCCTCGGCCCGCTCGACATCGCGGTGGTCGAAGTCTCGGGCATCACCGAGGACGGGTCGCTGATCCCCTCCTCCTCGGTCGGCAACAACAAGACCTGGCTCGATCGCGCCCACGGCGTGATCCTCGAGGTCAATCGCTGGCAGAACCCCGCGCTCGAGGGGATGCACGACATCTATTACGGCACCGCGCTGCCGCCCAACCGCGTGCCGATCCCGCTCGTCCGCCCCGACGACCGCATCGGCCAGCCGACCTTCCGCTGCGACCCCGACAAGGTGATCGCGGTGGTCGAGACCGATGCGCCCGACCGCAACCTGCCCTTCGCCAAACCCGACGACTGTGCGCTGGCGATCGCCGGCCACCTGATCGATTTCTTCAAGCATGAAGTCGGCAAGGGGCGCCTGCCGCCGAATCTGCTGCCGCTCCAGTCGGGCGTCGGCAACATCGCCAATGCCGTGCTCTCGGGCCTGCTCGACGCGCCCTTCACCGACATGACCGCCTATACCGAAGTGCTGCAGGACGGGATGCTAGACCTGCTCGCCTCGGGCAAGCTGCGCATGGCGTCGTGCACCGCCTTCTCGCTCAGCCCCGATGCGGCGGCGCGGCTCAATGCCGAGATGGCGGCGTTCCGCGAGCGCATCGTCCTGCGCCCGCAGGAGATCAGCAACCATCCCGAGATCGTCCGGCGCCTGGGGTGCCTGGCGATGAACGGGATGATCGAGGCGGACATCTACGGCAACGTCAACTCGACCCACATCATGGGCTCGCGCATCCAGAACGGCATCGGCGGATCGGGCGATTTCGCGCGCAACGCCTTCATCTCGGTGTTCATGACGCCGTCCACCGCCAAGGGCGGCAAGATCTCGGCGATCGTCCCGCATGTCAGCCATGTCGACCATATCGCGCAGGACGTGCAGGTGATCGTCACCGAGCATGGCCTCGCCGATCTGCGCGGCCTCGCCCCGCGCCGCCGCGCCGAGCTGGTGATCGAGAAATGCGCGCATCCCGATTTCCAGCCGATGCTGCGCGATTACTATGCCCGCGCGCTGAAGGGCAGCTACGGCCTGCACACGCCGATGCTGTGCGGCGAGGCGCTGGCCTGGCACCAGCGCTATCTCGAGACCGGCACGATGCGCATCTGATCCGGCTTGGATGCGGGCGCGGGCCATGCTCTAACCCGTGGCCATGCTCGCCCAGCTCCGCAGCGGCCTTGCCGCGCTCGCCGCCCTGTCGCTCGTCACCACGCCGATCGCGGCTGCGCAGGAGGCGGCATCGGGCGGGTTCATGTCGACCACCGCGAGCAAGGTCGATCCGTTCATCGGCACCGGCGGCGAGGGGCACACCTTCCCGGGCGCCGTCGCGCCCTTCGGGATGATCCAGCTCAGCCCGGATACCGACACGACCTGCGTGATCCGCAAATGCTATCCGCACGCCGCGGGCTATCGCTACGAGGATCCGACGATCCAGGGCTTCTCGATGACGCACTTCTCGGGTGCGGGCCATTCGGACCTGGGCGACTTCCTGATCCAGCCGGTTGCCGGTGACGAGGTGCCGCTCGAACCCGAAGGCTATCGCTCGCCCTTCGATCACAAGAGCGAGACGGCGGAGCCCGGCTATTACACCGTCACGCTCGACCGCCAGGGCATCCGCGCCCAGATGACCGCGGGCACCCGTATCGGCGTGCAGCGCTACACCTTCCCCAAGGGCCAGGCCGCGCATCTGGTGTTCGACCTGCGCAGCTCGCTCTACAATTATCCGGGCAAGACGCTGTGGTCCTCGATCCGCATCCGCGCGGACGGCACGATCACCGGCATGCGCGAGACGCGCGGCTGGGCGCCTGCCCGCAAGCTGTTCTTCGCGATCCGCCCGTCACGCCCGCTTACCGGCCACGCCTTCTTCAACCGCGAGGAGAAGGTCGAGTATAAGGGCTTCCAGGGTCCGAGCCGCGGCATGGACGATGCCCAGCAGCTCGCCGGCCGTGCGCTGGTCGCCCGGCTCGACTTCGGCCAGCTCGACGCGCCGCTCGAAGTGAAGGTCGCGATCTCCGCCGTCGACGAGGACGGCGCCATCGCCAATCTCGAGAGCGAGCCCGGCGATTTCGCCGAGGTACGCCAGCGCACCGGCTTCGCCTGGGCGCGGGCACTGTCGGCCGTCGAGATCGAGGCGCCCAAGCCGATGCAGCGCATGGTCGCCACCGCGCTCTACCACAGCCTGATCGCCCCCAGCGTCTTCTCCGATGCCGATGGCCGCTGGCGCGGTCCCGACGATCAGGTCCATCAGGCGAAGGGCTTCACCTTCCACTCGACCTTTTCGCTGTGGGACACGTTCCGCGCCGAGCATCCGCTGCTGCTGCTCCTCCAGCCCGAGCAGAAGAATGCCGACTTCGTCAATTCGCTGATCGCCAGCCAGCAGATGAGCCCGTTCGGCATCCTGCCGGTCTGGCAGTTCCATGGGCGCGAGACCTGGACGATGATCGGCTATCACGCGGTGCCGGTGATCGCCGACGCCTATATGAAGGGCATCAAGGGCTTCGACGCCAATGTCGCGCTCGACGCGATGGTGAAGAGCGCGAGCTATGGCCCCTATGGCGGGCTCGATCAGTATATGAAGCTCGGCTACGTCCCGATCGACAAGGAGCCGGAAGCCGCCTCCAAGACCGTCGAATACGCCTATGACGACTGGACCATCGCGCGCATGGCCCGGGCGATGGGCAAGGCCGATGTCGCCGAGGCCTTCGAGAAGCGCGCCGGCAACTGGCGGGGCAGCTTCGATGCGAAGACCGGATTCCTGCGCGCCCGCAAGGCCGATGGCAGCTTCCGCACGCCATTCGACCCGACCGCGATCAACTATGGATCGGACTATACCGAGGGCAATGCCTGGCAATATTCCTGGTTCGTGCCGCAGGACCAGGCGGGCATGTTCCGGCTGCTCGGCGGCGACGCCGCGGCGGTGAAGAAGCTCGATGCGATGTTCGACTTCGACAATTCGAAGCTCGACTACAGCCATGCCGAGGACATCGCCGGGCTGATCGGCCAGTATATCCATGGCAACGAGCCGAGCCACCACGTCGCCTATCTCTACAGCTATGCCGGCCAGCCCTGGCGGACGCAGGAGCGGCTCAAGCAGATCGTCGAGAGCCAGTACAAGCCGACGCCCGACGGCCTTTCGGGCAATGACGATCTCGGCCAGATGTCGGCCTGGTTCGTGTTCACCGCGCTCGGCTTCTATCCGGTCGCGCCTGGCTCGAACGAATATGTCATCGGCCGCCCCTTCGTGGACCGTGCGATCCTGAGCCTGCCGAGCGGCAAGCGCTTCATCATCTCCGCCAATGGCCTGTCGGACGCGAACAAATATGTCGCCAGGGTCACGCTCAACGGCAAGCCGCTGACGCGCGGCTATCTTCGCCATGACGAGATCACTGCCGGCGGCGAACTGTTCTTCACGATGAGTGCGAAGCCCAACAAGAGCTGGGCGACGGGCAAGGCCGCCCGCCCCTATTCGATGAGCACCGCCACCCGCTGAACCCGGCCCATCCGTAAACCCCCTATAATGGAGGTTGGTCGCGCTCGCCCGAGCGGCGCGTCGCGGATGGGTGGACATGAAGCTGGAACCGAAAGCGGAAGCATCGCACGGCCTCGACAGGCTGATGCGAATCGTGCCCGCGGCACTGGCTGTGACCATCGCGACGATGATGGTCGCGCGCGGCGTCAGCATCTTCGCCGACAGCCAGTTCACCCGCTTCGCCACCTATGCCGCGGAGATGCTGGCCGGCTGCATCGGCCTGGGCATCCTCGTCTTCGCCACCCCGCGCAACAATGAGGGGCTGCGCCAGCGCCGCATCGCCGCGGTCGAAGCGGAGGAAGAGCGCCGCCAGGTCCAGCACCTGCTGCAGATGACCGACATGCTGCAGAGCGCCAGCGGCTATGCCGATGCCAATGCCGTGTTGCGCGCCACCGTCGAGGCGCTGCTCTCGGGGTTCAGCGGCGCGCTCTACATCTTCAACAATTCGCGCGACCGGCTCGAGCTGTCGGTCAGCTGGAACTGGCCCGAGAACGAGCGCCTGCTCAAGACGCTCTCGCCGGCGCATTGCTGGGCGCTCAAGCGCGGCAAGGCGCATATGAACGCGAACGGCCCGGGCCGGCTGCAATGCGAGCATCATTCCTCGGGCCTGACCGTACTCGAAGTGCCGATGATGGCGCATGGCGAGATCCAGGGCATGCTCAAGGTCGCGACCGGCCACGACGATGCCGTGCTGCGCCTGGCCAAGGTCAAGCCGCTTGCCGAGGCGATCGCCGACGGGATGTCGCTCGCCGTCTCCAACATCACGCTGCGCGACAAGCTGCGCACCCAGGCGCTGCGCGATCCGCTGACCGGCCTCTACAACCGGCGCTACATGGAAGACGCGCTCGAGCGCTATGCCAGCCTCGCCGAGCGCAGCGGCACGCCGCTTTCGGCGATCATGATCGATCTCGACCACTTCAAGAAGCTCAACGACGAGCATGGCCATGCGATGGGCGACGCCGTGCTGCGCGAAGTGGCGGGCGCGATCATCGGCGCGCTGCAGCCGGCCGATGTCGCCTGCCGCTATGGCGGCGAGGAGCTGGTGGTGATCCTGCCCGAATGCGACCTGGCCGCCGCGCTGACCCGCGGCGAGACGCTGCGCGCTCGCATCGAGGCGCTGTCGGCGATCCATGACGTGAACATCTCGGCCTCGCTCGGCGTCGCCTCGATTCCCGAGACGACCAAGGCGATCAGCGACCTGATCACCATGGCCGACGCCGCGCTCTACCAGGCCAAGGAAGGCGGCCGTAACCGCGTGGTCTCGGCCAGCCGCAAGGAAGCGTCGCCGCTCGCCATCGCGGCGGAATAGGGCCGCTACGCGCCGCGGCGCACCGCATCGATAAACGCCCGCACCGCCGGGGCCATGTGGCGCTGCTGCGGATAGCAGAGATAATAGCCGGGAAATGGCGCCGACCAGCGCTCGAGCAGCGGCACCAGCCTGCCCGCCTCGATATGGGCGCGCACCTTGGGCTCGATCACGAAGGCGATGCCGATGCCCTGCAGCGCCGCGTCGATACAGGCCTGCTTGTCGTCGAGGATCAGCGGCCCGTCGACCGCGACCTGGAACCAGCTCCGGTCCCAGAACTCCCAGAGATAGGGCGTGGCAGTGCCCGGCCAGCGCCAGCGGATGCAGCGGTGGCGCACCAGCTCGCGCGGATGCTCGGGTGCGCCATGTGCCGCGACATAGTCCGGCGTCGCCACCGCGAGCTGGCGCATTTCATCGCCAAGCGCCACCGCGACCATGTCCCGCTCGACCAGCTCGCCGATCCGGATCGCGACGTCGAACCCCTCCGCCACCATGTCGACCACCCCGTCGTCCAGCGAGACGTCGA
>Ga0164294_10001072_pt1 | contig 25743 bp, 22 predicted proteins | sample GEODES005metaG_FD_111479 | JGI IMG/M metagenome (GOLD analysis project Ga0164294, IMG submission 111479) | Oligotrophic lake water microbial communities from Sparkling Lake, Wisconsin, USA - GEODES005 metaG | ecosystem: Environmental > Aquatic > Freshwater > Lake | place: USA: Sparkling Lake...
GCGCACCGACAGACGCGCACTTGCGAGTGTCAGCGGGATACCGCGGCGCCAACACTCGGCGTAAAGATTCGGCCAGATCTCCGTTTCTAAAACCACGGCTCGCGCTGGCTGCACGCGGTCGAGGAAACGGGCCACTGCCCCTGGATAATCGAGTGGCAGAAAACGGTGTTCGACCGCCTCACCGAACAAGGCCGCGACGCGCGCCGCACCGGTACCGGTGGTGGTAGTCACTACCACGCGCCGTGCTGGCGACTGCTGCAGCAAGGCCCGCACCAGCGGCACCGCCGCCTGCACCTCGCCCACCGACACCGCGTGCAGCCACACGGTAGGGCCGGCCAGCGAAGACAGCACAGGCGCACCGTAACCCCAGCGCTGCCACCAGCGGCCGCGGTAAATGGGCTCGCGCCAACTCCGCCACGCCTGATGTAACAGCACGGCGGGCGACAGCAGGCGCAGCAGCAAGGTGTAAAGGAGCGGGTTCACTCTGCCAGTATCGCCCAGTTGTAGGCCAGTGGTAGGCCAGTCATAGGCCAGTTATCGCCCAGAGTGATGGCCGGATTGCCGCCATAGGGTACGGCGGCCCGCACCTCGTCTATGCTTGTACTCCTGATGCACGCCAAAGCGCCTACCCCCGACTCGACGTCCGCCGCAGCCCTGAGCGACCGCGCCTGCGGCGTGCCAATGCCGCCCTTGCGGCAGTTTCTGGGACCGCGACATTGGCCAGTGTGGTGCGCCATCGGCCTCATGTGGGTCTTCGCCTGGGTCCCTTGGGCTTGGCAACGCCGCGTAGCGCAAGCGTTGGGCGCCCTGGGCTGGCTGCTGGCCCGGCGCGACCGGCACACCACGGCGGTGAACTTGCAACTGTGTCTGGGGGAACTCGCGGCGCCGGAACAACGCCGCTTGGCGCGAGCACACTTCGCCTCACTGATGCAAAGCCTGTTTGAAACCGCAGCGCTGTGGTTTCGCCCCAACGGGCGCCTCGCGCAAAGCCCCGTTCTCGTTGGCCGCGAACATCTAGACGCTGCCCTACAACGGGGCAAAGGGGTATTGCTGGTGACCGCGCATTTCACCACCAATGAAATGGCGGCCGCGGCACTGGGACGTGCGGGGCTGGACGCAGACCTGATGTACAAGCGCTCATCTAACCCACTCATCCAGGCGTTCGCCCTGCGCCAGCGCCTGCGGCAAGCCTCGCCCGCCACGCGACTCGTGCCTAGCGAGGCGCTAGTGGAAGTGCTGCGTTCACTGAAGCGCAACCGCATCGTGCTTTACGCGCCCGACCAGGTCTATGCCGGCCCGGGGCATCTGCGTGTGCCCTTCTTCGGCGTGCCTGCGCTCTGCAACCCGGGCATCACCACCCTCGCCCGCGCCACCGGTTGCGCGGTGCTGCTCTACTTCCCGGAGCGCTTGCCAGGGACGCAAGGCGTTGTCGGCCATGTACTGGCACCCCTCCCCTATTTCCCGTCCACGGACGCGGCGGCAGATGTGCAGCGCTACCACCGCGCCATCGAAGAGCAGGTGCGCCACGCACCAGAGCAATACCTGTGGAGCTATAAGCGCTTCCGCCCCTTGCCCGGTGAAGCGGACCCCTATCGGGACAATCTTGCGCGCGGTTCGACTGACCGCGGAGCAAAGCCCGGGCCCTAGTCTCGGTAAGCGGCCTCGAGTTCTCGCCAGGCGGCGACGGCGTCAGCGGACCGCCAGCCCGCTTCCAAAGCCAGTTTCTGCAAACTGCGCTGCAAACGCAGCAGGTTGCCCCGTGCCACCCGCGGCGCCAACGGGCCGGCCTGCAAGCACCCACGATCCCAGTCGATGACATGCACGACAGGCATGAGACTAGTCGCGTCGCCAATCGCACTAGTGGCATCGCCAATCGCCGCAATGGGCGCAGCGTCAGCCGCCGGCAGCGCCACCAGAATGTTGTGCGCGTTCAAGTCCGCATGCCACGCGCCTGCGGCATGCAGGCGGCGCAGACACTGCCCCACGGTCGTCCAAACCGACAGCGGCCAATCCGCCAGCGCCGCCGACAAGGTCCGCACGCCGTTAATCCGTACCGTCAGTAAGTCCGCCCGATAGTGGAGGCCGGCGCGAACGTAGCGCGCTGCCACCGGTGCAGGCACCGGCAAACCCGCCGCATGCAGCGCTGCCGTCATGCGCAATTCACGGAACGGGCGGGTGGCCTCCTCGCCGCGCCACCAATAGCGGTCAGGGTTCCAACGCGCCACGAGACCGCCACGCAAGTAATGGCGCAGGACCCAATCTTCGGCGCCAAGGCCGGGACGCAGGAACCACGCACCACCACGACCACGGTCGGCGGCCGTCAGCGCACCCGCCGCACGCCACCGGGCGGTGTCGAACAAAGAAGGATCGGGTTGGTGCACTTGCCGGGGGTCGTATAGCATCGCCCCATCTACACCTTGCCACCGCAACAGGCCCATGCCACTCCTGCATTCCCCGCCGCGCGAGGTCTGTCTACTTCGCGTCTCCGCCATCGGCGACACCTGTCATGTGGTGCCGTTGTTACGTACCTTGCAGCACGCTTGGCCGGAGGCCCGCTTTACTTGGGTCATTGGCAAGCTCGAGGCGAAATTGATGCGCCTGCTGCCCGAGGTGGACTTTATCACCTTCGACAAGCGCGCCGGTCTCAAGGGCCTGCTGGCCACGCGCCGCGAACTGGCCGCGCGCCAGTTCGACCTGCTGCTGCACCTGCAGGTGGCCTTCCGCGCCAGCCTCTTGGCGCAAGCGGTGCGCGCGCCGGTGAAACTTGGCTTCGACCGTGCCCGCGCCCGCGAAGGCCAGTGGTGGTTCACCACGCACCGCACAGCGCCACAAGGTCGGGTGCACGTGCTGGACAGCCTCATGGCCTTCGCGGACGCCTTGGACTTACCAATCAGCACCACAAGCGCCAACGGACAACCCCGCACAGGCTTGCACTGGAACCTACCATTGCCGCCGGACGCCACGGCCTATGCCGCTTCGCTCGTAGGCGAGGTTCAAAGCCCAGGTCAACGCTCTGGTCAACGCTCTGGTCAACGCTCTGGTCAACGCACGCTGGTCATTAGCCCTTGCTCGAGCCATGCACTGCGCAATTGGCGGCCTGAGCGTTACGCCGCCGTCGCCGACCATGCCGTCCGCGTTCATGGCATGCAGGTCATTGTTTGCGGCGGACCCAGCGAACTGGAACGCGCCATGGCAGATAAAATAGGCGCTGCGGCCACGGTGCCGGTGCAGAACCAAGTAGGCAAAGATACGTTGCCGCAACTGCTGGCGTTACTCGGCAGCGCCACCGCCTTGCTGACGCCAGACAGCGGCCCGGCCCACATGGCCACCATGGTGGGCACTCCGGTCATCGGCCTGTATGCCGCCACGAACCCCGAACGTAGCGGGCCCTATCTTTCCCGGGAGTGGTGCGTGAACCGCTACGCCGCTGCCGCCGCGCAGTTCCTGCAGGCCACGCCCGACAGCCTGCCTTGGACCACGAAGATTGAACGCCCGGGCGTTATGGATTTGATTACCGTGAGCGATGTAACGGAACGACTCGACGCGCTGCTGGCTGTCGCCAACGGCGACGCAGCCCAATAAAAACAGCAATACCACCGAATGCTGCATGCGTAGCGCGCAGTTACAATAGCGGTTAAGCCATAGGAGGCCCGTCATGACCACCGATATCCTCGTCCCTATTTCACCCGGTGAACTCATCGACAAGATCACCATCCTGCGCATCAAGGTGGCGCGTATCACCGACCCGGCCAAGGTGGCGAATGTGAAAGTGGAGCTAGAGGCGCTGGAGCGGGTTTGGCAGGAATGCGGCCTACCCATCACGCAAGTGGATACGGAAGAACGCGGCTTGCAAGACGTGAATACGCGTCTTTGGGATATCGAAGACCGCATTCGCGACGAGGAACGTGCGCAAACTTTCGGCGCCGAGTTCATCGCCTTGGCGCGCAGCGTCTACGTGGAAAACGATGAACGTGCTGCTCTGAAGAAGCGCATCAATTTGGCGCTGGGTTCACGCATCGTGGAAGAGAAGAGCTACCAGCCCTATCGCTGATACCGCCGCCACAACTGTGGAAACGAGCTTGCTCGCGAATCTTCCGGTTAATCGACGAGCGTGTATTCCGCACCGCAGTAAGGGCACTTCGCGAAGCCAGTCTTGGCCACGGGCAGGAACACGCGCGGGTGCGAATTCCACAAGGCCATGGCCGGGCTCGGGCAAGCCAGCGGCAATTCCGCGCGCTTGATGTTGTAATGCTGCTGGCCATTAGCCGGAGCATTGGCCGAAGCATGGACTTGAGTCTTATCGGCAGTCTGGCTGTTCACGGGCAAGGCCTTCGGTAAAGCGACAGGGACGCGCAGCAACAAGCCGCACAGTCGGAATTATACCGGGACGTCGACCACGCCGCTGAAGGTCGCCTCCCAAACGGCCTGCACGGCTGCCCTCGTGGCCGCCCAAGGTGCAGCCTCCACCACCGCCTTGCCCCCCGCCAGCGCCAGCCGGTGGTTCAAATGGCGGTATTCGCGGTAAGCGTTCACCAGCGTGTCGATGTCCCGGTGGTCCACTAGCGCGGCACTGCCCACGGACTCCAGCTGGCGGATGGTATCGGCAAACATGGCCAGCGGCGGGTAACGGCCTGCCCAGCGCAGCACCCAGTACTGTGCCAGAAACTCGATGTCCGCCACGCCGCCAGCGTCTTGCTTTAGGTCAAACTGTCCAGCTACGGCCCGCGAAAGTTCATTGCGCATGCGTTGGCGCATGTTGCGCACCTCCACGGCGAGAGTGTCCTGCCGTACGTAACGGCACAGCACGTCCTCGCGCACCTCGCGAAAACGCTCGCGCAACGCAGGCGCACCCGCCACGTCGCGCGAGTGCAGTAGCGCCTGGTGCTCCCAAGTCCATGCATCGTTGCGTTGGTACGCTTGAAACGCTTCGATGGGCGTTACCATGAACCCGCCCTTGCCACTGGGGCGCAAGCGCGTGTCCACCTCGTACAACCGGCCGGCCGCACTATGCACGGTAAGCAAGTGCAAGATGCGCTGACCCAAACGCAGAAAAAACACCCCGTTCTCCACTTCCTTGGGGCCCGCCGTTTGCTGCCACGCCCCCGCGGAGTCGTGCAGGAACACGAGGTCGAGGTCAGAGGAGTACCCAAGCTCCTGCCCGCCCAACTTGCCATAGCCCACTGCGGCGAGGTGCACCGTACGCAAATCATTGGCGGCAGCGGCAGTCCCGCAGCGCGGTTCGCCGTAAATGGCCGTCATCTGCTCCCAGCCCAAGCGCATCGCTTCGGCCAAAATGAGTTCGGCAATCTCGGTCAGCCGGTCGCTGACTTGCATGATTGGCAGACGCCCGGTCAGGTCCCACAGCGCCACACGGAACACCGCGGCGCGCTGGAACTGGCGCAGTGCTTCCACTTGCCGCTCCGGGTCCTCATCTGCCGCTGGGCGCTTCAGCGCCAACTCGGCTTCGAACTGCGCGCGTGAAGGCGGCTCCTCGAATAAGCGCTGGTCGACCAGTTCATCTAGCAGCAAGGGCGAGCCCGCCACCTGGTCGCAGAGAAAATCGCCTAGGGCAGCAATTTCACCCAGGCGCGCTAACGCTAGCGGACTCTCGAGCAGCAAAGCCAAATAAGTACTGCGGTTACCCGTGGCCTGCACTACCCGCAGCATGCGTGGCAAGGCGGCCGCAGCGTCTGGTGTACGCTCCGCGGCAGACACCAAGCGCGGCAATAGTTGTTCCAACCGTCGCAGCCCCGTGCCATCTAGGCGACGTGCATAGTGCGAGTTCAGCAGTACTGCTACCGCCTCGGACACCTGCGCTGAACTGCCAGTGTTCGCTGCTGCTTGACCACTGTCGGCCTGCGGCGCCAGCGCAACATAAGTAGCGTTCTCCGCTGCTTGTGCGGCTTCCCCGGGCGAAGGCGCCACTACCGCAGCAAAGTGGCGCATCACCGCATGGCGATGTACGGCGAGCGCTGCGGCGAACGCCGCCCAATCCGGGTAACCCATCGCCGCCGCCAGCCGTGCGCGTCCGGCGTCGTCACGCGGCAGTTCATGCACTTGGGCTTCCGCCACCATCTGCAGGCGGTTCTCGACGCGCCGCAGGAAATGGTAAGCCGCCTCTAGTTCAGCGACCTCAGCAACACCAAGGCGCTTGGGATGCGCCAGCATCGGCAACACGTCGAGCAACGATCCCGGCTGCAAGGCGGGCTCTTGCCCGCCGCGCAATAACTGGAACACCTGCACGATGAACTCAATCTCGCGGATGCCACCCGGTCCGAGCTTTACATGGTCCTGTCGGTCGAGACGTTGGACTTCGCGCGAGATCATCCCCTTCATCTCGCGCAGCGATTCAATGACGCCGAAGTCGAGATAACGGCGGAACACAAACGGCCGAACCACGCTGCGGAACAACTCGGCGTAAGCCGTCTGCCCCGTAATAGCGCGTGCCTTTACCCAGGCATAGCGTTCCCAATCGCGGCCATGTTGTTGCAAGTAGTCTTCGAGTGCCGCGAAGCTGGCTACCAGCGGCCCAGATTCGCCGAAAGGGCGCAACCGCATGTCCACGCGATAGCCGAAGCCATCCACGGTGGGCGCCTCCAACAAGCGGATGAGGTGCTGCCCCAGACGCGTGAAGAACTCCATATGGTCGGTCCCACGCCGGTCCGTTTCGCCGTCTTCAGGAAACAGGAATACCAAGTCGATGTCGGAAGAGAAGTTCAGTTCACGGCCACCGAGCTTACCCATACCAACCACCACGAGGTCCTGCTCGATACCCGCCGCATTGCGCGGTGTACCGAAGCGGGCGATGGTGGCGCGACGCGCAAAGGCATGTGCGACGCGAATGGCCGCATCCGCCACAGCTGAGACGTCGCGCAGCACTTGCACCGGACTAATGCGGCCGGCGAGGTCCTGCCAAGCCAAGCGACAAGACTCACGCCGGCGCAAGCGGCGCAATGCGGCCATGAACGCCGGTTCGTCAGTAATGGAGAGAAGCGCACCAAACGCCGCGTCATGTTCTTCGGGGCAAGGAACACGAACGAGCTCTAGGCCGGCAAACAACACGGACTGGCGCGCGAAAGATTCGGTGAGGTAGTCGCTGCTAGCAAAGACCTTGGCCGCCTCGTTAGTATCGAGGCCCGCCGCCGTGGCGGCAGCCAGCGCAGCTTCAAACAAGGGCGAGGCAGCGGCAACCATGGGAAGACTATAACCCCTGCCGGAGCGAGCCTGCTCGCGACCTCCAAGCGTCGGGAGCAAGTTTCCTCCTACAAAGAGGTGGGTGGCACAAAAGGTTCGCGCATAAAAAAGGGCCGGCTTGCGCCGACCCTTCTTTATTTCGCACTTGGCCAACGAGCGAACCCGCGACCAAGCTAGCAGCTTCGCGCAGAGCACCGGCCGCAAGGCCGATGCCGCTACGCACCGGGCATTACATGCCCATGCCGCCCATTCCCCCCATGCCGCCCATGCCGTCGCCCGGGGCGTGGCCATGGTCGTCATCCTTCGGGGCGTCAGCGATCATCACTTCCGTGGTGAGCAGCAGGCCCGAGACCGAAGCGGCGTTCTGCAGAGCCAGACGCGTGACCTTGGTCGGGTCCAGGATGCCCATCTCGATCATGTCGCCGTACTCGCCCGTTGCGGCGTTGTAGCCGAACGTGCCCTTGCCTGCACGCACCTTGGCGAGCACCACGGCCGCGTCTTCGCCGGCATTGCCGACGATTTGGCGGAGGGGCTCTTCAATGGCGCGGGCGAGGATCTTGATGCCGAAGTTCTGGTCTTCGTTGGCACCCGTGAGCTTCTCCAGTGCCTTGATGCAGCGGATGAGCGCCACACCACCACCAGGAACCACACCCTCTTCCACCGCAGCGCGCGTGGCGTGCAGGGCGTCTTCGACGCGGGCCTTCTTTTCCTTCATCTCGACTTCGGTGGCAGCACCGACCTTGATGACGGCGACGCCGCCGGAGAGCTTCGCAACGCGCTCCTGCAGCTTTTCCTTGTCGTAGTCCGAAGTGGCTTCGGCGATCTGCGCACGGATCTGCTCGATGCGGGCCTTGATGTCCGCGCTCTTGCCAATACCGTCGATGATCGTGGTGTTTTCCTTCTCGACCAGCACCTTCTTGGCGCGGCCCAGATCGGACAGCGTGGCCTTCTCAAGCGTCAGACCGACTTCTTCCGAAATGACGGTGGCGCCCGTCAGGACGGCGATGTCCTGCAGCATGGCCTTGCGACGGTCGCCGAAGCCCGGCGCCTTGACGGCGGAGACCTTGACGATGCCGCGGATGGTGTTCACCACGAGGGTGGCCAGGGCTTCGCCCTCGACATCCTCGGCGATGATGAGGAGCGGCTTGCCAGCCTTGGCAATGCCCTCGAGTACCGGCAGCAGCTCGCGGATGTTCGAGATCTTCTTCTCGTACAGGAGGATGAGCGGCTGGTCGAGGTCGCAGACCTGCGTGGCCTGGTTGTTGATGAAGTACGGCGAGAGGTAGCCGCGGTCGAACTGCATGCCTTCGACGACATCAAGTTCGTTCTGGAGGCCCGAGCCTTCCTCGACGGTGATGACGCCTTCCTTGCCGACCTTCTCCATCGCTTCCGCGATGGTGTCACCAATGCTCTTGTCGCTATTGGCCGAGATGGTGCCAACCTGCGCAATCGCCTTGGTGTCCTTGCAGGGCTTGGAGAGCTTCTTCAGCTCTTCATGGGCCATGGTGACAGCGAGGTCGATGCCGCGCTTCAGGTCCATCGGGTTGACGCCAGCGGCGACGCCCTTCAGACCTTCACGGACAATGGCCTGCGCCAGCACGGTGGCGGTGGTGGTGCCGTCGCCGGCCTCGTCGGAGGTAGCCGAGGCCACTTCCTTCACCATCTGCGCGCCCATGTTCTCGAACTTATCTTTCAGTTCGATTTCCTTCGCAACCGACACGCCGTCCTTGGTGACGGTGGGGGCGCCGAAGCTCTTGTCGAGGACGGCATTGCGGCCCTTGGGACCGAGCGTGACCTTGACGGCGTTGGCGAGAATGTTGATGCCACGCACCATACGGCTACGCGCGTCATCGCCAAAACGGACTTCCTTAGCTGACATTTTCTGGATCCTTCAAATTCAATAAGGGGGTGAGAGGGGAACCGGAGGCTTACTTGCCTTCGATGACCGCCATGACGTCTTCCTCGCGCATGACGAGGACGTCTTCGCCGTCGACCTTCACTTCGGTGCCGCTGTACTTGCCGAACAGCACCTTGTCGCCGACCTTGAGGTCCAAGGGGCGGACTTCGCCGTTCTCAAGGATCTTGCCCTTGCCAACAGCCTTGACGATGCCCTGTACGGGCTTTTCGGCAGCCGCGTCGGGGATGATGATCCCGCCGGCGGACTTCTTCTCTTCTTCGACGCGCTTGACAATAACGCGATCATGAAGCGGACGGATCTTCATGGAACTCTTCCTTTACTTACGGTTTGCACTGGACGGATGTCCGCCGGATTCCCGACGGAAGATGGAACGAAAAGGACCGCCTGCGCTCTGACCCGGTAACCGGGACGGCGCGCTGTTAGCACTCTCCGCTATTGGCTGCTAATGATAGCGGCGGAAGTTGCCTTTTCAAGGGTGTAGGCCACCGATTTCTTTTTGACGCGCCCCACAACCGCGGACGAGGAGGACCCCGCGTGGCACGGCAACCGGTCGCAGCGTATGCTGTGGCCGCGAGCAAAGATAGAAAATCCGCATTATTCCCATGGAATTCATGAACTTGAACATCTCACGCAGCATCCCTTCCCAAGCCGTCGGGCAGTTTCTCGCCCGCACACTCGTCGAGCGCTTGCGGTTTTGGCGTGCTCCCGCGCTGGCGTTGCTGGTCGGCTTGGCTGCCCTTTGGCCGGCGGCCGCCCCCCGCGCGGAGGACGACTTCATCCCGCCCGAGCAAGCTTTCAAGTACACCGTCAGCGCCACGGCGGATGCCATTACGGTGCAGTGGACTGTCGCCAAGGGCTACTACCTCTACCGCAAACGTCTCGGTTTCGAGGCAAACACGCCCGGCATAACGCTCGCCGCCGCGGTGTTCCCGAAGGGCTTGGACCACGAGGACGAGTTCTTCGGCAAACAAGAGGTATACCGCGGTGCCGGTAACCGCTTCGTGCTGCCCTACACCCGCGCCGGCAATGCCCCGGCCAATACTCCGGCCAGCGCCACGGTAGTGCTGAAACTGCAGGGCTGTGCCGACGCTGGCCTGTGCTACCCGCCCCTGAAGTGGACCACGACTGTCGCCCTGCCGGCGCCCAGTGCTGCGCCCGCCCCGAAGGCAGCGGTTGCCGGCCAGTCCGCCAGCCTCTCTTCAGGTGCACCCGTCACTTCACCCGTCACTTCACTGGCCGGCCTCAAAGCCCTCGCCAGCGCTAGCAAAGCGCGCAGTGCCGACCAGCAGTTCCTGCCGCCCACCGAAGCTTTTCGCGTCTCAGCGACGGCGCTCGCCGCAGACCGTATCCGCGTGTCATTCATGGTGGCGCCCGGCTATTACCTCTACCAGAAGCGGCTAAAGGCGGCGCTGAAAGGGGCTCCCGCCGACGTGACACTCACCCCAGTCACTTGGCCGGCGGGAATCGACCACAGCGACGAATTCTTCGGCCAGCAAACCGTCTACCCGGAAAGCTTCGAAGCCGAATTGGCCCTGCAGCGCGGTGCTGCCACCGATGCCCTCACGGTCGGCCTGGCCCTCGGTCTGCAAGGCTGCGCTGAAGCGGGCCTGTGCTATCCGCCGGAAACCCGACACATAACGGTAGCGTTGCCGGCCGTGGGTGCTGCACCGCCCGTCACGCTGGCCCCTACAGACGACGCGGCAGCGGGCGGCTCGCCCGCGAGCGCCGCCAAGGCGTCCCCTGAGGCCAGTGATACCTCCCCTGCCGCCAGCGGCATGGTCTCCGAGCAAGACCGCCTCGCCAAACTGGTCGCCAACGGCTCACTGTGGCTGGTGCTGGCCTCGTTCTTCGGCTTTGGGCTGCTGCTGGCCTTCACGCCCTGCGTACTCCCCATGATCCCCATCCTGTCCGGCATCATCGCGGGGCAAGGCGAGCAGGTCACGCCCATGCGCGGGTTCCTGCTGTCGCTGTCCTATGTGATGGGTATGGCCCTCACCTACACCATCGCCGGTGCCGCCTTCGCGGCGGCCGGCCAGCAGGCCCAAGCCATCTTCCAGCAGCCATGGATTCTCGCGCTCTTCGCGCTGCTGTTCGTCGGCTTGGCGCTCGCCATGTTCGGCTTCTATGAACTGCAACTGCCCGCCGGCCTGCAGACACGCCTGAACGGCGTGAGCGGCAAGCTCTCCGGCGGCAAGGTACTGTCTACTGCACTGATGGGCGCACTGTCCTCGCTGGTGGTCACCGCCTGCGTGGCGCCGCCGCTCGTCGCCGCGCTGGCGGTCATTAGCCAAACCGGCAGCGTGCTGCGTGGGGGCCTCGCCTTGTTCTCGCTGTCCATCGGCATGGGCGCACCCTTGCTGGTCGTGGGCGCTTCTGCCGGCAAGTTGCTGCCACGCGCCGGCGCCTGGATGGAAACCGTCAAGCAAGTTTTCGGCGTGCTCTTTCTCGGTGTGGCCGTCTGGATGGCCGAACGCATCCTGCCCGAGCCACTCGTCATGGTGCTTTGGGCCGGCGTGGCGGGTGCGGCGCTGTGGGTGTTCTGGCCGCAACGCGGTTGGCGCCCCTTCGGCGCCGGCCTTGCCCTACGCGGCGTGCTGGTAGTGGCCGCCGTACTCTGGGGTCTTGCCCTGCTGGTAGGTGCGGGCTTCGGTGGCAAAGACCCCCTGCGCCCGTTCGAGGGCACGCGCTTCGGCCCCGCGACGCCGCAGGCGTTGGCGTTCACGCGCATCGCCTCCGTGGCCGATCTCGACCGGGAACTGGCAGCCGCCAAGGCCGCAGGGCGCCGAGTCATGGTCGACTTCTCCGCTGAATGGTGCGTGTCCTGCAAGGAAATGGAGAAGTACACCTTCCGGGACCCGGCCGTGCAGGCGGCGTTGGCGCCCTATGTGCTGCTGCAGGCAGATGTCACTGCCAACAGCGCAGACGACCAGGCCATGCTGCAGCGCTTTGCCATCTTCGGGCCGCCCACCACCGCCTTCTTCGGCCCCGAAGGACGTGAACGGACCGACTTCCGACTGGTAGGCTTCGTGGCTGCGGAGCCGTTCCGCGTCCACCTTGCCCGCCTGGAAAAGACTCCATGACCCAGAATGCCGAACACAACGCCCGTTCCGTGTTGAACCATCCCACCCTGCGCCTCGCCGGCCTAGTCCTCGCCGCCGGCCTCTTGGGTGCCGTTGGCTATTTGGCCTATGACCGGTTGTCGGCGGCAAAAGATACCTCGGCCGGGGCCGATAACACGGCGGTGCCGACCAGTGGCATGGCCAACGCACTCGAACGCCCTAAAGTTCCGGAAACACGCCCCGAATTCACGCTAAAAAACCTGCAAGGCGAACCAGTGGCCATGAGCCACTGGCAAGGCAAAGCGGTGGTGGTGAACTTCTGGGCGACCTGGTGCGGCCCCTGCCAGCGGGAGATTCCGCTGCTGAACCGCATGGCCGCCGAGTACGGCCCCAAGGGACTGCATATTGTCGGCATTGCCGTCGATTTTGCTGAAGATGTGCAGAAGTTTGTCGCTAAAACGCCGCTCGACTACCCCACTTTGGTCGGCGAGGAAGACGGTGCCGCCGCGGCCACAGCGTTTGGCATCGACTCGCTGGCTTTCCCGTTCACGGCTTTCACGGACAAGCAGGGGCGGGTCCTTTCGGTGCACTTGGGCGAACTGCACGAACCGGAACTGCGCGTCATTCTTGACGCCATCGTCGCCGTCGATGCCGGTAAAATGTCGGTAGCCGACGCCCGCGCAAAAATTGCCGCCAGCAAAGGCTAGCCTCCCCCCCTAGCCTTGGGCCGGGTAGTCTCACCCTCGGCAAACGGTTACACTGCCGCGCCTACTGGTTTTCCGGTGGGCTCAGTGTTAGGTAGCCTAAGGGGACACGCCTAGATGGATATCCGTAAGGTCAAGAAGCTCATCGAGCTGCTCGAAGAATCGGGCATCGCCGAGATCGAGATCAAGGAGGGTGAGGAGAGCGTACGCATCAGCCGCAACTTCCCCGGCGCCATGATGGCGCCAATCCAGTACGCGCTGCCCCCGCAGGCGGCTCCAGCCGCTGCCCATGCCGCACCAGCCGCCCCGGTGGCAGCTGCCTCGGCGGCCGCTCAGGCCCCCACCGTCAGCGCGGAAAACACCGTCACCGCCCCCATGGTGGGTACGTACTACGCCTCGCCCTCCCCGGGTGCCAAGGCTTTCGTTGAGATTGGTACGGAAGTGAAGGCCGGTCAGACGCTCTGCATCATCGAAGCCATGAAGATGATGAACCAGATTGAATCCGACCGCACCGGCAAAGTGGTTTCCATCCTCGCCAGCAGCGGCGAGCCGGTGGAATTCGGCCAGCCCCTGTTCATCGTCGAATAAGGCACCGCGATGCTCGACAAGATCGTCATCGCCAATCGCGGCGAAATTGCGCTGCGAATCCTCCGCGCCTGCCGTGAACTCGGCATCAAGACGGTGGCCGTGCACTCCACCGCCGACAAGAACTTGAAGCACGTCCTGCTCGCGGACGAGACCGTTTGTATTGGTCCGCCGCAGTCCAAGGACAGCTACCTGAACATGCCGGCCATCATCAGCGCGGCTGAAGTGACGGACGCACAGGGTATTCACCCGGGCTACGGCTTCCTCTCCGAAAACGCAGACTTCGCCGAACGTGTCGAGAAGAGCGGCTTCGTGTTCATCGGCCCGAAGGCCGAGACCATTCGCCTGATGGGCGACAAGGTTTCTGCCATCCGCACGATGAAAGCCCACGGCGTGCCGTGCGTGCCGGGTTCTGACGGCCCGCTTGGCGATGACGCGGAAGAAAACATCCGCATCGCCAAGCAAATCGGCTACCCGGTCATCATCAAGGCTTCTGGCGGCGGCGGCGGCCGCGGCATGCGCGTAGTCCACTCCGACGCCGCGCTAAACAGCTCCATCAATGTCACCCGTGCCGAAGCCCTCGCGGCCTTCGCCAACGGCGAGGTGTACATGGAGAAGTTCCTCGAAAAGCCGCGCCACATCGAATTCCAAGTGCTGTGCGACCATCACGGCACAGTACTGGTGCTGGGCGAGCGCGACTGCTCCATGCAGCGCCGCCACCAAAAAATCATCGAAGAAGCCCCCGCCCCCGGCATTACGCCGAAGCAGCGCACGGACATGACCAAGAGCATCGCCGATGCCATGCGTGCCGTGGGCTACCGCGGCGCCGGCACCCTCGAGTTCCTCTATGAAGAGGGCCGCTTCTGCTTCATCGAGATGAACACCCGCATTCAGGTCGAACATCCAGTCACTGAGATGGTCACCGGCATCGACTTGGTGAAGATGCAGTTGCGCGTTGCCTCCGGCGAAAAGCTGAAGCTAAAGCAGGAAGACATCGAAATTCGCGGACATGCCATCGAAGTGCGCGTGAACGCCGAAGACCCGAAGACCTTCATGCCCTCGCCTGGCCCCGTGCGTCTGTGGCACGCGCCGGGTGGCCCCGGCATCCGCGTGGACAGTCATGTTTACAGCGGCTACGCCGTGCCGCCCTACTACGACTCACTCATCGGCAAGGTCATCGCGCACGGTGAAACCCGTGACGAAGCCATCAACCGCATGCGTAATGCGCTGTCGGAGATGGTCGTGGAAGGCATCAAGACCAACATCCCGCTGCATCAGGAAATCTTCGGCCACGCCGCTTTCAGGCAGGGTGGACTGGATATTCACTATCTCGAGCGCCGTTTGGGCCTGAAGTAGCCTAGGCGCTTTCCGATGCCGCACCTTGAGGCCGCCTTTCCGCTCGACGACCTCGAGGCTGAAGCCACGGAAGACACGCTATTCGCCCTCGGGGCAGTAGCGGTCACGCTTTCCGACGCCGCTGATTCCCCCATTCTGGAACCCAAGCCCGGCGAAACGCCGCTGTGGCCTACCGTGCAAGTAGCGGCGCTCTTCCCGATTGAAACCGACCGCGCGGCACTGGCAGCCGAACTCACCACTGAATTTGGCGAACGAGTTGCCGGCGTCGCCTGGCGCGTGGTGGAAGACCGGGTGTGGGAACGTGAATGGCTGAAGGACTTTCGTCCCATGCGCTTCGGCGAGCGGCTGTGGGTGGTTCCCGGCGGCATGGCGTTGCCTGCTGAAGCCGGCACTGAGGCCATCACCCTCGCACTGGACCCGGGCCTCGCGTTCGGCACGGGCACGCATCCCACCACGGCGCTTTGTCTGCGCTATCTAGACTCGCTCGGTGTGGAACTCGTTGGCACCCGCGTGCTCGATGTCGGCTGCGGCTCCGGCATTCTGGCTGTGGCCGCCCTGCGCCTCGGCGCGGCTACGGCCGTGGGCGTCGATATCGACCCGCAGGCGGAGCTAGCCACCCGCGAAAATGCCGAACGTAACGGCGTGGCTGCGCAAGTGTTACTGCACGCCGCAACGCCACCCTGGCCCGGCGCGCCCTACGATTTCACGCTTGCCAATATTTTAGCTGGGCCATTGGTGGAACTCGCACCCGACATTGCAGCCGCCACCCGAACTGGTGGGGGCGTCGTGCTGGCCGGCCTGCTGGCTGCGCAAGCCGCCGAGGTCATAGTTGCCTACGAGCCGCACTTCGCGATGATGGAATTCGGAACCGTCGACGGCTGGACTTGCCTTGCCGGCCGTCGTCGCGGAATCTAGCAGCATGTACACCACCTGTCCCGCCTGCCAAACCGTGTTCCGCCTCACCGCGGCCGCGCTACGTGCCGCGCACGGCCAGATGGTCTGTACCACCTGCAACAGCACCTTCGATGCACTGTTCGGCCTCAGCGATGAAGTACCGGCAGGCCTGTTGAGCAGCGGCCACACCCGGCACCCACCCGCAGAGGACCTGCCGGCCAACCCGTCGCAGGACCTGGTAGCCGCAGCGCTAGCCGACGCCGGCGTCCTGCTGGAAGAACTGGACGACCCGCCTTCGCTGGACGAGGTCACCTTGCTGCACGTCCCGGGGACACGCAACGACGCGCTTGGCGCTGGCCCTCCACAAGTAGCACGCTACATCGCCGAAGAGGCGGCCAGAGCTTCGCGCCGGGGCGCACCAGGGAGGGCGCTCACGGCCCCCAACGAGACAATCTCCAGAGACTCCTCTGCGGACGTCCCACCGACTGCGCGCTCAGCAGCGTCAATCACCGCCGTGGAACTGGACGATGACGCTCCAACGGGTACTTGGGCGACCATCCCCGCCGACCCGCTGTCGATATCGCTCAGTGCGGAAAACACGCCGACGGCAGACCCTTTGGTCGTCGATAGGGCGACCGAGGAAGCCATCACGAACCTGCAGGGCGAGCCGGTCCTGGGGGTCGACGACGCCATGGGCCAGTGGATGGATGAAGCCCAGCCACAACGCCGCGTCGGCTGGGTCTGGACGCTAGGTAGCTTGGCGCTGCTGCTGGTGTTGGCGGGCCAGGCGCTCCACCACTGGCGCGAACCATTGAGCCGCCACCCGACCTTGGGGCCGGCGTTAGTCTCGCTCTACGCCGCGCTAGGCCGGCCCTTCGCACCCCAACTCCATCTCGAGGCCTACACCGTCACACAAGGCCGAGTGGATGCGGCAAACGAAACCGGGGCCCTGCGCGTGAGTGCGGTCATCACCAACCGCACGAACACCGCCCAGCCCCGACCCTTGCTGCAGGTCACCCTGGAAGACCGTTACGGCGCGCCCATCGGCCGCCGCGCGTTCCACCCGTCGGAATACTCCGATGCTCCAGCCATGCCCTTGCCGCCGCACAGTGAATTGGCGGCAGTGGTTGAAGTAGCGGACCCGGGCAATGAGGCGGTGGGCTTTAAACTCGACATCTGCCTTGAGCCCGCAGGCCGGCTGCACTGTGCCTCCGACCCGGCCGACGGTTCCGCCGCTCCCACCCCATGAACCCGCCGCTACCGCGGATTGGTCGTCACCAGTTGACGGGCCGCGCTGTCCTCGCGCCCATGGCCGGCGTCACGGACCGTCCCTTCCGCCAACTGTGCCGTCGTTTGGGCGCCGCGCTCGCCGCTTCCGAAATGGTGACCAGCGATGTCCGCCTGTGGCAAACCCCGAAGACGCGCCGGCGGCTCGACCACACCGATGAAGCCGGTCCCATCGTGGTGCAGGTAGCCGGTGGCGATGCCGCCATGATGGCCGAAGCCGCACGGCTGAATGTCGACCAAGGCGCCGAGATCATCGACATCAATATGGGCTGCCCAGCCAAGAAGGTCTGCAACAAAGCCGCTGGCAGCGCGCTGCTACGTGATGAGCCGCTGGTGGCGGAAATTCTTAGTGCCACCGTGCGCGCCGTAGACGTGCCAGTCACCTTGAAGATTCGCACCGGCTGGGACCGCGACCACCGCAACGCGGTGTATATCGCAAGGCTCGCCGAGGACTGCGGCGTGGCTGCGCTGGCAGTCCATGGCCGCACCCGCGCCGACCACTATCTTGGGGACGCGGAGTACGACACCATCGCCGCCGTGAAGGCCGCGGTGCGTATTCCCGTCTTCGCCAATGGCGATATCGATACGCCCGACAAGGCAGTGGCGGTACTGGCAGCCACCGGCTGCGATGGCGTGATGATTGGTCGGGCTGCACAAGGCCGCCCCTGGATCTTCCGCGAAGTGAACGCGCGCATCAAAGGCGAACCGCCCCCGCCCGCGCCGGACCCAGCGGAGGTCCGTGATATCATGCTTACTCATTTTGCAGCGCTTTATGCACTTTACGGCGAAGACGCCGGTGTGCGGGTGGCTCGCAAACACCTCGGTTGGTATCTCGCGGCGGCTGGTCACAACGGCCCCGACGGTGAAGCTTTCCGTCACCGTTGGGTGACGCTAGCCACACCGCAAGAGCAAGCCCATGAGGTGGCGGCTTTCTTTGCCGGTTAAGCCGGCGCAGTTGCTAGGGAAGGACAGGGGATGAACAAAGCCAGCACCCGGCCCGCCCGGTCCGAGCCCGTCGTGGCTGCAGCCCCTGCCCGCCCGGCCGCGCCGCGCCCAGTGTCGGCGCGCGTTACCGCCGCTGCCATCCGCGAACTGCCCCTGCGCGTGGCTACCGAAGAAGCCCTCGGCAACTACTTCGCCAGCCTCGAAGGTCACCGTCCCGGGCGCCTTTACGACCTCGTGCTGCGCGAAGTGGAAGAACCCCTGTTCCGCGCCGTCATGACCTATGTCGAAGGTAACCAGACGCACGCTGCCACCATTCTTGGTATCAATCGCGGCACGCTGCGCAAGAAACTGAAGGAATACGGTCTTGTCGGCTGAACCCACCCCAGCGGTACCTGTGGGGCGCGCCCTGCTCTCCGTTTCCGACAAAGCCGGTTTGCTGGAATTCGCGCAAGCGCTGCATGCCGCTGGCGTAGCGCTGCTCAGCACCGGCGGCACCGCGAAGCTGCTCGCAGGCGCTGGCCTGCCAGTGACGGAAGTGTCCGTCCATACGGGCTTCCCCGAGATGATGGACGGGCGCGTGAAGACCCTGCACCCGAAGGTGCACGGTGGACTGCTCGGCCGCCGTGGCATCGACGACGCCGTGATGGCCGAACACGGCATCGCGCCCATCGACCTGCTGGTGGTGAACCTCTACCCCTTCGCCGCCACGGTGGCCAAGCCAGACTGCACCTACGATGACGGCGTCGAGAATATCGACATCGGCGGTCCTGCCATGGTGCGCGGCGCGGCCAAGAACCACGAACATGTGGCCGTCGTCGTGGACCCCGCGGACTACGCCGAAGTGGCCACGGCCATCGCTAACGGCGGCACCGGGTTCGCGCTGCGCCAGCGCTTGGCGGCCAAGGCCTACGCGCACACCGGCCGCTACGACACGATGGTGGCGGACTGGATGACGCAGCAGTGTGGCCAGCCGCAGAAATTCCCCGAAGCGCTGGAACTGCGCGCCGTAAAGAAGCTGGACCTGCGCTACGGCGAGAACCCGCACCAGTCCGCCGCGTTCTACGCCAACGCCGTCACGCGGGGCGTGGGCGTGGCTACCGCGCGCCAGTTGCAGGGCAAGGAACTGAGCTTCAACAACATCGCCGATGCAGACACCGCGCTGGAATGCGTGCGCCAGTTCGAAGCGCCTGCCTGCGTCATCGTGAAGCACGCCAATCCCTGTGGCGTGGCGGTGGCCGTCTCGCCGCTCGCGGCGTATGAACGCGCCTACGTCACGGACCCCACCTCGGCGTTCGGCGGCATCATTGCCTTCAATCGCGTGCTCGATGCCGAAACTGCCACCGCCATCACCTCGCGTCAGTTCGTCGAAGTCATCATCGCGCCCTCCGCTACCGATGAAGCACTCGCCATCACCGGCGCCAAGCAGAACGTGCGCGTTCTCGTCACCGGCGACCTCGCTGCGGGCACGCCGCCGGGCTTGGAAGTACGTACTGTCGGCGGTGGCCTGCTAGTGCAGGACCGCGACGAACGCACCATGACGCTGCCGGAACTGCAGATCGTGACGAAGCGCCAGCCTAGCGCGCGGGAACTCGACGACCTGCTGTTCGCCTGGCGCGTGGCCAAGTTCGTGAAGTCCAATGCCATCGTCTACGCGAAAGAGGCACAAACCCTCGGCGTGGGTGCGGGCCAGATGAGCCGCGTGGTGTCCAGCCGCATTGCCGCCATGAAGGCCGCTGATGAGAAGCTCGAGGTGAAGGGTGCGGTGATGTCGAGCGATGCTTTCTTCCCGTTCCGCGATGGGCTCGACGTCGCCGCGGAATACGGCATCGCCGCCGTCATCCAGCCGGGTGGCTCCATGCGCGACGACGAAGTGATCGCCGCGGCGGATGAACATGGCATGGCGATGGTGTTCACTGGCGTGCGCCACTTCCGGCACTAAGCCTTACTAAACCCCACTCCCACGGCTGTCCGCTGCCGGGCGGTCTTCGCAGGAAACAGCTCAATGAAAGTGATGGTGATTGGTGGTGGTGGACGCGAACACGCGCTGGCTTGGAAGCTTGCACAGTCGCCGCGCGTCAGCGAAGTGCTGGTAGCCCCGGGCAACCCCGGCACCGCCGCCGAGCCCAACTGCCGCAACGTGGCAGTGGCCGCGGATGACGTGGCCGGTCTCGTGGCCATCGCGCGCGCAGAAGGCGTCGCGCTCACCATCGTCGGCCCCGAGCAGCCGTTGGTTATTGGCGTCGTGGATGCCTTCGCGGCCGCTGGCCTGCGCTGCTTCGGCCCGCGCCAAGCGGCTGCCCAACTCGAGGGCTCCAAGGCCTTCACCAAGCGCTTTCTCGAACGCCACCACATTCCCACCGCCGCTTACGGTGTGTTCACGCGCGCCAACTTCGATGCGGCATGGGTGCGTGCACAGCGCGCACCGCTGGTAGTGAAGGCAGACGGCCTCGCCGCGGGCAAGGGTGTCATCATCTGCGCCACGCAGGAAGAAGCCGTCAGCAGCGTCGAGGAGATGTTCGCCGGTGCCTTCGGCGCTGCAGGCGACACGGTGGTGGTGGAACAGTTCCTCGAAGGTGAGGAAGCGAGCTTCATCGTCATGGTGGATGGCGAGCACGTGCTGCCGCTGGCGACCTCGCAGGACCACAAGCGCGTCGGCGATGGCGACACCGGCCCCAACACCGGCGGGATGGGCGCGTATTCGCCCGCGCCCGTGGTCACGCCCGCCGTGCACGCGCGGGCGATGAACGAAGTGATCATGCCCACCGTGCGCGGTCTCGCGGCGGAAGGCACTCCTTACATCGGCTTTCTCTATGCCGGCCTGATGGTGGCGGACGATGGCACACCCAACGTGCTGGAGTTCAACTGCCGCTTCGGCGACCCGGAAACCCAGCCGGTGCTGAGCCGTCTACAGAGCGACTTGGTCGGACTGTGCGAGGCCGGGCTTGATGGCAAGCTGGACCAAGTAACTTGCGACTGGGACCCGCGCCCTGCCGTGGGCGTGGTGCTGGCCGCAGCGGGCTACCCGGAAAATCCGCGTAAGGGTGACGCCATCACCGGTCTCGACACGGCAGCGAAGCTGCCCGGCAAGGTGTTCCATGCCGGCACCGCGCTGCAAGGTGAAACGCTGGTGACCAGTGGCGGCCGTGTGATGTGCGCCGTGGGCCTGGGCACCACTGTGCGCGAAGCGCAGCAAGCCGCATACGCGCTGGTAGACGTGGTGGACTACGCCGGCAAACTAGTGCGCCGCGATATTGGCTACCGAGCCATTGCGCGCGAAGAGGCCGGGGGCTGAGCCACCGCTGACATGCTGGCGGTTTCTCCTTAACATCGGCCCTCAGTAACATCAGTCCGAAAAAAGAGTTACCGCATGAACAACAGTTCGAGCCTCATCGCCACCTGCCTGTCCATGGCATTGCTGGTGTCCTTGGTTGGGTTACGCCTGCTTTACTGCCGCGTTTCCGAACTGCGTAGTAAGCGCATCCACCCGCAAGCCACCGCACAGTCCGCGCAGATGGCGGCGCTGACTGAAGATTCACGTGCTGCAGACAACTTCCGTAATCTGTTCGAACTGCCCGTGCTGTTTTATACGCTGGTGGCCGTAGCGGTTGGCGTGGGGCACACACCCACCTGGCTGGTGCAAGGCGCTTGGGCTTTCGTCGCCCTGCGCTATCTCCACTCTTTCATTCAGTGCACCTACAACCGCGTCTTCCATCGACTGCCCGCATTCCTCGCTGGCTTCGTCTTGTTGCTAGCACTGTGGGTAGCTTTTTTCCTCAGCTTGCCCACTCCTTGAACGAATCCCTCGACGCCGGCGACTTCGCCATCTGGCTAAGCAAGATGCAGGAAGTGCTGCGCGGCAGTACCAAAGGCACTGACGTGCCCTGCGGTGACTGCGTGGGCTGCTGCAGTTCGCACTGGCCCGTGGCGCTGCGTGCCGAAGACGAAGCGCTGATCCCCCTAGTGCCGGCATGGCTGCTGCTGGAGCCCGACAACGCCCCGGAAGGCATTCGCTACATGGGCTACCGTGAAGACGGCACCTGCCCCATGCTGGTGAAGCGGCAGTGCCGCGTATACGCGCAGCGCCCCCAAACCTGCCGCGACTTCGATTGCCGCATCTTCACCGCCGCGGGCATCGCTTCTGCTGGTGCGGACAAGCCACTAATCAACGAGCGGCTTAGCGTCTGGCGCTTCAGTTATACCTCAGCCGAAGACTTGGCGGTGCATGAAGCCATCCAGGCGGCCGCTACGTTTCTGCAGGGCCCGGCGCGCGAAGTGCAGGGATTCAGTTTTCCGGTAGCGCCGATAGCGGTTGCGGGCTTGGCGCTGAAGGCGCACACGGTGTTTCTGAATGGAAAGGCGGAAGACCGAACGCCGGCAGAACTGGCGCGCGCCGTAGTGGATGCGGCGCGGGGGTTTTAGCCCAGAAATATTCAGTCCTTGCGGGTGCCTTCGAACGGATTGAGCAGGGGCACTTCGAACTGCGCGAAATCGGCCACGTTACGCGTGACCACGGTGAGCCCGTTCACCTTGGCGATTGCCGCAATCATCGCGTCTTCGTAGAGCGTGTCCGATTTCCGATGCATGAATTTTGCCCAGCAACGAAACGCCGGACCATCCAGCGGCAGAACGCTATAGGTATCGGCAAGCAGGTTCAGCCAAGCCTCGATTTCCTGAGCCTTCGCGGCGTCCTGCTCCCGGGTCAATTCGATACCGGCCTGAATCTCGCCGAGCGTGACCACGGACAAATGAAGCGCAGCCTCTTCAACCGCGCGTAGCCAGTCCACCACTGCACCATGCGGACGCGGCCGGCGCAGTTCCGAGACAATATTGGTATCGAGCAGATACATGCCAACTACCCGATGCTGACGGGATGACGACGACGCGCCCGACCGCGCGCGGGAACTAAAGCTTCCGTTCGGGCGGTATCCGCCAGCAGTAGTTCCTTCAAGGAGGGGCGTGCCGCTCGCTGCATGCGGCGCCACTCCTCAATGGGCACCAGCACGGCGGTCTCCGTGCCGCGGCGACTGACCACCTGCGGCCCTTCATTGACGCAGGCATCCAATAGCTCGCTGAAGCGAGCTTTCGCATCTTGCACGGCCCATATATCCACAAGCTAACCCGAAATGACTAGATTGATGACTAGTCTATTAGAGGCGCACTCTGGGGTCAACCTAAGCGCTCATCTCCCCTGCCACACCGGCGAGCGCTTCTCGGCAAACGCGCGGGCGCCTTCCTTCTGGTCTTCGCTGGAATAGAGGCGGTCCACGGTAGGCAGCTTGCGCTTGGTGACCAGGTCGAAGGCCTGCTGCACCGGCAGGTGCGCGGTCTCGCGGTTGATTTCCTTGATGCAGGCAAACACCAGCGGCGGCCCGGCGGCGAGTTGGTCCGCCACTTCACGAGCACGCGTCATGAGCTGGTCGGCCGGCACCACTTCGTTCACCAGACCCCAGTGCTTGGCCTCGGTGGTGTCGAAACGGCGGCCCGTGAAGAGCATCTCCATGGCGACGTGGTACGGGATACGTCGCGGCAGCTTGATGGTGGCAGCATCCGCTACCGTGCCGGAATTGATTTCGGGCAGCGCAAACGTGGCGTGCTCGGCAGCGATGATGATGTCCGCGGAGATCATCAGCTCGAAGCCGCCACCGAAGGCGATGCCATTGACGGCCGCGATGACCGGCTTGTTCAGGCCAGGCAATTCCTGCAAGCCACCAAAGCCACCCACGCCGTAGTCGGAATCGGGCGCCTCGCCTTCGGCCGCGGCTTTCAGGTCCCAGCCGGGGCAGAAGAACTTCTGACCACCGCCGGTGAGGATGGCCACACGCAGGGCGGGGTCGTCGCGGAAGGCAGCGAACACCTGCCCCATCACGCGGCTGGTGGCGGCGTCGATGGCATTGGCCTTCGGCCGGTCCAGCGTCACTTCCAGCACGGCCCCGCGAACTTCGTAGCGTACGGGCGAATTCGCGGGCAGTTCGGGCAGTATGTTCATGGTTGGGCGCGTTCCTGTGCAGTTTCCGGGCTCGGTACTGTGTTCAGCCCAGTGTTCGTCTGTGGGCTCATGCGGGCCGCATGCTAATCAATGCATCCACAGCCACGGCACCGGTGGCCGTGACGAGGAGTGGGTTCACGTCCACTTCTTCAATGCGCCCGGGGTTTGCAGCGGCGAAAGCCGCCAGCGCCTGCACCGCACGCACCACGGCTTCCGCATCGCCTTGGCGACCACGGAACCCCGTGACCAGCGGCCAAGACTTCAGGCCAGCGAGCGCGTCGCGGATTTCGGTCTCGGTCGCGGGCAGCAACAGCGTCGCGGTGTCCTTCAGGAGTTCGGTGAGGATACCGCCGGCACCCACCACCAACGCATTGCCGAACTGCGGGTCGCGCGTCAGGCCGAGAATGAGCTCCGCCACGGCACCGGTGACCATGCGCTCCACCAGCACCTCAGGCGCAAGCTTCGCGAGGCGCTCAGCAGCCGCAGCCACTTCGTCCGCCGAGCGCAGGTTCAGCACCACGCCGCCGGCTTCGGTCTTGTGGGCAATGGCCGCTGAAGACACTTTCAGCGTCACGGGGTAGCCCAAGCGCTCCGCCACGGCGACAGCATCGGCCGCAGCGCATACCTGCCCTTCCGGCACGGGCAGGCCAAAAGTAGCGAGCAGGTCTTTCGCCGCTTTCTCTGAGTACACCACGGGCTCGCCGACGGCGACAGCCGCAGCCGCGAGCGCCGGTGGTGCTTCGGCCTTCGCCCAGTTCCGACCAATGAATGCCGCCGCTTCGAACGCGGTGAGTGCATCGTCCAAACCCATCATCGGCGCGACGCCAGCTACGGCCAGTTCATTGGCCAAGTCGAGCGGCATGCCTTCGTGCAAGGTAGCTACTACCGCAGCGCGAGCCCCGGTGTTGCGCGCGGCTTGCACCAGCGCGCGCGCTGCCACCACCCAACTGGCCGGGTTCGTCGCCGGGTGCGTGGGCGTGTCGAGAATGAGCATGGCCACGTCGTAGCCGCCAGCCAGCACGGCGCTGTAGGTGGCTTCCAACTTTTCCCGCTGGCCCCAAATGAACGTGTGATAGTCGAGCGGATTCTCGACGGAAACATATTCGTTCAGCGTGGCCGCCACGCGTTCGCGTGTGGCCGCCGTGAACGGCGGGAACGATACCGCGCGGTCCAGCGCCATGTCCGCCGCGAGCGCGGCTTCGCCGCCGGAGCAACTCATGGACACCAAGCGGCTGTCGGCGATGGCGCCGCCGCAATGCAAGAACTTGAGCGTTTCCACCAGCGCCGAGACGGACTTCACACGCGCCACGCCATAGCGGCGGAACAGCGCGTCGTAGAGGGCGTCCGCTCCCGACAGCGACGACGTATGGCTCATCGTCACCCGCGCGCCCTGCTCAGAGCGGCCGGTCTTCAGCACCACGATAGGCTTGCGCAGTTCACGCGCCACGGCTGCCGCGCGGGCGAACGCCGCCACGTCGCGCAGACCTTCGATATGCAGGCCAATGGCCGTGATGCGCGGGTCGTGCGCGCAGCTTTCTACCAACTGCGCCATGTCCACATCGGCTTGGTTGCCGATAGCACAAGTGAGCGCCACCGGCAGACCACGCATGGTGGTCACCAGGTTGCAGGCCATGTTGCCGGACTGCGTGATGATGGCGACGCCGCTTTCGCCGGGAACAATGCCGTGCTCGTCCGGCCACAGCGCCACGCGGGACAGGCCATTCACGAAGCCGTAGCAGTTGGGGCCCATGAGCGGAATGCCATCGGCCGCGGCGAGCAGTTCGTCCTGCAGCCCCGTGTCGCCAGTTTCGGCAA
>Ga0164294_10001074_pt1 | contig 25681 bp, 34 predicted proteins | sample GEODES005metaG_FD_111479 | JGI IMG/M metagenome (GOLD analysis project Ga0164294, IMG submission 111479) | Oligotrophic lake water microbial communities from Sparkling Lake, Wisconsin, USA - GEODES005 metaG | ecosystem: Environmental > Aquatic > Freshwater > Lake | place: USA: Sparkling Lake...
CGCGTCGGGGAGTGGCGCAGTCCGGTAGCGCGCCTGCTTTGGGAGCAGGATGTCGCAGGTTCGAATCCTGTCTCCCCGACCATTTTTCAATAACTTAGCGAAGGCCGCCAGCGGCGGTTTACACGCGGTTTACAAGGCCGTGCGGATTCGTGCGTCCGCGGTGCCCGCATGATGCAGCACATTCGCGTCCTGCACGCGCTCGGCGATGCCTTCGAAGGCCAAGCCGCGCTCAACTCGGACACCACCTCCGCGCTCCTGCTGATGTCGATCGCGACCGCTTACCGCGCCGCCGCCGACCAGCTCGATTCTGAAGACCGGGCGGCGCTCGCCGCGCCGGCCGCCTGACCACGTCATCTCGACAAGGAGACCTGCCTTGAACCCCACCCCGACCCCCAGCAGCGTGCCGCTTGCCAAGATCCGGCCGGGCGATAACCCTCGCCGATATTTCGACCCGAAGAAGCACGAGGATCTCGTTGCCGGCATCCGCCAGCGCGGTCTGCTTCAGCCGCTGCTGCTCCGCCCCGCACCCGACGCCGCCGACATCTTCCTCATCGTTGCCGGTGGTCGCCGCTACCGCGCGGCCATGGAGGTGTTCGGCACCGATGGGGAGGTGCCGGCCATCGTCCGCGATATGACCGAGCAGGAAGCGCTCGAGGCCGCGATCGATGAGAACGACAATCGGGCGGACGCTTCCGAAACCGAGCAGGCCGACGCCGCGGTCCGCGTGCTTGCCGCTTGCCAAGATGATCGTGCCGAGGCGGCGCGGCGGCTGGGCTGGTCGACGAGCAAGCTCGATCGACGCCTGGCGCTCGCCGAGCTTTCCGACACGGTCAAGGTCGCGCTGGACGAGCGGCGCATAAAGGTCGGCCACGCCGAGCTGCTCGCGGCCGTGCCGAAGGATAAGCAGGAGCGTGCCCTTGAGAACATCCTGACCGCCGGGCTCGACGTGGGCCAGACCCGCGCAGCGCTGATGCGAATGACGCAGGACCTCGGCGCTGCGGCTTTCGACAAGACCGATTGCACGACCTGCCCTTACAACTCGGCGTCCCAGCGCGCGCTGTTCGAGACGCATGTCGACGATGGGCACTGCACCAGCCCGGGGTGCTTCCAGCTCAAGGTCGAAGGGCACGAGGCAGCGAAGAGGGAAGCGGCTGAGCGCGAGGCTGAGGTAGCGAACACCGCGGCGCCGGCGGTCGAGCAGGTTGCGGCGCCGAGCACACCGGCTCCGGCGCCTGCTCCAGCGGCAGCGGCCAAACCGGCCCCCAGCGCGAGCGCGTCCAAGACCAACGTCACGGCCAAGACGATTGCGGTGCGAGCGCGCACCGCTCGCGAAGCGGCATGGCGCAGCGCAGTGAGCCGTGCGCTCATCGGCGACTTGCATCTGAACGAAAAGTCACAGCTAGGGCTCCGTGCCTTCGCCTGCTCGGTCATCACGCTTGGCGACGACTTCACCCACGTTGCCACGCTGGCCCGGGCGCTCGAGGTGGACCTCCGCGATACCTGGGTCGTCGACAAGGCTTTCCTCGACCGCTTCGACAAGGACGAGCTGAAGATCATCGCCATGGAGTGCGGCTTGGTCGCCCACATGGGGGAGAAGGTCTTCGCGCGCCTGCTCAAGTCCCGGACGACGGACATCATCGCCGGGATGCTGAAGGCGACCGGCTTCGACTGGTCGAGGCGCTTGCCGAGCTCGATGACGCTCGACGGGAAGTACGGCGCGCCGCCGGCACCACCGGTCGTCGAGGCCGAACCGGCCGCCGCCTAACCAAGCTCCAGAGACAAGGACCACACCATGCTGATCACCAGCCTCACGCCGCTGCTCGCCCGCTACTCGCTCGGCCTCGACCTCGTGGCCGGGCCCGACGGGGCAGTTACCCTGACTATCATCCCGCGCAAGGCGGAGGGCAGTTCGCACAAGCCGGGCGCGGACGAGCTGCGCCCCATCTCCATTACCGCGCCCGCCGAGGAGATCGACGCGGAGCTGGCGAAGGGTGAGGAAGGCGCGCTCGGGAAGCTGATCGTCACCCGCAAGGCGCTGGCCGACCAGCTCGCGGAGCAGCTGCAGGCGACCGAGTCCGCCAAGGCGGCCGCGAAGCCCAAGCCGCCGGCAGGAAAGGCGCCGACCCCCGCACCCGCGGCCAAGCCCGAATCCAAGGCCACCCCGCCGGCCGCCCAGGCAGGAGCGGGCGAGCCCGCACCCCTCTGGTGACCGGCGCGACCGGCACCACCCTCCAGGAGACGACCATGCAGATCAACGAACTCACCCGCGTCTATCGGTACGACGGCATCGACCTTCCGGTCCCGCCGCACCTCGCCAACGACCCGCAGGGCCTGCGCGCCTATCACGCCACGCTCTACCCGGCGATCACCACCGCCGAGGCCGTCGACGCCGGCGTGGTGAATGGCGCGCTGGTCACCGAATACCGCCGCGCGGTCGGCACTAAGGGCTGACCATGCCCTCGGGAACGAAGGCGGCAATTCCAGCCGCTCCCCGCAAGACGCTCCTCGAATGGATCGATGAAGACGATGGCGACACGACCGGCGGACCGCCCCCGTGCGGAGCGAAAGACCAAGCACTCCACGCGCGGATCCTCACCACAGAGGGTACCGAGAGCGAACCGCTCCAGCCGCCTCCCGGCCTTCGGCTCGCGCCCCTCGGTTGAACTGGCCGGCCGGGCGGTCGCGATATCGCGCGATGTGCCGTGGTGCTTCGACAGCGCGCCGCTCGCGCCGCACCACAAGGTCATCGGCCGTTGGGCTGCATCGCGCGCGGCAAGCGAAGACCGCTTCACCCGGGCAGAGGCGCGGCGGCATATCGAGCGCGTCTTCAACCGCGCGGTGTTGGAGATCCTCAGGCCGTTCAAGCTCGCGGAGCTCCGGACGGTGGTCCTGCTCGGCAGTGAGGAACGCCCCCCTGCGATCGCCATCATCTGCGACACCATTGGCCAGATCGAGCTCGGCTGGATCGAGGAGACTAGCGGCCTGCTGTCTGCGGTGTTCGCCAAGCCTGACGGGCGTGTCGCGCCCGCAAGTTGGGGGGCAGCCGCTTATGCCGCGCTCACTGGCACGCTCGGCAATGTGCTCCCGATCTTCAACTATCAGGACCTCATCGAGGAGTTCTCGAACTACTATTGGGATGGGGAGACCGATGATGTCGCGGCCTCGAAGGCGCTCATTGAATTCCATGGCATGGATCCAGATGAAGTCGATGAGGAGACACTTCCGTCGGCGGTGAATGGCAAGCGCCCTCCCTGGATGCTCGCGGAGAACGCCGCGCTGATCCAGCACTTGCCGACAGGCCTACGCGCTCGAATCCGCAGGCTGCGCAAAGCGCACAAGGCGTTCATGCGCGACGGGCTTTCCCGCGCCGCCTGGCTCTTCGATTTCGATGCGCTGATCGAATATGCGCCCGATTACGAGGATCGCGCGCACCTGCCGGGCCTGACCCTGGTGCCAGCTGACAAATTCGGCCGCGAGCTCGACGAGATGGGGCGGTGGGGCATGGAGCAGGGCTTCATGGACATCGCCGGCCTCTGCCCGCTGGGCGACCCGAACCAGATCGATGCGTGGTTCGACTCATTGCGGCTCGGCGCCGAGGTCCTGCTCGCCGCCCAAGATCTCATCCAATCCGACCCCACCAACGACTGAGGCCGCACATGTTCGCCCACACCACCCAGTTTGAAGCGACGGCGGGAGATCTGCCGTTGACGAACGCGATCCTCCTTTACCGAGGAGCTGCGAGGGCAGGTGCCCCCGCCTTTGCCAGCCTCCACCCGGTCGATGACCAGGACGGCCAGCCGACGATCGGCGCCGGGGCTCCACTCACCCGCGCACATCTCCGGCAGTGGACCGCGGCCCTCGGGCGGACCGCGAAGCCCGAGCTGCTTCCCGACAATGTGCTCGTCGCGCACCCCGACATGCTCGCGTGGTGGGTGCCGGAACAAGTGCGGTCGGCCTTCTTCGCGCTCTCGAGGCCATCCGCCGACCTCAAGGCGCTGAAGGAGCGGACGACGCTGCCGTTGCCGTACCCCGCGCACTTGTTCATCGCCACGCGGACCCGCCTTGGCGTCTTTGCCCTGGCGGAGAACAGGCGTCCAACCGCCGACACGGTCGCCCTATATTCCCCGGTGCTGAACGTCTTCATCGAAGGGCACCTCTGCTGGGGCAACATCGCAAAGCCGAAGGCCCTTACCATCTCGGCGATGGCGGAGTTCGAGCGGGCGGTGTTCGACTCGTGGTCGACGCACGCCAATCCCGGGCAGGAAAACTCGGTCACCGGGAAGGGCGGACTGGTCCGCCTCTGGGATGACCTCGCAGCGCGCAAGGCGAAGCGGTTCCCAGTCAAGCGCTTGAAGCCCTTCGGTTCCCGGTTGAAAGGGGCCAATCCGATCACGGTGGGCCAGCTGATCGCGGGGGCTACGCGATGATGGAGGCGCTTGCCGACGATCCGACCGCGGCCGCGATCCTCGCCACGATCCCCTGCTATCCGGTGCCTCCGACCGGCCGATCGCCGGGCATCGACGCGCTTCGCGCCGCTCGCGCCGGCCATGGCCTCGCCATCGGCCAGGACGGCGTGATGCTGGTGCTGCGCCGCCCCTGGCTGGCGCTTGATGCGCGGTTGGCGACGCCGCTGCCGGCTTATCTGCCCTTCGGGAGCGTCGGCCGGCCCGGCGCAATCCTGCGCTGCGGACTGATCCCCGCTGAGCTCCTCGATCGCATCGTCGATCACTTCGCCGCCGCGCTCCCCAATGAGGCGGCCGCCTTCGTCATCTGGAACGAGGAGACCCGAGTGTTCGCGGTTGAGTTTCCCGACATCGGCGAAGCGACGCCGTCGCGGCTGGTCTACCGCCCGCCGGTCCTCGCGCCTGGCTGGCATATCGTCTGTGACGTCCATAGCCATGGGAATGGCCGCGCATACTTCAGCAGCACGGACGACGCTGACGACGCGCATTCGACCAAAATCGCGGTGGTGATCGGCCAGCTCGCGCATGAGGGCGGCCCCGAGTTGGTGGGCCGCATCTGTGCTGGCGGCATGTTCATCATGATGCCCCGCAGCCCCTTCGCCGGAGACTATCGTGCCTGACCAGTCGAATCGCCATTTCCTGAGCCGCGCGCTCGACGGCCGCGCCATCGATGTCCTCCTCGTCGGCTGCGGCGGGAACGGGGCTCAAATGCTGATGGGGCTCGCGGCGCTGGACACCGCAATGCGCGCGATCTCATCGCGGGCGCTGAACGTCACGGTCGTCGACGATGATATCGTGACCGAGGCGAACCTGGGCCGTCAGCCATTCTATCGCTGCGACCTCGGCAACTCGAAGGCGCGAACGCTCACCGAGCGGATCAACCTTGCCCATGGTCTGGCCTGGCGGGCAGTCCATGGGCGCGCGCCCGATGACATCGGAGTCGACGGGATCGATCTGCTCATCACCTGCGTGGACACCGCCTCGGCACGCCGGGCGATCGGCGCGGCCCTGGGGTATACCGAGCGATGCCCCGCCTACTGGCTGGATCTGGGCAACCGCGCCACCGACGGGCAGTTCGTGATTGGAAACCCGAGGGAGTGGGCCGGCGACGGGCCGGGCCGTCTCCCGACCGTGCTCGAGCATTTCCCCGAGCTGGCGGACGAGAGCGTGCCCGAGGACGATGCGCCCAGCTGCTCGGTCGCCGAGGCGCTCGAGCGGCAATCCCTGTTCGTCAATAGGGTGGTGGCCAGCAGCGCGCTCGCGCTGCTGTTCGACCTGCTCGGCCGCGGCTCCATCGGTCACGCTGGCGCCTTCATCAATCTGGCGAGCGGCCATGCGGTGCCGATCGCGCTGCCGGCTAGGGCGGCAGAGAAGGCGAGCGCATGACGCAGACGCGCGAGCAACTCGCGGCTGAGATTGCCGCAGCGATCGGCGCGGCCGTGCTCGGTGCCAAGGCCATCGATCCGGACAAGGTCCGCGCAGCGTGGCGCTCACACCTTCCGGTTCCGACCAGCGACGAGATCGCGAGGGCTTTGAAAAGCCTCGGCTGGCGTCGAACCAGTGGCGGCTCCTTCAAGGCACCCGGCGTATGACCTGGCCCTTCGGCGAACTCGGCATGTTCGGCTATCGCTTCCTCCTGATCGACTTCCCGTGGGACTTCGAGGGTGGCGGCGACCGAAACGCGCGCAATCACTATCCCTGCATGTCGCCGGAGGAGGGCGCGCGCTTGCCGGTGGGCCAGCTCGCCGGGCGCGATTGCGGCCTTGGACTATGGGTGACCGATCCGTTCCTCGAGAAGGGGATCTGGCTGATGCGCCAGTGGGGCTTCGACTATGTGTCGGTGCTCTTCAACTGGGCGAAGACAACGAAGACCGGGAAATGGCATTTCGGCACCGGCTACGGCACGCGCGCGAACCCCGAGCTTTGCCTCCTCGGCATGACCGGGAACCTCGGTCGGCCGAAGGACCGCGCCGTGCGGCGCCTGCTGGTGGAGCCGGTGCGGGAACACAGCCGCAAGCCGGATCGCGTCCACGCCGATATCGAGCGGCTATGGGACGGCCCATATGCAGAGTTGTTCGCGCGATCGCGCCGGGCGGGCTGGGACGCCTGGGGCAACGAAGTCGGGAAGTTCGGAGAGGCGGCATGATCAGCCGCATGCTCCGCCGGGACACCTGACTTGCCGACTCGGCGGTCAACGGCATAGGCTCCGGGGATGGCAGACGAGATCAGCGTGGGCACCCAGGTCCAAATCCCCCCCGGTCCGGGGCGCCCTCACGTCGTCGTCGCGACAGTCACGCGCATCGATGGCGAGCGGGTCTGGGTGGAGCGCTTCGGCACGAAGAAGATCGAAGGGCCCTTCGCGAAGTCGGAGCTCAAGATCGAGCCGCCGAGTGGTCCAATTCGAGTGCTTTTCCCGTGAGCGAGCAGCCTCATCCGAACAGCGGCAATGCCAAGCTCCGCGCCGCGCGCGAGGCGGCAATCGACGCCATCGCCGCGGCGACCAGCGGTCGCGCCTCGATCGAGGTTCGCCACCTCCAGTACCTCGTCGGGGTCACCGAGTATCTGAACATGGGCAACAGTGCCCCTCCCGCCTGAACCCGTCGCTTGGCGGCGCATCGCTCAGGCGGCGTTGATGGCCGTCGCGATCGCGCTTTTCGCCGCCAGCATGCCGGGCTTCGACGGTTAGCGTTTGGCCGGAGTGATCTCGCACCATCCCCGGCGATTGCATCTCGAGCAGCGCAGGCGATTGGTGAAGTCCCGATAGGTCACACACCCGGGCAACTTCTTATACAGATCCTCGGTCATCCATATGGCCTCGCGCCCGCATCGCCTGTCGTTCACAGGGGGCGTGCATCGGATCACGATGTGGGTCGCAAAGCCCACGGCCTCGTCGAGCGGGAGGTCCAGGCGTCCTTTGCCGAGAAGACGAGGGTTGGGCATTCGCGAGAACATGGCGAGAACAACCGAGTCGAGGCAAGCCCCAACCTCCAGAATTCCGGGCACAAAAAAAGCGCCCCAGGCCGTGAGGCCCGGGGCGCGGAATACGATGGGAGCGGAGGCTAGGCGGTGAGGGTGCCTGCCGTCAGCGGAGGGTTGACCTTGGCGGCAATCACCGGCTCGGCCATCGCGCGGTGCATGGCGTCGGACATGTGAAGGCCGTCGACGCTGTACGAACTGGAGACGGCCGCGCCGATCGCGTGGGCCTTCGTGAAGTTCTGGTTCGCACCGTTCGCCGCGGCTTTGCCATAGGCGGTGTAGCTGCCGCTGCCGTTATCCGTCAGGCGGACAATCGATATCGTTTCCGCATTCGAGGTGCCGGCGTCGATCACCAGGTAATTGCCCACCACCGGCGCTGCGGCCGCCGTGAATGTAATCCCGGTGGCGCTGGCGCTGGTCGAGGTTGTAACCGCGGTCGTGACCGTGCCGCCGCCGGCTGCGGCCATTGCGGGGACCTTCCACTTCGGGATCCCGGAACCATCGTCGCTCGCGCGGACAACGCTGGCCCCGTCGACCACGAGGGACACGGGCCCGGGCTTGGTGGCCAGCCAGGCGTTGACGAGATCCAGACTGTTGCCGATCTCGCGGTTTGTCTGCCCGGCAATGGTCGTCCAGCCGTCCGAAGAGTTGCTCTTCACGGTGATCGTGTTCTGAACGATCGGCACGCCAGGATATCGGGCCTGCAGCCAAGCCCACCACGACGTCATCCGGGCTTGCATCGCGGCGAAGACTGCCGTGTCCGTGGGGGAGCCGGCGAGGCCCAGCGCAGCGCCGGCCAGGTCGTTGCGCCCGAGCTCGCTCCAGATCGCGGTGAAAGGCCACATGCGGCCGCGGTTCAGAACGTTGCGGGCATAGTCGATGATCGCCTGGCGGACGTAGAAATATCCGGTGGTGGTCTCCATGAAGTCGAGAGTGACCGAGCCGTGGTTGGTGAAGTTGCCCACGCCGACGGCGCCGTTCGTGCTCGAGTCGAGGCCGCGCGGGATATAGCCCACCATCCCGTGCTCGGCCGCGCTCGTGTACCAGTCCCGGTCATCGTCCTGCTGGCCCAGGCTATCGGCGAACAGCACGACGCTCGCTTGCCCGGTCCAAGGAACGAGCAGCTGGAAGACGCCGCCATATCCGCCGCGGCCGAAGATCGCCGTGCCGGTCAGCGCGCCGCCCGTCTTCTCGCTCGCGCTGAAGGTGGCCTTCCATTTTCGCTGGTCGCCCAGGCCGTTGCCGATCGTCGGATACGAGATGTTGCGAGACTGCGGCCGCTTGCCGCCCGACGGTGTGGTGATCGAATAGCGCAGCCAGCCGCCGGCGGGCAGCGGCGGCACCCAGAGGAGGGCAAAGCCGTCGCTGGCAATGACGGTGCTGGCTTTGCCATCGGCGAACAGGCAGTCGACTCGCGTGCCGCTGCCGTCGACCCCCGTGAAGGTCACAGCATAGTCGATCGTGTTGGTGTTGCCCGGGTACTGCTCGTGGGGCGCCGGCGTCGCGGCGCCCGTACCGTTCGTGGTCAGGGCAAAGTTGGTGAACACCACCCAGGCGCCGTTCGGAAGCGGCGGCAGGTATTGGTCGACCGTCTCGTTGAGCTGAGACGCGGACGGGGAAAAGAAGCCGTTGATTGCCTGGCCGAACGGCGAGGCGGCGAAGACGAAGCGCTGCGCGCCGCCGCCGATATAGGCGAGCACGCTCATGCGCGAACCCGCGAGATCGTCACATAGGCACCCGTGGTGCTGGTCAGCGCCACGTCAACGATCGCACCGGGGCCGACCTTGAAGTCGCCGTACACGCCGTTGGCGGAGAAGGTGTAGGCGGTGACCATCGTCACCCCGTCCGGCCCGCGCTTGCGCAGCGTGATCGTGCCCCAGGCGCCGGAGACCGCTTCGACGATATAGGTACCGCCGTAGAGCGTTGCGGGCGTCGCTGCCGTGTTCGCGGTGGCGAGGGCGAAGGTCTCGGTGAACTTGTCGGCATCCGGGTCGCGAACGGGCAGGGGCGTCGAGCTGCTGACGACCTTCGCGTCGTCACCCTCCGCGCCGAACGCGAGCATGCGCGTGGCGATATTGCCCCAGAGGTTCTGGAAAGGGATCTTCATGTCAGGGAACTCCGGCTGGAATGATATGGCAGTCGTCAGGGACTGGGCGCGGTGCCGTCGCAGATTGGCTCGCGCAGGCGACGACGCGGCGTCATCGCGGCGGCGTGCTGGGCCATGAGATCCGCCGACGCGCCGAACCGGACATATTCGCAGAGCTTCGCTGCGAGCAGGTCGGCGGCCGAGCGCGCATCCTCCGGGCGCGCGGGGAGCGGGGCAGGCGCCGGGTTGTCCAGCACCTGCCTCTCGGTGACGGCCCGCTCGACGTGCGTGACCGCGACTTCCTGGGTCTCGATGCCGCGCGTGGTGGTGCCGGCGCAGCCCGCGAGCGCGGCGCAGGCGAGCAGATAGAGCAGCTTCATCGCCAAATCTCCTTGAGCGTGGGTGAGGGTTCGCAGGCGCCCGCCGGCGGGCGGGGCGCGTTGGCCGCGCTCCGGAGCAGTCGGTCGACGGTGGCGCGCTGCGCATCGCCCGCCGAGCCGATCGCCGCCAGCTGCTGCTCGAACTCTGCCTGCCGGGCCTTGTCGTTCGCCTCGGCCGCCTTTGCGGTCGAAGTGCAGGTCTGCAGGCCGGTGCGCAGCTTCGTCACGGCGTTTCCAAGAAGCGTGATCTGGGCGGCCGTGTCGCGCCGCGCGAGCCGCAGGTTGGGCACCGCCGCCTTGGTGGCCTCGTAGACCGCGTTGCCGAACGCGATCTCCTTGGCCAGGTGCGACCGCGCGTCGTTGAGCTGCCAGCGCAGCACGAGCAGCGCGATCAGCAGCAGAGGGGTGGCCCACCAGCACTTCTTGAGCAGCGCGAGCAGGCCGCGGCCGATCGCCGCGAAGGTGAGTGGGCTCATTCTTGCTTCTCCGTGGCGATCGACGGCATGAAGCTGATGTCGAGGTGTGCGATGCTTTCCCCGCACCATGCGATGAGACCCTTCGCCATCCGACCGTGCGGCTTCGTGGTCCATTCGCCGTGAAGGCTGCAGCGGCCGGTTACGCCCCGCACCGCGCCGTTCAGCGATTCGAGCAGCGCGTCGCGGGTCCAGACGTTGTGCTCCCGCCAGGGGACCGCAACGAGGTCGATGTCACGATTGAGCGAACCGTGAACGGTGAGGGCGTAACCTGCCTCGGTGGCAGCGCGGCGCATGGAGGGCAGGATCAGCTCGAGCAGCGCCCGGTTATAGGCGCCCTGGACGATATCGTCCGCGTCGGTGCGCTCGCGCATCAGCTCACCGCCGCGACGCGAGCCGCATAGTTCGCCGGCGTCTTGCCGGGCAGGAGGTTGGTGACGCAGCCCTCCCACTCCCGCGCGCGGCGCCGCACGAGGCCGCCGATCACGCGGCCGCCGGCCTTGTTCCAGAGCTTGAAGGCATCGCAGCCCGCAACCCACTGGCCTGCCTCGAAGCGGCGCCGCGCCGTGGATCCACACCAGCCCTTGGCCCCGGCACCGATGTTGTAGGCGAGGGAGACCGCGGCGAACCGCTGGAAGTCGCGGCCGGGGCGATCAAGGCGCAGCGATGGCGTGCAGGCCAGCACCGCCTGGGCGTGGACGACCAGCGCGTCCTCCAGCATCACGGTGCACTGCTGCTCGGTGAACACCTTGCCGGTGCGCCTCGCAGCGTTGATCTCGGCGCCGGTGAGGCCGTCGCAGGCCGTCGCCACGCCCACGATATCGAGATAGGTGCGCAGGTACTGCGGCCCCGAGATGTGGGTGATCGTGGCCTGGCCGGTAGCCTCGTCCACCTTGACGTCGACCTTTCGGCCGCTTTCCTCGTGCGGGGTGCTGGTGAACAGCAGCGTCGCGGCGATCGCGCCCACGACGCCGACCAGCGTCATCCGTCCAGGCTTGGCGGGCTGCTTCGCGCCCCACTGCGTCGGCGGCAGCGGCCGCCCCGTATCATTCCCCATCGGTCTTCTCCTTCTGCTTGACGAAGGTGACCAGCAGGACCGCGAGGTTGAGCGCGAGCGGCACGACCATCGCGATGCCGCGGGGGAGGTGCGCCACGATCTCGGGCGGGAGCTGGTACCAGATCTGCTGGACCGCGCCCGGCGCCGCGAGGGCGTAGGCAGAGAGCGCGGAATTGAGGACGGTCAGTTGCACCGACCAGCGGCGCCACACGCATCGGCACTCGTCCAGAAGACGGGCGCGGACGCGCGTAATGAAGCCGCGCCATCGCTGGCACAGCGCGGTGAGCATGAACATCGATGTCTCCGGTTGTGGTGGCCGCTACCCGCGGTCGTAGGTCGTGGCGATGCCCACGAGGGTCGGGCTTTCCTCGAGCTGGCAGAGTTTTTCGATCGCGCGCTGCATAGCCGCGTCCGCCTCCTGTTCCTCCGGGTAGGCGAGGCGGAGTGCCTCACCGATCGCCGGCGCTGCCGGCGGGACGGCGACCGGGCGATGGAGGAAGCGGAGGACGGTCGCGATCATTGATCAGCTCCCCGGGTCAGGGCACGCTCCAGGATGCCGCGCGCGCGTGCGATCACCTCGGGCTGCTCGTCGGGCGCCAGGCTGAAGGCCAGCAGCAGCAGTTCGAAGGCCGTGGACCAGGCGTTTTCGCGCCGTCGGCCCCGGTCGAGCGCAACCCTGAGCAAGCGGATTTCCTCCTCCAGCTTGCCCGCGCGGGCCCACCCCTGTTCGTGGAGTCGGTCCGTGCGTGCGGGAGAGAGCCAGTCGGAGAGGAGCTTGCCGCCCCAGCCGCCACCGAGGAGACCGGTGGCGAGCAGGGAAACCCCGGCGAGCAGGGGGTTGGACGAGATCAAATGAAGCACCGGGCCCCCTATGAGGTGCGAGGAAAACGGGATCAGGAAATGGGGTGGACGTCGGCCGCCTCAAGCGCCGCGAGGCGTGCCTCCTGCGCGGCGATCAGGAACAGGGCCAGCTGGTCGACGCGGATCCCGTAGCGATCCGCCGCCTCGATCCCGAGCTCGGGGTCAACCTCCCATTGATTGTAGCAAAGGAACGCGTGCCGGAATGTCGGCGGCGCATCCTGATGCGATTCCTCCAGACCCTCTTCGATCATGATCGCCGCGACGCGCTGCGCGCGCACGCCGATATGAATGCGCGCACCCAGCTCGCCCTTCTCGGCCACAGCGTCGAGGAACTGGTAGCAGCCGATCTCGGCAGCGATCCGCCGTGCCGCCCGCATATGGGCCGGGGATAGCTCGCCCAGCCAATTCTTCTCGCGCTCGTCGGAGGTGTTGATGGTGCCCGTGCCGGCGTAGACCACCGAAAAGCGGAGGCTGGAGAGGCCGAGCGACCTGGTGTTGTCCGTCCACGGCGAGAAATCCGCAGAGCTGCCCTGCACGAGGATTTGCCGCCAAGTGCTCCAGGTGCCACCAAAGCGGCCGCGCACCCCCATCAGTTCGGGATTGGAGCTATAGGGGATCGCAAACTGGGTGACGTTCCCGGCCCCGGTCTTCGTGGCATATTCGAAATTGAAGGGATGGAAGTACCCGCTTCCACCGGGCCCATTGGTCGCCGAGGGCTGCATCAGGGTCCTCCCGGAGCCGGAGGTGCTGTTATCGACGTGGTTCCAGTCCGTCGAGCCAACGGTCGTCTTGGCACCGAAACCGCCGGACATGCTGCCCCCGATCCCAAAATTGCCGTCTGCATCCATCACCGGCATCGGGCCGGTGAAGCGATGCGGCACGCCGGCGTCATCGACGAAGACGAAGCTGTAGTTGACCGCAGTGTAATTGCGCGCGTCAAGCGAAGCGAAGGGGGTTTCGGCCACGGTCAGCTCTCCGGTTCAGCAGGGGGATCGCCGGCGCCAGGCGCGCCCGGATAGCCGGCGGTGATGTCGATTTCGTCGATGGCGGCAACAGTGGCGCCCGCAGACAGTGCGTCGTCCAAGGCTCTGCGCACGCCGCGCAGGGCGTTGTCGCAAAGCCCGCTGAAGGCCGCGACGCCAAGCCCGAGCGCGATCGTCTGGTCGGCGTCGATGGTCGTTTCCTGCCCGGCCTCGTCGTCGAACGTGAAGGAGAACGGCAAACCCTCGCCCTTCATGAGGGTGGCCATCTGGACGGCGCCGGCGATGGTCAGCCGGCTTTCTACGTCCATCTTCGCCACGACGGCGCGCTCGGCGAAAACCCCCCAGACCGGAAGAGGCGCGTTCCGGCGCCGCTCCCGATATGCCTGCGCTGCTTGCCAGCGAGCATCTCGCGCTCGCTGCGGACTCGCCACCCATTCGCCGCCAACTAGCGCCAGATTATCCACGTTGCTGCCATCGGGCAGCTCCGGTCCGATCTGGGTCCAGTTCTCGTCGTAGCCGTTGAGACTCTCCACACACTGGCGGTCGCCAGTGGAGTTGTGCTGGATCAGGATCATGCCCACGCCACCGCCATTTCGCCTGTTACTGTTACAGTCACACCGCCGTTCACCGTCTTTCGGACCAGCACCTGCACGTCGATCGTCGCGTCGGCCGGGATCGAGCCCGACGACAGCGATCCAGAGATGTCGACGGAACCCAGGTCACTCGCAGTCGCGATGTTCCCGGTCGCTTCGCTACCGGTGAAGTCGGTCCAGGTGCCTCCGTTGATGCGATACTGCGCCTTGGCGACGCAGGTCGCGCTTCCGGACACCACACCGTAGCTGACCGTCGCGCTGAACTGGATGCCGGCACCGGCAGAAGTCGGCATCCCGGCGATCGAGCCGGAGACCTGATAGACGTTCGTGTTGAAGGTGTTGGAGATCGGGCCGGTCTTCGAATACGCGGCCGAGCCCTGCTTGTTCTTGGAGACGCTCACGGCGAGATCGTAGTCCTGCCCGCCAAATGCCGCTCGGAAGGTGAAGGAACCGCTGTCGATCGTGCAGCTCGTGATCGCCCAAGCGCCAGCGGAGTCGATGGTTGCGGTGATCCCGGTCGGACTCGAGCCCTGCGCAGAATAGGTGACGCCGGTGGCGATCACGGCCGACCCCTGCAGGAGCTTGAGCGTCCCAATTGCGTTGGTTAGGGCCCCCGATTTGAGGGTTCCATTCGCGAAGGCGTCCAGCTGAACCGCAGGCTTGCTCAGCACCGGGGTAATCCCAGGGGCACCCGCAGCGCCGTCTTCGCCGACCACGCGCACCGCAGCCGACCACGTTGCCCCGCCGTCAGTCGATTGCCGCTGATACAGGTCCCCGGGCGTGGCGGTGTTGTGCCAAGCCGTTGAGCCATCGACCGACCATTGGGTCAGCAGCGTGGACGCCGTGATCGCCACATCAAGCGCGGCATAGGCGGCATAGAAGTCAGTCCACTTGGTCTTGAGCGCGGCGCCCCCGCCCGTACCGAGAGGACTGTCCTGCGATTTGTCCGAATAGGCGGGAGAAATGGCCGCGATCGCGGTGCCCAGCGTGGTGTACTTAGAGGTCAGCGCCGCCCGTAGCGACGAGACGCCGCCGAAGGCCGCGGCCCGCGCGTCGAGCGCCGCGAACTTCGCCTGACCTTCGAGCCACTCCCGCTCAAACTGAGGCTTCTCACCTCGCGACAGGATGTCGTCATCGACGATGGTCGCGATCGCGGCGGTGCTGGCGGCAATGGCGGAGGCCTCCGCCGACGTCGCACCATAGGTAGCAACGAAATCCCAGGTGGTGCCGCTCCATCGGCTCAAGGTCTTGGTGCTAGGCTTGTACCAAAGATCGCCGACGCCCTCGGCGGTCGGCGTCGATTCCTGGTTGAAGGTTTCGACCTTGCCGTCCGCGGTCGCCTGCGCGCCGGCTGCGTCGAGCAGTGCCTGGGCGATCCGCTGGTCCGGTGCCGGGGCCCATGGTGGATAGACGATTGCTCCGTACCCGGGGAAGGTCACGACCGTGCCGGCGTACGATATTCGGCCGTCGCCAGCGATCCGCTTGTACTCGAGGTTCCCCGCGTCCTCATCGACCCAGCGGTCGTTCACGCTGCTTTCCGCGGCGGTTGGTGGCGTCGCCTGGTAGAAGATCGTGCTTTTGCCGGCCGCGAGTTCGCTCGCTGCTTCGGCCGCCCCGGTCGCCAAAGTATAGCGCGACTGCGCATCCGAGAGCGAGATGGTGTAGGCGGTGACGTCGGCCAGATCCTGCAGCGCGCGGCCGTAGACGTTGAACGAGGCCAGCTTGATGTAGAGCGTGTCACCGACGTTGAGGTCGGTGTAGTTGAGCTTGAAGATTGCGTCATCGATCCGGACGAAGGGCTGTCCGATCGCGTGCGAGATCGCCGCGCTGCCGTGCAGGCCACGCCGCAGAGGGCTCAGGTTGTAGCGGTGCGCGCCGGTCAACGTCGCGTTCTGGTAGGAGATCAGCTCGTTGCCGACGAGCGCCAGCGTCGCGCCGGCGTTCATGTCCGCGGCGGAGCCCCCGGTCAGCTCGCCCAGGCTGACGCTCAGGTTGACCGCGAGCATGTTCACATTGTCGGGGTCGGCGTGGAACGGCAGCGCCGCGGTGATGGTCCCGTACCGAGCTGGTCCCTCGATTCGGCCCGCGCGGCTGTAATTGCTCCCGTCCGCGCTGATCCAGACCTCGGCGCCGCCCCATGTGGCCGACGTCGATGCCGCAGCAATCCAGACCTCCGGATCGAACCCGGTCAGCTCGACCGGGGGAACGAACAGTGCCGGCACCGATGCCGCGCCGGGCGCAACGTCGGTGTTCGGCACGTAGCCGTCGCTCGAGTGCGAACTGTACTGGGCGGCCGAGGCGGTCCCGGCATCGACACCCTCGCAGGTGAAGCTCAGAAGGCCGTCCTCGTCTTCCTCGATCTCGGTGATCCGCACCAGAACTCGATCGAGCTTCAGCTCGTCGGTGGTCGTCGTGAGGGTGAGGAGGTCCATCGGCTCCAGGAGCACGAAGTTCCAGGGCAGGCGGTGATTGTAGGTCTCGCGCACATAGAGGGTGCGCTGAAGCAGCAGCTGGGCGCTCTTCGCGGCGATCGCGCCGTCGCAGATGCAATGCAGGGTCGTCGGATCCTGCTTGCGCGCGCCGAACTCGACGATGTTGGCGAGATCCTGGGCGGGCTGGATCGCGATGTTGTAGGCGTTCGAGCGGTCGAGATATTCGACCTGCACGATGTTGTAGGCGTCCGACTGGTCCTTGATCGTCTGGACGACCGGCGCCTCGCCGTCCTCGGCGATGAAGTCGTCCTCGTTCAGCCCATACCGGGGCGTCAGGTCCGGGGTCCAGGTGACACCGTTCGCGGTCGCAGCGGCATCGCCGTAAGGCTTGATCTTGAGCACGCCCTCCGACCAGAACGCGGCCGAGTTGGTGGCGAGCGTCCACTCGCCAAGATAGGAGGCAGCGCTCGCCTGGGACTCAAGCACCGGCGACAGCAGCAGATTGTTGGCCCGGCAATAGGCCGACCAGTCGCTGAGGTCGCCGAGCAGGCCGGCGGCCCAGCCGGGCACGCCATGCGAGGTGCTCTGCAGGAAGTCGGTGACGATGTCCTTGGGATCCGCATCGCAGACACCGCCGCCCAGCTGGATCGCGAAGTCGACCTCGAAGGAATGGTTAGCCAGCGTCGCGCTGTCGCCGAGGGCGTAGTCCTGCGCGTAGACATAGGCGATGCCGGAATAGGCCATCGCCTGCGCGGGGAAATAGGACTGCAGGTAGCCCCAGACTGGCTGATCGACGGCGCCATTCGCCAGCGAGAGCCCCGCCTGGGCCAGCGCGGAGGTACCGCCGGCCACGAACACGGACGTGTCCTTGTAGACGGTGCGGACGCCGCCGAGCTGGCCCTCGCTGAGCGCCATGATCACCGAGGCGGTGTAGGTGTAGGTGGTGCTCTTCGACGCGCCGCCCATGCCCTTGCCGCCGGCCGACTGCTTCGTGGTGTGCGCGATCGCCTTGAAGGCGTTGTACCAGATCAGGTTGCACTTGATCCGGCCGCGGCCCCAGCCGATCGTCAGCGGAAGCCCGAGCGTCGAGGTCTGGACCGCGATCTGATTGAGCCTCGCTGCGCTGGTCGAGGTCGTCTTGCCGCCCAAGGTCAGATCTCCGGAAACAGCGTGAAGAAGCGGACCGGGCGGGAGCGGAGCTCTTCGTCCCGGTCGATGTTGGCCCGGGTGACGCCGCCGCCGATGATGACGGCGTGGATCACTTCGGGCAGGTCGATGATGATGGCGCCGTGCGAGAAGCAGCGGCCGTATTTCCAGATCGCGAAATCGCCAGGCTCGGCTTGGGCTCGATCGATCTCGCGGGCGTACCGCGTCACCCAGCCCAAGTACTGCTCCTCATCGCGGTGAAGCATCCACTGGGGCGAATACTCCGGGTCCAGGTGAGGGATCAGGCCGACGAATTCGTAGACCGCCGCGGGATATTGAGCGCAGTCGACGCCCACCCCCTTCACGCGGGCGCGGTGGTGATACGGCGTGCGCTCCCAGGTCAGCGCCTCCCGGACCACGTCTGCCCGGGTGACGCTGACAAGCGTCATCCGAAGGCGGTCTCAGGAACCGGCACGAAAGGCGTCGATTTCAGCCGGCCGAGGTTGTTGAAGCGGGCGATGCAGCGCGCGCGGGTGAGGTCGCAGCCCGGGTACGCGATGAAGGTGTCACCAGCGGCCGGGGAAGCGGGCAGGGACCGGATGAGGGCGAAATTGCCGGCGCCGTCGTTCGATCGCACGGTCGCGGTCAGGCCGTTGTTGGCCCCCGACGTGAATACGATCCGGCCCTGAGCAAAGTCATTGGCCGCGGTGGAAAGTGTCGAGGCGAACGCCGCCGCGGTGGGCGTGCCGGCGACAGCGCCCGACACGGCGAACAATGCCGGGTTCAGTCCACAGCCGGCGTCGTAGACCGTATGCACGCAGGCGGTCTGGTACAGGTTCGCCGGCATGTTGACGTTGAGCAGCACTGCCCAGGAGGAAATGGTGACGCTGGCGGTCGAGCCCTTGATGCCATCCACGGACGTCACGCGCCCGGCGAACCGCAGCACTGTGCCGGTCGCCGGATCTCCCCACTTCGGAAAGAAGGCACGTTCCAGGCGCACGGTTGCGCCGTCCAGCCCGCGCTTGCGGATGAACTGGATCACCGGCACGCCGTTGATCAGATCGTTCGAATCGGCGGTGACCTCCATGGGGAGGCTGGCCACCTCGAGCCCGACCTTCTCGCTGATAGGCCCACGCTTGATCGCGGGGCCGAGCAGGAAGCGCTGAGAATTCGCCGTGATCTCCAGGTCTGCTCCCGACCAGCGCACCACGGCGCCGCCGTTGAGCGTGATCGTCCAGATATCCGCCATCTCGAAGTTTTCGCCACTGTTCAGCAGCTCGATCAGGGCAGGGTTGGCGGCCTTCATCAGCGTTTCACCGAGATCAGTTCGAGGCCCGACAAGGCCCAGAGCTTCGCCATCAGCTGCTCGGGGTCGAGTTGGTCCTGGTTGAAGCGAACGAGGAACATGAACTGCCCGGACCAGGTGAGGACCTGGCCGGAGGCTGGCGCCGCGGTGAAGGTGATCGCCCCGCGCGGGCCGAGCGTGAACGCCGTGGTGTCCGTGGCGCCGACCGACACTTTCGGCGTCCCCAAGACCGAGCGCACCGGCTCGAGGAAGGTCATTGCCCCAACACCGCCTTGGCGGATCAGCTGGAAGGTCTTGCTGGCCCCGTCGCCGACGCCGAAGGGGCAGTTCGTCGCCAGATTGTCGTCCGGGTCGAAATACGAGAACTGTATCGCCCTGCCGGCGTGCGAATTGAAGAACCCGAACAGGCGGGCGAGCTCCGGCGCAGCGACGTTGTCGCGAAGCACCTCGTACTTCAGCTTGAACAGCCACTTCGGATAGGACCAGTTCTGCCGGCTGCGCTCGCGGCCGGAGGTCGCGGTGGCGATCGCCGTCGACCACATGGGCGACTTGCTGGATAGGAAGCCTTGCCCAGGCAGGAAGGGGAATACCGACCCGTCGTTCGTCAGATCCGGCAGGATCGGCGTGTACGGTGCGGTCATACAGTTCTATTCCTCCATTGCGCGCGGTCGCCCGGGTCGGGACATTGCCGACGATGCGACTCGGACCGGAATCGATGGGCCAACTCCCCCCTGGCGAGGAGGATTACGTTGAGCGCGCCATTGCCGCCTGGCGGGCGTCTGGTGCTGTTTCTTATGTGGAGATCCTGGGGGCTTGCCCAGAATCGTACGCGTATGAAGGCATGCTCTTCCCCTTGGACAAGCCGCCGGTATTGCCCTTCCCCGGTTGCACAAGGTCACCGTGCTGCGGGTGCGCGCTCATGCCCATTGCAGATGACGAGGACGGTGAGCACGCTGTCCGCCGCCTCGTTGAAAACGGCGATGCCCAAGGCTAACCTACTGGCCGGAGGGACATCAATGCGACTCAATCTTCTCTATGGCGGCGCCTTCTTCTGCGCCCTGCTTGCGCCGCTGTTTGCCTATCGCGGGCTCACCATGGATGTCGCTGTCGCGACGCCCATCACTCCATTTTCTGAGGGCGGCTCCGTCGCGAATTTGCAGCTGCTATTCACTCAGCAAGCTTGCATCGCTGCTGCGATTGGCTTCGCGGTCGTCGGAGCAATTATGTTCGGCTGTGGTGCGATCGTACAGAGTCTCGAAAAGACGGCCAGCCGAGAGAATTCCGCTGACCCTTCAGAAGGCTCTAAAGGGTAATTCCGGTCCCCACGAACGCGCCCTCACGGTGGGCTTTAATAAGCGCCTTCGCGATGGATGAGCGATTGGACATGATCTGCTCGTGGGTCATCCCGCGAGCGGTGTGGTCGTGGTAGTTGAGCGTCATGCCGCTCGGCGTATCGTTTGCCGCCTCGGGAGCGTTGGTGTTGGCCGCTGGCAGGGCCGAGGCAAGCGAACCACTCAGATTGTCAGGCAGACCGAGGCTCGGGATCGAGGCAAAAAGGGCCATGATATTGCGCCACCCTCCAGCTTCCGCGGCAGGGATAATAGTTTCGCCCTTGTGAACGAACGCCAACTGGTCCTCGGAGAGGTTCTGTGCGCCCTGGGCATAAGGCGCGACGGCAAGCATTCCCATGAAACTCATCGTGCTGGCCACAGCCCCGGCGGCGGCCGCAGGCGCAAGGGCAGGACCCACGACGGGAATGGCGGCGGTTGAGGCGAAGGCATTCGCACCCGCAACCGCGGCGGCGGAGGTAATCTCTGCCGCCTTCGCGGCCTTGTCCATGGCGCCGCCAAGGATGACGGCGGTCAGTTTCGTCGTCAGCCACTTCTCAATAATGCTCGCCAGCACGTTCCCGACGATGGACGCCATACCGGTATAGAGACCGCGGATGGTGGCGACAAAACCCTGCTGCAAGGTGAGCAGGCGACCGATCTGCTGTCCCCACAGCTGCGACACCGAGGCGATGGCCTGACGCTGGATTTGCGTCCGAGCAAGGGTCGCTTGGCGATCGATCTGGGTGAGCCGGGTCTGGTGCTGGGAACGGAGCTGCTCGACCTGCTTGTCTAGAGCCGCGGCGGCTGCGAGATCGCCCGGACGCACGTTGCTCCTGCTTGTGTCCAGCCGGGCCATAGTCGCAGCGTATCGCTTGTTCTCACCGTCGCGCAGAATCGCGAGTAGCTGCGCCTCGGTGCGCAGGCCCAGGTCCGTCCTCAGCCGCGCGACGTCCTCTTCGGCATCGAGCTGGCGGAGGCGGATTTCCTCCACGCGCCGGGCGTTCTCTTCCTCGATGCGGCGCCTCTCCTCCGCACCCTCGCGAAGGATTTGCGTCAGTTGCCGCTGGGCGGCCTGATACTGGGTGGACTGGGCACCATACTTGCGGAGCACGAACTCGGCTTCCTCCGTCGCGATCCGCTTGCGCTCTTCGGTGTTGCCCTTGGCCTCGTCGAGCTCCGTCTGGTACTTCGCGATTTGCTCGTCGATGGACTGCTTGGTCAGTTCCGAATGCGCGGCGAGATAAGCCTTGAGGACCGACAGGCGCTCCTCCTTCGACATCTTCTCGCCATCGAGGATCTTCTGCCAATAGTCGGCCTCGGCCTTGGCGGAATATTCGATCGCGGAGCCTTGCGCATCCTGCGCCTGGGCCCAGGCGAGCTTCAGCTCCTCAAGATCCTTTTCCCAATCCCCGAAGCGTGATTTCGCCGGCGTGTTGGTGCCGCCACCACTGGAGATGCCGCTGGTGGTCCCGAAGCCACTCGCGATCTCAGGAGCCTTGATCGCCGTCTCCATGACGGCGATCTGCTGCTGAAACGACAGCGCGGTGGCGTTCGCGGAATTGAGGTTGGCCTCAGCGCGGGCCTTGGCCGGATAGGTCGCCTGCGCGCCATAGGAGCCGCCTAAGCCTGGCTGTGCCTTCGCCCTGTCGTAATCATCTGAAGCGGTCTGGTAGTTGCCGAGGGCCTCGCGATACTTGCCCTGTGCTTCGGCGGCCATGGTGCGCAGGTTGACAAGGCGGGCCTGCGCCTCGGCGAGCAGCGCTTCTCGGACCTTGCCATGCGAGGTGGCGAGACGGTCGGCTAGGTCGGCCGATTTCTTGTACTCATCTTGCGCGCCGGCTTCTGCGCGGGCGAACTCCTCAGAAGCATGCGCGGCATCGCCGGTGGCAGCGACCAGCGCGATCATCCCGACGGTCAGGACTGCGAGCGCGATTCCTACAGGGCCGCCCAGCGCCGCCAACAGGGTCCGGCCGGTGGTAGCCGCGATGAGCCCCAGAGCTTCCATCGTGGTCGCGGCACCGATCGCTCGCGCCTGCATCGCAAAGATGGCGGTTTCGGCCAGCGCCGTCGATGCGGCTGCCGCGACCATGCCTCGTACAAAATCCACGGCCATCAGCGTGGCGAGCAGGCTGGCGATCGCCATCAACGTCTGGATGTTCTCCGCGAGCGCCACCACAATCGGGCTAAGGGCGGTGACGACCGCCATGGCAACCTGGCCCGACGCGACAAGCATGTCGAAGACCTGCTTCACCGTACCGCCGGCGTGGTACGAATCGACCATCGCTTTTACGAGGCCGTTGAAGCCTTCCACCGCCTGGGTGAGCAGCGGGGCGAGGGCTTCGGTTAGCGCGTTCTCGAGACCACGCATGGCGAGCGTGTTATCGTCCCAGGCGTCGGCAAGATCGTTGCCGGCCGCTACTGCTTGATCCGAGACGACGCCGTAGGTTGCCAGCTTGCCATTGAGCTCGCTGAGCTGGTCCTGCGACAGCGAGAGGATCGGGATCAGCTCGGCACCGGTGCGGCCGAAAAGCTGCATCGCGAGCGCAACCTTGCTCGGCCCGTCCGCCATCTCGGCGAATTTGGCCATAGCGGTCTGGAATAGCTCCATCTGCGTGTAGGAGCCGTTGAGGTCGACGCCGATCTGGCTGAAGGCCGCCGCCGCTTCCTTGCCGCCACCCTTCGCAGCCGCGAAGGACTTGTCGAGCTTAGCCATCGCGCCGGCCATGGTGTCGACGTTGCTCTGGGTCACATCCGCGATCGCCCCCAGCCGCTGCACGTCGGCGGTTGCGATGCCGAGGCGCTGAGAAAGCAGCTGCGTCTTTTCGGCAGCGTCGCCCATGCGCTGCGAGAAGTCGATCGCCTCTCGGCCGCTGAGGTAGACCAGCATGCCCTTGATGGCGCCGGTGACCGTATCGAAGGTTCCGCGCATCGCTTCGCCGTTACGGCGAACCTCGCTCGATACCTCGCTGATCTGTGCCTCCATCGCGCGCGCGGCATTCGTGCCCGCGGTGAAGGCGTTGCGCATCTCGCCGGCGAGAACGTCGAAGCGCTCGTTGAGCTGCTGGAGCAGCGGCACGAGCTCCGACATTTCCCCTTTCGCCTTGTCCACCCCGGGCTTCACAGCGGTGGCGTCCGCTACGACGCGGATCTTGGCTTCATTGTCAGGCATGGTGCCTCCCGGGGTTCATATCTGGGCGAGCTTGGCGAGGATGGCCTTCGACGCCTCAAGGGTGTCTGCGCCGGCGGCGACGGCATGATCCGCCGCGAGAGCGGCGATCGAGGGGGCATTCGGCGGGGGCGCAAGTTCGACGCGATCGTCGGCGTCAGATTCGCCGGTGAGCTTGGCGCCCCACGCTGAGGCCAGCATTGCCACCGCGATGTGGACCGGTGGACCGCACGCCTTCCAGTGACGACGGAGATGTTCGACATCGTTGAGATGCCAATGCTCTTCGATCGCCCGCTTGGATCCTCCCTCGATGCCGGCAGCGATCAGCTCGAAGAGGAGGGTTAGGAGGCTGCGCTCGAGTCCACCGGCAGTTCCTCCACCGCTACCGGTGCGGGCTCTTCCCCCGAAATGAGGCCTCCCGCTCCGAGCACGGCCGTCATGGCGGTGAGCAACTGTGCGTATGCGCCTGCGGTGGGATCGACCTCATCCAGCAGCTGATCCATCGTGACCGAGGGATCGATTTTGACGATCCCCACGTGCAGGACGCCCAAGGCATCCTTCATCGTCAGCATCATCTCGGCCTTGGTCATCTTCTGCACGATGAGGCTCGAGATACGCGCGACATCTTCGGGCGTCTCGGTGCCGACGATCTGCAGGCCGGTCCTGTGCATGATCTCAGCCATGCGCTCCTGCTGGGCGTCGACGAAGGGGGCGGCGCTGATCATCGCGCCGAGCTTGTAGGGCGCGATCTCCCAATCGCGCCCGAGGAGGGTGATCGTGACCATGATCAGTTCGCCGTCGACCAGGTGCCGACGCGGCCCAGGCCATCAGCGAACGCCGAGCCGTCGAGCTCGGGGATCATGAAATCGTCCTGCTTCGAGGCCAGGCTCAGCTTGCCGGACAGGCAGTTGAACAGCGACAGCGACAGGCCCTTGCCGCCGAAGCCATGGGAGAGGTCGAGGCGGAAGGTCGGCGCTGCGCCCATCTGGAGGTTCATGATGGTGGACTTCTGAGCCACCGTGGACGTCGCGGTGTACTGGAAGCTGATGAAGACCGTCTTCCCGGTGTCGGCCGCCGCGAATAGGTAGGCGCCGGCGGTGACGCTGTACTGCCCGGTGGTTGGGGTGCCGCTGACGCAGGTGTAGAGGTTGCCGTTCGAATCGGTGACGCCGAGGTCCTTCGTCCAGGTGCCCGAGCCCGGTACGGTCGGCGTGACGGTGAAGGGCGTCGCGGGGATCGCCGAACCGATCACGTCGAACTGGTCGAGGATCGCGCCGGCCGCGACGGTCTGGCCGAAGAACAGAGAGTTGAGCAGCGCGCCGTTGATCTGGCCCATCTTGGCCTTCCAGTCGATCTTGCCCTTGCCGCGCGCCAGGGCGACCGGGAACTGGTTCTGGCCATAGAGCTGCTTCGTATCGAAGCTGATGTCGACGCTGATGTCCTGCAGCGTGCCGACGAGGACGGGGGTCGGGACCGCGATCGCGGCGCCGTTGGCGTCAGTCGTGGGGGTGCCCCAGACGACGCCAGAACCGAAAACGTGCATGGTTCTTTCTCCAGATAAGCCGGCGATGCCGGGGGTGTTAAGCGGTGAGGATTCGGACGGGGATGAGGGCGACTTCGCGGTCGCCCAGAGTGCCCTCGGAGGTTTCGATGCTGCCCTCGATGCGGGCCCACTCGACGAGGCCGCCGAGCGTCTGCGGCTGGCTGCGGGCATTCGCCTCGAGCTTGCCGCTGATCACGTCGAGGATCGGGTTGATCACCTCGCCGGGCGAGCGATCGCCCTCGCGGATGACGTAGACGTAGAGAGTGGCCTCGAGCAGCCACTTGGTCGGGAGGCCATTGACCGCCGTCGTCGCGACGGTCTCGCGGCCCTGCGCCATGAAGAGCGCGGGGTGCTCCTCGGGCGGCACGTCGTTCCAGTGGCGCAGGGTGCGGGCGGTCTCTTTCGGGTTCTTGAAGGTCGCCTGATCCCAGACGAGCTCGAAGAGGGCGCCGTAGATGTTCTCGCGCACGATCATTCGACGGCCCTCCCGAGCGCAGCGTTGATTTCCTGCAGCGGCACGCCAGCGGCCTCCAGCTCGCGCAGGGCAGCGCGGAGGAAGGAGCGCTCCGGAAGCTTCATGCGCATCTGGTGCGCGCTCACTGTGATCGACTTCGGCGAGATAGGCCGGCCGAACGCCTGCTTGATCTGGCGCAGGTGCGCGCGGACATCGACGGTGCCCTTGAAGCCATATTCGTGGGGCGGCGCATATTTGACCGGCGTGGACACCACGCCAGCCACGATGTTGGTCGAGACCTCGACCACCTGGCCGATGGATCGCCGCAGGCGACCGGTGCGAACGTTCAGCACCTGGCCGCTCAGCTTGTCCTTCATCACATTGCGCTGAAGGCGGATTGCGATGCGGGTGATGCCGATGACCAGCTCGTC
>Ga0164294_10001075_pt1 | contig 25679 bp, 22 predicted proteins | sample GEODES005metaG_FD_111479 | JGI IMG/M metagenome (GOLD analysis project Ga0164294, IMG submission 111479) | Oligotrophic lake water microbial communities from Sparkling Lake, Wisconsin, USA - GEODES005 metaG | ecosystem: Environmental > Aquatic > Freshwater > Lake | place: USA: Sparkling Lake...
CCCAGAAAGGTCGTGTGCTCCGCATGCACGAGCCACACGAGCGCCGCGACCACCGCGAGTCGCGCGGCATGGCCGAGCCAGACTGCCGCCCGCCGTGTCTGTCGCCTGCTCATCGTGTCCAGGAGTGTAGCCATGAGCCGCAGCTCGCTGGGAAACCGCCCGGCCGATCGCGGCCGGCAGCCAACGGCGTCGTGACGTTCGCACCACGTGAGTCTCCTGATCCATCCGGGAGTGCCATGGTTTTGAGGGGCTGCCCCGGCTTGCTCCATGCAGTCGGGCGGGCCGATTGATCGCTCGGGGAAATCTCTCTCACGACCGCAGCGTCTTGGCCTACGGCAGTTTGATCTCCGCATCAACGCTCGTGCGTCGGGCACCGCCGGGCAGCGAGAGCAGTTCGTCCATCTCCGGCCAATGCTGCTCGTAGACCCCGCGGGGCGTGGTGCCGCGCTTCACGGCAACGCTCGCCGCCTTGCCCACCACCTCCCCCATCATGCCGCAGGTCTTCACCACGCGGACGGTGCCGAGCGCCTCGTGCGTGACCGACACGCAGCGGCCCGCCATGAACAGGTTCTCGACGTCCTTCGAGTAGAAGCAGCGGTAGGGCACCGGATAGCCGTAGGCCCGATCGACCCGGCGATCATGGACGGCGATCGAGATGAATGGATTGTCAGGATACTTCGTCGCATACTGTTTCTTGGGATAGTGCAGGTCGATGGACCAGGTGGAGGGCACGCAGCCGTCGGGGAACTCCCTCTTCGTCAGGATGTCGTCCTGCGTGAGCACGACGTCGCCGAGAATCCGCCGGCTCTCCCGCGGGCCGCCGATGGAAGCCATCCAGGTGAGCATGGCGTTCTCATGGTCGGCCTTGCCACCGCCGTTCTTGATGGCATTCCAGGCGCCGAAGACGGCTCGCAGGTTCCAGTCGCGGATGCCCTCCGCGTCACCCAGCGGATCCTTGTCGTAGCCGCTTTCCCAGAACCACTGGCCGTGATGGTCTCGCGGGTAGGGAAAGTCGTCCATGGTGAGTTGCAGCGCCCATGGGGTGTCGGGAAACGCCTGCGGAGCGTCGGCCTCCGCCCAGGCCCACATGTTGCTCATCCCCATCCGGCCCTTCGGCTCCATCACCGTCTCGGCGCCGGCGAGGTGGCCGATCGTGGCATGCCCCGTGGCATCGCAGAAAAACCGCCCGGTGAATCGCAGTTCGCGGCTCGTCTTGGTCGTAAGGCAGGTAACGCTCGTGATCCGGTGCGCCTCGCGGGCCACGGCGAAGGCATGCGTGTGGAGAAAGAGGTCGACGTTTGGTTCGGCGCGGACAATCGCCTCTTTTTTGGCATCTTCGAACTCCTCGAACGTGCCGGGGCTTTTCTTCGCGTGATCGCAGAACTCCTCGACGATGTCGCCGACCCGCGGATACCGGCCGCGTTGAATCAGGCCCTGCGCCCAGACACGGACCTCGCTCGAGCCGTTGCCGCCGAGCACACCGCGATCCTGCACGAGGGCGACCTTCAATCCCATCCGGGCGGCCGAGAGCGCCGCTCCCAGCCCCGAGTAGCCACCACCGATCACGACCAGGTCGTAGGGTCCCTTCGTCTCGGGTTCCGCGGGAAGGCCGAGGGCCTCGCGACGCCAGGGGGCGAGTACCGTGGCATCGTCGGGCGGCGGTGTCGGATCGGTGGTCAGCAGGATGCAGTCGCAGCGGCCGTCGAAGCCGGTGAGGTCGTGCAGGGCGAGCCGCGCCTCGCCGGCGGGCAGTTCGACGGTGCCCCCGTCGTGCCATGCCCACGAAGCGCTCTTCGTGCCGAAGGGCTCGGCGAGCGGCGTACCGTTGACGAGCACCTGAAAACGCCCCGGCGTGCCTAGGGCGTTCCAGCGGGCCACCCAGTCTTTCGTCCGCACAAATACGCGGTAGGTGCCGGGAGAGGGGATCGCGACGCTCGTCGTCGCATCGGCAACGGGCTTCCCGAGGCCGTGGGCCAGCAGATAGGGCGAGCCCATCTCGCGGATAAACTGGGTATCCAGGCTCCAGCCGCCATGGTCGGCGAAGCCCTCGGCCTCGATGAGCACCGTGGCGGCAGGTGCCGCACTGGTCCTCAGCAACAGCCCGATCAGGACAAAAAGCGTGGCGCGTGACAGCATCGCATGAGTTCCGCCGAGATGACGTCTGATGACCCGATGACCACCCGATTCCCGACCATCTTACGACTCGTCTTCGCAGCCTGCACCGTCGGGCTGTTCGGTGAACTCCCCAGAGCCGAAGAACCGCCGGCCGGCGGCCTGCACACCGCCGACCTTCTCGCCCGGTGCCTGGCGATCGAGCCCGCGCGGCCTGCCTTCGCCAAGGAGGTGATGGTGCCCTATGTCGCCCGGCTGCTCGCGGGCCGCGACGTGGACCGGGCGGTGGCCGGCTGGCGTTCCGCCGCCGAGGAGGCCAACCAGACCGCCATCCCCAAGGCTCCTTCGACCATCCCCGATCCGTTCAACAAGCACGCGCTGGTGCATGCCTGGATGCTCTGCCGCGGCAGCTCGCACCTGCCGGCTGACTCCGCGGCCACCATCGCCGCCGCCACGAAGGAATACATCTGTCGCTACGGCCATCGCGAGTGGCGGGGCTACGGCGCGCTCAACTTCCGCCTGATGAGCGACGGGGCTGGATTGATCGCAGCCGAGCAGTGGCCCGATCTCGTGGATGCCGACGGGCTCGACTCGGTCGGCATCCGCGCCGCCACCCGCGAGCGATTGCTCGGCACCTTCAACGAGATCGTGCACCGCAACGCCTCGGAGTACGGCGCGCCTACGTATCTCGGCATCGATCTCGTGGCCGTGAAGATGCTCGCCGACTTCGCCGCCGACGAGACCGTCTGCCATCGGGCGGCGATCACGCTCGACACGATGCTCCTGCATGTGGCGTGCGCGTGGCACCGCGGCTACCACGTCAGCCCCGCGAGCCGGGCCAAGTTTTTCCCCGCGAGCATGACCGGCCCTGACGCGATGGACTGCACCGCCGCGATCGGCTGGCTCCTGTACGGTGCCGAGCGGCCGGTGCAGGGTCTCTGCGAGCGCCACTCGGGCTGGTTCGCGTTTCCGGGCAGATACAAGCCTCCGGAAATTCTTGCGGCCATCGCCGCCGACCGCGGCACCGCGTTTACGCATCGCGGCAGTCGCGGCGCGACTATCCGGTTCACGATCCATCACGAACCGGCCTACGCGCTGGCGAGTGAGTGGACGCTCCTCAAGACGCCCCGCGACTACCACTACAAGGAGTCGCGGCGGCAGATGCTCACGTGGGTGTCGGATCACCCGCAGAGCTCGTTCATGCCGCTGCAGGAGAACGCGAACCGACCCTACGACCTCGCTGAAAACAAGGCCAACGCCTTCGGCTACGGTGAGAACCCCTTCGCCCAATCGCTCCAGCACGGCCGCACGCTCGTGGGCGTGTCGGCCGTGCCCGACGACTATCCCTACTGGCGGATTCAGGTGCCGTTTGCCACGACGGGCTCGATCATCAAGCGGATCGAGCGGGATGGATGGGTCTGTTGCCACGCGGGCTCGATGCTGTTTGCTTTCTGGCTCGGCGGCGAGCCGCACTGGACCGCGCACCGCGTGAAGGAACGCTGCGACGTGCTGGAGAGCGACGCCCGCCGGACCGGCTGGGTGCTCGAGACCTCGCCACTCGAGCCGTTCGCGGGCGGTGGCGTCGGCGCCGAGCTCGACCGCTTCGCTACCGCGGTCGGCGACCGGACGAAACTCGACGCGTCGGGCCTCGCTGCCGACCGGCCGCGGCTCGCGTTCACATCGCTCTCAGGCCACGCACTCGACATCACCTACCGCCCGCACGGCGAGGCCGTTGATCGTCAGCACCTCGTGGACGGTGAGCCCGTGGACTACAACTCGTTCCCACTGCTCGGCAATCCGTGGGTCCGACAGGCCCTCGATGGGGATGACCTCGTGATCTCCCATGGCGACCGCACGCTCCGCTATGACTTCCAGGCCTGGACGCGCAGCGAGCACGCACCCTGAACCGGCATCGCCCACCGAGCCGCCGGTTTTTTCGGGACGGCAGACCAGCTCGATCGCGGAAGTCGATGGCGAGGGATTTCACGGCGGAGGCCGCACGGGGCTCCGGCGAAAGGTATACAACGGACATGCAGGCGATCCGCGGGATCACGACGATCCCTGCGGCCGCTGATGGCCGCTACGGGCGCTTGCACGACGACAGAGTTGCCGTTCCGGGAGGCGGCCGATATCCAGATGGCTGACACCTTCTTTTCGATCACCAACACCGTCGCCCTCCTGGCCTGGGTGGCGCTTGTGCTATTTCCCGGTCGGCGAGCCGTGTCGCACCTGCTCTGCGGGATCGTCGTGCCCGCCGTGCTCGCGGCCGGCTATGCCGCGGTGATCGGCTGGAAGCTCTCGCAGGACGGCCCGCCGCCCGGCGATCTCTCCACGATCGGCGGCCTCAAGGTGATGTTTGCCGACGACTGGGTGTTTGCGGCGGCCTGGGCCCACTACCTCGTGTTCGACATGGTGGTCGGAGCCTGGATCGCCCGCGATGCCGTCCGACTCGCGATCCCGTGGCCGCTCCGCACGGTCTGTCTCGTGCTCACCTTTCTGCTCGGACCGGTGGGGTTTCTGCTCCACGTGGTCACGCGGGTCGTGCTGCGGCGGGCGGTGGCGACCGACGACGGCCCAGCCACACCCATGCCGTGACGGCGACGGGCGCCGCGAGGCACGCCACCGCCACGCCGAGCACCGCCGCCGTGGCGGGAACCACGTCGAACCGCGGCCGACCGAGTGCGGTCTGCGCGACCGCGTAGACCAGAAACAGCATCGAGCCGGCGGCCGACAGCGCCACGAGCCGCCAGCGGACGGCCTCCACGACACCCGCCTGCCGTGCCCCAAAGGCCAGCGCCGGCAGCCACTGCACCGCATGGATCACGACACCGTGCGGAAACTTCGGGACGCCGCCGGCGCCCAGTCGCGTGGGCTCAAGCCCCTGCTGAAGCTGCGTCTCGCCGTAGATCCCCACCCAGATGCCGAGCAGGCACGAGATGAAGAGCAGGAGCATCCCGGTGCGGGCCGCGAGGAGCATGTCGGCCGCCACGGCGGGCCTGCGGAGCAGCAGCCGCAGCGTGAGGTCGCCGATCACGAGCGTGACCGCCACGATCAGCACTCCCATGGCGTCGAAGAGCAACGAGTCGAGAGGCGTGGCGCGGTTGAAGTGGCTGCCCACGCCCCGCCACCGCTGCAGGTCGATCAGGAGCACCTCCACGACGAGCGCCCACGCCGTCGCTGCGGCGAGCAGCCGGTCGCCTCGGCGCGGATGGAGCATCGACCAGACCCAGCCCAGTGAGATCGCCGTCAGTCCTCCGGAAATCCCAAACAGGATCGGCTTCCGCCAGGTGACCGGGCCCTCCCACGGGCCGCCCAGGAGGGCCCAGATCGGCACGTGCGCCAGGCCGCTGGCCACCATCACCAGCCCGAGCAGCACGAGCGGCCGCGCCCGGCGGTCGGCCCACCAGGAATCGGCACGGGTCTCGGGGGTGTTCGCAGGCATGTGGTGGAAGTGTAGACGCCGATCCTCCACACTGCGGAACATGAACACGAGAACCTTCGGACGGACGGGCTGGCAGGTGTCGGAGATCGGCTTCGGCGGCTGGGGCATCGGCGGCGGGGCCTGGGGCGGAGCCGACGACGACGAGTCGATGGCGGCCCTCCATGCGGCCCTCGACGCCGGCATCGACTTCTTCGACACAGCCGACGTCTACGGCGACGGCCGCTCGGAGCGGCTCATCGGCAGGCTTCGCCGCGAGCGGCCGGAACCGTTTCGGGTGGCCACGAAAGCGGGCCGCCGGCTCTCGCCGCAGGTGGCGGCTGGCTACACCGCCGAGAACCTCACCGCCTTCGTCGACCGCAGCCTTATAAACCTGGGCGTCGAGCGGCTCGACCTCGTCCAGCTCCACTGCCCGCCGACCGAGGTCTACTATCGGCCCGAGGTGTTCGCCGCCCTCGACGACCTCGTGGCCGCCGGCAAGCTCGCCTTCTACGGCGTGAGCGTGGAGAAGGTGGAGGAGGCGCTCAAGGCGATCGAATACCCGAACGTGCAGAGCGTGCAGATCATCTTCAACGCCTTCCGGCTGCGGCCCGCCGAGCTCTTCTTCGAGCAGGCCGTGCGGCGACGGGTGGCGGTCATCGCCCGCGTGCCGCTCGCCAGCGGGATGCTCTCGGGCCGGCTCACCCGCGACACGACCTTCCCCGACGACGACCACCGCACGTTCAACCGCGAGGGGGCCGCGTTTGACAAGGGAGAGACGTTTTCGGGCGTGCCCTACGAAGCGGCGCTCGCGGCGGTCGAGCAGCTGCGGCCCTTGGTGCCTGAGGGGGCCACGCTCGCCCAGTGTGCCCTCCGCTGGATCCTCGCCTTCGAGGCCGTGACCTGCGTGATCCCGGGCGCCCGCAACGCGTCCCGCGTGGTCGAGAACGCGAGGGCGGCCGACCTGCCGCCCCCATCGCCTGAAGCGCTGACGGCCGTGCGGCAGGTCTACGACTCGCTCGTCCGACCCCTCGTGCATCACCGGTGGTAGCGATGGGCATGGCCGGAAGTCAGGCTGACGCCACCGTCGACATCCTCGTCGTCGGCGCCGGAGCTGCGGGCCTGTTTGCCGGCACGTGGGCGGGCCGGGCCGCCCACGCGGCCGGCCGGCCGCTCACGATCGTGGCGGTCGACGGGGCACGAAAGCTCGGCGCCAAGATCCTCGTGGCCGGCGGTGGTCGCTGCAACGTCACCCACCATGCGGTGAGCGAGGCTGACTATGGCGGGGCCACGCCGCCGGCGATCCGCAAGGTGCTCAGGCGGTTCTCCGTGGCCGACACCGTGCGGTTTTTCAGCGCTGCGGGCGTGGAGTTTTATCGGGAGGATACCGGCAAGCTCTTTCCCACGACCGACTCGTCTCGAACGGTGCTCGGCGCGCTGCTCCGCGAGGCGATCGCTGCGGGCGTGCGGCTCGTCCATCCGGCTCGTGTTACGGGGCTCGACCGAGATGCCGAAGGCTTCGTGGCGACGACATCGGCCGGCGAGTTTCGTGCCCGCTGCGTGATCCTCTGCCCTGGGGGAAGGTCGCTGCCCAAGTCGGGCTCCGACGGCGGCGGCTTCGAGCTCGCCCGGTCGCTTCACCATTCGCTCACCGCGCCGATCGTGCCGGCACTGGTGCCGCTGCTGCTTCCCGCCGGCCACTGGATCACGTCGCTGTCGGGCCTCGCGTTGCCCGCCACCCTCATGCTCCGCTCCGGTACGGGCAAGCGGCTCCACGCCGCGACCGGCAGCACGCTCTGCACGCATCAGGGACTCTCCGGGCCCGCCGTGCTCGACATCAGCCGCCATTGGCTCGTGGCCCGCCACACCGATCCGGCGGCAGCGCTCTGGATCAACTGGCTGCCCGGCGAAACGGCCGAGTCGATCGACCGCCTGCTCGTCGACGGTCAGCGGCGCGGGCCGCTTGCGGTGCTCCGCGAACGGCTCACCGAACGGCTCGCCCGCTGCCTCTGCGGCGCGGCCAACGCCGATGCCACGGGCGACCTGACCCGCGACGCGCGGCGGGCGGTCGTGGCGGCGGTTGTCGCCTCGCCGCTGCCGATCACGGGCGACCGCGGCTTCACCGTGGCCGAGGCGACCGCCGGCGGCGTGCCGCTCACCGAGGTCCGGCTCGAGACCATGGAAAGCCGCATCTGCCCGGGACTGTATTTCGCGGGAGAGGTACTCGACGTCGACGGGCGGATCGGCGGCTTCAACTTCCAGTGGGCCTGGTCGAGCGGGTTCGTCGCGGGCGAGGCGGCCGCGAGGCGGCTGCTTCAGCCGGCGGCGGACGCCGGGGCCGACACCGGCAGTGATGCCGGAGCCGATGTCACCCGCCCCGCCGAGACCTCGTAGCGGAACGAGCCCTGCGTCAGGTCGATCAGATCGATCAGGTTGATCGCTCGCGGTGCCGCTCGCGGCAGATATCGGGCGACGGCCGCTTCGACGTCGGCGTAGGGGATGTCGTCGGGGGTCGCTCGGCCCAGAGGCCAACGAAGGTGGTCGCTGGCGCCGCAGGCGGTGGCAACCCGCTCCGCGAGCGTGGGGAAAACGCGGGACGACCGCAGCACCGTCGACGGCGTCCGCCATGGCGACCAGCGGTTGGGGTCGGTCGGCCCCACGAGCACGACGGCCGGCACGCCGACCGACGCGGCCAGATGCACGAGGCCGGTATCGACCCCGATGCATAGGTTGGTCCGCACCGCCAGCGCCGCGGCGTCGGCCAGCGGCACGAGTTCGGAGAGGTCATGGAAGTGCGCGGCGATCCGTGGTCCCGCCGCCTCGCGAAGCGCGTCGTGGGCGGCCGCGTCGGCCGGCCCCCCGCAGAGCACCAGTTCGCAGCCGCGGTCTTCGACCAGCCAGTGAATCAGGCGAAGCCACCGGTCCACGGGCCAATGCTTGAGGACGTCGGTCGACTGAATCGCCAGGAATACCCGGGGACGGCCCGCCGGGAGGCGGTCGAGCAACGGGCCGACGCGAACGGCCGATGACGGCGGCACCCAGTTCTCGTTATGGCCGTCGTCGATCGCAGCCCCTTCGGCGCGGAGCAGGTCGAGGTAGGTCTCCGCCTGGTGGCGGCCGCGGCGACGGCGGATCCGCCGCGTCAACAGCGGGCTCGACTCGCCGGCGAAGCCGATCCGGCAGGGAATCCCCGCCAGCATCGCCAGCGTTGCGGCAGACAGCGACGGCTTGAGCAGGTAGGCCCTGGTGTAGCCGCGGGACCGCAGCCATGCCGCCTGGGCCTTGAGCCCGGCATACGCGCCGGAAAGCCCGCCCCGCCGTCCCTTGGGCGGCCGGCTCCAGGAGATCCGGTCGTCGACGTAGGGGCAGTGGGCGAGCACGGCCCGCGGCCCCCCTTCGGCACAGACGTCGATCACCGCCCTGGGATGGGCCTGCCGCAGATTCCGCAGGAAGGGAATCGCCAGCAGCGTGTCGCCGATGTACTGCGTGCAGACCACGAGGATCCGCTCCCGCGTCGTCCCGGCGGCTTCCTGACGGCGAGCGATCATCGAGCGAAGCCCACGAAGAAGCTGAACAGCTGCTTGCTGTCGTACGGGGCGTAGGCCACCGGGACGGCGAAGTCGAGTGCGATCGGCGCCGGACCCATGGCCGGGAGCGTGATCCGCAGGCCCACGCCGGGCGCGACCCGCATGTTGTTGATCGAGACGTTGGATTCGACGGTGCCGACGTCTGTGAAGACCACACCGCGGAGCGTGTCGTCGGCCGTGATCGGAAACATGTATTCGATCGTGTTGAGCCACTGGAACGGACCGCCCACGATCGCGGCGGGCTCGCCCGCCGATGGCTCGGTGCCCGCGGCGGTCTGCCGGGGACTCGCCCCGCGAAACACGAAGCCGCGAATCGTGTTGTAGCCGCCGGCGAAGAAGTTGTCGTAGGCGGGCGTGTTGTCGCCCGAGATGCCGAGCACGGAGCCGATCGAGAGCACGTGGCGACCGGAGCCGTCGGGCCGCTCGTTGAGCAGGAAGTACTGCCGCGCCTCCGCGATGCCACGGGGATAGACGAAGGTGCCGATCACCTGCTCGAACTCGAGTGTGGCGAGATGCCCCTGCGTGGGGAGGAACGGGCTGTCGCGGGTGTCGTGCACGAGGCCCGCGCTGAACCCATAGACGGAGTTGGTGCCGAGCATGTCGACGATGTCGGGCGTCAGGATCCGCGGGTTGAAGACGTCGACGCTCTCGCCGCGGAAGCCGGTGTTGACCGACAGGTCGGGGGCGAACTGGAACTGGTAGCCGAGGCCGATGCGGCCGCCGGTGCGGGCCTCGGCCCAGTCGTAGAAGTAGCGGGTGTAGTAGGAGGCCGAGAGCGAGAGGCCAATCCGCGTGTCGAAGAGGTACGGTTCCTGGAAGGTCGCCATGTACCGCTGGAGTTGGGTACCGGGCGCCGCCTCGAGCCGGAATCGCTGGCCGGCACCGCGGAAGGCGGTGCCGTTTTTGATGTCGTCCCAGCTGCGGGGCAGCCGAAGGATGTCGAAGTTTTGTTCGTCGACGACGATGTTGCCGACGAGCCCGGCGTTGGAGTTGACGCCGGCCCCGATCATCAACCGTCCTGTCTGCGTCTCTTCGGCGTCGACGTCGACGACCACGTAGGGTTCGCTGCCCGGGAAGACCTGGGAGGGATCGCCGGCGAAGTCGGGCGCCATGCCCGGCTGCTGAAATCCCGGTGGCTGGTTGGGATCGAACTGGGCAACGGGCGTCGCGCCGAAGGGCCCGCCCGCGGCTCCGACAGGCTGCATCAGCGGTGGCTGACCAGGGAACCCGGGGGCCACCTGCTGCTGGACCGTGTAGACGGGGGGCGGCGGCGCGACCATCCGTGAGTAGTCGACGGCGGTGGGAGCCGCGGCCGGCAGGGGGGCCCCGCCCCAGGCCTGTGGCGGCGCGGCGTTGACCTGCTGCTGCGGCACCGCCGGCTGCCAGACCTGGGCGGGCTGCGGCTGCATGCCCGGCACCTGGAAGCCACCCTGCGGCGGAGCGCCGGGCTGGGCCACGAACGGCTGCGGCGCCATCATCTGCTGCGGAGCGACGGGGGCCACCGGGTAGCCCGGGCTCTGGCCGCGCCACACCGCACCGCCGGCCACCGCTGCGGCTGGCTGGGCCGCCGCCGGAGCGTTCGTCGGGCCCGGCTCCTGGGCCGCCTGCTGCTGGTCGTTCCATTCACCTTCGAGCACGAGGTCGATCACCCGCTCGTCGTCCCCGTCAACGCCGCCGTCCGGGCTCTGGCCGCGGAAGCCCGGAGGCCGCTCGGGCTCGGGTTCGCGGGCCATCCGCGTGTCGTCGGGCTCGGGCTTGCTGAACACGATCTTCGGCCCTTCCCCCTTCGAAGCGTCGGCGAGGAACAGACTGCTCGACTTCAGCCGCCGTTCGTCGTCGCGAAGCTTGCGGATGTCGAGGATGTCGCCGGGACGCAGCGAAAGGCGGTTGAGAACGGTGCTGTGCCGCGTGTGCGGATGCTCGCCGCGGATGCGGACGTTGATCTTTCCTACGCGATACCGCTGCCCCTCGGTGACGTTGTAAACGAGGTCGAGCTGCCCCGGCTCCTCGAGAAACCGTGGATCGGCCCGGATATCGGCGAACACGAACCCTCGGCCGCCGTAGATGTCGCGGATCAGGTTGAGGTCGGCGTCCATCCTCGACTGGTTGAAGTGCTCCCCCCCCTTGAGCTTGAGGTCCCGCTCGAGGAACTCGTTCTTGAACTTGCTGTTGCCGATGAAGGAGACGTTGCGGACGGTGTATCGCGGCCCCTCGCTGATCACGAACGTCAGGTGCGTCCAGTCGCGGGTGCCCTCGTGAACCACCTCCACCTCGCGGCCCACCTTGGCCTGAAAGAATCCAAGGCTGCGGTAGTAGGCCGTCAGCGTCTCGACGTCCTGCTCGATGACCGTTCGGTCGATGTTGCCGCCGATCAGCCAGAACACCCCCGGCTTCGACTTGATCTGCGTGAGCAGCCGGGCGTCACTGGCGATCGTGTTGCCGACGAAACTCGTCCAGAGCGACTTGCGGTTGTGCCCCTCGTCGATCAGGAACACGGCCCCCTTGTCTCCCTGCTTGTCGCCCTCCACGGTCGTGACTCGCGCCGCCTCGTAGCCCTTCTCCTGGTAGTGGGATTCGATCCGCCGCCGGGCTTCTTCGACCACGTAGGGATCCATCGCGTCGCCGACGTCGATCTCCGCCTTTTTGCGAAGCGTGCGGGTGGTGACCCGCTCGTTGCCGATGTATTTCACATACCGCAGCATCGGCCGCTCGACGACCTGGAAGACCACCACGATGCCCTCGGCCACGCGGACATACTTGGGGTGCACGTCGACGAACTTCCGCGACCGATGCAGCGTGCGGACGTCTTCTTCGATCGCCTGGGCGTCGAAGATCTGGCCGGCGCGGGTGACGAGTTTGGGGAGCTTCGAGACGTCGGTGGCGTGGTTGCCCTCGATCCGCACCTCGACGATCACCTCGGACGGATTGGTCGGGGCCGCCGCCGCGGCCGCGACGGGGGGCAGCGGCAGTGGTTCGGCCGCCGGTTGGGCAACCGCCACGGCTGACGCGAGCCACGCCAGGAGCGGGAACAACGTCCGCGAAGGATTGCCGATCGTGAACAAGCTCGTGGCCATCGAGGGTGGGGTGCCCGGGTTGCGGCGGCGGAAGCCGGGGAGGAATAGCCGACCCCGACCGACCGCCACAAGCCGAAAAGTGTCACCTCCACACCTCGCCGCCGCCGGGCGTGCGGCCCGGGGACAACCCTGCCGAAAAGCTGGCCCGAAGCGGGTGGCTCGCTGCATCTTGCCCAGACAGCGATGCTTGACTCGACCGCGCGAACCGCTGTACGTTTACCCTGAGATTCAGCGACTTTCGGCCGGTTTTCCAGGGAATCGGCGTCCCTTCGTCGGCTGCCCCGGCCGCCGGCCCCATCATGCCGCCGATGGTCATCGATCTGCGCCGTTCCGAGGATGCCCGCGATGTGGTGCATCGCGCGGTGCAGGCGCTCGCCGAGGGCCGCTGTGTCGCGTTTCCTACCGAGACCGACTATGTGGTCGCGGCGAGCGGGCGATCGGCCGAGGCGGCCGCAACGCTCGTGGCGATCGCGACGCGACGCGACGGTGAGCCGTTGCTCTCGCTGGCGCTCAAGAGCGCCGAGGAGGCGCTCGACTGGGCACCCCGGATCACGGCCGTGGGTCGACGGATCGCCGCCGCTGCTGGCCCGGACCGGTGTCGATGATCGTGCCCGACGACCATCCCGAGAGTCTGGTGCACCGGCTGTCGGAGCCCGCCCGCGCCGCGCTGGTCGGCGCCGGCCGGCTGCGGCTACGGATTCCAGGGCACCCGCTGCTCGCCGACTGCATGCGAATGCTGCCCGGCCCGGTGATGCTGGCCGAGCCCGACGGAACCGGCGGCCCGCCAATCACCGTCGCAGACCTGCTCGACCGTGCCGCGTCTGCGCTGACGCTCGTGGTGGACGACGGCCGCACGCGGTATGCCCAGCCGCCGTCGACGATCGAACTCACCGGAGACTCCTTCCGCATCGTTCGCCCGGGAGTGGTGAGCGAGGAGACGCTCCGCCGGCTGTCGAGCCTGATGGTGCTCTTCGTGTGCACGGGCAACACCTGCCGCAGCCCGATGGCGGAGGCACTGTTTCGCGTGATGGCGGCGGAACAGCTCGGCTGCCGGCCCGACGAGATCGAGCGGCATGGCGTCGTCGTCGCCAGCGCCGGAATCGCCGCCTGGGGCGGCGGCCCTGCGAGCGGCCACGCCGTTGAGACGATGCAGGAGATGGGAGCCGACCTGGGCGGCCACGAGAGCCAGCCGATTACCGAATCGCTCGTCGCCCAGGCCGACGTCATCCTGACCATGACGGCCGCTCACCGGGCCGCAATCCTTGCGCAGTTTCCCGAGACGGGAGGCCGGGTCGCCATGCTCGCCCCGGACCGCCGGGACGTGCTCGATCCGGTCGGCGGAACCCTCGAAACCTATCGGAAGTGTGCCCGGCAGATCCACGGGCATCTGGCCGCACAACTCGATACACTGGGGCTCCGGCGGGGGATCACGTGATCCCCGGAACGACACCCGTGCGGCGGGCGAATGCGAGGAGTTTCGGGACCCATGCGGATTGCAATCGGCAGTGACCACCGGGGCGTGGCGGCACGCAAGCGGCTCATCGGACTGCTCCAGCGGTTGGGCAACGAGGTGATCGACTGCGGCTCCGACGGCGATCAGGCCGTCGACTATCCCGACATCGCCGCCGACGTCGCCCGCCGGGTGAGCGACGCCTCGGTCGAGCGTGGGATCCTGTTGTGCTGCACGGGAGTGGGCATGGCGATCGCCGCCAACAAACTTCCCGGCGTTCGCGCGGCGACCTGCCACGACGAGGTCACGGCGGAAATGAGCCGGCGGCACAACGACCTCAACGTGCTCTGCCTGTCGGCCGAACTGATCGGATCCGACGTGCAGGAAAAGATCATCCGCACGTGGCTGTCGACCCCTTTCGAGGGCGGCCGGCATGCCCGGCGGGTGGCGAAGATCGCCGCCCTCGAGCCCGACTGCAAGGCTGCCGCTCCCAGCTCCTCCGCCGGCGGTTGAGGCTGGGGGATCCTGCGCGGTCGTGGCAAATGGGGCCGTGGCGGTGGACCGCGGAAAGTCGTCGCGTCGTAGCGGTCGTGCCGGCGGGCGGCCCGTGAAACGCCGAAAACAGCGGTCCCGAACCGTTGAACCCTGGTTTCGCGTTGGTATCGTCGAAGGGGTCCAGCCGGTTGTCGACTCGTTGTCGGCCGCCGGTGCCACCCCCCCGAGGAATACCCCCGGCATGCCCCTCGCACACCATCCCGATCCGGAAGAGGTCGACTGCCTGCTTCGCAACGGCGAACTCCGGACGGCGATCGAGCCCTATCTCGACGAATCGATCTGGGAGATCGAGTTCCGGAGCCTGCCGACTCCCGTCGAGAACCGATTTCTCGAATCGATGCTGGCCTGGGAACTGGCGCCGCTGACACCCGTGGCCCGCTGGTTCGAGCCCCAACTCGCCCTGCAGCCCGCCTGCACGCTCGACGACGACCGGCTCCACGAACGGCTCTGGCAGACGATCGACACGCTCTACGACAAGCGGATCGTCCTCGACTTCACCGACCACCTCTCCGATCGCGAGTTGTACACGCTGATCCGCCGCGACATCCTTCCGGCCAAGATCAAGCAGGTCGACGTGCCCGACAACTACGTCCACTGGGACTGCAGCGCCACGGTCGACGGCGACCCGACGGCCTGGCTCGTGTACTACGCCAGCGACGAGGAGCGGGAGGAGTGGCGACTGGAGGAAGGCCGCGACCCGCCGCCGAAGCAGGTGCCGGCCTACCCGCGGGCGCTGCCGGTCGACCAGTGACCGGGCTTGGATGACCAGGCTCGCGGCAGAGGGGAAAAGTTCACCACTCGGCCGCTGGCCCGGCGTTTCTCGGCGAGGGGTGTGCCGCGTATGCTTCCGACGGGCCGAGTCTCCCCGTGGAACGCCAGCCATGCCCGCCGTTTTTCGCGTCTTCGCCATCGCCCTGGTCGCCGCCCTGCTTCCCACCGCCACGATCGTCGAGGCGGCCGACGTCGAGGCCATTCGCGCCGCGCTCACCCGGGGCGGGGCCTTCCTGATCGAGCACGAGCAGGCGGCTGACGGGAGTTTCTCCGCGGATGTGGGCCCCGCGGTCACGGCCCTGGCGGTGACGGCGCTGGTCCGATCGGGCATGCCCGCCACGGCTCCCGCGGTGCAGCAGGGCCTCGCCTACCTGCTCTCCTTCCGGCAGCCCGACGGCGGCCTCTACGTGCCCGGCTCCCCGGTTGCCAACTACGAGACCTCGATCGGCCTGCTCGCACTGGCCGCCTGCAACACCGACGGCTCCCTCGACGACGCGATCAAAGCCGCGGCGGAGTACGTGAAGCGGCTCCAGTGGGATGACGGCGAAGGCCGGGGGATGGCGGATCCCGCCTACGGGGGCGCCGGCTACGGCAAGAAGTCACGCCCCGATCTCTCGAACACGCAGTTCATGGTGGAGGCCCTGCGGACCATCGGCACCAGCGAGAATGATCCGGCGATCCAGCGGGCGCTGGCGTTTGTGTCTCGCACCCAAAACCTACCCGGCCCCCACAACCCGTTGCCGTTTCCCGAGAAGAATCCCGACGGTGGCTTCTACTACACCCCCGCCGGCGGCGGCGAGAGCCAGGCGGGCACGACGCCCGAGGGCGGCCTGCGGAGCTACGGCTCGATGACCTACGCGGGCCTGAAGAGCATGGTGTATGCCGGCCTCACGAAGGATGACCCACGCGTGAAGGCGGCGATCTCCTGGCTCGGAAAGCACTACACCTTCGCAGAGAATCCCGGCATGGGCGATGCGGGGCTCTACTACTACTTCCATACCGCGGCCAAGAGTCTCGACGTGCTTGGAGCGGAAACCTTCACCGACGCGCAGGGCCGCGAGCATGACTGGCGGGACGAACTCTCCACCGCCATCATGGCCCGGCAGCGGGAGGACGGTTCGTGGAAGAACGCGAACGAGCGGTGGATGGAGGGAGAGACCGACCTCGCCACGAGCTACGCCCTGCTCGCCCTCTCCTCCTGCCTGCCGAAGTAGACGCCCGTCGCGGCCGTCGGCCCCTTACGCGGCCTTGGCGGCGGTCTTGTAGAGATACGGGTTCATCGATGGGTCGTTGTACATCTTCATCTGGCGGAAGACCCGCAGCGGCCGCCGGGTGGAATAGATTTCGGTGAGCAGCCGGTCGGTCGACTCGATCAGGTGCTGCCGCTGGAGGTCGAGCACCGCCATCCGGGCCGCCGCCCTGTCGCGGTGCTCCGGCGTGGCGTCCTGCCGCTCGATCTGCTCCCGCATGTGGTAGCGGCGGAGTTCGAGGATCGACAGCCGGTCGATCGCGGCGCCCGGGGTTTCCGTGGCGGCCGGTGCTGGCGGCGGCGCCACGACGCCCCGCTCCGCGAGGTCGGCCACGAGCCAGTCGTCGACCTTCTCGATGCAGTCGTTGCGGAGCTGGTTGTAGCGGTCGATCGCCCGCTTCACCTGGGCGATCCGCCCGTCGGTCACGCTCGGCGAGCGGGCGATGTCCTCCTCGTGCCAGAGGAGGAAGTTGTAGCGGTGCAGATCGCAGATCTTTCCGCGGAGCCCCTCTTCCGAATGCTCGGGTTCAAAGTGGTGCCAGTGGTCGACGAGGTGCGAGAGGAGGGCGTCGATCGTGGCCAGGCTGGCTGGCGGTTGCGAGGGCGTGGTCATCCAGGGCTCCTGAAGGGAAGGTGGTGAGGGCATGGCGGGCGGCTCGGTGTCAGGCCGCCCGAAGCACGAGGCAGAGATTCGAGCCGCCGAATCCAAACGAGTTGCTCGCAGTCACGCGGATTCGCCGCGGACGGAAGACGTGGGGCACGTGGTCGAGGCGGCACTGGACATCGGGGCGATCGAGGTTGATGGTCGGCGGTGCCGCCTGCCGCTCGATCGCCGCCAGGCAGGCAAGCGCCTCGAATGCCGCGGCACCGCTGATCATGTGGCCCGACATGCTCTTGGTGGAACTGACGGGGATGCCGTCGGTCGCCGCACCGAGTGCCTGGCGGATCGCCCCGGCTTCGGCGATGTCGCCGACGGGCGTGCCAGCCGCGTGGGCGTTGACGTAATCGATCTCCTCCGGGGCGACACCCGCGTTGGCCAGTGCCGCGGAGATCGCCCGGGCCGCATGCACCGGATCGGGGCTCGGCATCGCCAGGTGCTGGCCGTCACTCGACATGCCGACTCCAGCAAGTTCACCGCGAATGGTGGCTGCCCTCGCGCGGGCGGCCGTCTGCCGCTCGAGCACGAAGAACGCCCCCCCCTCCGCCATCACGAAGCCATCGCGATCGCCGTCGAAAGGCCGCGAGGCCCGGGCCGGGTCGTCGGTGCGACGCGACAGCGCCCGCAGGTGGGAAAAGGCGGCGATCGCGGTGGGGCTGAGGATGTCGCAGCCCCCCACGACGCAGGCATCGACCCAGCCGGAGTCGATCCAGGTGCGACCCATCGCCATGGCGTAGCCGCTCGAGGCGCAGGCGGCAGCCACCGTCACCGCGGGTCCGCCGATGCCGAGCCGGCGGGCGAGTCGGTGCACGAGCGTGCGGTCGCGGCTGTCTCCAAGCACCCGCTCACCGCCCTCGAGAAAGTCGAGTTCCCAGGTCGTGAGATGCTCCGCCCCCAGGCCGAGCACGAGTCCGATCCGCGGCCCTCGGTCGCAGTCGAGGCCCGCATCGGCCACCGCCGCGGCCAGCGGGGAGAGGCAGAGCTGCTCCAGGCGGCCCAGCCGCTCGAACTCGCCCGGATGCAGGCCGCAGGTGCCGGCCAGGGGCGACGGGATCCGGGCGACTGGCGCAGCAAACTGGACCGGCTCGCCCGCATCCGGCCCGGGATTGATGGCCCGCACGCCCGATCGGCCGGCGAGCAGGTTGTCGGCGATTTCGTCGAACGCACAGCCCAACGGAGAAACGGCACCCACGCCGGTGATCACCACGGGTTCGAGGGCGGAGCGGTCGGGCGGGGTCATGCGGCCTCCCGACGGCGGCTGACGGCCGCTGGGATTCGATGGAGCATGAGTCCCTCGACCTGCTCACGCACCACCAGCCGGATCTCGGCGCCCCACGGGCAGGAGACCGCCCACGAGGTGAGGACCGAACCCGTGGCGCACATCTCGACGGCGCGGCAGAAGGCCGCGAGCCCGCCCGCGGGCGGGTCTGCCGGCAGTGCCGCGCCGACGGCTGCGGTGGGCATGTGAAGCGACAGGCTGAGCCGGTCGTCATCGGCCGGATCGGCCGGCGCCAGCAGCATGGCCAGCGCCCGACACGAGGGGTCGTTGGTCGGCATTCCCGCGGCGTCCAGCAGGGGCTCGGTATCCCAGTCGGTGACCACCAGCCAGGCCAGGTCGCACCCCGAGCCGGTGCCTCCCTGAACCAGCGACACCGCCGCAAACAGCCCTTCGGCCAGCGCGTCGGGGCCACCTCCGACCCCGATGTGCGGGCCGTGCATCCCCAGCGCCACGCTCACGGCGTCGCCGAGCGAGTGGAGCGAGCACTGGGGCACGATGGGCGGTGATACGCCGCCGGCGCCACTGGCCTGCAGTTGCGTGAGCGACCGGGCGGCGGCAATCCGGCCGGCCTGGCAGGGAGCGGCGATGACACCGCAGCGGTCGAAGTTCATGGGTTCCGGCAGGCCCGCCATCGCCGCGAGCACCGCCCGCACGGCCACGACGGTGTGCTCGTCGCTCTGCCGCAGGAATCGCGGAGGCAGCGCGGGGCAGCCGGGTGGCACTGCCGCGTCCCGCAGGGCCGCGAGGCTCGAAAGCCGTGACGCCACGACGGCATGGCCGCGGATCGAGCAGCCGGCCGAGCCGGGAAACGGTGACGAAGCGATAAGGTTCATGCGGCCACGATCCGTGTCGCGATGGAAATCAGGTTGCCACCCACCGGCCGTCAGGCTGCCTGCCGGCCCGCCTTGGCGGTGATCTTGCGGTCGAGGACGTCGAGCAGGTCGCCGACCGTGGCGATGTCTTCGAGCAGTTCCGTCTCGATCTGGATGCCAAAGCGGCTCTCGACGTGGAGCACGAGGCCGGCCATGTCGAGCGAATCGAGATTCAGCCCTTCTCGCAGCGACGTCGATTCCTGGAGCCCCGGATAGGTCTCGCCGGTCTCCTTTTCGAGCAGTTCGTGAACGATCGACGACAGTTCCTGGCGGGTCATGACTGCGTGCCTCCAAACGGATGTCAGGTGGGAAGGGGGGGAGGGTAGCGAAAGGACGGGCGCGGGCGAAGAGCAAAAACCGGTGTATTCTTGGGGTGGTTGCGGGGATTTCCGCGACCACCGGCCCCCCCGAAGCCTTCCATGCCCGTCGCCTGCCCGCCGTTCCTTCGTCACTGGTTCGCCCGGCTGCTCGCGGCCGCGACGCTCGTGTACGTCGCCGTGCTCGTGTTCGCGACGCACTACCCGAAGCCCGAGGAGCTGCTCGGGCCCAACCCGCCGTCCGACAAGACACTCCACTTCCTCGCCTACGGCACACTCGCGGTGCTCGCCGCGACAACCTGCGTGGCGGCGGCCCGCTGGTCGGGTCGGAGCATCGCCTGGCTCGCCCTCGGCATGGCGGCCTTCGGCGCGGTCGACGAGATCACGCAGCCGCTGTTCGGCCGGTCCGCTGAGCCGCTCGACTGGGTCTACGACTGCATCGGCAGTGTCGCGGGCCTGCTGCTGGTGGCCGTCGTGGTGGCCACCGTTCACCGGCTGTCGCCCCGTGAAACCCCCTGGGCGTGAGCCCGGTCCGGGAGGCGCCTCGAGCGCATTCGACTTCCGTGGTTCGCCGGCTCGGGGGCGGCAAAAGTCGCGTCGCCGGGCGAGGATACGCCCAAGGCTCCGCGAGCGTTCGCCGACCCCCTTCGCCTACCCGCCCTCGCTTCCGTCAACGACGCTCCACGGAACGTGGAGGCGCTTCAGAAGTTCGGCGTCGGTGCGCGGAAGTCTGAGATTCGCACCGACTTGAACCAGTCGATGGTCTTGGCCAGGCCCTCGCGGAGCGGCACCGTGGGCTCCCAGTGCAGCCGCTGCTTCGCCAGCGTGATGTCGGGCCGCCGCCGCTCCGGATCGTCCACCGGCAGCGGCTTCTGCACGAGCGGCGCGGTCGATCCCGTGAGTTCCTGCGTCAGTTCCGCCAACTGCCGGATCGTGAACTCACCCGGGTTGCCGATGTTGACCGGCCCGATGAACTCGTCCGGGCCATTCATCATCCGGATGATGCCCTCGACGAGGTCGTCGCGGTAGCAGAAGCTCCGCGTCTGTGCTCCGGAGCCGAAGATCGTGATCGGCTCCCCCTGCAGCGCCTGGCGGATGAAGTTGGAGACGACGCGGCCGTCGAAGGGGTGCATCCGCGGCCCGTAGGTATTGAAGATCCGCACGATCCGCACGTTGACGCCGTTGGTGCGGTGGTAGTCCATGAAGAGTGTCTCGGCCGCCCGCTTCCCCTCGTCGTAGCAGGCACGGGGGCCGATCGGGTTCACCGAGCCGCGGTAGGTCTCGGGCTGCGGGTGTACCTCGGGATCGCCGTAGACCTCGCTGGTCGATGCCTGAAGCACCTTGGCCCGGCAGCGCTTGGCCATGCCGAGCACGTTGATCGCCCCCATCACGCTCGTCTTCATTGTCTTGATGGGGTTGAACTGATAGTGGCCGGGCGCTGCGGGGCAGGCCAGGTTGTAGATCTCGTCCACCTCGAGCCAGAGCGGGTGAATGATGTCGTGCCGCAGCAGTTCAAAGTTGCCGCAGCCCAGCAGGTGGGCCACGTTCGACTTCTGGCTGGTGAAGAAGTTGTCGACGCAGATCACGTCGTGGCCCGACTCGACGAGCCGCTCGCAGAGATGGCTGCCGAGAAAACCGGCCCCGCCGGTGACGAGAATGCGTTTCAGCGAAGGCATGGTCGGAAGGTCCCGTGAAAGGCGACGCGGCCGCTTTCAGCGGCTCCGCGAGCATGGTAGTGTACCCCCGACCTGGATGTCCCGTTCCGTCGCTGGAGCCCTGTCATGCCGCTCAAGGGAAACATCAACCACTCGATCGTCTTCTGGTGCTTCAATGCCGCCGGCGGACACTGGAGCATCGAGAAAACCTGCGAGGTGGCGAAGCAGCTCGGCGTGACGTCGATCGAGCTTTCCGATCCCGACACCTGGCCCACGATCAAAAAGCACGGCCTCACATCCGCCATCGCCATGAACGGCATGCCGGGGGCGCCCTTCATGAAGGGCTTCAACAACCTGCGGTACCACGACGAGGTGATCGCCGCCACGACGAAGACGATCGACGCCTGCGCCGAAGCGGGCATCCCCGCGGTGATCGCCTTCACGGGCTACAAGTGGCGGGATGCCGAGGATCCCTCGAGCGGCACGATCTCGGCGGAGGAGGGGGCCGACAACTGCGTGAAGGGGCTCACGCAGATCGCAGCCCACGCGGAGAAGAAGCAGGTCACGATCTGCCTGGAGCACCTCAACACCCGCGACGACACGCACCCGATGAAGGGGCATCCAGGCTACCAGGGAGATGACGTCGACGCGGTGGCCGCCATCGTGCGGCGTGTCGGCTCGGATCGCGTGAAGATGCTGTTCGACCTGTACCACGTGCAGGCCATGAACGGCGATCTGATCCGCCGGCTCGAGCAGTACAAGGACCTGATCGGCCATGTTCACACCGCCGGCAATCCCGGCCGGGGCGAACTGGATGAGCATCAGGAGATCAACTTTCGGGCGTGCATGAAGAAGCTCGTCGACATGGGTTATCGGGGCTACGTCGGCCATGAGTTCATCCCGACCCGCGACCCGTTCGCCGGCCTGGAGCAGGCCGTTTCGGTCTGCGACGTGTAACTGCCCGCCGCCGCGTGGGAACCCGGCATGGGCCGCGTGACGAAAACCCGGACCTTCGGACCGCTCCTGCGGGCTATGGCCGGGCCAGGATGATCCGCACGTCGGCGACGTTCGTGCCCGTCGGCCCCGTGCGGACGAGGCCGCCGGCAGCGGCGAGCGCGGGGTAGGCGTCGCACCTCGCCACCGCGCGGGGAAGATCGCCTCCCTCGAGCAGCTGCTTCGCGATCTCGCCATCGACCATGCCGCCGGCGGCGTCGGTCGGGCCGTCTTCGCCATCGGTGGCCAGGCTTGCGATCAGGAGACCCGTGGGCCACGCGGCGCCTAAAGGCCATGCCGCGGCGGCGGCCGCGAGCACCGTCTGCTGATTGCGGCCGCCGGTGCCGTGGTCGGTGGGAACCGTGACGACCGCTTCTCCCCCTTCGAGCACCGCTCGCGGCCGGCCGTCGCGTGCCGCCGCGGCGAGCAGAGTGGCCGCCTCACCCACGAGCCGGCCGCCGACGGCGTCGGCCGATTCGCTGGTCTCGGCCGCGGTCCGGATCACCGCGTCGTAACCGAGGCGCCGGGCCGCCCGCGCCGCCGCATCGACCGCGGTGGCGTTGCTGCCGAGCAGCACGTGGCTCACGCGACAGCCCGCAGGTGTCGTCCACGCGCCGCTCGCGGGGCTCGACACCGCTGCCCCGGCCGCCTCGGCGGCCCGGCGTTCGAGCTGCCGCGTGATCGTCGCCGCGATGCCTGTCGCCTCGTGCCGCCTCAGGATCTCCAGGGCCGCATGCGGATCGGGGGCCACCGGCATGCAGGGGCCCGATGCGATCAGTTCCAGCGGATCGCCGCTGATGTCGGAGAGCACGAGAGCCACCAAACGGCCTGCGCCGCAGGCCCGCGCCAGGCCGCCGGCCTTTGCCAGGCTCAGGGCCTGGCGAACGACGTTGAGTTCGCGGATGTCGGCGCCCGCGGCCGAGAGGAATCGCGTGACGGCGATCAGGTCGTCGAGGCTCGTGCCGGGCGCGGGATCCTCCAGAAGCGCTGAGCCGCCACCGGTGACGAGCACGATCGCGAGATCATCCCGCCCGAGGGCCGCCAGCAGGGCCCGCATCTCGCGGGTCGCGGCGACGGCTTCCGCTGTCGGCAGGTTCACCGCCGCGGGCCGTGTCTCCCTGACCTCCACGCGGGCCAGGCTGCGGCCACACCCCTCCGGCACGCTCACGAGCCCGCGGATGTCGGGGCTGGCGGCGCCTGCGGCATCGAGCAGCCGCTCCACGGCCGCCGCCAGGCCGGCGGCTGCCTTGCCGCCGCCGACAACGACGATCCGCCCGCCACGCCGCGGGATCTCGGCACAGGCCGTCCCGTCGAGCAGCAGCTCCCCTTCCCGGCAGGCGAGGCGCTGCGGGAGGAGCGACTCCGGTTTCACGGCGTCGATCGCCGCCTCCGCGAGCTGCAGCGCGTGAACGCGGATGGAGGCGGGCGTCATTGGTCACGCGGGAGCGGAAAGTTCTTGGGGTCAAACCGCGACAGGTCGATGCCTCCGCGGGATTCCTCTTCGAGGAGTTTCATCCGCATCTCCAGCCGCTCCAGCCGGCGGGCCAGCATGGCCGGGGATTCCGCGGCCGGCTGGGCGGGAGTGACGCGGGGCACGGCCGGATAGCCGAGCTGTCGCTGGAGCGCCGCGAAGAAAAACTGCGGGTCCTTGCCGCGGTTGGCCCGCGCGATCCGCCCCTCCTGCTCGCCAAACAGAATGGCGCGGTCGGGCTCGAGGCCGACTCCGCCTGCGAGGAGGACGTCTCGTTTTCTGATCCGCCAGTACTCGGGGCTCCGCACATAGACCAGGTCGGCCAGATCGATGAGGCCCACCTGACGGGAGACTATCTCGATCCACGACTTCCAGTCGGCGTCGAAGATGTCGTCAGCGGCGACCGCGGCCAGGCCGTGGGCATAGTCGAGCCGGTTCCGCGACAGGCACTCGAAGCGGTAGAGAAACAGCCCCTGGGGCGTTGCCCGCTCGGCACGGTAGGTCGCCTCCCGCTCGAGCATCGCCAGCGCCGTCCGCAGGTCGAACCGCCCCCCCTCCTCCTCCGCGGTCGCGATCACGAAGGTCTGAAACGGCGTAAAGTAGTGCCGGAGGCGGACCATCGCCGTGGACAGGGTGCCGACGAGCTTGAGTTCCCCGGCGAGATAGTCGAGCGCCATCGGCAGTTTGGAGGTGGCGAGCACCTCCTGCCCGATCGCGACGAGCGCCTCCTGGGCCGCGATCCCGGCCGTGATCCGCTCGGCGAACGACCGGAACAGGTAGGCCTGCTCGATGTATTCCTCACGGTCGAGCATGGCGGCCGGGGATTCCTGAAAAACAATCCCTCCCACGCGAATGGTCGCGGTCGGGAACGCCCTGCATCCTATAATGGAGTCGGTAAGCACACAGCCTTCCTGACGCCCGCCGCATGCCAACCAGTTTTTCGACCATCGAAGCCGCCGTCGCCGCCGTGGCGAGGGGCGAGGTGGTCATCGTCGTCGACGCGGAGGATCGGGAGAACGAAGGCGATTTCGTCTCCGCAGCCGCTGCGACCACGACGGCGATGGTCAACTTCATGATCACCGAGGGCCGCGGTCAACTCTGCCTGTCGATCCTGCCCGACGTGGCCCAGCGGCTCGACCTGCCGATGATGGTCGCGGCCAACTCGGCGCCTCTGGGCACCGCCTTCACCGTGCCGGTCGATCACGTGTCGGCGAAGACGGGCATCACCGCGGCGGAGCGGGCGCGGGCCATTGCCGCCATCATCGATCCGGCGAGCGTCCCTGGTGACTTCGTCCGCCCCGGCCATCTGTTTCCGCTCGTGGCCAAGGAAGGGGGCGTGCTCCGGCGGGCGGGGCACACCGAAGCCGCGGTCGATCTTGCCCGGCTGGCGGGTCTGTCGCCGGCGGGCGTGCTCTGCGAGATCCTCGATGCGACTGGCAATCGTGCCGACCGTGACGGGCTGTTCGCCCTCGCCGCCGCACACCGGCTCGAGATCATTTCGATCGAGCAGCTGATCCGCCACCGCCGCACCCGCGAGAAGCTCGTCGACCGGATCGCGGAGGCCGAACTGCCCACGAAGTGGGGTCGATTTCGGATCATGGCCTACGGCGTGAAGCACGAGGCCCAGCAGCCGCTCGTGCTGGTGATGGGTGACGTCGCCGCGGCGGAGGCGCCGCTGGTGAGGCTCCATTCATCGTGCTTCACCGGCGACCTGCTCGACAGCCTGCGGTGCGACTGCGGCGACCAGCTGCACATGGCCCTCGAACGGATCGGCAGCGAGGGCTGCGGCGTGGTCGTCTATCTTCCCCAGGAGGGCCGCGGCATCGGGCTCGTCGAGAAGATCAAGGCCTACCAGCTGCAGGATCAGGGGCTCGACACGGTCGAGGCGAACCTGGCCCTCGGCTACAAGGCCGACTCCCGCGACTATGGCATCGGGATCCAGCTGCTCAAGGATCTGGGCCTGAGGCGGATCCGCCTCCTCACCAACAATCCGAAGAAGACCGACGCCTTCATCTATGGGGGCTTCGACCTCGAGGTGGTCGACCAGGTGCCGATCCAGCCACCGGTGCATGAGTTCAACGAGCGGTACCTTGCCACCAAACGCGAGAAACTCGGCCACCGGCTCCCCGGTTCACCGGCGGCGTCCGAAAGTTGACCCGGTGGCTCGCGCAGCCGTAGCATCCTGTTTTTCTCCACGGCCGGGAGGCGCGGATGCCCA
>Ga0164294_10001076_pt1 | contig 25677 bp, 27 predicted proteins | sample GEODES005metaG_FD_111479 | JGI IMG/M metagenome (GOLD analysis project Ga0164294, IMG submission 111479) | Oligotrophic lake water microbial communities from Sparkling Lake, Wisconsin, USA - GEODES005 metaG | ecosystem: Environmental > Aquatic > Freshwater > Lake | place: USA: Sparkling Lake...
CTGGTTTACCGGTAGTAAAAATGCCATGAAGGGTGTGGGATTTTTTATCGGTGGTTTACTGCTCGATCAATGTGGATTCAGCGGTTCACTCTGGTTGATGGCGTCTGTGCTGTTCGTTGTTTTGATAGCGGTGGTTTGGTCGCTGCCAGTGATGATGGGTAAAGCCAAAGCCTCTAAATCATTTAAAGAATTATTTGGTAAAAGTCGTGCAATTAATTTACTCGCCGGTGCGCGTGTATTTTTATTTGGTGCGCGGGATGTGTGGTTTGTGGTGGGAGTTCCTGTTTTTCTGTATAGCCAGGGTTGGAATTTCACCATGGTCGGCACCTTCATGGCTTTGTGGACGATTGCTTATGGTCTGGTGCAGGCCTTGGCACCAAAATTTATACGGCGTAGTGAGGATGGTCTGACTTCAGAAGTGCCAGCGGCACGCTTATGGTCATTTTTGTTGATGCTCGTGCCTGCGGTGTTGGCTGCCGTGGTCACGCTACAGATTCAACCTCTGCAGTGGATAGTCGTTGTAGGTCTGGCTGTATTTGGATTCGCTTTTGCTGTGAATTCTTCGGTACATTCTTACTTAATACTTGCGTATGCGGGTTCAGAGAAAGCGGCAGAGGATGTAGGCTTTTACTATGCCGCCAATGCCTTGGGTCGATTCTTTGGTACCTTGTTGTCGGGAGCGTTGTATCAATGGGGTGGATTGCCATTTTCATTGACGGGATCGGCGCTGATGCTTGCGAGCTGTTGGGCGATTACACTCGCGCTACCGCTAATAAGAGAGGCAGACCAGATCACTGGAGTTCCAACTGTGGCGAGCAATGAGACTGTATAACGGCTGAAAAATAATGATCAAATTACTGATTGCTTTGTTTGCCATATTGGTCAGTCCGCTGGCAACCGCTGAATGGATCGAGTTTTCGAAGGGAACGGATAGCAAATACTATTACGACCCAGAGACCCTAACGAACAAACGCTACACCCGCGTCATGATTCTGATTAACTACAAGAATAAAAATAAAGCGGATCGATGGGTGTCTGAAAAAACGCTCTACGAAGCAAACTGTAAGTTCAAGCAACTGCGAATGATAAAAATGAGTATTTATGATGGTGAAATGGGTGAGGGTAATATGGTGGGTAGCCGAGTCCGTCCAGAAAACTGGGGCTACGTTCCGCGCGATACGCAGTATCTTGATTTGCTGAACTTGCTGTGTGGTGGAAAGAACTAAGACGAGTCGTGTAAGTATATTTCGAGTTTAAAAAATACCATCGCAGGAAAAACAGAAGCCGTATTCAAGCGATTAAATAATCTGCCACTAACTTTAAACTAATTACGTTAGCTGGTTCAATTCATATTGAGTGCTACGACCTCCAGCATTCGTTTTATGTAATACACCACGCGTTAGCAGATCGTTGATGTCGCGCAGGGCTGTGTCAGGCGAGCACTTGGCAATCACAGCCCATTTGCTGCTGGTGAGCTTGCCATCAAAGCCATCAAGTAATTTATTAAGTACCTTTATTTGTCTTTCATTCAGCGACAGGGTTGCCATACGCTGCCAGAAACGTGTTTTGTAAAGTACACCATCAAGCGCACGCTCGGCATCGTCTACTGCTCGTTGCAGAGCATTGAGAAACCAGGCTAGCCATTCTGTCACATCTAAATGACCTTTCTGAGTTCGCTCCAAAATTTCGTAATAAGCTTTGCGTTCCTTTTGGATCTGCGCAGATACGCTATAAAAACGCGGGGCACCGCCTTCAGCGCGCGCAAGTAGTAAATCGCCGATCGCTCGCGCTATACGACCATTGCCATCATCGAATGGATGTAGGGTGACAAACCATAAATGCCCAAGCCCCGCCTTGATCAGCGCAGGCTCGTTAGTGCTGCTGTTAAGCCATAGAAGGAATCGATCAATATCTTGCTTCAAGCGATGCGCGGGTGGAGCTTCGAAATGTATTCGCCGACGACCTATAGGGCCAGAGACGACTTGCATAGGGCCGCTAGCATCATCACGCCAAGCCCCGATGGTGATTTTGTTCAGACCAGAAAAACTCGTTGGAAATAGCGCCGCATGCCATCCGAACAAGCGCTCAATCGAAACAGTGTCGTGACAACGGGCGGTGGCATCAAGCACCATATCGACAACGCCTTCAACATCACGATCTACCGGAACGAGTGTTCCAATATCCACTCCCAAGCGACTCGCGATGGATGATCGAACCGAGGCATGGTTGAGTATTTCACCTTCTATCTCGCTAGTCTTGATGACATCTTCGGTGAGTGCGGACAGACTAGCTTGGTCACGCATGGGTATACCGGCATCGGCCAAACGTCCTATCAAGATTCCCTGAGCGCGGCTGACCGACGCAATAGATTCTGCAAGCGCAGCAAGATCAAATTGCCAGTTGGGCCAATCATGAGATTGCCAGATGTAGTTGTAATCACCGCTTTTCATGCGGAGATTATGGGCCGGATTCTCCGCATTCGCAATACATTCTCCGCAAAAAATGCGGTGAATAACGGCATTTTTCTAAGGATAAACTCGATAACAGAAAAAGCTACTCAGTAAGAATCATTGATTTCATTGCAATCAATGATTACACTCTAGGTATTCTCGTACTAAAGAGGTCTCGCCATGGCTAGCATAACGATTCGTAACCTTGACGACGATATCAAGCAGCGCCTGAGGGTGCGAGCCGCCGAAAATGGGCACTCGATGGAGGAAGAGGCGCGGGATATTTTGCGAAGGGGCACGGGGGAGATTGCTCCACCTCTCAACCTTGCTGCCGCGATCCGCGCTCGAGTGGCACCCGCTGATCGCATCGATGTTGAACTGCCCAGCCGTGAGGCGATGCGCGAGCCACCACCTCTTGGCGGGGAAGGCTCTTGATAGTACTCGACACTAATGTTGTCTCTGAACTTTTAAGTGCAGTTCCTGCTGCGCAGGTAGAGGCATGGCTGTCGGCACAGGACGGCGCGTCTGTGTATTTCACTTCAGTGGGAGAAGCAGAACTTCGATACGGTGTTGCGATACTCCCGCCGGGAAAACGGCGCACGGCACTTACTAAAACGATAGCAGGGATTCTTGAAGAAGATTTCCGAGATCGAATCTTAGCTTTTGATAGAGCCGCTGCCAGTGTTTACGCGACAATCTCTGCAAACCGCCGAGCGGCTGGACGACCTATCAGTCAATTCGATTGTCAGATTGCCGCTATCGCTGGTGCGAATGGTGCTGCAGTGGCGACCCGAAACACGGCTGATTTCGCTGGGTGCGGGATAGTGGTTATCGATCCGTGGAATTAAAACAAAGCGTGGCAACTCCAGGTGTCAAGCTATGCAGATCGGTTGGTTTACCTAGGCAGTCGTTGCCAGCAGTTCTCTAGCGAGTTCTAGCGCACTGGCTGCATCAGCAGCAAAGGCATCAGCACCAAAGCGATTGCTGAGATCAGTGCGCCCATAAATGGCCGCTCCACCGATCATTACGAACACCGAGGGGTTGTTGGATGCTTCGCGAATGCGACCGATCAAACCAGACAGGTCGTCCAGTTCCGCATCACTGCCTATCGATAGGCCGATAACGTCAAACCATTCGTCTGCAATGGTGGTCAATAAATCAGATTCGGCGGGTCCGAGTTCTAACCAGACTTGCCATCCCTCTTTGCGGAAAAATTCGGACACCATCAATGCACCGAAGGTATGTTGAGATCCGGGTGAGGGAGCGAACAAGGCTTTTTCACCGCGAGCGCCAAAGGTGCGCTTTTCATTAAATGAATGGCCGAGCTTACGAGTGATGGTTTGTAGCTGCACCAAGCCAATCGTGACTTGAATGAAGTTACAGACATCCTCTTCCCATAAGGTCCCTAATTGTCTGGCCGCTGGTGCAAATAGATTGAGGTATACGCTCTCGGTACTTTTACCGTTATTAAGAAGATCCTGAACAAATGCTTCAGCTTTGCTTAAATCGGAATTAAGGCAGAGCATCGAAAAGTCATAGACCTGCTCAGCGCTGGGTGCGTATTCGCTCATTTCGTCTCCAGCTGAAAAGCACGACTCTTTACCTTTGGATGCGACCAAGCTTGGAATGATTTCCGATTGAAGGATTTCCAGCAGGGTGTCTTTGCCGTAAAGAGGGTCATCGCTCGTCAGTGAAGATGTTTGTTGCGAATTTTCTAATTTTGAGTTCCCCTTAGTGGGCCATGAACTTAATTGTTCAATAAGAAATTTAGATTTCTTTAAAATCCCCAGATCCCAATTCATGCCTTGCCTCCTCCGGTTCGTTTCGACCGGTTTTGTTCTATTCAACGAAATCTCCGTTGGATTTCGTGTTTCACTTCCTCTGATGCTACTGATAAGGCCGCACAGGCCTAGTTTCGACTGCCAACATGCCAAAAAGCGGTCGTCATACACCACCGATTTAATTAATAAAAAAATACTAAATCAGGATGCTAACTAAAATAATCTTAGTGTACGATTTGTCTGACGTCAAGATAACTTGACACTTATAAAAATACCCATTAGCTTAGGGTCTTAAAGCGAATTTCATTTGGGATTTGCGAGGGTGTAGCGACATTGCTAATAGTTTTTGTGGTCATAAAAACATCTAAATATGTGACTGCTCTATCAATCTGTCTTCACCAAAAATAGAGGCCTGATTAATGTTCAAGCAAAGTTTTGCTGGAAAAACGCGTACCGAGCTTCCTAGCGCCCGCGTCGTCATTGTGACTATGGATAGTCACCTGGCGAGTGCGACGATTCGCGCTCAAAGTGCTTTGTCGCGTACCTTCCCGGGCTTGAAGCTAACGGTTCATGCGGCATCCGAATGGGGTAACAGTCCGAGTGCCCTTCAGCGATGTATTGACGATATTGAGCAAGGCGATATCGTGATTGCGTCCATGCTTTTCTTGGAAGAGCATTTTCTGCCTGTGCTACCTGCGTTAACGGCCCGCCGTGATCAATGCGATGCAATGATTTGCACGATGTCCGCAGGTGAAGTCATGCGATTAACACGCATGGGCAAATTCACCATGGATGGCAAAGTCAGTGGCCCGATGGCCTTACTTAAGCGACTGCGCGGTAACACCAAACCCGGCGAAAGTAAAAAGCCGGGTATGGCTGGAGCCAAGCAAATGAAAATCGTGCGCCAATTGCCAAAAATTCTGCGCTTTATTCCTGGCATGGCACAAGATCTTCGTATCTACTTTTTAGTTCTTCAGTATTGGCTTGCGGGTTCAGAGGAAAACATCACCAGCATGATAGGTATGCTGCTGGATAACTATGCGGATGGTCCTCGTCGTAGTTTGCGTGGCATCTACAAGGTGCAGCCGCCGGTGGAGTATCCGGAAGTGGGTATCTACCATCAGAACATGAAGGCTAGTGCTCAAACCAAAGGCATGTCTGAGTTAGTGACGGATCTTCCCGCGGTTGCTAAAACAGGTAAGCGCGGCACGGTCGGTCTGTTATTGATGCGTTCGTATTTAGTGGCTGGTAACGCTGCGCACTACAACGGTGTGATTACTGCTCTCGAAGCACGTGGTATGCGCGTGGTGCCGGCATTTGCTACCGGTCTTGATGCTCGACCTGCTGTTGAAAAATTCTTTATGAAAGACGGTCATGCGACAGTGGATGCCATCATCTCGCTGACAGGTTTTTCTATGGTGGGCGGCCCCGCTTATAACGATTCAAAAGCAGCAGAAGAAATACTCGCTAAGCTCGATGTGAATTATTTGTCGGTGATGCCGGTTGAGTTTCAAACGCTTGAGCGTTGGGGTGCAAATGATCGCGGCTTGATGCCCGTCGAAGCCACGATGATGGTGGCGATTCCCGAGTTGGATGGATCAACCGGCCCTATCGTATTTGGTGGTCGCAGTACAGGTGCGGGTGATCACTGCACTGGCTGTAGTCGACGCTGCGTGTTTCCAGCGTCTGAAAATGAGCATGACATGCAGGTCTGTATTGAGCGCGCTGATATGTTGGCCTCACGCGTTGGTAAATTAATTGATTTGCGTCGTGCTGAGCGCGCGCAGAAAAAAATTGCGGCGGTTATTTTTAATTTCCCACCGAACGCAGGTGCTACGGGAACGGCTGCTTTCCTATCGGTATTTGAATCGATGTTCAATCTGCTCGCATCGATGAAGGAAGCAGGCTACACGATAGATATGCCGGCGAGCGTGGATGATTTGCGTGAACGCGTTATCAAAGGTAACGCAGAGCAGTACGGTGCGATGGCGAATGTGCACACCACCATTTCAGCGGATGATCATGTGCGCCGTGAGCGCTGGTTAAAAGAAATTGAAGCGCATTGGGGCCCAGCCCCAGGCCAGCAGCAAAGTGATGGTCGTTCAATTTTTGTGTTGGGTGCTCAATTCGGTAATGTCTTGGTGGGTATTCAGCCAGCCTTCGGTCACGAGGGTGATCCAATGCGTTTGTTATACGAGAAGGGCTTTGCTCCTACGCATGCATTTTCTGCGTTCTATCGTTACTTACGCGAAGATTTTGGCGCGGCGGCAGTTCTTCATTTTGGTACCCATGGCGCGCTTGAATTCATGCCGGGTAAACAGACAGGAATGTCCGGCGATTGCTGGCCTGATCGCTTGATCGGTGATCTGCCTAACTTCTATTTGTATGCATCAAACAATCCTTCGGAAGGCATGATTGCTAAGCGCCGTGCTGCGGCCACGCTGATTAGTTATCTCACGCCCCCGATTGCGCAAGCGGGTTTGTACAGCGGCTTAGTCGATTTAAAAGCGTCGCTTGAACGTCTGCGTGGACTCGATCCTGAATCAGAATCTGAGCGCCCAGAGTTAACTGTCTTAGTGCAGACGCAGGCGGCCGAGCTTGAGTTGGCTGCCATGGAGCCAGCTTGGGGTGACGATGCAGAAGAAAAAATGCAGAAGCTGTACAACGATGTATTGGAATTTGAATACACGCTAATCCCTGAAGGCTTGCATGTCATTGGTCGTCCGATGTCTGTGTCAGAGCGTACCGAGATGCTGTTATCGGTTGCTGATGCATCGCATGGAGTTCAGCCATCACCCGAACTTCGCACGATGATTCAAGCGATGCTGACCGAGAGCACATCGGCTGTCATACCGCCTGAGCATGCTGAACTGATGACCTCACTCGCTGCTATCGATAAGTTGATGTGTGAAGACAATGAGATCAACGGAATTCTTCATGCTTTAGATGGTCGCTATGTACGTCCTGCTCCAGGTGGTGATTTGATTCGTACGCCAGAAATTTTGCCAACCGGTCGTAATCTGCATGGGTTTGATCCTTTCCGTTTGCCGAGTGCATTCGCAGTTAAAGATGGTAAGCGCATGGCTGAAACCCTGCTGAAGCGCCATATGAACGATGGTAATCAATGTCCAGAGACGATTGCTATGGTGTTGTGGGGTACCGATAATTTGAAAAATGAAGGTGCTCCTATCGCGCAAGCCTTAGCGCTGATGGGTGCGAAACCACGTTTCGATAGTTATGGTCGTATGGCTGGCGCAGAATTACTCTCACTTGATGAAGTGGGGCGTCCACGAATCGATGTGATGATTACCTTGTCAGGAATTTTCCGCGACTTGCTACCTCTGCAAATTAAGTTACTTGCTGAAGCTGCATTTCTGGCCGCTTCCGCTGATGAACCGCTTGAGATGAATTTCATACGTAAGCATGCGCTGGCTCATCAAGCCGAACACGGCTGTGATCTTGAAACAGCAGCGCTACGCGTATTTGGTAATGCGGAAGGCGCGTATGGCTCGAATGTGAGTCAGTTGATCGACAACAGCCGCTGGGATGATGAAGATGAACTGGCCGAGACCTACACGAAGCGCAAGGGTTTTGCGTATGGTGTGAATGGCCGACCTGTGCAACAAACAGCGTTGCTCAAGAGCGTGTTGTCTGGTGTCGATCTAGCGTATCAAAATCTCGATTCGGTTGAATTGGGTGTGACCACGATCGATACCTATTTCGATACCCTCGGTGGTATTAGTCGTGCTGTTAAGCGCGCCAAAGGCCCCGATGCTCCGGTAGCACCGGTTTACATCAGCGATCAAACTAAGGGCAGTGGAACTGTTCGTACTTTGACTGAACAAGTCGCGCTTGAAACACGCACGCGCATGCTGAATCCAAAATGGTATGAAGGCTTATTGAAAAACGGTTACGAAGGTGTACGTCAAATAGAACTGCATGTGACCAACACCATGGGCTGGTCGGCCACGACGGGGCAGGTACAACCGTGGGTCTATCAAAAGTTAACCGAAACCTTCATGCTCGACCCAGAAATGCGTGAGCGTATGGCTAAACTCAACCCATCCGCTGCTGCACGCGTTGCTAGTCGCTTGCTGGAAGCATCGAATCGCGACTTCTGGAAGCCTGACGAAGCGACGCTCGCGCAACTCAAGCGTGCAGAGGAAGATTTGGAAGATCGTTTGGAAGGTGTCTACGAAGAGTAAGTTGTTTTGTTTTCGCCAACGTATTTTTTTGTAGTTGTTTTTTTTAAGTCGAGTCACCCATGCTGAAGCACTCGGTGACTCGACTTACCCCTCTCGTTCCCACTTTACGCGACCAATAATACTCTTGAGTCATGTAAAAACCGCGCCCCTCTGAAGTGAATATCAAGCCGCTCAAAGTTCTTTTTACTTCCCTAATAACTTCTGCTATTTTTATTAGGTTGTAACTAAGCAATCGCAAAAAATTATTAAAAATGCCATTTAAATAATGGTGACTTGCGATAGGCAGTCCGAGGTTCGAGGGGAGACGACTCATGTACTTGAATCTACTTGCAGCAGTTCGTTCAGTAATTCCAAAGAAAAAGCTCTGGTTTATGTCAGCGGATGAGGCATCCAATGACACGACGAGGTCTTCTCGCTATTCCGAAAATAAAAACAGCAAAGATTCTTGCCAAGCGTCTTTGATGGAAATTCTCGAATCGCAAATCATTCCTAATTTGTTAAAGGTGAATGAATCTGCCTCGCCGTTTTTTTCTACGGATAGAGTAAGAACTAACTTGCCCACGCAAGAAGAAATCGCTCGCTTTGCGCAGCTGTGTATCGAATCGGATGCGGATGCACCTGATACGTTTGTGCAGTCATTGATTGCTGAAGGATTGGCCTCTGACGCCATATTTTTGCATTTGCTGGCACCTGCTGCTCGGCATTTAGGGTATCTCTGGGAAGACGACATATGTGACTTTACCCAGGTGACGATAGGTTTAGTCAGGATGCAGCAAATGACCTTGCGCTTAGGTTCTGAATTTCAGCAACAGCGTAAAGTAGCGATGGACGGTATGCGCGCATTATTTGCGCCCGTTCCTGGCTCTCAGCACACCTTTGGTGTGTTGATGGTTTCTGAATTTTTCCGACGCGAAGGATGGCAAGTTTGGATGGAGCTAGGCTCGTCGGAATCTGTGCTTCTAGCCGCCGTTGAAAAAGATTGGTTTGATGTGATCGGTTTATCGGTAGGGATTGAAGCTCATGTCGAATCCTTGACGGATACCATTCGACACATTCGGTTATCGTCAGCCAATCGCAGTGCGAAGATCTTGATTGGCGGGCCCTTACTAGCCGTGTCTCCCGATTTGTACAAAGAAGTCGGCGCCGATGGTGCTGCAAGCGATGCGGCGACCGCCGTTGAATTAGCGCAAACCTTGTTTTCAGCCTGACCTTTGGGTATAGCACCCACGCTAATCGGACTTTTCAGTTCGATTAGTTTTTGCTCCCGCCATGGTAATCTCTGCCCTTTGCGCGCAGGTGCTTGCCCTTAGAATGGGAATCACTCTCTGCGTCTGATTCTTTCACTCGAAAATACACGTTCATTTGCCTCCGCTTTTCACTAGCAGATGATCACGATATCCCGCACAGCTCACATCATGTCTAACCCGGAAAATTCAGCAGCAAATTCAGCGACAAATTCAACACTAAGCTCGGATGAAAAGCGTTCATGCTTTTCTCTGGCAACGATTTATTCGATGCGCATGCTCGGCTTATTTATGGTGCTACCGGTTTTTATTATGGAAGCACGTCAGTATCCGGGCGGTGATGACCCATCGAGTGTGGGTTTGGCTATGGGTATGTATGGATTAGTGCAGGCAGTGCTACAAATACCTTTTGGTTTGGCCGCAGATAAATTTGGCCGCAAGCGTGTGATTGTGTTTGGTTTGTTGTTGCTTGGCGTGGGAAGTATTGTCGCTGCGTGCGCAACCAGCGTGACCGAACTAGCACTGGGACGCGCGATACAAGGTGGTGGCGCAATATCGGCAGCTGTTACAGCCTTATTGGCTGATCAAACACGTGATCACGTCAGAACTAAAGGTATGGCTCTAATAGGAGGGAGCATAGGCTTGATGTTCGCCTTGTCTCTTATTATTGGTCCGCTACTGGCAGCAAGCTTTGGTCTGAATGGAATCTTCGCTATCAGTGCAGTTATGGCGCTGTTAGGCATACTCATCATCGCGTATTGGACGCCGCAGGAAGTGGCGATAGAAAAGACCTCATCGCGCCAAACATTTGCGCAGCTTCGCACGACCCTAACTCAATCCGATTTATTGCGTCTGGATTTTGGTGTATTCGTACTGTATGCCGTGCAGTTAGCTATGTGGGTGGGTATTCCCAGCCTGCTAACGCAAGCAGGTGTTAGCAACAAAGATCATGGATGGGTTTATCTGCCGGCTGTGCTCTTGTCCTTTGTATTTATGGGGCTCACGCTTTTTCGATTAGAGCGACGCGGCAAATTAAAACCTTTGTTTTTATCGTCGATCGTATGTGTTGTTGTTGTGTTGATAGGTATGTACTATTTATCGCAAACCACGCCCGATGTGTGGGCTCTTGGTAGCCTCATATTTTTATTTTTTAGTGGCTTCAATATTCTTGAGGCCAGTCAGCCAAGCTTGGCATCCCGCATGGCCGCACCCGAATCGCGAGGCGCCGTCCTCGGTGTTTACAACACACTGCAGTCATTGGGCATCTTTGCGGGTGGGGCATTAGGTGGCGTGATCAGTCGTTCGATAGGCCTACCTGGATTATTTTTAGCCTGCGCTGGAATTATGTTGATATGGTTGTGGGTTTCATGGCCCATGAAATTTGTATCGTCGAGCGCCACACCCGTCGACGCTCAGTGAAGGTCTAGACACACTGAATTTACTGAATGTACTCAATGTATCAACTCGAGTTCCTAGTGTAAAAATTTTTGCAAAGCTACTAAACCTAATAGGGGTTGCTCTTCTTGCGGTAGATGGCCAACATTGGGTAACACAATCAAGTGGCTGCTCGGTATGGCCTTGATATAGTCCGATGCATTCGCAACAGGAATCATTGCATCACGCTCTCCCCACATCAATAAGGTGTCCGCCTGAATTTTTTGCAGTAGCGGCACAGGATCTTTCAGCAGTGTTTGATTAAATCTAGCTACGACACTTTTTCTAACACCAGGCGCACACATCAAGTCATGGTAACGATCAACCATGGCAGGCGTTAGTGAATGCGGATCGGCGTAGGCCGGCGCCAGACTCATTTTTAGTAGAGGCTTGGGAAGTGCCAAGGTCATTGCGCTCAGCATGAATGAGGGTTCGGGTTGTTTGTCGTAGTCAAATCCCTCGCTGGCAAATCCATCCGGCGAAATCAGTATCAGTTTTTCAACCCGTTCTGGGTAGGTCGATGCAATACGCCAAGCGAGTTTACCCCCCAGAGAATTGCCAATAAAGCTCGCTTTGTTTATGCCTAACTCATCAAGTAATCCCATGATGACGGCTATGTCATGCATATCTGAAAAATCATTGTCGTCGTTCTCGCCACTTAGTCCAAAGCCAGGTAAGTCGAGTCGTATCACTCGATAATTGTGCTCTAAGGTTTTGGACCATTCGTCCCACGTATGCAGGCTAGACCCAAAGCCATGCAAAAAAACCAGCGCTGGCGCAGTTTTTGAACCACTATCGCGATAGTGAACATTAGTGCCCGCAATTTTTATAAAAGCGCTCGGTGCTTGCGCATACTTGTCCCTAAGTAGTGCAGTGTCTTTGTCGGGTGTCCATACCCAGTAGCCACACGCTACAATGACAGCAATCAGTAGGTAAATCATGGCTTTAAATGGTGTATTCATCCTGTATAAAAATAGCAAACTCGGATTGATTTTCGTCGCTAATAGTAGTTCATTTTTTATTGCACATCATGACACTTCCTCGCGCTGATATATCGGTTGCAAACACGATCGCGGGTTCACGCAAACGTGTCTTCGTTATAGGCGCAACGGGAACGATAGGCCGTGCGACTGTTCGTGCGTTGCTCAATCAGGGGTTTGAAGTTATTTGCTTTGTGCGTCAGTGTGCTGGTGCCGGTGGAGCTTTACTGCCAGAGCAGACAACTACGTTATTCGACGGTGCATCCATTCGCTATGGTGATGTGAGTAATCCGATATCACTAAAAGATCAGGGTTTTAAAGGTGAGCGCTTTGATGTACTGGTGTCTTGCTTGGCCTCGCGTACAGGTAATCCCAAAGATGCGTGGGCGATCGATCATCAAGCGCATATGCACGTACTGGAAGCTGCTAAGCAAGCGGGTGTGAATCACTTTATTTTGTTGTCAGCGATCTGTGTGCAAAAGCCTTTGCTTGCATTTCAACATGCCAAGCTAGCGTTTGAAAAAGCGTTGGTTCAGTCTGGCATGACCTACTCCATTGTTCGGCCTACGGCTTTTTTTAAATCACTGTCGGGGCAATTAGAGCGAGTAAAAAAAGGGAAACCTTTTCTATTATTTGGCGATGGGACGCTCACGGCTTGCAAGCCTATTAGTGACAATGACCTAGGCGATTACATTACAGGCTGCATTCACGATCAAACTCGTCACAATCGTATTTTGCCCATAGGCGGCCCAGGTGCTGCAATAACGCCACGCGAGCAGGGTGAAAAACTATTTGAGTTATTAGGGCAAGAAGTTCGATTTAAGCAGATACCTGTAGTAATGATGGATGTGATTATTGCTGTCTTAAGTTTTCTAGGACGAGTAATTCCATCGCTGGCTGATAAAGCAGAATTGGCACGCATTGGCCGCTACTACGCGACTGAATCTATGCTGGTGTGGGATGAGCAGTCAGGGAGTTACGATGCTTCTGCAACTCCATCGACTGGCACGCAAACCTTATTTGATTTTTATGCGGATCTGGTTCAAGGCGGGGAAGCCCCTGAGCGGGGCGATCACGCTGTTTTTTGAAGTGCCGCCCCAGGCTGATTTTTTCTTAATCAGCGTATTCATCTCAAGGGAAAAAATCGACAGGCTTCATTAATTTATTCTGTTGGCTTTCTAGAGCGCCCAGCTCACCACTTTTCGCGACATAGTCTAGCCATTCTGGATCTTGCCATAGCTTGGCACGACGTTCTTCTCGGTCGCCAGCATTTTTATACTGCCAGATATGCATGTATTCATTCGGGTTGCCAGTTTCAACGAAGGCGAAAAGCACTGGTACGCCAAGGTTACGCACCTGGGGTGTCTTGCCAAGTTTTTCGTATAGCGCCAGATGTGTTTTTATGGTGCCTGGCTTGCAGGTATAGGTTCGTACATCGAGCAACATGGTGTCTCCTAGTCAAATAAATGTATGCGTATAAATTTTTTTAATACGATTAATTCGATAGCTAGCTTAATCGTGTCATGCAGTTACCGAATGTATCAGATGATTATGGAAATGACGTGCTAAGGGGGGCAGAATTTTTCCCTTGCGCGAAACAATATGCCAGGCTGATTGAATTGGGAAATCAGCGACTGTCAGAATTTTTATATCTTTTCGGGTGCTTGATTCCGCAATTGCATGTTTAGATACAACAGCAATTCCTAAATCCCCAGCGACAGCTTCGCGGATAGCTTCATTACTACCTAATTCCATTCGCAAATCGGGTTTAAATTTTTTGGCTTTAAAGAATTTATCGACAGCCATTCGCGTGCCCGATCCACGTTCCCTCAAAATGAATTTTTGTTCGGTAAGATCGGTCAGCGTTAACTTATTTTTCTTTGCTAATGAGTGCTGAGTGGAAGCAATAACAACCAGAGGGTTGTCCATAAATACGCGATCCTCGATTTCCAGATCAGTTGGTGGCATGGACATGATGTACAAATCATCTAGATTTTCCCGCATCCGTCTTAACACGCCATCTCTGTTTTGTATTTCGAGTGATACTTCGATATCAGGATACTTAGTACAAAAAGTACCCAGCAGCCTTGGAATGAAATACTTTGCTGTGCTAACTACCGCAATACGTAATTTTCCACGAGCGAGTCCTTTTAGCGCATTCAGCTGTTGCTCATAGATTTCCCAGGAGTTTTGTATCTCTCTGGCGGTTCTGGCGAGTTCATGACCTGCATCGGTCAAATGCACTTTTTTCGATACCACCTCAAACAATGGCAAGCCTATCGTGTCCGACAGTTCTTTCAAGCGCATTGAGGCCGTGGGCTGGGTGATGTGGGTTGCCTTAGCTGCGGCAGTAACACTGCCCGTTTCGGCGAGGGCCAGGAAAAGTCTGATCTGACGGAAAGATACATTCATAGTATTAATACTATATGAGAAGTTTTAAAAATCGATTTTACAATATGTATGAGACTTTTTATCATGGCCACCAAAAGGAAAATGACCATGCAAAATCTTCTCGACCCAGCAATTCTGTTTTTTGTCTTTGGCATCGCTGCTGGTTTATTGCGTTCAGACTTGGAAGTTCCCCAGCCTATTGCCAAATTTTTATCATTGTATTTGCTAATGGCCTTGGGTTTGAAAGGTGGCTTTGCATTGGCAGCGTCTGGTTTGAGCCCCTCTGTGCTGACAAGCCTGATGGCGGCTCTTCTGATGGCGGTGATTGTGCCAAGCTTGGGCTACACCTTTCTTAAATCGAGAATGTCGAAATTTGATGCGGCGGCCGTCGCTGCCTCGTATGGTTCGGTCAGTGCAGTGACATTTTTGACGGCTATTCAAACGCTCGAATCCCAGCACGTGAGTGTGGGTGGTCACATGGCCGTCGCGATGGTTTTAATGGAGTCGCCTGCAATTATTGTGGCTATCTTGCTGACTAACATGCTGCGTCAGACGGCCATGTCCCCGACACTCGTGACGGTGTCGGGTTCAAGTGGTGCAGTACTTTCAGCTGGTGACGGATCGAGTCATTTCGCGTCTATCGGAAAGATACTTCATGAATCATTTACTAACGGAGCGCATCTCATGTTGTTGGCGTCTCTGTTTATTGGTTTCGCCAGCGGAGAGTCGGGGAGGGCGATGATGAGTCCGTTCTCTGTCGATCTCTTCAAAGGAATGCTGGCCTTTTTCTTACTTGATATGGGACTGATGGTGGCAAAAAATCTGCCTAGCCTGAAAGGAAAGTCTCCTGCGTTGTTGATCTATGCTGCACTAGGACCTTTAGTTCATGCATTGATAGCGCTGGGATTGTCGCGGCTATTGAATCTTCCACTAGGCGATGCTGTCTTATTGATGGTGTTGTCAGCGAGCGCATCGTATATCGTCGTCCCTGCGGTTCTGCGATACGCCATACCCGAGGCTAATCCCTCGATTTATTTTGGGCTGTCGCTGGGGGTGACGTTTCCGCTGAATATTTTGATTGGTATACCGCTGTATGTGTTTTTAGCAAAAAATGTGATCGCTGCTTGATTAAAAATGTTTATTCCTGTTATTTTTAACTAGAAAACTATGAGAGTCGTTCTAATCAATTATTTGATGAACGCCAAAAGAAAATTCAAGTTACCCATGCCGCTAGATGCCACATACTCTGAGCTAAAAAGGAACGATAAATCAGGACGGATTTTTGGTTTAGTACTAGTCAGTTTGCTGGTTGCGGTAGTTATACTTATCCAGATTGCGCAACGAATTTATTTCAGTGGATAGATAAACTCAAACAACGAGTCAAAAAAGCGCCATCTGACGTTCGTCCAGAAGATAGTCAACGACGAACTGCAATAGTAAAATGTGATGAGTATGGTTGTGCCAGTAAGGCTGCATGTATTTTTTTTGATACCAGCTTTGCTCACTTTCGAGGTGACATCCAATCAACCCTATGGGTCCTTGAACGATTGCCATGGGGTCGCCATTGGAGTAGCTGGCAACCTGCTCAAATTCGCCGCCAATATACGTGGGACCGTCATAGAAATACATTCTATGATCATCGCCTCGCCAATTGATGTTAGTGGTGGTGGCGTAAGATGATCTGATTTCGGCGCGTGCGCGTTTGATGTGTTGTATGACTCGTGTATCGTTCAATATGTCGAAGTAATATTTGTCGGCCCAATAAGCGCCCATACAGATACCAAGATATTTTCCACCCAGGCTTAGAAATTTTTTAATGTCATCTAGGTTGGCTTTCAATAGTGATCCAAATGAACTGGCATCGCCTACGCCACCAGGAAACACAACTAATTCGACATCGTCAAAAAATTCCTCCGGCAATTTATGCTTGGTGAATACCTTGATGTTATAAGTCGGTGCAAGCGCTTTCATGATGCCATTGACGGACTCAATGGAACACATGGGGTGATGCACGAAGATGGCAATATTTTTTTTCACGAAAATTAATTCTGGCAGGCCGCGACATCGCTGCCTCTGGCCGCTGTACCGACTCTGGCAGGTCGAGCCCTAAATGCGGAACCCATACTACCCCTATTTTCCCAAGTCTGGCCTAAGGGTCCTAGTTCGGTTTAACAGTAACTACCCCGAGAGATTGTGATCAACAAAATTATTATTTAATTAATATTTATTTGCTGCTTTTTATAGTGTTTAATTGATGATTTGCCCCATGGTACAGCTAGTCAACAGCAAAAAAAGTAGGATTATTAGTCATGTCATTTAGTACGAGTACAGTGCTAATTGTTATGAGCTGTAGGATTTCTGTCTACATGCGTTAGTTCGAAGTGTCTATCAAGGTCGGTCATGCTCGGAGTCGTTCTTAAAAACAAACGTGAAGAATTGGGTATGACTCTCCAGGATGTCTAACGCATGACAGGTATGCCGACAAAATATGTCAGTGCCCTCGAAAATGAGCGATTAGAAGAATTCATCGGTGGTAGTAAAGAGATCGAGCGCATGACCAAGCTGTACGCGCGCAAGCTAAACATACCCGTGGACTCTGACTTGCTTAGCAAACTAAGTAAATTAAAATCAGCCGAGCTAATGCCCTCGACCGAAGTCGTCATTCCATTATTTCTTTTGGTTTCGCCGCAAGATAAAAAAACTAAGTCGAAGTCGCCTAGGTGATTCTAGGTGTTAGACCGTTTTTATCTCTCTGGCCATTACTAGCTCTTAGTTCAAGCATGTCGAATCAAACATTAATTCAAGCCGATGCTGAGAGGGAGGTTGGTATTGGAACGCTCCTGAGACAAAGGCGCGAGGAGTTAGTTTGGTCGGTTGAGGAAGTTGTTCGCAAAACGGGCATACCCAAGCATGCAATCACGGCTATTGATCAGGAAAATTACTATGCCTTTTGGGGCAATGCACCGGTGCTAGATAGCTATATCCGGCTGTATGCAAAAAAGATCGGTTTCTCTTTACTCATGCATGAGCACTTGATTACCAAAGCAAAAAATTCAATTAAGCCGAGTAATCCTGGTGTGGAATTCATTAATGAAGCTAAGTTAGGTCGTTAAATAGCCTTAGTTAAACCATCGTTGCTCTTTGATTAGTTTGTCGCATGGACAACGGGTGTGATCGGCGCTTCTTTTATCGGTAAATTCACCATCGCAGCGAACACAGCTAAGGCAATGTCTGCGTACCACATCATTGTTAGGTCGCCATAGTTAGCAATCGCCAGACCGCCTAACCATGCACCTAAAAATCCACCGATCTGATGTGACAACAGCGTCAGGCCAAACAGCGTAGCCAGGTAGCGTGCCCCGAAAAGTTTTCCGACTAAAGCGGCTGTGGGTGGAACGGTGGCTAACCACGTAAATCCAAGACCCGCGGCAAATACATAAAAGACCCATGCTTCTTTTGGCATGAGTAAATACCAGATCACCAGCAGTGCTCTGGAACCATACATCACACAAAGAATATATTTGCTGCGAAATCGGTTGATACAGCTACCGATATACAAACTCCCCGCGATGTTTGCCAGGCCAATGATGGCGAGTGACCAGCTGGCGACAGAGGCCGGAAGTCCACACAGGTCAACTTCACCAGGCAGGTGTGTCACTAAAAATGCAATGTGAAATCCACAGGTAAAAAAACCTGCATGTAGTAATCCATAGCTCGGTGATTTTAAAGAATCACGCAGCGCTTGTCGTAAGCCACCTGCTGAGTCTGCCGGTTTGTGTGCAGCGGTGGTGTGATCGGTTAGTTTTCCGACTAAGGGCAATGCGGCAAGTGCGAGTAGGGACATAGTCCACATGGCCGACATCCAGCCAAACGACTGAATCAATTTTTGAGTAACGGGTGCAATCACAAATTGACCGAGTGAGCTACCGGCGTTAATAACTCCCGATGCGCTTCCACGTGCTTCTGCGGGCAATCGTTGAGCGACCACTCCCATTAGTACAGAAAAGCTGGCTGAACCCGCGCCAGCAGCTGACACAATACCGAGTGTGATCGCAAATCCTAAGCCATCCGTCATAAATGGTGTGGCAGCGGTTGCAATAGCAAACAGCAGCACACCACCCAACAAAACAGGGCGCGGACCCCAATGATCGGCCATCGCGCCAGCGATAGGTTGGAAAGCTCCCCACACAAACTGTCCAATGGCCAGAGCGAGACTTAGGCTGACAATACCTAAACCGGTGGAGGTATTAATCGGACTTAGATATAAGCCTGTGGATTGGCGTATCCCCATAACAATCAGCAATATACCTGCCGCCGCCAGTGTCAATGGCATTACGCCAGGTTGTCGCAGTTGTTGAAACATAGCTTTTTAGCGCGCGTGTAAGGTAGTTACTAATAAGGTTGTTATTAATAAGGTGGTTATTAATAAGGTGGTTATGAATTGAGTATACGCAAGCTGATACAACAAATCTTAATTCGTAATTCCATGACGGTGGCGCAAAATGCTGCTAGCCGTGGTGATGATTTTTAATTTTTGTTCAGCGATATTTTCGGAAGCTAATGGGTTGTCGGCAAAGGTGGCAAAGCCGCAGTCGGGTGTGAACAGCACGCGTTCTTTACCAAAGAGCTGTATAGCGCGTTCACCTTTTTCTAAAACATGATCCAAACTTTCTATGTGAGCGTGTTTTTGATTGCAGATGCCGACACCAATACGTATCTCGTCTGGAATGGAGCGTAATATCTCCATCTCACCAGCGCGAGGTGTGCACAACTCCAACAGTAAGCTGCCAACATTGAGTTTAGAGAGTGTGTCGACCAGGGGTGTGTAATCCCCTGATAAAGCAGCGGATTCGTCGGGCGTCCAATTACCACGACACATATGTAGCGCTATACGCTCTCTAGGGAAGCCTGCGGTAACAGCGTTGATTAATTCTCGTGCAAAACCTAATTCAGTTGGCACATCATTTTTTTCAGATAATGCTCCACACATGAAACTGCGTTTAGAGACGAACCCTGAAAACACGACTTCGGATAATACGGGCTCATCCAATTGTATTAACGACGTGCCCGCTGCCAGCAAGTAAGCAATCTCTTCACGTAAAACACGAACAATATCGGTGGCCAGCTCTTCACGATGGCTGTAGGCGCGATCAGAAATACATTCCAGCCACATGGTGCGTGTCAGTAAATACGGACCAGGCAGTGCGATCTTGATGGGTTTGTCGCTGAGAGTGCGAGCGAATTCAAATTCATGTACGGTGAGTGAACGACTTCGTCCTAGTGGGCCAAATACGGCAGGGTGTCTGACTTCTTCAGCGGGTACGTCCAGTGCTCTTAGTTCACGCGCAAATTCTTCGGGATCATCGACTAAAGGTAGTAAGTCAGTAAGTGGAATCAGTTGGCAGTTGTCGAGCAAGCCACCAACAAAACTGGCATAGCTATCGCGCCGTTGTTCACCGTCGGTCAGCACATCCACTTCAGCACGTAATTGCGCAGAGACCGCTAGCCTAACGGCATCATCTGCGGTGGCTTGAAACGAGATCTCGTCGAGCCGGCCTTCCATGTGTTCATGTTTGGCTTGCAGCATCCAGCGTGGTCGCGGCCAGCTGCCAATACCCATGACCGACAACGGTGCGATGGCCGGAGCTGCGATGGGTGAGGGCAGTTTGGTCGGGATAGTGACCTTAACTACGCCATTGTCGTTCGTGGCAGGTACAGGGTTGGCTACCGTTGCTGATCGTTCAGCGAATTTTCCTTTGGCGATCAAGAAGCTCCATTGACGATTTTTTTTCGTCCATGAGATTAATTCATTGCCAGTCAGTCGCGCCCATGCAGGCAGGTCTTCTTCAACCGAAATTTCAGAGGATTTGATTTCAAGTAAACCACCACGAGGAAGTGGATCAATATGCTTACGAATAAGCAGTAGTAAACCATTGCCGCAATCCAGATCCCCGCCATCAAAACTAATGTCGGGTGAGTGGATATGAGATTCGGATGCGTGCATAGACGAGGGCAGAGGATTAATAACTGACGCTAGGACAGGCTTCTGCCATGAATTCAACCAGCTTAGCGCCACCGACTATCAGCGCACCATCGACTAGATTGTTTTCATCTAACTTACGCTTTTTAAAGCAAGGTGAGCAAACAAAAATTTTGCCACCGGCTTCAACGAAGCTTGCCATCAAGTCTTTCAAAGGCGCAAAGCCTTCTTCATGGATCGTGTCAGCGACCCCTTTTTGTGAAAGACGTACCGCCTCGATGGATAGAAATACCAATGTGTCTTTATCCGATGCGACAGCCGCATTCGCGACCACAAATGCTACGGTGGCACGATCAGTATTGTCGGTGCTGCAGGTAAGGTTGATACAAAATTTGCCAGCCATGGTAATTCCTTATGGTTAAAAATTTCAGACGACTAATAGAACATAATTATCTTTGCTGCTATGAGGACAGCAAAAGAATCTTGGTATTTACTTTTCTCGGCCACGCAGCCAAAAAGTTTTGCTGTTTGCATCAATAGCAAGCAGTTCATCACGGGTCATATTGCAAAAAGCTTGCAGATCAATCGCTGCCGCTTTATCAAAGGCAGTCAACTTGAGCACTTGGCCTGGATGGGCTCGTAATCGTTTGCGAACACCTAAAACCAGCTCGCCACAACCGAGATCGCCGGCATGCCATTCATGGTGATGTTCAATGAGAGTGGAATCCATCTTAAATCGTTGATTGCCTTAGCTTAAAAATTTTGTTTATTTGAGTATGTTTTTATTAAGAGCGAAACGTTGATGTCACAATCAACACGGTAGTTTGATAGTGAAGTCATTCACCCCTTATTTTAAGAGATCATTGAGACTTCGCAAAGCTGCTTGTAAATGGGCGAGTATCTTCAAGGTGCGATATACCTGATTGGTACTTAGCCCTCCTGCCTAGGCAATGGTAAAGTATTGAGATGAAGGTTCACATCGTATAGCCCTGGATTCCAGAGAATCCGGGGCTATTTTTTTGGTTTAGACTAGTGCTATAAAACATCAGCACAGGTTTGCCATGACGACCACTCGCTTTTCTGACAGTTACTTAAATTCACTCACGCAAGCCGCGAATGAATCACCGCGGCTACGCCAAAGTCGGACTATACACATCACACCCGATGATCCTTGTCAGCGTTTGTTCAATGCGATTGATATGGATAGCTATGTTCGTCCACATCGGCACCAGCAAGATCCTAAGGTTGAGACGCTGTTTGCTATCAAAGGTCGATTTTTACTCGTCACCTTTAACGAACAAGGAGAGATTGAGGAAGTTATTCCTTTTCACTCTGAAAAATATGAAGCACGTAATGACTCTGGTATTGGCGTTGAAATTCAGGTAGGAACTTGGCACACGATTATTGCGACCGAACCACATTCCATACTGCTGGAAGTGAAGGCAGGACCTTTTAATCTTGAGCGATCAAAAGAGCCAGCACCGTGGTCACCGGCTGAAGAGACTGAGGAAGGGCGGGCGTATCTCGCGCAATTGAAAAAACGAATCGGTCTTAACTACGTTTTGATTTTATCGAGCGATAAAACTAGAGGGCTCTAATACGCTGCGTGCGCTGGTTTTTAAGGGCATGATCAATCCCATCAGCTTTGCGCCGTGAGCAACCAGCAGATCACCGTAAGTGATGTCACCATGTATGACAGCGGTTTTACGGAAGACAGCTCTCTCAGTTGCCATCACATTACCCTCAACTTTGCCTTCAACCGTGACTTGATAGGCGCTGATGTCGCCGTTAATTTCCCCTGTTTGCCCGATAAAGATTTGTACTTTTTTTTCAGGCGGGGCTTCGATATTCCCAAAAACTTTGCCGTCGATACGTGTACTACCCGTGAGTACTAATCGCCCATGTATTTCTGAGCTTTCGCCTATCAAGGTATCGAATTTTTCCGAGCTATGAAGGAGGTTGCTCGAATTTTTCAGTGAAAACATCCGCTGCCCTTCAGTGAGTACGTTTACAAATCATGATGTCATTACGAGAAGAGCGCTAGTTACTATTTTAAAAACAAACCAGCTTTGCTAAGTTTTACTGCGGTTCTTTAGCTGAGCCAAGTCTTATCTACAGACCGTACCATAGTTTGCTGCAAACAGTAGCCATGGCGCATGCAAATTCACTTGAGCTGATGTACTTAGTTCGATGTGTTGCACCAAGGTCTGACGGGCTATGAACTTTGAGCTCTGCGACGGAGTTATTTTTTGCACAGAAGATTGTAAAAGTCTTCTTCAGGTGAATTGCGCTGCAGGCTTTGCCACTTACCTCCTGTGTCACTAGAGACGACGGGTTTGCCTTCACCGTTGGAGCGGCTATAGCTATAAGACATAAGCTCGCGAGTGCTTTTGTCACTGCAGTTAGCCTGCATCAGATATTTGACTGACTGAATTTCTTGAGCGCGGCTTTTATCTGGTTTGCCGTAATTAATCAAAATCCAGACCGTGCGAGTATCCGTTTTACTGACGGTTGCGGTGTCGTAATAAAAATTATCGCCAATTTCATTTTGAGATAGCTTGACCCACGCAGCGGAAACAGCGCCAGCTGAACTCATCAGTACCATTGCGCAGATGGTTTTCCCAATCATCAAATGCTCTCCTGTTTTTTTGCTCTACCGATGTCGAAACAATAAAATTCATGCACATGGTTGCTTGATTTTATCGTAGCGTCAGCGCTCATCGTGCTATCGGGCGTGCAAAGCGTTTGATGCTCATGGTTTTCCTGGTACGACCTAATTTACGTTTTTCAGAACAACTTGGATGGCGTGAACCTCAGACCAAAAGATATCCAGCGATGATCTCCACCGCCACTAGCCGCGCGCCCTAACGTCGTGTCGACCTGCAGTAACTGTGGAATCAGGGAGAATCTCCCCCCGGCTTGCCAATACGTGTTGGGATTACTTTCCCCGAAGGCTTCGACTAACCAGGTCACGCGCTCGTTAACATTCCATTCAGTGCCCACGCCCCAGGTTGCCAGATTTTTTTCTGTAGTTCGCTCCTTCAACCATCCTCCGTTGATGTGCACGACTAACTGATCGTCAGCGAATGAAGCTGAATAGGGTAAATAAATATAACTATTACCGAATAAATTCGGACCCGGGCTAACTGCAGGGTGACGAACAGTTCCAGCAGCAATACCAAACCCATAGCCATTTGTTTCTAATGGACGAATCAGTGTTTTGGCCTGAAAAATATAGTCATCCGCCGGTTCGCTTCCAGCGGCATCATAGAAAGCGCGTCCTTGTCCCAGCGTCACCTCGAAATTTCCGGTGGGATTGCAGGCCGGTAGCGCCCAAACTTCGGTGCTGTTGCGGTATACCCGAGTCCAACTTTCAATTTGGCAGCTACCCGCTGTAGTGAGTCGTGCATCGTCGGTCACAAATGGACGAGCGGCCCAAACCGTACTAGAGATGACACTGAAAATAAAAATTAGCGTAAATTTTTTAAGCATAGGTTCATAGTAGCTTGTGGTTATTGCCAGTACATGACATTACAGCGGTGTCGTAATCGAGCGCAGAATTATTGCCTATGAAATAAAATAAGGGCTTTGATCTTAAGGATATTCCGATGAAACGAGCCGTTGTCTTTGTTGGTCTTTTGCTGGTAACTACGTTGGTAGTTGCTGGCTTACCTGCGCCTAGTGACATTCCAAAAGAGGGGGACTGCCCTTCAGACTACTCAGCTAAGGGAAGTCAGTGCTTTCCTGGAGCGAATGCAAAATTCGCTTTTGTGAAATTTCAACATTGTCCCGACAGATATGTTGAACAAGGCAATTACTGTGTTGCGACAGCAGAGGCCAAACTTGCGATTCGCCGAGCTGCTATGAGTTGCCCGTCTGGGTTTGAGTCCGTGGGTAATTACTGCATTTCGGAGAAGTGAAATAGGAGTGATGAATTTTTGTATCACAATCCGAACATTTTTTGACAACGCGATGTATGCGAAAACATAAAGCCCCACCTTGTGAGTGGGGCTTTTTTGTTTGTATTGGTAGGCCGTGCAAGATTTGAACTTGCGAAGTTATTATTAAATAAAATATTAATAAAAACAATGACTTGTATTAACTTAAGTTTACTGTGCAACGAAATGTGTAATTAGATACCCATGTGTGAATTTTGTCTGGACGGTCTAGGGGTGTCCAGAATATGGATAGGGGTAGACAACTTTTTGGTCGGGCTGTGTCCAGACTTTTGACGGCTTAGTTATTTATGCGAGTCTTAATCGCACAGAACTCTATGGGATAAAAGTCCCTTTCAACACCAACCTCTAGAATCTCAATAATTTATAATCTTGATATTCGCTGCTTCGCTGGCCCAGGCTGAAACTGTATTAGTGAATCTTGATAAGTAGCCATTTCCATTTTTGAATAACTTTATAGAATAATTTTTATGCCAACTGTAAAACAATGTATTGAACAAAAACCTAAAATTATTTTTTCTGTACGGTCATCAGATCCAGTAGAAAATGTTTTGATATTAATGCGTGATCATCGAGTAAGAGCAATCCTAGTCATTGATGATGATAATTTAGTTGGAATTGTTTCGCAGGGAGATTGTGCTATTAAGGTATTGTTACCGAATAACAATCCAAAAGAAGTTTCTGTATCAAAAATAATGACAGCAAATCCTCTTACCGTGAATCTTTCGAATTCATTAGAGGAATGCATGGCAATTATGGTTCACAAACATATTAGGCATTTACCAGTGCTTGAGGAAAAGAAAGTAATTGGGGTTATTTCAGTTGGAGACATAGTTAAAAATATTATTGAGCTTCAAGGTGACCTGATCAAATTTCTTGAAACCTATATTAAAGGTCATAGTGTTTGACTTTTGTAGAATTGATCAAATAGAGGCGATCCATAATGAATAGAATAATTATAGTATTGAGTTTGATCGGACTTCAGGGATGTACAGTTTTGGCAGTGGCTGATGCTGCAGGTTCTGCGGTGATCTACGCTGGCAAGACTGTTATCAACACCGTGGACGCCATAACCCCAGATGTTGTGAATAAGAAGAAATGACGCTCAATATAAGAAATCAGAAAACCGTATTCGCTGAAGAGAGTGTGTTTGACGAGGTAGGTTTTTTCTAGTGCTAGCAAAAACAAAAAGACCCACCTTGTGAGTGGGGCTTTTGTTTGATATTGGTAGGTCGTGCAAGATTCGAACTTGCGAC
>Ga0164294_10001077_pt1 | contig 25650 bp, 24 predicted proteins | sample GEODES005metaG_FD_111479 | JGI IMG/M metagenome (GOLD analysis project Ga0164294, IMG submission 111479) | Oligotrophic lake water microbial communities from Sparkling Lake, Wisconsin, USA - GEODES005 metaG | ecosystem: Environmental > Aquatic > Freshwater > Lake | place: USA: Sparkling Lake...
ATGCTTCCCTTTTTTCTCTTAACGGCGTGGTAGCAAAGCGGTTATGCACCGGATTGCAAATCCGTGTAGGTCGGTTCGACTCCGGCCCACGCCTCCAACATAAAAGCCACTGTTGAACAGCAGTGGCTTTTTTCTTTACTGCTTCACCAACCCCACCATCTTCACCATCTCCCCCCATCGGTCATAGGCGGTTTTCATTTCTTGCGCCAATTCGCCTGGGGTGGAGGGCGACGCTTCATAAGCGCCTTTCGCAATGAAGTCTTTCACTGACGGCGTTTGCAAGCTTTGTTTGAACCAATCATTGAGTTTGTGGGTGGTATCGGCGCTCATGCCGGCAGGACCGACGACCGCCAGCCAACTGGTCAGGTCCAAGCCGGGCATACCTTGCTCGGTCAGAGTTGGTACGTTGGGCATCGCGGCATAACGCTTGGCGGCGGCCACGCCGATGATCACAATTTTTCCGGTCTGTGCGTTTTGAATCGCGGTTGGTGCTGCGTCGAAATAGGCTTGCACGCGGCCTTCCAGCAGGTCACTGGCAGCGTCTGCTGTGCCTTTGTAAGGAATGTGTGTGATCGGCACCTTGCCTGTTTTGCCAAAGGCTTCGGCGTAAATATGTGAGGACGTGCCGGTGCCGAAGGAGGCAAAGTTCAATTGACCCGGGTGGGCTTTGGCCCAGCTCAACAACTCGGGCACGGTGCGCACGCCAAGCGACTGGTGTACCGTGAGCACCAAGGGACCGCGGCTGATGATGCTGATGGGTGTGAAATCGGTGAATGGGTTGTATTGAACATTCGACAGCGTGTGCGGGTTTTGCGTGAACACCGAAGAGGGCGCAAACAACAAGGTGTGGCCATCGGGCTTGGCTTTTTTCACTTCCAGCGCCGAGATCATCATGCTGGCCCCGGGTTTGTTGTCCACAATCACCTGCATGCCGCTGATCTCGGCCATGCGTTTGGCCACGGCACGCGCTTGGGCGTCCAGCGAACCGCCGGCGGCCAAACCCACCACCAGTCGAATCGGGCGATCGGGTTGCAAGCTTGCGGCCTGCGCAAACCCATCAGAACCAGCCAACATGCCAGCCGTTGCCAACATGCCCGCAACAAGGGTTCGGCGAGAATAAGATCGAAGAGGCTTCATGTGAAATCCAGACTGTGTGCAATATCATTGATTATTGATGAAGCCCGACTGACCAAACCGCCCACACACTGATGAAAACCATTACACGCACCGATGAGCGCATTTTGTCAGCCGATGTGTTTGGCCGAGATACGCAACAAACGCGTGAGCCACTGGGCTTTTGGCAAGAACAAGCCCAGAACATACCGATTTACCGACGCTGTCAGGTCTTGGTGGTGGGTGGCGGGCCTTCGGGCACGGCCGCTGCTGCTGCAGCAGCCCGGCAAGGTGCGGATGTGGTTTTGCTTGAGCGCTACAACCACTTGGGCGGTTTGTCCACCGGTGGGTTGGTGATTTGGATCGACCGCATGACCGACTGGCAAGGCGAGTTGGTGATCAGAGGCTTCGCCAAAGAGTTGTTTGACCGCTTGCCGCCCGACGCCGTGGCTGGCCCCGATCCGACAGATTGGGGCTCACAAGACGAAGACACCGCCAAGCACTGGTCGTTTCGCACTGCCGCCTACCATGGCATCGTTACCTGGTCGCCCACCATTGACCCTGAGCGGCTGAAGCTGCTCTCTCAACAAATCTTGTTGGAGCGCCAAGTCAAGTTGGTTTACCACTCTTGGGCGGCCGCCCCCTTGATGAAGGACGGCGCATTGAAAGGCGTGGCCTTCGAGAGCAAGGAAGGGCGCATGGCCATCTTGGCGGATGTGGTGATTGATGCCACCGGAGACGGTGATATTTTTGCCCGTGCCGGTGCGGCGTTCACCAATGACATCGAAGAAGAGGACGTGCACCACTGCATGAACACCTCGTGGATGTTTGCAGGTGTTGACATGAACCGTTGGATCGCGTTTCGCGCCCAGCAGCCCGAGGCTTACAGCGACTTCATGCAGCGTGGACGCGCGGCATGCGGTTTGTTTGACCGGCCATTCGTATCTTGGCGCAATGATGTCGCGCTGTTCATGGGGCCACGGCAAGCGGGCTATTCCGCGTTGAACGTTGACGACCTGACCGCTGTGGAAATTCGCTCGCACATGGCCATGGACGCGCACTTGGCGTTTTACAAAGCCCATGCGCCCGGATTCGAGCAGGCCTATCTGATGCTGTCTGCTCCGCAAATTGGCGTGCGCCATGCCAGGCGTTTAACCGGCGTGGATGCGGTGTTGCGCAGTCGCTGGTCGGACGGTGTGGCCTTGCCGACTGAAATTGGTGTGACGCCTGCGGTCTCACCCAAGTTTCCAAACATCTCTATTCCTTACGGTGCCTTGGTGCCTGAAAAACTCGATGCTTTACTGGCCTGTGGCCGACATGTCTCGTGTGACCGCAATTCGCATGGCTTCATGCGTGAAATACCGCAGTGCTGGATCACCGGGCAAGCCGCGGGTGTGGCGGCGGCCTTGGCGGTACAGCACGGTATCCAACCGCGTCATGTGAACGTGAACGAATTGCAGCAAGCCTTGTTGGCGCAAGGTGTTTACCTGCGCCCTCAAATCGCATCAGATCAAACCTTCAACGCAGAGGCACGCAGCGCGCCAGTGACCACCAACCAGCAGGTCCGGGCATGAGTATCAAACTCACTGATGAAGAAGAAGCCATGCGCGACGGGCGCGATGGTGCCGCAGTGGCCAAGGCCATGGACTTGTTGATCCGCTATGGCAATGCCTTGGGTGCCGCTGATTTTGTCGAAACACGCAATGTCTGCGGCACGGTCACCGCCACCACACCGTTCATGCGCGATTTCGCCATGGCCAAAGGCGGCTTTGACGGCGTGTTCAGCGAATTCAATCTGGACACGGCTGATGTGGTCGAGGTGCCGCAAGTCCGCGCCAAGAGTTACCACTTGCAGTTGGGCTTTGACCCAAACCATCCCAAAGAAATGGGTGTGAGTGAGGAAACCGTGCAGTTTTACCGGCGCAGCGAAGCGGTGGTCAAACGCATGGGCGTGAACATGATCAACACCTGCACGCCTTACCAAGTGGGCAATCTGCCGGCCTTTGGTGAGCACTGTGCATGGATGGAGTCCTCTGCGGTGGTCTATGCCAATTCAGTGCTGGGTGCACGCACCAACACCGAGGGCCGCGAAAGCACCAGTGCTGCCATGTTGACCTGTCGGATTCCCCGCTGGGGCCTGCATCTGGATGAACACCGTCGCGGGCAGTTGGGTGTCAAGATTGAATGTCCACCGCAAACCAATCAGGACTGGGGTTTGCTGGGTTATTGGATGGGCCATTGGGTGCAAAACCAAGTGGCTGTGTTGGAGGGGGTCAGCCATCAACCGGACTTGGCGAGCTTGAAGCACTTTGGAGCGGCGGCGTCGAGTTCGGGTGGCGTCGAGCTGTTCCACCTGGTCGGTGTCACGCCGGAAGCACCGAGTTGGGAGAAAGCCTTCAATGGCAACCCCGTTGGCGAGGTGCGTGTGTATGACGCCCAAGCGCGCGCCGAAACCTTGGACAAGCTCAATGGTCAAACCCAAAACACCCATGTGGACTATGTGATGTTGGGCTGCCCACATTACAACTTGGCGCAAATGCAAAAAGCGCTTGAACTGCTCGATGGGCGACGTATCAGCGATGCATGTGCTTTGTGGATCTTCACGCCGCACGACATCAAAACCCAAGCCGATGCGCAAGGACTGACCGCCCAACTTGAAAAAGCGGGCGTGAAGATTTTGACCAACAGTTGTTCCGCGATGAGCCGCGCTGTGCCTGAAGGCACCCGCGTGGTGGCCTTGGACTCTGCCAAACAAGCGCATTATTTGCCGGCTATTTTGGGCGTGCAGGCTTGGTTCGGGACCACTGCGCAATGCATTGATGCCGCTTGCACTGGTGTTTGGCGTCCAGCATGAGCCACCTGTTTCAGCTCAAAGGCAGGGTTGTCGTGCCCGGCGTGGTATCGGCCCAAGCCTTGGTCAGCATGGAACCCATTTCTGGTTGGGGTGGCGTGGATCCGCGCACTGGCACCATCGTTGAAACCCGCCATCCTTTGCGCGGTCAATCATTCGCCGGAAAGGTATTGGTGTTTCCGGGTGCCAAAGGTTCATCAGGATGGTCGGCGCAATTTCACACTGCGCGTGTCATGGGCATGGCACCTGCCGCCTGGTTGTTCAACCTGATGTGCACCAAGGTGGCCTTGGGCACGGTGGTCAGCCATGCACCGGCCATGACCGACTTTGACCAAGACCCGTTGCTGTTGATTCAAACCGGGGACTGGGTTCATGTGGATGCAGTCCAAGGCCTGGTCACCGTGACCCGAAATTGAAACACACCAGCGCTTTCTTCTGTCATCCCAGTGCCGGCCACAACCCTTGCAGACCATCGACCAGCAATTTGATGGACACCAAGAGCAAGGCGATTTGCACCCAACGGAAGAACCATTTCTCATGAATGATTTTGGTGAGATAGGCCCCGACATAGGTGCCCACCAAGGCTGAAGGGATCAGCCATGCAGCTTGGGTCAAGTCGTCCAAGGTATAGGGATTGAGTTGCTGATAGGGAATCACCTTCACCCAATTGATGATGGCAAACAATATCGTGGCCGTGCCAGCAAACACCGCCTTGGGAAGACGCTGGGGCAATACAAACACCTGAAATGGTGGCGCACCTGCATGTGAAATAAAACTGGTGAAGCCTGCCAACATGCCCCAAAAAATGCCTTTTTTCAGGTTCACGCCTTGTGTCGGTTGGGGTATTTTGCGCAACCAAATATTCAGGCAAAAACCAATACCAATGCAGCCAATCAACAACTTGACGGCGCTGTCTGAGGTGTAGGAAGCGGTCAGCCAACCCATGAAGATGCCCAAGATACTGGCGGGGACCAAGACTTTCAAATTTGGCATGCTGAAGTCTTTGCGGTAAAGCCAAACACTCACCACGTCCGAAATGATGTAGATGGGTAACAACAACACCGCAGCCTTTACCGGCGACATCACCATCGATAAAACCGGGACAGCCAACATGCCAATGGTGGGCAAGCCCCCTTTGGATAAACCGACCAGCAAGGCGGCCAGGCTGGCCAAGGCCATATAGACGTCCAAAACCATGTCTTAAGTGAAAGAGGAAGTGATGGACAACGGCATGCTTTCATCATAGAAGTTTTTTCCAGTGAGAATCACGCCATGAAAATCATGCCCCATTTGGAAAGTTTGGAATCAACACCACAAGCACATCGATTGGCGTTTGCGGATCCCGCGTTCATGTTGCGCCGCGAAGTACGCGGCATTCGTTTACAGCTTGAATTACTCAAACCTGATTTGATGCAATACGAGGCCGGCATTGAACATACCGTGGTGGTGTTTGGCAGTGCCCGTTTTATGTCGCTCGAAAAAGCCCAACACCTGCTGCAACACGCCCAAACGCTGGCGGATGAATCATTGATCGCCACAGCCCAAACCGCCTTGAGAAATGCCCATTACTACGAAGCCGCGCGTTTATTCGCCCGCATGGTGTCTCAAGGCTGCACAGGTCTGCCTGCATGTGATCGACTGACCATTTGCACCGGTGGTGGTCCCGGCATCATGGAGGCGGCCAACCGTGGGGCGCAAGAGGTCGGTGCGCAATCGGTGGCCCTGAATATCGAACTGGCGCACGAACAGACCCCCAACCCCTAAGTCACAGAAGGCTTGAGTTTCAAGTTTCATTACTTTGCTATTCGCAAAATGCATTTCATGATGCGCGCCAAAGCCTTGGTGGCCTTTCCCGGTGGCTTTGGCACCTTGGATGAATTGTTTGAAATCCTGACGTTGGTTCAAACCCGCAAGTCTCAAATGGTTCCGATCCTGCTTTATGGCACGGCCTACTGGAAAAAAATTGTGAACTTCGAAGCCTTGGTGGAAGAGGGCACCATTTCGAAGGCGGATTTGGACTGTTTTCATTTCGTCGATGAACCCGCACAGGCTTGGACACAAATCAAGACTTTCCATCAACTCTGACGGCCCATCACCTGAAAATTTAGTCTTTTTTCATATCATCCAGACAGTTGTTTGATCAGTTTGGAAACGGAAAATAAGGGATTGTCTTGTGCAAACCAGTCATTTTTGGGGTGACAATGGACGCATACCTAGGCCACGGCTTCACCCGACATGTCTGACTCTCCCATCCTCGTCACCAAAGCACTGACCAAAGAATTCAAAGGTTTTGTGGCCGTGAGCAATGTGAATTTAAGTGTTCAACGCGGCCACATACATGCCCTCATCGGCCCCAATGGCGCTGGCAAAACCACATGCTTTAACTTGCTCACTAAATTTCTAGAACCCAGCAGCGGGCAGATTATTTTCAATGGGCAGGACATCACATCCGAAAAACCAGCGCAAATCGCTCGCCGCGGCATCATTCGTTCGTTTCAAATATCGGCGGTGTTTCCACAAATGACGGTGCTCGACAATGTCCGCATTGGCTTGCAACGCCAATTGGGCACCTCTTATTTCTTTTGGCGCAGCGACGCCTCACTGAACCACCTCAACTCACAGGCCATGGCCTTGTTGGCCGAGGTCGACTTGACCGACTTTGCCCAGGTGTTGGCAGTGAATTTGCCCTACGGCCGCAAACGTGCCTTGGAAATTGCCACCACCTTGGCCATGAACCCCGAACTCATGCTGCTTGATGAACCCACGCAGGGCATGGGCCACGAGGATGTTGAGCGGGTCACGCAACTGATTAAGAAAGTGTCCGCCGGGCGCACCATCTTGATGGTGGAGCACAACATGAATGTGATCGCCAGCATTGCTGACAAGATCACGGTGTTGCAACGTGGCGCTGTGCTGGCTGAGGGGTCCTACAGCGAGGTATCCCACAACCCGCAAGTCATGCAAGCCTACATGGGCACGGCAGACGGCGAGCTGGCAGGAGCCCACGCATGAGCCAAGTGCCCGCATTGGAGATACGAGACCTGCACACCTGGTATGGCGAGTCCCACATTCTGCATGGCTTGAATTTGCAAGTGCAGCCGGGTGAAGTGGTCACCTTGTTAGGCCGCAATGGCGCGGGTCGCACCACCACCATGCGCGCCATCATGGGCTTGGTGGGCAAGCGTCAAGGATCAATTCGTGTGCATGGTGAAGAAACCATCCATTTGCCCACGCACCACATCGCTCATCATGGCGTGGGTTATTGCCCGGAAGAACGTGGCATTTTTGCCAGTTTGTCCTGCGAAGAAAATTTATTGTTGCCCCCGGTGGTGTCTTCGCGCGGCAAACCAATGTCTTTGAATGACATCTACGCCATGTTTCCGAATTTGCGAGAACGCAAAGACAGTCCGGGCATGCGTTTGTCCGGTGGTGAACAACAGATGTTGGCGGTCGCGCGCATTTTGCGCACCGGTGCCAATTTATTGTTGCTTGATGAAATTTCAGAAGGCTTGGCACCAGTGATCGTGCAGGCGCTGGCGCGCATGATCACCACACTCAAGGCCCAAGGGTTCACCATCGTCATGGTCGAACAAAACTTTCATTTCGCCGCACCTTTGGCAGATCGTTTTTATGTGATTGAACATGGCCAGGTGGCGTTGCAGTTCTCGGCCCATGAATTGCAAAGTCAAATGACTGCCTTGAATGAATTACTCGGCGTTTAGCCCGCCCCCCCTATTGAAGACCCTGAGGAGAACACATTGAATTTCAAACAAATCATCATCGCAACAGCTTGTGCGCTTTCTGTGTTGCCCGCTGTCGCCCAAACGGACAATTTAAAAATCGGTTTCATCACCGATATGTCCAGTTTGTATGCCGATATTGATGGACCCGCTGGCGCTGAAGTGATCAAGATGGCGATTGCCGATTTCGGCGGCAAAGTCTTGGGCCGCAACATTGAGTTACTGACTGTTGACCATCAAAACAAAGCCGATATTGCCGCCTCAAAAGCGCGTGAATGGATTGATCAACAAAACGTGGCGATGATTTTGGGCGGCACCAACTCGGGCACGGCACTCGCTTCAAGTCGCGTAGCCGCTGAAAAGAAGCGCCTCTACATCAATATTGGCGCTGGCTCGGCACGTTTAACCAACGAAGAATGCACGCCTTACACCATCCATTACGCCTATGACACCGTCGCATTGGCCAAGGTGGCGGGCAAAGCCATCATCGACCGTGGTGACAAAGACTGGTTCTTTTTAACCGCTGACTATGCCTTTGGGCATTCCTTGGAAAAAGATTCGTCGGATGTGGTGAAAGCCACTGGCGGCCGTGTTTTAGGCAGTGTGCGTCACCCTTTGAACGCCTCCGATTTTTCTTCCTTCTTGTTGCAAGCGCAAAGCTCCAAAGCGCAAGTGCTGGGTTTGGCCAATGCCGGTGGTGATTTCGTCAACAGCATGAAAGCCGCCAAAGAATTTGGCGTGGACAAGAAAATGAAATTAGCCGGTCTGCTGGTATTTATCAATGACATCCATGCCCTGGGTTTGAAAAACACCGAAGGCCTGCTGACCACCGACAGTTGGTACTGGGATCAAAATGAAGAAACCCGCAAGTTTTCTGCGCGTTTTTTTGAAAAATTCAAACGCATGCCCAGCAGTGTGCAAGCAGGGAATTACTCGGCCACGCTCACCTATTTGAAAGCCGTCAAGGCCGCCAACTCAGATGACACAGACAAAGTCTTGGCCATGCTGAAGAAAAACAAAATCAACGACATGTACGCCAAAAATGGCTACATCCGTGAGGACGGTCGCATGATCCACGACATGTTTTTGATGCAGGTGAAAAAGCCTTCTGAAGCCACCAAGCCCTGGGACTATTACAAGCAACTCACCACCGTACCCGGCGCACAAGCCTTCACGCCCTTGGCCGAGTCCAAGTGTGCATTGGTGAAAAAATAAACCCTCCACTTCTTCGCAGACTGAACCACGTTTTATGGAAATTTTTGAAATCCCATTGCCCGCCATCCTGAGCCAACTCTTGTTGGGTCTGGTCAATGGTCCCTTCTACGCCATCTTGAGTTTGGGTTTGGCGGTGATCTTTGGCCTGCTTAACGTCATCAACTTCGCGCACGGGGCCATGTTCATGATGGGTGCCATGGTCACTTGGATGGGCTTCACCTATTTCGAATTGTCCTACTGGAACATGCTCTGGCTGTCGCCCTTGGTGGTTGGTTTGTTTGGCATCTTGATTGAAAAAACCATGTTGCAGTGGCTTTACAAGCTCGATCATCTGTATGGATTGCTGCTCACATTCGGTGTCACTTTGCTGATGGAAGGTGTGTTCCGCTCCATCTATGGTTCATCTGGCCTGTCCTACAGCGTGCCGGAAGCCTTGCAAGGCGCCACCGACTTGGACTTCATGGTCTTGCCCAATTACCGTGCATGGGTGGTACTGGCTTCATTGGTGGTTTGCTTTGCCACCTGGTTCGTGATCGAAAAAACCAAACTGGGTGCGTATTTGCGGGCAGGTACTGAAAACCCACGGTTGGTCGAGGCCTTTGGCATCAATGTGCCCTTGATGGTCACACTCACCTATGGTTTTGGTGTGGCTTTGGCCGCGTTTGCCGGTGTGTTGGCCGCACCCATTTACCAGGTGGCGCCGCTCATGGGTTCCAACCTGATCATCGTGGTGTTTGCAGTGGTAGTGATTGGTGGCATGGGTTCGATCATGGGCTCGATCCTCACCGGTTTGGGCTTGGGTGTGGTTGAAGGCTTTACCAAAGTGTTTTATCCCGAAGCCTCCAGCACCGTGGTGTTCATCATCATGGCCATCGTCTTGTGGGTGCGACCCGCAGGCTTGTTTGGCAAAGAAAAATAAATGAAACAAATGCACATGGCCAAGACCATCTTTTTCACACTGCTGTTGTTGGGTGGTTTGTTGGCACCCTTGGTGGTCTATCCCGTTTTCATGATGAAGCTCTTGTGCTTTGCTTTGTTTGCTTGCGCGTTCAATTTGCTCATTGGCTACACCGGCTTGCTGTCCTTTGGCCATGCTGCTTTCTTGGGCGGTGCCGGTTACACAGCGGGCTTTGTCCTGCGCGATTGGGGTTGGGCCCCCGAGTGGGGTATTTTGGCGGGCACCTTGTTTGGCGCCCTGATGGCTTGGTTGATGGGTGGTTTGGCCATTCGTCGGCAAGGCATTTACTTCACCATGATCACCCTCGCCCTGTCACAAATGCTGTATTTCTTTTTCTTGCAAGCCCCCTTCACTGGTGGGGAAGATGGCTTGCAAGGCATTCCCCGTGGCGTTTTGTTTGGCTTCATGGATTTGAAAAATGACTTGACCCTGTATTACCTGGTGTTGGCGATTTTTATTTTTGGTTTCTGGGTCATTCACCGCACCATCCATTCGCCATTTGGTCAGGTGTTGAAAGCCATCAAAGAAAACGAGCCACGTGCCATTTCATTGGGCTATGACGTCAGCAGATATAAATTGCTGGTCTTTGTTTTGTCAGGTGCGTTGGCTGGTTTGGCCGGTGCGACCAAAGTGCTGGTCCTCGGTTTTGAAACCCTGACCGATGTGCACTGGAGCATGTCTGGTTTGGTGGTTCTCATGACCTTGGTTGGAGGCATGGGTACCGTGATCGGCCCCATCCTTGGCGCTTTTTTGATCACCATTTTGGAGAACAAAATGGGTGAAATCGGCTTGGCATTGCAAAGCCTGACCGGCCTCGAATGGTTTGCCAATTTGGGCGAGTCTGTCACCATCATCACAGGATTGATTTTTGTGATTTGTGTCCTGATGTTTCGTCGCGGCATCGTTGGCGAACTGTTGCACCGCACCACCTCGAAAGCCAAGCCATGAACCAAAACCTTGCCATGACTGATCAAGAAAAAATCTCGGAAGACGCCACCTACCTGAAGGTCACCTGGCGCTTGATTCCGTTTCTTTTGGTTTGCTACATCATTGCCTACCTCGACCGGGTCAACGTCGGGTTTGCCAAATTGCAAATGATGAGTCACCTGGGCTTTTCAGACGTTGTTTACGGCTTGGGCGCGGGCATGTTCTTCATCGGCTATTTCTTCTTTGAGGTGCCCAGTAACATCATCTTGCATCGGGTTGGTGCCCGCCGATGGATTGCGCGCATCATGGTGACTTGGGGCGTTATTTCTGCCGGCATGATGTTTGTTGAAACTGAAATGCAGTTTTACGTGATGCGTTTTTTATTGGGCGTCGCTGAAGCCGGATTTTTTCCGGGCATCATCTTGTACTTGACCTACTGGTACCCCGCACAAAGACGCGGTCGCATCGTCTCCTTGTTCATGACCGGCATCCCCTTGGCTGGTGTGATTGGCGGCCCCTTGTCGGGCTGGATCATGAAGAGTTGGGATCAGGTCGGCGGCTACCAAGGGTGGCAGTGGATGTTCTTACTGGAAGCCCTGCCTGCCATTGTGGTTGGCTTCATCGTTTATTGGTATTTGGATGACCGCATCACCGATGCGAAATGGTTGACGGAATCTGAGCGTCAACTTCTGGCGCAACGCATCCATGAAGAAGAGCACGACAAAGAACACATGCCGGTGTCGCAGGTTTTGAGAAACAAACGTGTGTGGGTGATGAGTGCAATTTATTTCAGCTTGGCCATGAGTCTGTATGGCGTGAGCTTTTGGTTGCCAACATTGATCAAAGGCATGGGGGTCACGGACAACCTCAGTATTGGCTTGCTGTCGGCCATCCCCTGGATGGCTGGCGTTTTCTCGATGCTGTGGTTTGGCCGCAGCGCTGACAAGCACAAAGAACGACGCTGGCATGTGGTCATCCCGATGCTGATGGCGGCCTCGGGCTTGGTTTTGTCTGTTCTGTTGGCAAGCAATGTGTACTTGGCGTTTGTGGCCTTGATCTTGGCCTGCATGGGTATCGTCTCTGGCATTCCGTTGTTTTGGAGTTTGCCCACTTCTTTCTTGGTGGGTGCTGGCGCCGCAGCAGGCATTGCCGCCATCAATTCGATTGCCAATTTGGCTGGGTTTGTTGCACCCTATGTCGTGGGTTGGTTGAAGCAAGTGACCCAGTCGACAGACTCAGGCATGTATTTGCTGGCAGTGGTCCTGTTGATCGGTGCGGCCATCACCTTGACGATTCCCAGCAAACTGGTTAACCGGTAATTCCATCTGACTTTTTTCTTGATCGTTAGAATTCTGTAAGTTTTAGCAATTCCACAGGCGAGGAGATTTGAATGAGCAACATCAGTAAACATTTAATGTGGTTGGCCATTGCCATCTTCGGTGCGTTTTCGCTGGGTGTGGTCGCGCTGAGTCAGGGCGAGAGCATCAACGCCTTGTGGATTGTCACTGCGGCCGTCTCAATCTATCTGATTGCTTATCGGTTTTATGCTTTGTACATCGCGAAAAATGTGATGCAACTCGATGGCAACCGACCTACACCAGCGGTTCGCCTGAACGATGGTTTGGACTATGTGCCAACCCATAAAAATGTCTTGTTCGGTCACCATTTCGCCGCCATTGCAGGGGCTGGTCCGTTGGTGGGACCAGTCTTGGCAGCCCAAATGGGTTATTTGCCCGGATTACTGTGGTTGCTCGTCGGCGTGGTCTTGGCCGGTGCGGTACAAGACTTCATGGTGCTGTTTATTTCTGTCAGACGCAATGGTCGTTCATTGGGCGACATGGTCAAAGAAGAAATGGGCGTGGTCCCGGGTGTGATTGCCATGTTTGGTACCTTCATGATCATCACGATTTTGTTGGCGGTGTTGGCTTTGATCGTGGTCAAGGCCCTGGCTGAAAGCCCTTGGGGCACCTTCACGGTGGCCGCCACCATCCCCATCGCTTTGTTCATGGGAATCTACTCGCGCTATTTACGACCCGGACGCATTGCTGAAATCTCGCTCATCGGTTTCATACTGCTGATGCTGGCCATCATTTATGGCGGACAAGTCGCAGCAGACCCCAATTTGGCACCTCTGTTCACCTTTGATGGCAAACAACTCACCCTGATGTTGTTGACCTATGGTGTGGTTGCTTCGGTCCTGCCCGTTTGGTTGCTACTGGCCCCGCGCGACTACTTGTCCACCTTCTTGAAAATTGGCACCATTGTTGGTTTGGCGATCGGCATATTGTTCGTCGCACCCGATTTGAAAATGCCGGCTGTCACCAAATTCGTTGATGGCACGGGACCGGTCTGGTCCGGTTCCTTGTTCCCCTTCTTGTTCATCACCATCGCCTGTGGTGCCGTCTCAGGCTTTCATGCCTTGATTTCTTCTGGCACCACGCCCAAGCTGCTCGAGAACGAGTTGCATGCGCCATTGATTGGCTATGGCGGCATGCTCATGGAATCCTTTGTTGCGGTCATGGCCTTGGTCGCTGCATCCATCATCGAACCGGGCATTTATTTCGCCATGAACAGTCCGGCGGCGCTGATTGGCACCACGCCTGAATCCGCAGCCGCGGCGATCAGTCAGTGGGGTTTCCTGCTCACGCCTGAAATGCTTCAAGAAACCGCCCGTAACGTGGGAGAAACCACCATCATTTCCCGCACTGGTGGTGCGCCTACTTTGGCGGTTGGCATGGCACAGATCTTTGCGTCAGCCATCGGCGGCCCCGGCATGATGGCCTTCTGGTATCACTTTGCCATTTTGTTTGAAGCCCTGTTCATCTTGACGGCCGTTGATGCGGGCACCCGTGTGGGCCGCTTCATGTTGCAAGACCTGATGGGGACCGTGGTTCCTGCGCTCAAAGACACCCAATCGATTGCTGGCAACCTGCTCGCCTCGGTGTTGTGTGTGAGCGCCTGGGGGTACTTCCTTTACCAAGGTGTCTCTGATCCCTTGGGCGGCATCAACACACTCTGGCCTTTGTTCGGTATATCCAACCAAATGCTGGCGGCCATCGCTCTGACCTTGTGCACCGTGGTGTTGTTCAAGATGAAGCGTCAACAATATGCTTGGGTCACCTTGGTGCCCACCACGTGGTTGCTCATCTGCACACTGACTGCGGGCATGGAAAAAATATTCCACAGCAATCCCAAAATTGGTTTCTTGTCGAATGCGGAACGATTCCAAGCCGCTTTGGCGCAAGATCAAATCTTGGCTCCTGCTAAGTCAATAGCACAGATGCACCAAATTGTTTTTAACAACTACCTCAATGCGGGACTGGCTGCGCTATTTATGCTGGTGTTGTTGTCCGTTGTGTTCTATGGCATCAAGCAATGCAGGATTGCTTTGAAATCAACGCAGCCCACCACGCATGAAGCGGTGGGCAACTTGAAATCTGCCTGATCATCATGGCCGGTCCTGTGCTGGAAAAGCTCAAAGCCCTCAACGGTTATTTTGTGCAAACCGCCCACCTGATGGTGGGCGTGCCCAGCTATCAAAATTATCTCGACCACATGAAAGAAACGCATGGGGATGACAAGCCTGTCATGAATTACGAGGAATTTTTCAGAGAACGCCAAGCTGCCAGGTTTGGTGAAGGCGCGACCCGAATCAGCCGTTGTTGTTGAAAGCCAATCGCACGACTCAAGTGCGAATTTTTTCCCGCAACTGAAACTTTTGAATCTTGCCGGTTGAAGTTTTGGGGATCACCTCAAAACGTATTTCCTTGGGTGCTTTGTAACTCGCCAGCCATGTTTTGCAGTGACTGATCAGCGCTGCTTCGGACACCGTGCTGTCGGGTTTGACTTCGACAAACGCCACCGGTACCTCACCCCATTTGCTATCGGGCTTGGCCACCACAGCGCAGGCCAACACGGCAGGATGGCGGTACAACGCATCTTCCACTTCGATAGAACTGATGTTTTCTCCGCCCGAGATGATGATGTCTTTGCTGCGGTCTTTGATTTTCACGTAGCGGTCTGATTCCAGTACAGCCAAGTCACCCGTGTGAAACCAACCGCCCTCGAATGCCTTCGCGGTGGCTACCGGGTTTTTCAAATAACCTTTCATGACCAGATTGCCTTGAAACATGATTTCACCGATGCTCGTGCCATCTGCTTGAATGGCAGACATGTCCTGTGGATGCAACACGGTCATGCTTTCTTGCAAGGGATAGCGAACGCCTTGACGACCGTGGAGTCGAACTTGTTCTGACAAAGAAGTGCTGTTCCAAGATGTTTGTGGAACGGCGACAGCAGCCGGCCCATAAACCTCTGTCAAGCCATAGACATGGGTGATGTCAAAGCCCATTTGCGCCATGCCTTCAATCATCGATGCTGGGGGCGCTGCACCTGCAACCATGCCCTTGACTTGTTGCCTGATTCCTTCACGCAAAGAAGCAGGGGCGGCGATCAGCATGTTGTGGACGATCGGCGCAGCACAGTAGTGGTTCACTTGGTGCTGGGCGATGTTGTCAAGAATAAGGGCTGCTTCAATCTGGCGCAAGCACACATGCACACCGCCCAACAAGGCGATGGTCCAAGGAAAACACCAGCCGTTGCAATGGAACATGGGCAAGGTCCACAAGTAACGTGCAAAGTTCGGCATTTGCCACGTCACTGCATTGCTGACGGCATTCAGATAGGCACCACGGTGATGGGTGACCACACCCTTGGGGTCGCCGGTGGTGCCAGAGGTGTAGCTGACCGCGATGGCATCCCATTCGTCCGCAGGTCCTTGCAATTTTTTAAGGGGCTCGTATTGCGTCAACCAGTGTTCATAAACGTGACTGCCAATGCGTTCACCAGTACCTTGGTACTCGGAATCGCAAACGTCGATGACCAGCAGTTCACGCTGAAACTCATTCTTCAAAATCTGCAAGGCTTGGCTCATGGTGCCAGAGAACTCGGTGTCGGTGATCAACACCGTGGCTTCGCAGTGGTTCATTTGCCAGGCCAATAACGCCGCATCCAAGCGTGTGTTCAAGGTGTTGAGGACTGCATTCAGCGCTGGCACAGCGTAATGGGCTTCAATCATCTCGGGTGTGTTGGACAACATCACACTCACCGTGCTGCCACGCTGTATGCCTGCCGCTTGCAAGCCTGCCGCCAAGCGGGCTGATCGGTCCCGCAACTGGGCCCAGGAGTATCGACGCTGACCATGGATCACTGCTTCCAAGTGGCCAAAAACCTCGGCACTGCGCTCAACAAAACTCACGGGCGACAGCGCCACAAAATTGGCCTGGTTTTTCTCCAGTCCTTGCTCGTAAATATTCATTCCAATCGATTCTGGGGAAGAAGTGTCATTCCCAACTCTTGAAGTATTTTCTCGTTGTGTTGTCCAACGCTGGGGATCGGCCCCATGGTGTAGTCAAAACCAGTTTGTACGCCAGGGGGCAACAATGCAGGCAGAGGGCCGACCGGCGATTCAACGCTGGTCCAGCGTTGCCGCGCTTGAAGTTGGGGATGGGACCACAAATCTGCCATGTTGTTCATGCGGGCGTTGGCAATCGGCGCCTCGTCCAAGCGTCGAATCACTTCAGTGGATGTGAGCTTGGCAAAGATTTCCAAGATCAGGTCTTTGAGAACTTCCCGGTTTTGATTGCGCAGACTGTTGTTGTGAAAGCGTGGATCGGTTGCCAAGGCAGGTAAGTGCAGCACCACTTCACAAAATTTCAGCCATTCACGTTCGTTTTGTAAACCCAGCATGATGTGCACACCATCACCTGCTAGAAACGGGCCATAGGGATAGATGGTGGCGTGCGAGGCACCGCTGCGCGGTGGCGCAGACGCGTTGTCCATGGCGTAATACATGGGAAAGCCCATCCATTCGGCCAAGGACTCCAACATCGACACATCAATATGCGCACCTTCACCTGTTTTGTCGCGCTGTATCAATGCGCTCAGAATATTCGTGTAGGCGTACATGCCAGCGGCAATGTCTGCGATCGAGTTGCCACTTTTGCTGGGCGTGTCTGGTGTGCCGGTGACAGACAAAAAACCCGCCTCGCTTTGAATCAACAAGTCGTAGGCTTTTTTATCGCGATAGGGGCCTTCGTTGCCATAGCCTGAAATGTCGCAAACAATGAGTCGCGGGTGCAGATTGCGCAAGCTGGGTGTATCCAGTCCCATGCGTGCCGTGGCACCTGGGGCCAGGTTTTGGACAAGGACATCGGCTTTCGCGATGAGTTGCTTGAGAACCGCCAAATGTGCGGGGTCTTTCAAATCAAGGGCCAAGCTTTCTTTGGACCGATTCACCCAGACAAAATGGGATGACGCACCGCGGGCGCGTTGGTCATAGCCACGCGCAAAATCACCATCGCCTGGTCGTTCAATCTTGATCACGCGTGCGCCCAAATCAGCCAACTGTCGCGTGCAAAAAGGGGCAGCGATGGCGTGTTCAAGAGACACCACGGTGATGTGATCCAAAGGCTTGACGGCAGGGGACTTCATGGTGGACAGCGATTGAACCAGTGCTTACTTGTAGTCAACCATCTTCAATGCACTGTTTTGCAGCAACGCTGGATCGATGGTTTTCACCCAAGCCGGCGACTTTTGGCCGATGGGTGTGGTGACCAACTCGGCCGGCACAATCATCATCTTGTCCATCACAGCAAACGGGTATTGGGCAACACGCTTGGTGATGCCTAACAGTTGATCTTCCAAACCTTGGCCATCAGCGCGCATGCGTACAGGCCGACCGTAGGTTTTGAATTCCATGGTGCGCATGGCGTCGGCCACTTGTTCGGTGCTGGGCCATTTGCCGCCATTGGCCTTGATGGCTTTTTCATAGCCGGTTTTCAAACCCACCAATGCTTGCGCCATGTGATAAGTGGAGTAGATGGGGTAAGCACCTGTTTTGGCTTTGAATTTATCAATGAAAGCCTTGTGTTTCGGATCGTTTTTTGTTTCGGGGTGCAGGAAGTAGTGGTCGCCCCGCGCTCCGGCAATGACGCCGGCAGGTACGGCATCGCCCAAACGTTCAAGAGAACTTTCCAACAGCGGCAAAACAAACAATGTTTTTTGTGCGAATACACCGCGCTGCGAGGCTTGACGAACAAAAGTGTCGAGGTCGCCACCCCAGGATGTGTTCAACACCACGTCCGGCTTGAGGGCTTGCAAGCGACTCAGTTCAGTGGAGAAATCGGCCGCCCCCATTTTGGGGAACATCTCGGCCACCACTTTCACATTGGGTTTGAAAACCCGCAGGGTATTGATGAAAATCTCCCACGAATCACGACCCCAGGCATAGTCTTGGTTGACGACCGCGATGGTTTCGAAATCTGGTTTGGTTTTCAACAAGTACAAAACCGTTGCGACCATTTCGGTTGTGGCATTGGCTTGCGTGCGCACCACGTATTTGTAGCGTTTTTCTTCCAACAACTTTTCAGTGCCGCAATCCCATGCGATATTGAGTACTTTCAAATCTTCAGCCACCGGTGCCACGATGTTGCAGTTGCCACTGGAAATCGAAGCCAACATGGTTTTCACACCCATTTCTTGCACCACACGCCGGTACTCGGACAACATTTTGTCGGCACCGGCACCTTCATCAATGTAGGTGGCCGCCAGTTTCACGCCACCGATACCGCCTTGGGCGTTGATGTCTTCAATCACCAACTCGGCGGCTGCTTTGGCGGGAACGCCAAACACGGATGCCGGCCCCGACAGGAAGGTGGTGATACCGATTTTCAATTCGGTGGGTTTCGTTTGCGCTGCGGCAACCCAGCTCAAGCCAGTCATCAAAGCAGCCAAAACAAGTTTGTTCAGTGTCGTCATGGAAGTCTCCTGGAGAAGCAATTCAAAAAATCAAATGGTGCGTCCGCCATCAACGGGAAACTCCACACCGGTGAAAAATTCGGCCGCATCACTGGCCAAGAAAACAGCGGCCGCTGCAACATCACTGGCTTGGGCAAAACGACCCAAGGGAATGGTGCCCATGAATTTGGCGCGGTTTTCAGGGGTGTCGGGTAAGCCCATGAAATCTTCGAATAAACCAGTCACGCCCATCACAGGGCAAATGGCATTGACGCGGATTTTTTCGGGGCCGAGTTCCACCGCCATCGATTTAGACATCAAATTCACAGCTCCTTTGGAGGCGTTGTACCAAGTCAATCCCGGACGGGGTCGGATGCCGGCCACGGAGCCAATGTTCAAAATGACACCACCGCCTTTTTGACGCAAAAAAGGTAACACGGCATGCGTCATGTGAAAAATAGACTTCACATTGACGTTGAAGACTTTGTCAAAAGTGGCTTCATCCACTTCCAGCATGGGGCGGTTTTTGTGGGTGGTACCTGCATTGTTGACGATGATGTCAGGAATTCCAAAGGTGGTGATGCAGTGCTGAACCAGGGCCTGCACTTGGATGGCGTTGCTGACATCGCAAGTAAAGGCGCTCGCTTGCGATCCCAGGCTGGCGGCAACCCGCTTGGCAGCCGCGTCTTGTATATCCGCCACGATGACTTGGGCACCTTCGCGCACATAGGCTTGGGCAATGCCCTCACCGAAACCACCACCGGCACCGGTGATGATGGCAATTTTTTTATTGAGTTGGTTCATGTTGTTCTCTGTAGGGGTGAAATCAACCGTGAAACTGAATCACGGTTTTAGTGGTGCTCATTTCTTCCAAAGCCATGAAACCCTTCTCGCGTCCATGACCACTGCGTTTGACACCGCCAAACGGCAGCTCAACACCGCCACCGGCACCAAATGAGTTGATGAACACTTGGCCACATTTCAGCGCTTTGGCAACGCGTTGTTGACGCCCACCGTTTTCGGTCCAGATGGCAGCCAGCAAACCATAGTCAGTGCCATTGGCCAAGGCAATGGCGTGCGCCTCATCGGTGAATGACATGGCGGCCAACACCGGTCCAAACACTTCTTCTTGGGCCAGACGGTTCATCGGGGCGACTTGGCCAAACAAGGTGGGTGTCACGTAATAGCCGTTTGCTGGAACACCGGGGTCGATCTGACCTTGTGCAAGGATGGTCAATCCATCCTCTTTGGCTTGAGCGATGTAGCGTTGGACACGTTGTTGTTGAGCCAAATTCACCACCGGGCCGCAGTCCAAATTCATGTCCGGTGTGCCGACCCGTACTTTGGAAAATTTTTCAGCTACAAGACTGAGAAACGCATCGTAAAAATCCTGTTGCACCAACAAGCGACTGCCCGCCGTGCAGGTTTGTCCTGTGTTTTGAATGATGCCGCGCACCACGGTGCTGGCCGCCAATTCCATGTTGGCATCTGAAAACACCAAGTGGGGCGATTTCCCACCCAACTCCAACACACATTTCACCGCATTCAAAGCGGCAGCTTGCTGAATCAAGACACCCACTTCGTTGGAACCGGTGAAGCTGATGAAATTGATCCCAGGGTGTTTGGCCAAGGCTGCACCAGCTTCCTCACCCAAGCCGCTCACAATATTCAATGCGCCAGGTGGAAAGCCCACGTCCAAAGCCAGTTCGGCGATGCGCAAACAACTCATGCAGGCGTCTTCAGCGGGTTTGAGCACCACCGCATTGCCCATGGCAAGTGCTGGTCCAATGCTTCTCCCCATCATTTGGGCGGGGTAATTCCAGGGGATGATGTGGGCGGTGACACCCAAGGGCTCACGCATTAAATTCACTTGGTAGCCATTCAAGAACGGAATCACCTCGCCATGAATTTTGTCTGCAGCACTGCCATAGAACTCAAAGTAACGCGCCAGCACAATCATGTCGTTGCGCGCGGTGGTCATGGGTTTGCCAGTATCGCGGGCTTCAAGCAGCGCCAATTCTTCGCTGTGGTCCAACACCTTTTGCGCCATCTTCAGCATCAACCTTCCACGCTCCAAAGCAGAGAACTGACCCCATGCGCCCTCCAAGGCCTGGCGCGCTGCGCTGACAGCGGCATCAATATCTGCGGCCTCACCGCGGGGTATCGTTGCAAATACAAGACCATCCACAGGCGAACGGACCTCCAAGGTTTTGCCGCTGTGGGCTTGAACAGCTTTGCCGCCAATGATCATTTGGGCCACGAGTTGATCTCCAATCAATGCTTCAAGGGTAAGAGGGGACAGTGAACGACAAAGCACCGCGTTCTAACGTCCATGTCTGGTCCGGCATGTTCGATAGAAGGCTGGCGTTGGATTCAGTGATGACCACACATAACGCCGGTTGCCATTGGCGCAATCGCCCAATGGCTTCCACGTATTGCTGAGCCAACACGGGTGCCAAGCCTTGCAAAGGTTCATCAAGTAGCACCAAGCGGTGCCCCACCATGAGTGCGCGACCCAGGGCCACCATCTTGCCTTGGCCGCCAGACAGTGCCGCACCAGAACGTTTGAGCATGTCTTTGAGTTGCGGGACCACGGCCAGCACCGCTTCTTGTCGTTGTTCCAGTGCCTTGACCGTCAAGCCAAGCACCTCGCAGGGTAATCGCAGATTCTCTTGCACACTCAAGGTGGGAAAAATGATGCGGTCTTCGGGTGCGTAGCCAATGCCTTCTCGTGCACGGTGGTGGGCAGGCATGCGGAGCAAGTCTTTCTGATCGAGTTCAATTTGACCAGATTGCACCTTTTGCAAACCCATGATGCTGCGCAGCAAGGTGGTTTTACCGGCACCATTGCGCCCGACCACGGCCACCGTGGTGCCTGCTTGCAGGGGGGCTGAAATAGCGCGCAGCACTTTCACACCGGCAATATCAACACGGAGTTGATCAATCTTCAACATCATGGATGACCCAGTATTTCGCGTTGAATTTGGGGGTTGGCCAGCACTTGTGCCGGCGGACCATCGGCTGCAACTTTGCCGGCAATCCAAGCGGCCACGCGGGTTGCATAGCGATTCACGATGTCTATATCGTGTTCCACAAACCAACTGGTCACGTCGCGTTCATTCAGCGCTTGCATGACCGTGTCCATCAAGGCCATTTTGTCATCCGAGGCAACGCCACTGGTGGGCTCGTCCATGATCAGTAATTTCGGGCGCAGCATCAAGGCCATGGCGATGTCCAGCAATTTACGCTGACCTTCGGGCAGCGCAATTGCGGGTTCATGGGCGCGCTGATGCAAGCCCACCAGGTGCAAGGTGTCGTTGATTTCATGCGGGTCAACCGCATCCGACAGCGACTTGAAAAAGGACAAATGTCCAGCGCGACCAACAGCTGCAATTTCCAAGCACTGACGCACACTGTGGTCTAAAAATAATTGCGGTAATTGAAAAGAACGCCCCATCCCCAGGCGCACAATCTGCCTCGGCAACTTGTGCGTAACCTCTTGGCCATCGAAAAAAACTTGGCCAGCTGTGGGCTTGAGAAAGCCGGTACAGATGTTGATGAAGGTGGTTTTGCCTGCGCCGTTTTGGCCAATCACCGCCAAGCATTCACCGCGTCGCAATGTGAAGTCGATGTGATCAGCTGCCACGACGCCGCCAAAGGACAATTGCAAATCCTTGGTTTCAAGCAGGATGGTCATGTTGAAGCTCCCGCAGCGGCACGGCGTTTTTGCAGCAAGCCCACGATGCCATCGGGGGCCAGCAAAATGACGATGATCAAGGTCACCCCCAAAATAAGTTGCCACACACCCGTCATGTAAGCGGCGGCAAACAACTTCACCGCTTCAAACACACCTGCGCCCAAAAAAGCACCGAAAGCATGCCCACTGCCGCCCAAGATGCTGATGAACACGTACTCACCAGAGCGAAACCAAGAACCGATGTCGGGGGTGACCAGACCCTGCACCAAACCAAACAAAGCGCCAGACAATCCCACCAGCGCGGCCGACAGCACGTAGGCATTCCATAAAATTCGGCGTGCGGACAGGCCCAAATATTCCAAGCGGGTTTCGTTGGATTTGATGGCGGCCAGCGCTTCGCCAGCTGCCGATTTGAAATAGCGCTGAATACCCCAAACCAACAAGGCCGCGAAGAATAAACTCAGCAACAACAAGCTGGTTTCAAACGCATCACGCTCAAGCGTCTGGTTGAAAAAAGCTGGGCGGTTGATGCGAAGACCGTCGGTGCCTCCGGTCAAGTTGTACAGTTTGCCCAGCATAGAGAACACCACCATGCTGAGGGCCAAATTCAACATGCCAAAAAAAATGCCCCGATAGCGCACCACAAACAAGCCGACCACCCCACCCACGACGATGCTGCCCAGGACCCCGATCAGCAACAAGGTGAAGGTGTCCAAGCTTGGAAAGCTTCGTGCCATGAAGGCCACGCTGTAGGCACCAATGGCGGCATAAAGTGCATGGCCAAATGAAACCTGTCCCGCTCTCATCATGATGGCCACCCCCAAGCTGGCCATGCCATAGCAAAGCGCCATGATCAGCGGTGTTTTGCTCCAGGGAAATATCAGGCCGAGTGCAAAGCAAAGCAGAAAACCGATCCAAGCCAATCCACGAATCATGTCAAATCCTTCGGGCTTGCGCGACAGAAAACAAGCCATTGGGCCGCATCAACAAAACCATCACCATGATCAGGTAAGGCACGGCGACTTCCCATTCGGGCGCCAAATACACCGCCAGGGAACGTGTCAAACCAATCAGCAATGAGGCCAACAAGGCCCCTGAAATTTGTCCCATGCCGGCCGTGGCAACCACTGCAAATGACAAGACGATCATGTCTGCACCGGCCCCCGGCACCATCGACGTGGTGGGGGCGGCCATGGCACCACCCAAAGCGCCTAAAAAGGCGCCCAGTACGAAGGTCAACCAGCCGATGCGTTTGGCATGGATGCCCAAGGCCGTGGCCATTTCACGGTGGTGGGTCACAGCCACCACTTGTTTACCCAAGGCGGTGAAGTGCAAAAAGAACAACAAACCTGCATAGCTGAGCAAGGCCACGATGGGAATCACGATCAGTTGATAGGCGGTATAGGTGACGTCGAAAAAATTGACCGTGCCCAGCCGTCCAATGATGTCGGGGGCAGAGTAGGGCTGCGTGCCCCAAATCAAGCGCTGAATATCTTCCAGCACCATGAAAGCGGCAAAGGTCATCAGAAGCTGTTGCACGGGGTCGCGCATTTGTACCCAGCGTAACAAGCCGGTTTCCAAAACTGTGCCCAAGACCAAGCCCACCAGCACGGCTGCACCCAACAAGCAAAAAAACAAAGTGAAGGTTGAGGGTGCGTGGCCCATGGCCATGAGTGTGAAATAGGAGGCGGTGTAGCCACCGAACGCATACAAGGCACCATGCGCCACATTCACAATGCCCATGACGCCGCAAATCAAGGTCAACCCCAAGGACACCATGAAAAGTAACGCGGCATAGGACACGCCATCGGCTAACGCCAACAGCATCAAATCAGACGACATGAACAAAGAACCCCAGAGAAAAGTAAACAATGCAGCCGGCATGTTAATGAACCGACAGCACAGTGGCAAATCGGATTATGTTCTAGCGACCTGATGGCGCTGCGATACCCACGGCGGTCTTGTGCTTGCCCGACAAAGCACGGGCGCTGCGGGTATTCCCTAGGCCTTTCGCTGGGCTTGCGCAAAAACGCCTTCGGTCACAATCTCTTCAAGAATTCCATGAAATAAGGTGCAAATGGTTGGCAAGACTCACGAAAACCCATGCTTGTATCTGCCCCTGGCCTCTAGGATCCATCCTGTCCTTGCAAGGAAATCAGGCCAGTCATGAAGAACCTTGTTTTGTTTTTTTGGGCCGTGTGCATGTCGAGTTTCTTGCATGCGCAAGAATTCAGTTACAGCATCGAGAAAAGTTATTCAAGTGATCTTGCAGAAACCATTGCTTTGGATGAACTCAAGCATGTTCGATTCATCCCCTACCAATATGATTTGCATCTGGGCTTTCAAGCCAAACCGGTTTGGCTTCGCTTTGATATCAAACCTCAATTAGTTGCAGCTGCGACCAATGGGCCTGTGCTCGCGGGCGACAGTCAGATCGTTTTGCGTATGGGTCCTTATCAACTCGATTCGATTGAATTGTATGAACCCAAGGGTGCGCAATGGCTTGTTCAAAAAGCAGGTGACAGGGAGTTCGTCACCCAGCGAACATGCCCCGATGACACGCATTGCATGGCCTTGTCTGGTCCACCGGACCAACCCATCACCGTATTTTTGAAAGTGCAACAGCGCGGCATTCTTTCAGTGCGTGCAGAAGCATTGCCGATGAAAGCCCTGGCACAAGCTGTTGCCAATGCCACGGGTCGCAGCAGCGCATCCATTGCCATTGCAGCCAGTTTGTTTTTCATGGCCTTGGTGTTGTTGGTGATTGAGCGAAGTTGGCTGTTGCTGACCTTTTGTCTGTTTCAAGGTGTGGTGATTGTTTTTATTTTGTCAACAACCGGGCGTTTGCAATTCTTGTTGCCAGGTGCAACGCCGTTTTTATTGGATAACTTGACCCACCATCTCTTTAGCTTGCGCGTCCTGATGTTTATTCTTTTGGGATGGGCCACTTTGTCGCAGTACAAACCCAGTTATCTATACAAAGTCTTGGTGTCTCTATTGGTTGTGATCTTGCTATTGAGTCAATTGCTAATTCAAAGTGGTGAGATTCAATGGACCATCTCGATTTACCTGATCGCTGCTGGCGTTAATCTGGTTTTGCAGTTTTATGGCATTTCAACCGCTGTTGACATGCCGAGAAAAATCCGCATCCTGCTGCTCATGGCTTATCTGGTTTATATGGTTGTTTTGGTGGGCGCAGTGCTGGTCATCTTTGGCCAACTGATGCCTATGGCTACTGCCAACTTCGTCAATAGCTTTGCAGATTGGCGTACCAACGGTGGTCCGGCCGGCATCATTATTTTTCTGATCGTCATCATCCAACAGGCTGAACGCAAACTGGCCATCAACCAAG
>Ga0164294_10001078_pt1 | contig 25646 bp, 23 predicted proteins | sample GEODES005metaG_FD_111479 | JGI IMG/M metagenome (GOLD analysis project Ga0164294, IMG submission 111479) | Oligotrophic lake water microbial communities from Sparkling Lake, Wisconsin, USA - GEODES005 metaG | ecosystem: Environmental > Aquatic > Freshwater > Lake | place: USA: Sparkling Lake...
CACGATCTCGGTGCTGTCGCCCCGCACGATCGTGCCGTTGTCGGTGCCGTAGATCCACACCCGCCAGGCGAGGCGCCCCTCGGCGTCGAGCACATCCCAGGCCTCGGGCGAATCAAAGCCCTCGTCGGGGCCCTCCTCCAGCAGGCGCGCGGGGAGCATCGCCATGCCCGCGCCATCCACCCCCACGGCGACGAGCTGGCGCTGGTCGACCTCGGAGAGGGCCTCGGCGTCGGTGATGCGGCGCCCGTTGGCGAAGCGGTAGGGCAGGGGATCGGCGTAGGTGGGCAGGACCTTCTTGCGGTCGGCCTTGACCTTCGCGGCGATCTCTTTCACGTCGGCGGCGTTCATCGAATCTCCCAGGTTCGGCCTGCCGGCTAAGCGACCGACGGCGCGCTGTCACGTTATCGGCCTGCTGGAGGCTCGAGTGGCGACCTTCGAACCGGAGTATGTCCGCCGCAGCGGGCCCGCCAGCGCCCTGCGCACCACCGATCACCAGGTCTACTGGGGCCTGGTCCTGGGCGCCTTCTGGCTGCTCTCGGCCTATGGGACCGAAGACCTCTACATCTTGATGACCCTCTCCCGGGCCCTCGTCGTCACGATCATCGCGGTGCTGCCCGCCACGATCTACGCGGTCTTCTGGGGGCCCCGCCCCGGTCTGTCTGTGCTCTTTGTGGCCCTGGCGGGCTGGGGCTGGTACCCGCTGGCCTGGGCCTTGCTGTGGCGGGCCTCGGGGGAGGATCTGTCCTTCGATCACTGGTTCTCCGACACGAACGCCAGCATGGTAGAGTTGGTGCCGGAGCGCCTGCGCGGCGAGGACGTCATCACCGCGCTCCGCCGCGGCGCGTCGATCGAGACACACACCCTCCGCGCCGATCTCTGCGCGCTGGTCGCCTTCGTCGTGGCGGCGATCCCCGGGCTCCGCGCGCGCTGCCCGGTCTGTGACCGGCCTGCCGCCTGGCGCCTCGCGGGGGAGCTCCCGGTGCCCACGACACAGGCCGATCCAAAGCTCGCCGAGCCCATCCTGGCCTCCTTTGTGTCGGATCCCTCGCCGCTGGCGGCGCCCGGGGAATCCGGGTCCCGGGCTCTGCGGCTTTACCAGAAGACCTGCAGCGACTGCGGAGCGGGCGCCCTGCGCGGGCACATCACGGCGCACGGTGTCTCCATCGGCGCCACCCGCGACCTCGTGCTCACCCCCGCCGAGGTGGCCCGCCTCGGAGCCCGGTAGCGGGCACCCTCGCGGCGGCGGCGGTTCAGTCGTCGAGGCCCACCCGAATCACGATCTTTCCCCGCGCCCGGTGGCTCGCCATGTGGGCCACCGCCTTGGGCGTCTCCACGAAGGGGTAGACCCGATCGATGACCACGCGGAGACGCCTCGCCACCACCGCCTCGGCCAGGTCCGCGAGGTTGGCCCGCAGCGGCGCATAGGTGACGGTCGGCCACTGTCGCGACCGAAACACCGCCCCCACCAGCATCCACCCCAGGCTGCCCGCCCAGTCGCCCGGCCCCACGCTGTTGGGGATCAGCCGCCCGGTCGGCGTCAAGACCGCGGCGGAGGCCGGCGGCGGGTGGTTGAGCACATTGTCCAGGATCAGGTCGTAGCGCGCCGGGCCGCGGGTGTAGTCCTCGGTCGCATAGTCGATCACCCGCTCGGCGCCGAGCTCCCGCACCAGCGCATCGTTGGCAGCGCTGCACACCGCCGTCACCCGCGCCCCGCGGGCCCGGGCGATCTGAATCGCGAAGGTGCCGATGCCGCCAGACGCCCCGTTGATCAGCACCTCGCTCCCCGGCCCCACCGGCACCACGTCGCGCAGGGCCTGGAGCGCCACCGTCGCCGACATCCCCAACCCGGCCGCCGCCTCCCAGCCGAGCGCCGGCGGCTTGGGGGCGAGGTGCGACGCCAGGGCCACCGCATGTGAACAGAAGGCCCCGCGCCGCCCCGAGGGCACCGCCTCCGCTTGGGTCGATCCAAAGACCTCGTCTCCGGGCTGAAGATCGGTCACCCCCGGGCCCAGCTCCTCTACGATGCCGGCCACATCGGTGCCCCAGACGGCTCCCTTCGGCCCGAACAGTCCGCCCAGGGCCGGCCGGAGCAGGTAGGGCAACCCGTAACTGAGCAGCCAGTCGGGTGTGTTCACCGAGGTCGCCATCACCCGCAGGATCACCTCCCCGGGGCCCGGCCGGGGCCGGGGAACCTCAGCCACCGAGAGGACCGTCTCCGGCGCTCCATAGCCATTCTGAACGATCGCCCGCATGCGCACCTCCGATGGCAGCCGACTACCGGCGCAGGTTTTGGCGGTCGACGCGAGATTTCGGGAGCGCCGCGTGCGAAGATGCACCCATGGACTGGGATGACCTCCGCTACGCCCTCGCGCTGCAGCAGGCCGGCAACCTCACCACCGCCGCCCGCGCGCTGGGCGTGACCCGCACCACCGTCGGCCGTCGGCTCCAGGAGATCGAGGCGCGGTTGGGCGTGCGCCTCTTCGACCGCACCCCCGAGGGCCTGCTCCCCACCGCGGCCGGCGAGGCGCTGGCCCAGGCGGCAGCGCGGGTGGAAGGCGAGGTCTTGACCGTCCAGAGCCAGCTCCTCGGCCAGGACGCCGCCCTGCGCGGCCGGCTGCGGGTCTCCACCCTGGGGCTGATCTTCGAGGGCTTCTCGGATGTCTTTGTGAGCTTTATGGAGCGCTACCCCGGCGTCGACCTGACCGTTCAGGTCACCCCCGGGCAGGTCTCCCTGGTGCGCCGCGAGGCCGACGTGGCGCTGCGCCTCGGCAACCGCCCCGCCGAACACCTCTATGGCCGCCGCGTCGGGCGCCTGCAGTTTCGAGCCTACGCGGCGCGGTCCCTGGTAGCGCGGATCGGCGCCCAGGCCCCGCTGTCGGCCTTCCCCTGGCTGCACGACGACGAGCGCAACGACGGCCGCTGGCTCGACGCCTGGCTGGCCGACAACGCCCCCGGAGCGCGGGTCGTCTTTCGCTGCGAGGACTACCATGTGTTGCGCCGGGCGCTGATCGCCGGCGTGGGGGTGCATTTTTTGCCCTGCTTCGAGGGAGACAGCCACCCCGCGCTGGTGCCCCTCGGCCCGCGGCTGCTGGAGTTTGGCCGCGAGCTGTGGGCGCTGACCTTGCCCGATCTGCGCCACACCCTCCGCGTGCGCGCCTTCATGGACCATGTCCACGCCGCCCTGGCCGATCGTCAGGCCCTGATGGAGGGGCGGGACTGAAGCGGTCGGCGTCTGTTTTCATCGTGGCGAGCGCACCGCCCGGCTGTCCGCTCGAGGGCCTGCCGGCAGACCGCGCCCTTGTCATCGTGGATCGTCGCGACCCCGGGCGGCGCCCCGACCCTGCCCCCCTCGCCCCCAGCCGGGCTAAGAGGCGGCGCTTCTTGGAGCCGCTCATGCCCGACTTCGCCGCCCGCTGCGCCCTGCACCCCGATGCCGACGGCCGCCTCCTCGGCGCGGTCTCCCCCGGCTGGGCCCAGGGCCGCGGCGCCTACGGCGGGCTCGTCACCGCGCTGCTGGCGCGGGCGGTCGAGGCGGCGGCCGACGTGCAGTCCCGGCCGATCCGCTCGCTCACGGCCGAGCTCTTCGGCGCCGTGGCCCCCGGGCCGGTCTGGCTCCGCCCCGAGCTGCTCCGCGCCGGCTCGGGGCTCAGCACCGTCGCCACCCGCCTCGGCCAGGGCGAGGAGCTCCTGGCCCACGCCGTCGCCAACCTCGGCAAGACCCGCGCGCTTACGCCGGACTGGGTGGAGCTCTCGCCGCCCGCGCTTCCGCCCTGGGAGGACCTGCCCCCCCTGGAGATGAGCCCGCCGATGGCGCCGGAATTCACCCAGCAATTGGAGTACCGCACGGCCGGGCCGGCACCGTTCACGGGGGAGACCCCCTCGCTGGGCGAAGGCTGGGTGCGGCTGCGGTCCCCCGGCCCCAAGGCCGATGTGGCCTGGGTCTGCGCGCACATCGACGCCTGGTGGCCCGGCATGCTGCGCCGCTTCGACCGGCCGCGGCCCTCCGCCACCGTCACCTTCACGCTCGAAGTGCTGGCCAGCCTCGAAGGCCTCGATCCGGCAGCGCCCCTCTACCTGCGCTGCCACACGGTCGCCCAACGCCAGGGCTGGGCGGTGGAGTTTCGCGAGCTGTGGACGCAGCAGGGCGCGCTGGTGGCCCTCAACCAGCAGACCATGGCCCTGCTCGGCTAAGCCCAGGGCGCATCCCGCGCGCGGGCGGGATACGCCAATCGGCCGCACCCGCCGCCACCCGGAGCCCCCTTTGACTGATGTGATGTCGCACAGCATCTTCCTGTGGCCGGTCGCCATCTGTTGGTTCGCCTCCATCGTCATCACCGCCGAGCGCATCTACTACCTGTGGTTTCGCGCGGGGGCCGATCCCGCCGCCTTCCTCGGGCGGATCGAGCCGCTCGTCGCCCAGGGCAAGCTCAGCGAGGCCTTGGCGGTCTGCGCCGAGCGGGAGGGGTCGGCGATCGGCACGGTGGCCACCGCCGCCCTGAAAAACGCCGACAAAGACCGCGATGAGCTCGAGCTGGCCGTCGAAGACGCCACGCTGACTATCGGCCCCACCCTGCAGTCGCGCGTGAGCTACCTCGCCATGCTGGCCAATGTGGTGACCCTCCTCGGCCTGCTCGGCACGATCGTGGGCCTGATCACCTCCTTCGCCGCGGTGGCCGGCGCCAACGCCGAGACCAAGCAAACCCTGCTGGCCCAGGGCATCTCCACCGCGATGTACGCCACCGCCGGCGGCATCGCCGCGGCCATCCCCACCCTGGTGGCCTACGCGGTGCTGGCCCACAAGGGCAACGCCATCCTCGATGACGTCGAGCGGGTCGCCACCCGCATGGTGATGGTGCTGGTGGTTCGCAGCAAGGGGCGCGCCGCCGCCGAGTCGGCCTGATGCGGCGCGGCAAGCGCATGAGCACCCACCCGCCCGAGCTCAACCTCGTGCCGCTCCTCGACATGGTGTCGCTGCTCATCCAGCTCATGCTGATCAACGCCCAGTTCGGCTCCTACGCCGAGCTGCCGGGCTCGGCGGCGGTGCAGGTGCCCGGCGTTCCGGCCCCCGAGCGCCTCTCGCTGCGGGTGACCATCAGCCCCGAGGGCTACGAGGCCGCCTGGCTCGAGGCCGGTCAGAAGCGCAGCGAGGCCCTGCCCTGCAAGCCGACCCCCTGCGCCGGCCCCGACACCTATGACCGCGCCGCCCTCCTCACGCTGGCCGAGCGCCTCAAGGCCCTCGCCCCGGCCGAGACCCAGGTGGTGCTGAGCCCGCGGGGCGACATCGTCTACGAGTCCGTCACCGCCACGATGGACACCCTGCGCGCCGCCGGCAGCCCGCCGCGCGACCTCTTCCCCGAGATCGTCTTCGCCGGCGGGGTGCGCTGATGGGCCGTCGCCGCCGCAGCGGGGTGCGCCGCGAGGAGTTCCCATCCGGCGAGCTGGCCCTGGCGGCGATGGTCGACATGATGATCAACCTGCTGATCTTCCTGCTCACCCTCTACGGCACCGATCCCATCGACGTAAAGCCCGAGCCCAACCTGCTGGTGCCCACCTCCACCGCCACCCGGCCGGTTCAGTACGCCGCTGACCTGCGCATCACCACCCGCGAGGTGCGGGTGAACGGCGTCTCGGTGCTGCAGCTTGAAGACGGCCCCAAGGGCCCGCGGATCCCCGCCGCCGCCCTCCAAGATGGCCTCGTGCCGGCCCTCACCGAAGAGCTGAGCCGCCTCGCCGCCACCCTGCCGCCCCCCGAAGACCCAGCCGACGCCAACCGCCGCAAGGTGGATCTGCAGGCCGACAAGTCGATCTCCTGGGAGGTGCTGGGCCCGGTGATCGAGACGGCCGGGCGCGCCGGCTTTGTCAAGCTCCGCTTTGTGGTGCGCACCGTCGAAGAGGGCGGCGCCCCCTAAGTTTTCGGGGGGCTGCGCCGCCGCGGCTTCGATTCCGGTACCATCCGGCTCCGCGCACCCGGAGCCCTCATGCACGATCCCAAGCTGGCCGCCGAGGCCCTGGCGGAATTGCCGCCCGACATCGGCAGCAGCCCCCTCTTCAACGCCGACCTCGCGCCGGTGCCCCAAGCCCGCCGCGATTGGACCACCTACAATTTCGCCGCGCTGTGGATCTCCATGGCGCACTGCATCCCCACCTACACCCTGGCGGCGAGCCTGCTGGCGGCGGGGATGAACTGGTGGCAGGCGCTGCTCACCATCGGGCTCGGCAACATCATCGTGCTGGCGCCCATCCTGCTCAACGCCCACCCCGGCACCAAGTACGGCATCCCCTTTCCGGTGCTGGCCCGGTCGAGCTTTGGCACCGTCGGCGCCAACATCCCCGCAGTGCTGCGCGCCATCGTCGCCTGCGGCTGGTTCGGCATTCAGACCTGGTTGGGCGGCGAGGCCGTGCGCGCCTTCATGGACGCCATCTGGGTGGGCTTCTCCGATCTGGGCGGCGGCGCCAGCGTCCTCGGCCTGACCCTGCCGAGCGCCATCACCTTCTTCCTCTTCTGGGCCCTCAACATCCTCATCATCTACAGAGGCATGAACGCCGTCCGGGTCTTTGAGAACTGGGCCGCGCCGATCGTGCTGGTGATGGCCGGCGTGCTGCTGGTCTGGGTGGTCGACCGCGCCGGCGGCGTGGGCCCCCTGCTCACCGAGCCCTCGCGCTTCGCCACGACGGGGGAGTTCTGGGCTGTCTTTGTGCCCTCGCTCACCGCGATGATCGGCTTCTGGGCCACGCTCTCGCTCAACATCCCCGACTTCACCCGCTTCGGCAAGGGCCAGCGTGAACAGATGCTCGGCCAGGCCTTGGGCCTGCCCACCACGATGATCGCGTTTTCGGCGATGGGCGTGGTGATCACCAGCGCCAGCGCCGCCCTGCTCAAGGGGGTCGACGTGGCCACGCTCTGGGACCCGATTGTCATCCTGTCGCACATCACCAGCAGCAGCCCGCCCCCCGGCCTCACCGAGCCGCTGATCGTGTCGGATGGCGTGCGCTTCCTCGTGGCGGTGATCTCGCTGCTGGGCGTGGGCATCGCCACCATCTCGGTGAACATCGCCGCCAACGTGGTGAGCCCGGCCAACGACTTCGCCAACCTGGCGCCCAAGCACATCTCCTTTCAGACCGGCGGCCTCATCACCGGCGTGCTGGGCGTGCTGATGCTGCCCTGGAAGATCATGGCCAACGCCGGGGCCTACATCTTCACCTGGCTCATCGGCTACTCGGCGCTGCTGGGGCCGATCGCCGGCATCATGATCGTCGACTACTGGATCATCCGCAACAAAGAGCTCGACGTGCCCGATCTGTACCGGCCGAACGGCCGCTACGCGGGCACCAACCCGGTCGCCGTGGTGGCGCTGATCCTGGGCGTGCTGCCGAACCTGCCGGGCTTCTTGAAGGCGGCCGGCGCCATCGAGGGGCCGCCCAACTTCTGGGACACGCTCTATGTCTACGCCTGGTTCGTGGGCGTGGCGGTGGCGGGGCTGGTCTACTGGCTGGGCATGCGGGGCAAGGTCAAGCCCGCCGGGGCCTAGTCCGCGCGGCGCACAACAAATCTGTTGCGCAACAAATCTGTTGTGCGCCCTACAGCCCCACCGCCAGGGCCAGCTCGGCCACCAGCACGCCGAAGACCACGCCCAGGCCGACGAAGACGCGAAAGCCCAGCACGGCGAGCCGCATGCCATGGCTGGCCCGCACCATGCCCTGCACGGCGCCGCCCCCCTGGACGCCCGAGCCGGCCCGCCAGGCCTCGAAGAGGGTGACCCCCGAGACACCGGCGTTGCCCCCGGCGCCAAAGCCGAGCATCGTGGCCAGGAGCACGCCCCAGAGCGCCTGCTGGGTGCCCCCCTTGGCGAAGAAGAGGGCGACCGCGCCCAGCCCGGTGAGGCCCGCGCCCATACCCGCACCCAACACAAAGCCCACAAAGCGCGCCATGAGCTACTCCGGCTTGTCCAATTCGCGGGAAAAGGTGAGGTCGCCGCTGGAATTGTAGAACTCTCCCGTCAGGTGGCGGTCGCGCAGCTCGATCCAGACGAAGCCGGGCTCGTCGTCATCCTCGTAGAGGGTGGCCGAGCCGCGGCCCTCCAGGTCGGTGAGCTTGGCCCCCGCACCCGACACGATCAGCTCCACCCCGCAGGAGGGCTCCAGCCACTGGCGGTTGTGGTCGTGGCCGGAGAGGTACAGATCCACCTTGTTGCAGAGGTGGTCGTCGACGAAGGTCTTCACCGTCTCGCCGTTGGCGATCGGCAGCCAGTCGTAGCCCTCGTAGGTGCCGGCGTTTCCGTGCTGGCCGTTTGACAGGTAGGGGTGGTGGCCAAAGGCCACCCGCCAGGTCTCGGTGCTGGCGGCGTGGACCCCCTCGATCCAGTCGCTCTGTCCGGTGTCGCCGATGAGGTCTTCGACCATGATGCCCGCCGTGTTGAGCCCGTAGAAGCGCGCGTGCTCGGCGGTGAAGGTGTAGTGGGTGTCCGGCATCCTCCACTTGTCGGAGTGGTCGGAGTACTCCACCTCGTAGTCGCCCTTGTACGACAGGATGCTGAGCACGCCGTAGTCGTGGTTGCCCAGCACCGCGTAGAAGGGCAGATCGACCTCGGCGTAGGGCAGCTCGAACTTGGTCTGAAACTGCTCGTCGTCGACGCTGCTCACGCCGTCATCGTAGAAATTGTCGCCCAGGTAAAGAACAAAGTCGCACCCGGCCCGGTCGGCGGTGGCCTTCTCGGCGCAGAGGGCGGCGATCGCGTCGGCCACCTCGTACTGAGTGCTGTTACCCTCGCCGGCGTCGCCCATCGCGACGAAGCGCACCACCTTCGCCGGCGGCGGTGGCTCGCCGGTGTCTCCGCTGTCATCGGCGTCGGCGTCGGCGTCGGCGTCGGCGTCGCTGTCGGCGTCGCTGTCGGCGTCGGACTCGGCGGTGGGCTCGCCGGTCTCCTCGTCGACCCCGCCGGACTTTTCGGGGGCCACCGCCCCCTGGCAGGCGGCGAGGCCGAGGCCACCGCCGAAGATCAGCACCGGGAGCAGCCACGCGTGTCGCATCATGACAACCTCATCTCAAGGGCGTACTACCGACAAGCGCCCCTGGCTACAATACCCGCGATGGCCTTCACGCTCCCCTACCTCCTCCTGCTCCTCGGGCTCGCCCCTGGCGCGGCGCGCGCCCTCCCCCTCTCGCCCACGCTGCTGCCCATCCCCGAGGCCCGGGGCGGCATCCCGGCCCAAAGCTGCGCCGAGGCGCTGGCCCTGGCCGCCGAGGATCGCGACACCCGCGAGCCGATCGAGCAGCCCACGACGACGGCGCCCGTGCCCTCCCAGGGCGGCGGCCGGGCCAACAGCCCCGAGAAGCTGCCGCTGGCCCGCCTGATCGCCGGCCCCGACCCGGCCCAGCGCGCCCGCCTGCCGGGCGCCATCCCCGAGCTGCTGCCCCTGCAGCCCCTCGAAGGCAGCCCCCAGGCGCTGGTCGCCGTCGGCGGCGTGATGCAGCGGGCCGCCAGCGGAGGCCGCGTCCGCATCAGCGTCTTCGGCGCCTCCCACACCGCGGGCGACTACTGGACCGGCCACCTGCGCCGCCTGCTCCAGCGACGCTACGGCGATCTGGGCCATGGCTTCTTCTGGCCCGCCGATCTGGTGCCCCAAAGCCGCGCGTCGGACCTCAACCTCTGCCGCACCAAGGGCTGGCGCGCCGACTACGTCGGCCACAAGAAGTCGCGCGGCGACGGGCTCTACGGCTTCGCCGGCGGCAGCGTGTCGAGCGCCGACCCGGCCGACTTCGGCTGGATGGAGACCACCCACGACAACCCCGAGGGCCGCCGCGTCTCCCAGGTCGACCTCTTCACCTTGGGGCAGCCGGCCGGCGGAACCCTGCTGGTGACGGTCGACGACGCCCCGCCCCGCGCGATCCCCACCCAGCAGATCGCGCTCGGCCTGCTCTGGCACCGCCTCGTGCTGCCCGACGGCCCCCACCGGGTCAGCGTGCAGCCCCTGGGCGATGGCGAGGTGCGCATCTTCGGCATGTCGGCCGAGCGCGCCGGCCCCGGCGTGATCGTAGATTCCATCGGCATCAACGGCCGCCAGGCCCGCACCTGGCTGGAGTGGGAGCCCCAGATGGCCGCCCTTGGCCTCGCCGCCCTCGGCCCCGACCTCGTCGTGCTGGCCTATGGCACCAACGAAGCCAACGACACCGACTACCACCCCGAGGACTACCGCCGCGAGCTGCGCGCCGTGCTCACCCAGATGCGCGCCAGCGCGCCCGACGCCGCCTGCATCCTGGTGGGCCCCACCGATCGGGCCCGCGAGTTGGGGAAAGACACCTTCGGCGTCTGGCCGCGCACCGCCCCGGTCACCCAGGTCCAGCGCGAGGTGGCGCCGGAGTTCGGCTGCGCCTCCTGGGACTGGCAGGCGGCGATGGGCGGCCCCGGCTCAGCGGTGGGCTGGCGCCTGCACAGCCCCCCCTTCATGGCCGGCGACCTCGTGCACCTTACCGAAGCCGGGTACGCCTACAGCGCAGAACGTTTTCTCTTTGCTTTGGAGGCGGCCGCGGGCTGGATACGATGAAGGTCGGCTGACCTCCGGCCCGACAAGGATCTCCATGCGCGCCCTCTCCCTCCTCCTGCTGCTCTCCGCCTGCGGCAGCGGCGCCGACGACACGCTCCTCACCGACAAGGGCAGCGATGGCAGCGCCGACGGCGACAGCGCCGCCCCCTCCGACGACGCAGACGGAGACGGGTACGGCGCCAACTCCGGGGACTGCGACGACACCCAGGCCACCGTCAACCCCGGCGCGCCGGAGTCCTGCAACGGCCAGGACGACAACTGCAACGCCTACGTCGACGAGGGCGAGGCCGAAGACGCCCCCACCTGGCATGAAGACCTCGACTACGACGGCTACGGCAACCCCGACGCCACCCGCCGCGCCTGCGACAAGCCCCCCAGCTACGTCGACAACGCCCTCGACTGCGACGACACCGACGCCGACCTCAACCCCGGCGAGGTGGAGATCTGCGACGGCCTCGACCAGGACTGCGACGGCGTCGCCGACAGCCCCGTCCCCGCCGACGCCGACACCTTCTACGCCGACGTCGACGCCGACGGCTATGGCGACGAAGACGCGATCATCACCGCCTGCGACCTGCCCGCCGGCGCCTCACGGGTCGCCGGCGACTGCGACGATGGCGACGTCGACACCCACCCGGGCTCGGCCTACCAGGAGTCAGAGACCGCCTGCATGACCGACGCCGACGGCGACGGCTTCGGCGATGACGCCGCCACCGCCGGCATCACCGACGGTACCGACTGCGACGACAGCACCTACAGCACGAACCCCGACGCCATCGAGGCCTGCCTGGACGGCGTCGACAACAACTGCGACGGCTCCATCCTCTGCCGACTCAGCACCGACGCCGACACCACGCTCACCGGCGACACCACCGCCGACAGCCCCGGCACCGCCAGCGCCATCCTCGGCGACACCGACGGCGACGGCATCGACGACATGGCCGTGGGCGCCTACTTCTACGACTCGGCCTACACCGACGCCGGCACCGTCTACGTCTTCCTCGGGCCGGTGGCCAGCGGCAGCCGGCCCCTCAGCTACGCCGACACCCAGCTCACCGGCGTCCGCACCTCCGATCAGGCCGGCTACTTCGTCTCCCCCGCCGGTGACATCGACGCCGACGGCCTCGACGACGTGCTCGTCGGCGCCCCCCTCTACGACTACCTCGGCCGGGCCAGCTCGGGCGGCGCCTTCCTGCTCACCGGGCCGCTCGACAGCGGCAAGTACAGCTTGGAGTCCGCCGTCTCCCGCTTCGGCGGCGCCGCGATCGGCGACCTCACCGGCATCTCCACCGCCGCGCTCGGCGACGCCAACGGCGACGGCAAGGCCGATCTGCTCATCGGCGCCTCCTCCAACGACGACGGCGGCACCGACGCCGGCTGCGCCTGGTACATCAAGGGCAAGCCCAGCACCGGCGAGAAGGACATCGGCGACATCGCCACCGCCCAGCTCATCGGCGAGGCCGCGGGAGACCAGGCCGGCCGCCTCGTGGCGGGCCCCGGCGACGTCGACGGCGACGGCAAAGACGACCTGCTCGTCGGCGCCCATGTCCACGACGGCAGCAAGACCAACACCGGCTCGGTCTACCTCGTGCTCGGGCCGCCCACGGCCGGCGCCACCGATCTCTCCGCCGCCGACGCGATCTACACCGGCAAGGCCGCCAATGACTACGCCGGCTACGGCCACGCCGGCGTGGGCGACACCGACGGCGACGGCTACAACGACGTGCTGGTGGGCGTCTTTGGCGATGACACCAACGGCAGCTCGGCCGGCGCCGCCTGGCTCTTCCTCGGCTCGGCCAGCCCGGCCGACGGCACCAGCACCAGCGCCGACACGATCCTGCTGGGCGGCACCGCCGGCGACCAGCTCGGCCGCGTGGTGTCAGGCGCCGGCGACCTCAACGGCGATGGCAAGGCCGACCTCGCCGTGGCCGCCCCCTACCAGGACCGCAGCGCCGTCTCGGACACCGGCGCCGTGCACATCTTCTTTGGCCCGATCTCCAGCGGCAGCCTCGGCATGGGCGCCGCCGACGCCTCGGCCGTGGGCGCCACCGCCTCGGAGCTGGTGGGCAGCTCGCTGGCCGGCGGCGGCGACCTCAACCGCGACGGCGTCGATGACCTCATCATCGGGGCGCCCGGCATGGGCACCACCGGCGGGGCCTACATCCTCTTCGGAGACTGATCGGCTCAGCCCTGGGGGCCGCTGTAGAGCCAGCGGTCGCCCTCCTTGCGGAAGCGACTCAGCTCGGTCATCAAGCGGCGCTGCCCGCCCACCTCCAAGGAGGCCTCGAAGGCGACGAGGCCGAGCGCGCCCTCCTCTTCGGCGCGCAGCACCCGCAGGCCCACAAAGCCGGTCTGGCTGCAGAAACGCTGCACCGAGCGCAGCCACGCCGCCTCGTCGCGCTCGAAGTGGGGGCCCAGCGGATCGGTGGTGGCCAGAATGTAGGCCGCCTCGCCCGCCGCGTAGGCGCTGTAGCGCGATCGCATCAAGGCCTCGGCCGTCGGCGCGGGGCTGCCCGCGTGAAAGCGCCCGCAGCAGCGCTTGTACTTGGCGTCAAGCCCGCAGGGGCACGGGCTGTTGGGGCTGATGCGCGACACGATGGCTCCGGATTGTTTGAGCCTGTGCATAGCTTGGGTTGCAACGGATTGCATCGGTGCGGCTTTCTGTCAATCTTCTGATGGGGAACCGTTAGGGTAGGTCAACGATTGAACTCGGGTGTCAGATGGTACACGTCGACCTGTCCCTCATCGACCTCATAGCCGAGCCGCTGGTGCTGCTACGCGACTCCCAGATACTGGCCTGCAGCGCCGGCGCATTGCGAATTCTGGAGGGCACGCCGCGCGCGGTTGAAGACCTTCCCCCCACCTTGCAGCGCGAGCTACGCGGCCGCCTCGCCGATGGGAGCGAGCTTTGGGGGATCGGTCCAGAGACAAACGAGGGCCACCTGCGCCGGCTGCTCTGGGAGCACCCCGACGCCATGCTGGAGGTGAGCCCGCTGGGTGCCGTGAGCTGGATGAATGGTGCCGCCACGCAGATCCTCGGCGCCGGCCTGGAGAACCTGCTGCGGGCCGTCGCCCCCGGCGGGCAGCCCGCCTTTACAGAGGCGTTACGGCGGGCCCGGGCCGGCGCCGGGCTCGACGCCACCTGCCCCTTCGAGGCCCAGGGCGAGAGCCTGCCCCTCCGCGTCAGCTTTGTACCCCACCGCCGGCCCGGACAGATCCTGGTCTGGCTGCATACCAGCGCCCCCGCCGCCCGCCCGCAGCCCGTCGAGGGCCCCCTCACCGCCAGCCTCGCCCACGACCTCAACAACGCGCTCACGGTGGTCACCTCGGCCCTCGGCGAGCCTGGACAGAGCCTGGGCGCCGACTCCGAGCTGCTGCGCCTCGCCCGGGTCGCCCTGCAGCGCGCCGGCCAGCTCGCCTCCGACCTGCTTTTCCTGGCCCGGGGGCCCTCGGCAGGCCCCACCGAGCCCTGCCTGCTGGGCGAGGCCCTCGACGAAGCCAGCGCCCGCCTGCGGGCCGCCGGCGGGGGTTCCCTGCGGATCGTCGGCGCGACGCCGGCCCTGCCGCTGTGGGTGGAGGCCGACGCCACGCTGGTGCTGCGCCTGATCGGCCTGGTGAGCGAGCTCGCCCTCCGGGGCCAGCCCTCCAGCGCGACCCTGGAGGTTGAGCTGTCCGCCGACCCCCAGCGCATCGCGCTCACCTTCAGCCCCGAGGGCCCCGCCACCCCGCCCCTCGCTCCCGCCCGCCGCGAGGCCGGCCCCAGTCTGGCCCTGGCGATGGCCATGGCCCAGGCCTGCCAGGGCGAGGTCAGCCAGCGCATCGAAGAGGGCCGCCTCCGCTGCCGCCTCAGCCTCAAGCGCAGCGCCGCCCAGGCCGCCCCGCTCACCGCCGCCCTGCCCCTCCCTCGCTCCCTGCTGCTCGTCGACGACGAGACCCTCGTGGTGCGCTCGCTGGGCCGCCTGCTGCGCCGCCGCGGCGTGGAGACCGTGCTGGAGGCCCAGGACAGCGAGGCGGCCCTCGATCTGCTCGCCCGCAGGCCCGACATCGAGCTGGCCATCTTCGACCTGATGATGCCCGGCGGCGACGGCCTGCACCTGCTGCGCGAGGCCCACGCCCTGCGGCCCGGCTTGCCGGTGGTGGTGATGAGCGGCTATGCCCGCGCCGATCAGCGGCTCGCCTGCCTTCGCGCCGGGGCAGCCGCCTTCCTGGTGAAGCCCTTCAGCCTGGACGATCTGATCCGAGCGTTGACCCAGGCCCGGTCGCGTCCCGCGGGGGCCGCCGAGGCATGAGCGAATGCGCCCCCACGAGCTGACCGAGCCCACCGACGAAGCGCTGCCCCCGATGTCCTTCGTGGCCGGAGCCACCCGCCCGCCCGACAGCCTGCTCTACCCCGAGGAGTACCGCGGTCAGATCGTGGTGGACGTGATCCACGACGGGGCCTCGCTGCCCGCCGCCTTTCGGGTCGACGCCCGCGGGCGCACCATCCCGCCCGAGGTCTGGGGCCCGCACTACCACACCGAGCGCGACTGGGGCGCCAACCTCGTCGCCGAGCGCCTCGCCGCCCGCCTCGGCCTGCCCGGCTTCTACACCGTCAACACCGCCCGCTGCCTGCTCGACTTCGGCCGCTTTCCGGGCACCACCCAGGCCGGCGCCACCCACCTGCGGCGCTTCGCGATCAACCTGCCCTTCAGCGAATTGTTGAGCAAGCGCCAGACCCGCGCGGTGCTCGAAGAGCACTACGACCGCATCTCCGACACGATGGAGAGCGCCATCCGCGGCCGCCTGATCAAGATCGCCATCCACACCTACGATCAGCACAACAAGAGCGGCACCGAGCGCCCCCACGTCAGCCTCGTCAGCCGCCCGCTTGGCTACCAGAACGATTCACAGATGCCCCACGGCGTCTTCGATCCGCTCTACCCCGACATCCTCGCCGAGTTCACCATCGACCGCATCCTGGGCGACCGCATCTCGCTCACCCTGGAGAAGGCCGGCGTGCCGGTGGCCCACAACTACCCCTACCTGCTGCCCGAGGGCTCCACCGAGATCCGGCATCAGGTCTGGGCCTTCTTCGACTGGCTGCACTACCGCTTTGAGGCCGAGCACCCCGAGACCGAGGGCGACGAGGCCTACCACCTCGTCTGGCAGATGCTCAAAGACACCAACCTGCGCAGCGCCGAGGCCGAGGCCCTGCGCAGCTTCCTGCACATGTTCCGCAACGCGCCTCCCGGCCAGGCCAGCCTCTACGAAGCCGCCGAGGAGGCCTACCACAACATCGCCGCCTTCCTGCACGCCGACGACAACGCCGCCGTGCGGGAATTCCGCTTCTCCACCGAGCGGCCGATGAGCTTTGGCGTGGAGGTGCGCAAAGACCTCCTCTGGCGCTTCGACAAGCAGGGCCGCCCCGCCGAGCTCGACCCCGAGCGCGCGCTCTACGTGGCCGAGCACCTCGCCCTGGCCATCGCCACCTACCTGCGCGAGGACCGCCGGCCCGACCGCCAGGCCCGCGAGGGCTTTGTCCGCGGCCACGCCAGCCGCTGGGTCGCCGACCTCGACGCCACGAAGTGATGCGCCTGCTCTATGTCGTCCACGGCTTCCCGCCCCGGGAGACCGCCGGCACCGAGCAGCACGTCGCCGCCCTCGCCGCCGGCATGGCGGCCCGCGGGCATGCGGTTCAGGTCCTGGCCGCCACCCGCGCCCCCGGCCGAACCCAGTACAGTCGCATCCAGGGGCCCGGCGTCACCTGGATCGTAAACAATCTGGTCGCCCGCCCCCTCTCCCAGGCCGAACATGACCCAGGAATGAAGCGCATCCTCGAAGAAGAGGCCCGCCGATTTCGCCCCGACCTCGTGCATGTTCACCACCTGCAATTTCTGTCCACCCAGGTCACCTGGCCCTCCCCCGCCCTCTTCACTTTTCATGACGGATGGAGCTGGTGCGCCGCCGGAGGTCAGTCGCTCCTGCCCTCTGGTGCGCGCTGCCCCGGCCCCAGCCCTGAACAGTGCGCCCCCTGCGCCGCCGCTTGGGCCCCCGTGGAGGGCCCCGCCCAGCGCCGCCTCGTCGGCCTCGCCGGCCGCCTCTCCCCCTGGATCGCCCCCGAGCGCCTGCACCGCCTCTACCAGCGCCTGCCGCCCGCCCTGCGCCTGCCCACCCGCCGCGGCGTCGCGCCCGCCGCCCCCAAGGAGGCCGCCGCCCGCAACGCCGCGATGGCCCAGGAGCTCTCCCGCTACGCCCTGCGCCTCGCCCCCAGCCGCTTTCTCGCCGACGCGGCCGCCGCCCAGGGGCTCGGCCCCGTACAGACGCTGTCCCATGGCGTGCCCGCCGCAGCTCTCCCCCACCAAGGCGGCGGCGGGCTGCTCTTTCTCGGCACCCTCGCCCGCCACAAGGGCCCCGACCTCGTGGTGGCGGCCTGGCGCCGGGCCTTCCCCGACGGCGCCGTGCCCTTGCGCTTCTTCGGGCCGATGGGGGAAGCGGGGCTGGTGCCCGACGCCCTCTGGGGCGGGGTCCTCGACCGGGCCGGGGTGGCGGCGGCCCTCTCCCAGGCCGATGCCCTCGTCCTGGGCTCGCGCTGGGCCGAGAACGCGCCGCTGGTCGTGCTCGAAGCCCGGGCCGCCGGCTGCCCGGTGGTGGCACCGGCCCTGGGCGGCCTCCCCGAGCTGATCGGCCCCGAGGACGGCCTGCTGGTGCCCCCCGACGACGAGGCGGCGATGGCGGCGGCCCTGATCACCGTGTTGGGGCGCCGATGGAAGCCGCGCCCGCCACCAGGCCTTCAGGAGATGCTCGACGAGACCGAGGCCCTGTACCGGGCCCAGACCCGCTGAACGCCCAACCCACCCCCGTGTTACCCGGCCCGCCATGGAAGCCAGTATCGCCGATGCCCTCGCCCAGGGCGGCCCCACCCTCGCCGCCATGGCCATCTCCAGCGTGCTCGTGCTCGCGATCGCGATCGAGCGCCTGTTCGCCATCAGCCGGGCCGGCGCCGTCGCCAGCCAGGTCGACGCCAAGGTGGTCGAAGCCCTGCGCAAGGGCGATCGCGAAGACGCCCGCCGCCTCGCCGACGCCCTGCCGAGCCCCTTCCGCGAGATCTTCACCGCCGGCCTCGACCGGGCCCTGGGCCGGGTGCGCGGCGAGGCCCCGGTGGCCATGCAGCGCGAGCTGCGCCGGGCGGTCTCCCAACTGCGCGCCCGCATCTGGCTCCTCGGCACCGCCGGCGCCCTGCTGCCCTTCGTCGGCCTGCTCGGCACGGTGCTCGGCGTCATGAGCTCCTTCGGGGCCATCGGCGAGAGCGGCAAGGGCGGCTTCGCCGTCGTCAGCGCCGGCCTCTCCGAGGCCCTCATTGCCACCGCGGTGGGCCTCTTCGTGGCCATCGAGGCCGTGCTCTTCTTCAACGTGCTGCAGAACCTCTCGGCCGGGGTGGGGCGCCGCTTCGCCCTGCTCGTCGACGAGACGGCCGAGCTGCTGGCCGCCAGCCGGAGGGATGATGCAGGGTCCGCCGGGCGGTGACTTCGAGGACTTCGAGCGCGACGAGTCGATCTTCGCCGACATCAACATCACGCCCCTCACCGACGTCTTCCTCGTTCTGTTGATCATCTTCATGGTGGTCTCGTCGAGCATGGTCGAAGAGGAGCGCACCAGCGGCTCGCAGGGCCGCAAGCTGCTCGAAGAGTCGGCCCTGCAGGTAAAGACGCCCCAGGGCAGCGGCTCGACCATCATCATGGCCAAGGATCTGATCATCACCGTCGAGGCCGACGGCTCGACGACGATGGAGGGCAGCACCTTCCCGCTGTCTGAGCTGCGCGGGCGACTGACCGAGCGGGCGAGCGAGACGCCGCTGCCGCGGGTGATCGTTCGCGGCGACGAGCAGGCCTACTACAAGCTGGTCTGGGAGGTCATCGGCATCGCGCGGAGCGCGGGCTACGACGACGTGGCGCTCTCGGCGCGGTCCAAGCCCTAAAAGACGGGCGCCGCGGTGCAGGTGGCGCCGACCTCGCAGGAGAGGTCCTCGCCCGCCTGCCAGTCCACATCGTCGCGCAGCCACTTGTAGCGGAGCGCCCCCTCGGCCAGCACCGCCGCCTCCCAGCGCGCCGACCCCGTGGGCACCGCCGGCCAGCCCTGCTCCCAGTCGAAGGGCCCGCCCTCGCCGCGAACCGAGACAAAGCGGCCAAAGCCCACGTCGACCTCGGCGAGGAGGTGGGTGCGCCCCATGGGGCTCACCGGCGCCTCCTCCAAACGGAGCAGCAGGCCAGGGTGATCGGAGACCGCCGGGCTGTCGCCGCCCTCAAAGACCATCCGCGCACCGAGCACCCGCAGGGGGGCATCGGCCGGCGCATAGACATGATCGATCTCCACCCCCGAGGGGTCCGCCGCCGCCGACATGCGCCGCAGGCCCGCCGCCTCCAGGGCCGCCAGCTCGGCCGGCCGGGCGTTCCAGTCTCCGGCCACAAGGCTGCCCTCCACCCCGGGGAGCAAGGCGCGCAGGGCCTCCTGGCGGGCCTGGCCTTCCCGGGCAGCGGCGTCATCATGCTCCAGGTGAACGGTGGTCAGTCGCAGGCCCTCGAAGGGAGCCGGCAGGGCAGCCGTGAGCGAGCGGCGGAGCTGGCTGCCCTGGACGGCGTAGGTGAAGGCCTCGGCCTCCACCGGGCCCTCGGAGCGCAGCAGCAGGCCCACCCCCTCGATCGCCGCGTCGGGGGTACCCTCCCAGGCCGGGTGGGTCTCCACCCAGGCGCTGCTCCACGACGCGCCGCCGGCCGCCTCGATCGCCGCGGCGAGGCGCGCGATGGCCACGCCTTCGGCCTCGTTCTCGCAGGCTTCTTGCAGGGCGATGGCCCCCACATCCTCGGCCACCACGAGCGCGGCGATGGCGGCGAAGCGGCTGTCGTGATCGGCGTAGTCGGCGCCGTCGAGGCGAAAGCAGTGCAGGTTGAGGCTGAGCAGCACCAGCGCCGGCGCCTCGACCCCGCCGCTGTCGACGACCTCGGCCGGACCGCTGTCATCGGCGACCTTGCCCCCCGGGGCGCCGGCCCCGCACCCAAGGAGGAGGAGGAGCAGGCTCAATTGGGCTGGGCCAGCGGGCGCATCAGGATGTCGTGCACGCCGGCGTGGGCCGGGGTCCCCAACGCGTAAAGCACGGCCTCGACCACATCTTCGGCCTGGAGCGGCGGGTAGCGGGCGTAGACCGCAGCCCCCGCCTCTTCGCTTTTGTGAAAGCGGGCGGCGAATTCGGTCTGCACATAGCCGGGGCTGATCGCCGTGACCTTGATGCCGCTGCCGAGCGCGTGCAGCTCCTGGCGCAGGCCCTCGGTGAGCGCCCGCACGGCGTGCTTGGTGGCGGCGTAAAAGGCGCTGTTGGGCGGCACCCGGTGGGCGGCCATCGAGGAGATGTGCACGATGTGGCCGCGATCGCCGCGGGCCCGCATGTCGGCCACGCCCTCGCGGGTGGCCACACAGAGCGCGAGCACGTTGACCTCGAACATCTCGCGCCACTCGGCGCTGTCGCCCTCCACCAGGGAGGCGGGATGGCCGAGCCCGGCGTTGTTGATCACCACGTCGACCCCGCCAAAGCGCGACCGGGCGGCCTCGAAGACGCCGAGGAGCGCAGCCTCATCACGCAGGTCGGCCGGCACCAGCAGGGGGTCGCCGGGGAGGCCGAGGGCGGCGAGGCGATCGGCCCGGCGGGCGGTGAGCACGAGGCGGGCCCCCCGATCGGCGAGGCGGCGGGCCAGGGCGGCGCCGATGCCAGCGCTGGCGCCGGTGATCAGCACCACAGGGGCCTCGATGCCGGGGATGAGGGGTGGGTGCATGGGGCCTCCAGGGGGCTGTCTTGCCGCGAACGATCGCCATTGTCGAGGGCGTTGGCGCGATCGGAATTCGCGATCCAAGGGCCGTGTGGATAGCCGGCCGCCGTGCTGTTCCCCACGCTCGACTACCTGTTCTTCCTGGGGCTGACGGTCTTCCTCTACTGGGGGGTGCCGCGGCCCTACCGGATGCTCGTGCTGGGGCTGTCGAGCATCGGCTTTTACGCCTCGTGGAGCATCGTCTACCTGCCCGTGATGCTGCTGGTGGTCGGCATCGCCTGGGCAGGCGGCCTGTGGATCCACGCCTGGCGCCGCTACGCCGGCCGGGGCCTGCGCCTCGCGATCGTGAACGGCCTGCTGCTGCTGCCGCTCTTCTTCTTCAAATACTGGAACTGGATCGGCGAGAACGCCGAGGCGGTCGCACAGATCGCCGGCTCGGTGCTCGATCTGCCGCGGGTGGGTCTGCAGCACCCGCTCGTGGGCATCAGCTTCTACACCTTCCACGCGATCGCCTATGTGATCGATGTCCACCGCATCCCCATCGAGGATGACAAGGACGGCCCTGAGCCCGACCTCTGGAAGTACGCCACCTTCCAGACCTTCTTCCCCCAACTGGTCGCCGGGCCGATCGTCCGCAAGAACGAGCTGCTGCCCCAGCTCAACAACCTGCCCCTGCTGCGCCAGAACGATGTGGCCGAGGGCCTGTGGCGAATCATCAAGGGCATGGCCAAGAAGCTGCTCATCGCCGATGTGATCGCGGTGGGCATCGTCGACCCGGTCTTCGCCGAGCCGGGCCGCTTCACCGCGCCAGAGGTGATGGTGGCGCTGTACGCCTACACGCTGCAGCTCTACTGCGACTTTGGCGGCTACTCCGACATCGCCGTGGGCTCGGCCCGGCTCTTTGGCATCACCCTGCCCGAGAACTTCCGCCGGCCCTACCTCGCCACCACGGTGGCCGGCTTCTGGCGGCGCTGGCACATCACGCTGTCGGACTGGGTGCGCGACTACATCTTCTACCCCCTGGGTGGATCGCGATCGCCGGGCTGGAAGACCTACCGCAACACGATCCTCACCCTGATCATCATCGGCGTGTGGCATGGCGCGAGCTGGAACTTCGTCGTCTATGGGCTGCTGCACGGCATCGCCGTCTCGGTGAACCGCTTCTTGCAGCGCCGGCATGGCCGCCGGCCGGAGGATCCGCTGCCCAATGCCGGGGCCTGGCTCTGGCGCTGGGCGCTTACCTTCCACTTTGTCGTGCTGGCGCGGATCCTCTTCCGGGCCCCCGACCTCGCCAGCTCCTACGAGATGTTGATCAGCCTCGGCGACATCCAGCCGGCCTTCCCTCGCTTCTCGCCGGTGGTATGGGCGACCCTCCTCGTTGGCTACGCCTTGCACTTCACGCCAGAACGTTGGAGTATTACACTCGGCAGCCTCTTTACCCGTCAACACCCCTTCGTCTGGGCGCTCGTCGCCGCCGGCGTTGGCGCGATGGCCCTCCTCCTCGGCACCGGCGAGCAGCTCGCCTTCGTGTACTACCAGTTTTAGCGATGTCCAAGCTTCACGAGCACAACAACGCCCTGCGCCAACTGCTGGCCTTCACCGGCGGCTTTCTGGCGTTGCTGCTGTTGCCCTACCTGCTGCCGGCCGCCCAGGTGGTGCGCCCCTGGCTGCCCGGCGAGCCCGTTCCCTTCGTGCACATCGCGCTCAACGACCGCAAGGTGATCGAGACCGCCGACGGCAACCTGATCGTCCAGCAAGAAGAGGGCGCCGACCTGCTGCCCCCCGGCACCCAGGACGGCGACACCGCCGCCACGGCCATCGAGCCCGAGGCCTTCGATCCCGCCGAGTTCTCCGCCGCCGCCCCCGCCGCGGTGGAGTCGGCCCCCGCTGTCGCCGAGGTCGAGCCCACCCCCGAAGAAGAGCCCCCGGTGCCCGCCGCCGCGCCGGCCGCTCCCCAGGCCGCGCCGATCAACCTCGCCGCCCTGCACGAGGCCCTGCCCGCGCTCAAGCCGCCGCCCGCCGCCGCCCCGGCCAGCACGGCGGCCGCCGAGGTCTCGCCGACGGTGCTGGCGGCCCTGTCCGAGGCCCCCGCCGCCCCCAAAGAGCCCGAGCCGATCGCCCTCGAAGGCCTGCCCGTGCGCGCCCCGGCCCGGCCGACCCCCCTGGAGGTGCCCGCCGGCGGCCTCGACGCCTGGTTCACCGCCCTCGCCCGCGCCCAGGCCAACGAGCCCGGCCACATCGCCAAGGCCGCCCACTGGGGCGACAGCACCATCGCCGCCGATGGCCTCACCAAGACCGTGCGCAAGCGGCTCACCGCCCGCTTCGGCGACGGCGGGCCGGGCTTCTTGCCGGTGAAGGTCGACCCGCGCTGGAACGCCCGCCCGGGCATCACCCGCAGCGCCACCGGCGACTGGAAGGTGCGCAACATCACCTTCGGCGGCGCACCCACCCCCTACTACGGGCTCGCTGGCATCGTCGCCACCGCCTATGGGCAGGCCACCAGCGTGCTCTCGGGGGGCCGCAAGGGCGAGGCCCGCCAGCTCCTGCACCGCTTCGAGCTGTACTACCAGGCCCAGCCGGGCGGCGGCACTGTTTACCTCAAGCCCCGCGACGTGGAGGGCGTGTCGCTGCCCACCCTCGCCGAAGAGGTGCACGACGCCTTCTACGCGATGACCGTGCCCCAGGGTGCGGAGTCGGTGACGATCACCACGGGCGGCGAGGGCCCGGTGACCCTCTACGGCATCGTGATGGAGACCCAGGGCCCCGGCGTGGTCTGGGACAGCTTTGGCGTCGCCGGCGCCAGCACGCGCTCGATGAACCGCCAAGGGCGCGGCCACGCCATCCGCCAGATCCGCCGCCGGGCGCCCGATCTGATCGTCTACCAGATGGGCGGCAACGAGCTCGGCTACCCGAGCGTGAAGACGGGGGGCGGCGAGAAGTACAAGGAGTCCTACAAGGCCTTGGTCTCCCGCCTGCGCGAAGGGGCGCCCAGCGCCTCCTGCCTGCTCATTACGCCCCTCGATCAGGGCGAGCGCTACCGCAACACGATTCAGTCGAAGCCGGCCCTCGACAACATGATCCGCGTGCAGCGGGCGGCGGCCCAGGAATTGGGCTGCGCCTTCTGGGATGCGCGGGAGGCGATGGGCGGGCCGGGCTCGATGGCGCGCTGGTTGAACCGCAAGCTGGCCTGGGGCGACCTCTTCCATCTGACCGATCAGGGGCTCACCATCATCGGCCACACCCTGGCGGATGCGATGCTGCTGGCCTTTGATCAGTGGATCGTCCGCCACCCCGAGGCGGCCAACGCGGTGGCCAGCCCCGACTCGGGCGGCGTGGACGGTCAGAGCGGCTGAGCCTCCAGAACGGTCCGAACAGAGGAGGAGGGGGCGCAATCAGGCCCCGCGCAGAAAGAGCTGGCGGCCGTTCACCACGGGGTTGTCAGCCCAGATTCGGTCTTCCCAGCTTCGGCCGGGGCGCTGGTCGAAGATCAGCAGCCAGCCTTGCTTCTCGCCCAGGCTGTCGAGGTAGCCGCAGAGCTGCTCAATGCCCTCCGCACGCACCCGCTCCAGGCTGCGGTGGGCCGGCGGCACCCGCTTGAGCTCGATGACAAAGCGCTCGCCGCCATAGCTCACCACCAGATCCACCCGCCCGCGGGCGGCGGCGTACTCCCGGTGAACCGTCCCGCCGCCGTTGATCACCCGCTGGAGGAAGCCCATGAAGGCGAGGTGAGGCAGGGCTTCGAGGTAGCCAGGGTCGGCATTCTCGAAGAGGATGACGGCATTTTCGCGCCACCAGTCCAGGAATGCGGAGACCAGGGCCGCCATGTCGAGGCCGCCGTCGGGGCGCTGCCAGCGCCAGCGCGGGCGGGGCAGGTTCTCCTGAATGTTCAAGGAGAGCTGCCGGGCCAGCACCTCGCGGTAGATCGGGTTGGCGATCTCGGCGCCGTCGTGGCCGCGCACCACAAGGCCCATGTCGCGCACATACTGGAAGTCATCGGTGTCGTATACGATACCCCCTTCTCCCACCACGATGCTCTGCACGATCGCCGCCACCCGCGGCTCCCGCAGGCGCTCGGCCAGACTGTCCAGGTGTGTGGTGCGCGAGAGGATCAGCGCCTCTTTGGCCTCGTCGATCGCAGCGGCGGTGATGGCCACCGACCGATCGGTCACCCGCTCCATCGTGGCGATGCGCGCCAGGGCGTTCACCAAAAAGGGCTGCCCGGCGGTCCAGTCGAAGGCCCGGTCGACCGCCTCGGGCAAAAAGGACTGACCGCTGTCGGCCGTGTGCTGGGCGTACAGGCGGCCCACCTCGTCACGGTTGAAATTGCGCAGGGTGATGCTGGCGGCCTTGATGTTGAAGGGGCTGCCCGGGTTGACGGCGGCGCCTCCCTTGGCCGCGGCGAGGTAGTCGCGCAGGTCGCGCATGCCGATGAGGCCGATGGAGACGGGAAAGTGCCCCGGCCCGCGGTCCATGAAGCCGGCCCGGAGCTGGCGGAGCAGGCTCACCAGGGGGTGGCCGCGCAGCACGTCGGCCTCGTCGAGCAGCAGGACGATGCTGCGGTCGGGCAGCGCGGCGCTCCAAGCGCCCAGGTAGCCGGCGAGGCGGGTGCCGGGCTCGCCGCGAATCCACGGGCCCGGATCGGGCGGGCGGTCGCCCTCGGGCAGGTGGATGCGCCCGGCGCGCTCCAAGGCCCGCAGCCAGATGGGCTCGACCTCCTCGACGCTCTCAAAGCCCTGGCTCTCCTCCAGGGTGGCCCAGAGCCCCACATGCCCCATCCCGCGCAGGCGCTCGGCGAAGGCCCGCATCGCCGTGGTCTTGCCGGTCTGCCGGGCGGCGTGCAGCACGAAGTACAGCTCCTGCTCCACAAAGGGCAGCAGGTCAGGCAGCCGCTCTTCGGGGCCGAGCATGTAGTGGCGACGGGTGTCGCAGGGGCCGGTTGTGTTGAAGTAGCGCGGCATGGGGCGCCCTAACGTGAGGTCGATCCGGCGGCCGGCGCGGGCATCAGGGGCGGGCCATCATCGCCACAAAGAAGGGCCGGTCCTCCTCGGAGAGGGCGGCGGCGGCGGCCTCGGCGCGGGCCTGCCAGTCGGCGGTGTCGCGGCCGGCGAGGCGGAGGGCGCGCACCATCGCCTGGGCGACGCAGGCCAGATCGAAGGGGGTCTCACCGGGCAGCCCGGCGGCGCTTTGCGCGGCGAGGGCCTCGGCCTGGTGCTGCGCCAGCGCGGCCTGCCCCAGGCTGCCGTGCACAGAGGCGAGGAGGTGGCGGGCGCGCTGCTCTTCGAGGGCTCCGCCGGCCTGCTGCCAGTGCAG
>Ga0164294_10001079_pt1 | contig 25646 bp, 25 predicted proteins | sample GEODES005metaG_FD_111479 | JGI IMG/M metagenome (GOLD analysis project Ga0164294, IMG submission 111479) | Oligotrophic lake water microbial communities from Sparkling Lake, Wisconsin, USA - GEODES005 metaG | ecosystem: Environmental > Aquatic > Freshwater > Lake | place: USA: Sparkling Lake...
GGATCCAATTCCCTCATCATTGGGTGCAACTTTTCCTACTACCTGACCTGTGCGAATATCTTGACCACGTGAAAGATGAACACCAGATAAATTACTATAGGTGGTAAAATATGCTCCATGCTTAACAATAACAACCTGCATATTTTCAATATTAGTAACAGAAGAAACTTCTCCATCAAATAATGCTTTTACTGATGTGCCGATCTCACTACCAATAGTTATTCCTGGATTATCAACTGTCACTCCAATATCAAGTTTTTGAGGGCCAAATCGCATAATCATATAGCCTTTATCAACCGGCCATGGCAATGTTCCTTTGTTGCTTATGAAATTTGCATTCAACTTAACTTCCGCATCGTTTCCCAACAAGATACTTTCTTGTTTAACAGAGATGGGCAAGGCTTTTTCAGGTTTCAATGGAGCTGGTTTTGCGATTACAGCGGCATTCCCTTTTTCGATAGCCAACTTATTTTTTTCTGCAGCCCTTTCAGCTGCGTCACGTTTTGCTTTTTCTTCCAATGCCTTAGCCAAAGCCTCTTTTCTTGCCATTTCTTGTGCCCTTTTAATAGCTGCGGCAATAGCATTACTCACCTTTTGCATTTGCTTTTTCTTAGCTGAAATCTGATTATTCAATTCCTTGCCTTGTTGCTTAAGGTTTTTTACAATTTGATTTTTTTCTTGTTGTTGTGTTTCTAGTACAGACAATTCCTTACTTTGAGTTTGCAATACCTGTCCCTTCTTAATCTTATTTCCTGTCAACTCTTCAATATTTTGATTCAAAAGCACTTTGGTTCGCAAAATATTATCTCCTTGTAATTCTCGATAATTTCTATAACTCTTTAAGTATGTAACCCTTTTTATAGCATCATTGAAACTAGAAGCTGAAAAAATAAAATTTAAAAAATCGGAACTGCTTCTATTCTTATAAGCATACAACATACTTTTGGCGTACTCCTGTTTAAGGGTTTCCAATAATACTTGAAGCCTATTGATGTCTCGCTGAGATTTATAAATTGAATTGTCAAGCAAATTAATATCCTTACTAATATTTTCAATAATATTTTCTTGCAAATTTAACTTGCGATTGATGAGAGAAAGTTGTCCTAAACTTTCTTTAGTATTTTTTTTATTTTTATCTAACAATTCTTGTGTTTGCTCAATTTCCCTTTTTAATTCCAACCTTTGTTTTTCCAACTCCTGTTGTGCGGTAGACTGTGCCAATGAAGAGTACCCTATAAAAAAAGAGAGCAGTAAGAAAAAAAAACTTTTAATCATATTCAGATTTTACAAGAATAAAAAAATAAACAAGTGGGCTCTTTCATTGCTCCTCCAGTCACCAAAAGGTTAAACCAATTTAAATTATAAAAATACTATCTATCAATAACTTTCCATTTTACTTTCTAGTATAATTGGCGGGGATATTAAAAATAATTACAAGCTCTTTGTTAAACTCATACTGTTTGAAATTTAGTAGGACATCCAACTTGTTTTTTTCTGAAACTGTTATTTCCCTAAAAGTGGAAAAATTAACACCATCATTATTTAAATAATCTCCGTAAGTAATGTCAGCGGTTCTATTTCTAACAATATTCACATCATCTAGTTTGCTGTGGATTAAGAAATGATCTGTTTTATTAAGCGTTAATAAGTGCTTGAAATATTTTCCCAGCGTTGCGAGCAATATTTTCGAATCGGTTTCTTTATAAGAAATTACATTGTCTTCTAAAAAAATCGGGTTGCCAATTAATAAATTTTGAAGTGTTTCAAAATCGAATGGTATTTCAGTGACTTCTTGTAAGTAGTCAATTGACCTCAGTTTTACCTCTTTATTAATTTTATCTAAAACAAAAACACTGTCTTTTTTTATTAGAATTCTAAATGCCTCTACATTAAAAATTGTTGCATAACCTGAAATCCAAATTATGCTATCTTTTAAAGCCCTCACATAGGCAGTTATATTGGGCTGCTTTCCTTTTGCATCTTCATATTCAACCTTGATTTTTGCAGAGAAAGTTTTGTAGTCAATTTTTTTTCTGTAAACCTCCTGCAATGCGCTTTTAACTAATAAAATTGAATCTTCGTTGACTGGTTGAATGATGTTTATGGAGGTGCTGTCTTTTTTATCAACGGCTGCCTGTATTTTTTTTGCAGTCTTGCAACCTACAGAAGTAATCACAACCAGGGTCGTGAAAAGAAGAAAAAAGAAATGAACTCTATTAGTAGTTGGATTTTTCATTTTTAATTTCGATAAATTTATTTCTTACCTGTATGGCCAAATCCACCCTCTCCTCTTTGTGTACTATTAATTTCCTGCACCAAAATAAGGTTTGCTTTATCTACCGAGCTAATAACCATTTGAGCAATTCTATCTCCGTGAGACAAAAGTTGTGGCTCATTACTCAAATTAATGAGAATGACTTTTAATTCACCTCTATAATCACTATCAATTGTTCCAGGTGTATTAAGGCAGGTGATTCCCTGTTTGATTGCAAGTCCACTTCTAGGCCTTATTTGTGCTTCATACCCATCTGGAAGCTCAATAAACAAACCAGTAGGTATTAGAGTCCTTTCCAAAGATTGTAAAGTAATGGGTTGATCCAAATTAGCCCTTAAATCCATACCAGCCGAACCCTCCGTAGCATATGCTGGTAATTCATTAGAAGATTTGTTAATGATGTTTACAGAAATTGTATTCATATGATATCAATTTTATATTTTCTCCGCAATACCAATTCAAAAGAAATCAAATAATTGAATTCAAAAAAAATATCAAATCCAATATCAACAAAGGTAATAAGTTTACTCTTTTTGATGATCGTTTTTTAATAAACTTAACCCAATTTTTTATTTAACAAAATGGAAGCATAGGCCACCAAACCTTCTTCCCTTCCCACAAAACCCATTTTTTCTGTAGTCGTAGCTTTAATAGATACATCTGTAATCTGTAAGGAGAGAATTTCAGCTATTACTGTTTGCATTTGAGGAACATAGTCTTTAATTTTTGGCGCCTGCAAACATAAAGTACTGTCGATGTTTACGATTGTATAACCGGCATTTTTTATGAGTTCAAAACTTTTTTGAAGTAATATTTTACTATCAATATTTTTTAAAGTGGCATCCGTATCAGGAAAATGTACGCCAATATCACCTAGACAGGCAGCACCCAACATTGCATCACAAATAGCATGTAACAATACATCCGCATCGCTATGGCCTAGTGCTCCTTTGGGATGATCAATTTTAACTCCACCCAACCAAAACTCCCTTTCAGTAACTAGCTGATGAAAATCAATACCAAACCCAATTCTCAAACTCATAATATTTTTTGTTAATTAATATCGAAGGTACGTTAGTTTAAAAATAAAAAAGCGTTCCGACACAAATCGGAACGCTTTTTAAACTGAAATATTTTAAACTACTTTTTCCCTTCAGCAAAGTCAAACACTAAGCTAAATCTTAAAGTGTTAGACAGAGGATTACGACTTACCCCTGATCCAGAAGGTAAAAGGTAGGAGAAATTGATTCCATAAGTGCTATATTTTAAACCTGCACCCAATGTAAAATATTGTCTATTTCCTTTGGTTGGATTTTCATAAAAATAACCTGCGCGTAAAGCAAACTGGTTATTGTACCAATATTCTGCCCCCAAAGATGTCTGAAATTCTTTCAACTCCTCCGAGAATCCACCTGATGCATCACCCAATGAGCTAAACCAACTACCAACAACCCCTTTACTACGGTAACTTACCAGCCCAGCACTGTCACCTACTAATGGAGGTGTTGGTACCAATAATTTATGGATATCTATACCGAAAGTTATTTTATTAGTTTTATCAATTTCTCGGGTATAAGTAACACCCAAACCAAGATTAGCAGGAATAAAATCCTTTTGATTTGCATCACTTGTATAGGAGATTTTTGAACCTAAATTAGCCAAAGTAACTCCATAATTAAAACCAGAGCCATTAGATTCAGTACCTGTATGAAAAAGACTCAAATCTCCAGCTACAGAAGAACCAGCTTTATAGGAAACACCATTGATAGTGCCACTTGCAAGGTTAGAATTAATATACCTTAGTGCAACGCCCAAGGATAATTTACTAGATAACTTTCTTGAATATCCCGCATCAAAGGCAAACTCCCTTGGACGGTAAGAGCTAAGATCATTTCCTAGATTGTCAGTAAATTGAATACTTCCTAAACTAAAATACCTCATAGAACTGGAAATTGCTTGTTCCTCATCTAATTTATAATATCCAGATAATGAAGCTAGATAAACATCATTCAACCCAAGATCCTTGAGCCATGGAGTGTAGGTCACAGAAATGCCCCCTTTGTTGGTATTGAATGGGGTTTTAGCTAAATTCCAAAATGCTGAATTAGCGTCTGGTGAAGTAGCAATCCCCAAGTCACCCATTCCTCCGCTTCTAGCATCTGGAGAGATTCTTAAGAAAGGTACTGCAGAGGTTACAACATTGATAGTAGGATCCTGCGCTTGAACATAACTGGTGGCGCTTACCAGTAAAACAACTAACCCTGTTAGTTTAATTATAGCCTTTTTCATTCTGTATTTTGTCTTGGTTAGGTAGACTTAGAATCGATAAGGAATAATTTTTAGGTTAATAAATACAGGGAATTTCCTGATTGAATGACAAATATATAACAACTTGTTAAAAAAAATAGTAAAATTGGCTATTTTTTTTAAAAATTGCTAACAGCTTTTAAACAAAAAATAATTACAGGCTGAGAAAAACATAGAAATTTAAAATTCAGGAGTTAATTTATTTGAATCAATTTTTACAATAAAACGCATAAATGTTCAACTATTTTAAAGCTAAAATGAATATTTTGTTATAAAAATTGAAAAAAAAATAACTAAAATGAAAGAAATCAGTAAATATCCACAAAATCGGACCTGATTATGAGTCCATTTCGTGTAAATTATTTATATTCGCAACCAAGTTTACATAGTTAACACAATAACTTTTACAAACATTCGTTAATCAATCTGCAAATTGTACGCACATGTATAAAATGATTCATATAAAAAGTTTGTTACTCCTTGCAATACTAATCACCACATTGGGGGCTTGTAAAAACGGAGGTCTTTTCGGCAAGAAAAAAGGCAAGTCATCTGTTACAGGATGGAATTATGATGATAAAAATCAGGGTAATTTCCATGTGGCTAAAATGAAAGCGCCAAAGGCTGGTCCTGGGTTAATTTTTGTTCAAGGAGGTACTTTTGTAATGGGTGCTAAAGAAGATGATGTAATGGGTGATTGGAACAACACACCCAAAAGAATTACCGTTCCCTCATTTTTTATTGATGAAACCGAAGTAGCCAATGTTCACTACAGAGAATATATTTACTGGCTCGAAAATACATTTAGTTCTGATTCAGCTGTACTTGCAAAAGCCCTACCAGATACACTTGTATGGCGTGAAGAACTTGCATACAATGAACCTTTTGTAGAATACTATTTCCGTCACCCTTCTTATAACTATTATCCAGTAGTGGGTGTTTCCTGGTTGCAAGCACATGATTTTTGTATTTGGAGAACCGACAGAGTTAATGAGTTAACTCTGATTGGAAAGGGTTACCTTAAAAAAGATTTTGCAAAAAAAGAAATGAAGGGTGGTGGAGCAGATGCTACCTTTAACACGGATACCTACATCATGAATCCTGAATTAATTCAAGGAAGAGGCAAACCAAGAAAATCAGAATTTAAGGATATCAATGGTAAAGCAAGAGCAACTGTTAAAATAGAAGATGGAATACTTAATATTGGCTACCGCTTACCTACAGAAGCTGAATGGGAATATGCAGCTTATGGGTTATTAGATCAAAATCCTAACCCAAGAAAAAAAGAAGGTAAAACAGGGGAGGAATTGATTTCTAATCAACAAATTTATTCATGGAGCCATAACCCAAATGGATTAAGAGATAATAGAAGAGGTAGTTGGCAAGGGAAATTCCTAGCTAACTTCAAGCGAGGAAGTGGAGATAATATGGGTATTGCCGGTGGATTGAATGACCGTTCCGCCATTCCAGGTAGCATTAAAGCTTTTTACCCAAATGCGTTTGGTGTGTTTAATATGAGTGGTAATGTATCGGAGTGGGTAATGGACGTATATAGACCTCTAACTCCTTCTGATGGAGAAGACTTTAATTACTTCCGTGGTAATAGATTTCAGAAATTTTTTAAAGGAAGTGGTGGAGAACTTGAAAGAGATTCACTCGGAAGATTGAAGAAAACTGACATAAGTGATGCGGATATTAAAAACAGAAGAAACTATCAGCACAACAATGCACTTGGCTATATGGATGGTGATTCTTTAAGTAATTCTTCTTACCAAACTGGAACTACCACCTTAATTAGTGATCATTCAAGAGTATTTAAAGGTGGTAGCTGGAATGATAGACCCTATTGGCTTTCTCCGGGATCTAGAAGATATTTAGATGAAGACCAATCCTCTAGTAGCATTGGTTTTAGATGTGCTCAAACTTATTTAGGCTCTCCAGAAGGACCTGGTTTTAAAGAAGGCAACATTTTTGGAAAGAGAAAACAAAATAGTAAGAAGAAAATTTAAATTAATTCATACCAACAAAAAACCCTTCGGAAATTCTGAAGGGTTTTTTGTTGGTATGAATATTTCATGTTTTTAATTATTGAAAATAATTTGATCTTCCTTATTTTTGACTCATGCTGCTAAAAGAATTATATTCTATTTTTATTCAATACCCCTCCATCCAAACGGATACTAGAAAAATAAAGACTGGAGACCTTTTTTTTGCCTTAAAGGGCCCCAATTTTAATGGAAATCACTTTGCTAAACAAGCTCTTGATGCAGGTGCTGCCTATGTGATCGTTGATGAGCCAGTGAATTTTTTAGACAATAGGTTAATTGAAACAGAAGACACGCTTCAATTATTACAAGATTTAGCCAAATTTCATCGGCAACAATTTACCATCCCATTTATAGCAATCACTGGAAGTAATGGTAAAACAACTACCAAAGAGCTGATAAATGAAGTGTTGGCAAGCACTTATAAAACTTATTGTACCAAGGGGAATTTAAACAATCATATTGGAATACCTCTCACAATTTTAGCAGTAAAAAAAGATGCTGAAATAGCAGTGATTGAAATGGGAGCTAATCATCAAAAAGAAATAGAGAGTTATTGCCAATATACCTTACCCACACATGGCATTATCACCAATTGTGGCAAGGCTCATCTAGAAGGATTTGGAGGTGAACAGGGAGTAATAAAAGGAAAAGGAGAATTATTTGATTACTTGAAAATAAGTGGTGGTACTGCCTTTATCATGAATGACTATGACTACCTAAAAAAAATAAGTGTTGGTATCTCATCAATAAAAACTTACGGAACCGAAAATGCTGAAATTACAGGTAGAGCTGATAAGCTGGGACATTTTTTACAAGTAGAAATGACTAGGGGTACTGATATCAAAAATATAAAAACAAATTTGGTAGGTGAATATAATCTTCCAAATGTATTAGTAGCAGTGGCAGTAGGTAAATATTTTTCTGTAAAAGAAGAGTCTATTCAAAATGCAATTGCGCATTATTTACCTTCAAATAGCAGATCCCAATTAATAGAAAAGGGTGGAAATCAAATTATATTAGATGCCTACAATGCCAATCCCTCAAGCATGAAAGCTGCTATTGAAAATTTTGCATCAATGCAAGGAGATGACAAAATATTATTTTTAGGTGCTATGATGGAACTTGGAAATGAAAGCATTGCAGAACACCGGTCTATTATAAACTTGATTGATCAATATCATTGGAAAGCGGTCGTGTTGGTAGGAGGTGATTTTAAAAATATAATTCATGAATATCTTTTCTTTCAAAAAGCAGAGGAAGCAAAAGAATGGCTCCAAAAACAAGCTTATAATGGAGTGAAATTACTGGTAAAGGGCTCAAGAAGTATACAGATGGAAAAAATATTGGAATAAATTATAGGATCAATAATGCGTTTTTAATCAAAGGCCTTTATTCAAATATTCCTGTAATTCAGCGTCGGATTTAATCAACACATCCCTCACTTTACTACCTTGGTTTGGTCCTACTACGCCTGCAGCTTCTAATTGATCCATCAACCTTCCTGCTCGATTATAACCAAGTTTCATTCGTCTTTGCAATAAAGAAGTGCTCCCACTCTGACTGGCAACAATTAATCGAGCGGCATCTTCAAAAAGAGAATCTTTGTCATTCAGATCAAAATCTTTTCCTTCCATTTCTTTTTCATCTACATATTCAGGCAATAAAAAAGCTTGAGTATATCCGCGCTGACTTCCAATAAAATCAACAATTTTATCTACTTCTGGAGTGTCTACAAAAGCGCATTGTAATCGAACTAGCTCACCATTGTGACTAATCAACATATCTCCTTTACCAATCAATTGTTCTGCTCCCCCTGCGTCTAATATTGTACGACTATCTATTTTACTACTTACCTTGAATGCTATTCTCGCAGGAAAGTTTGCCTTTATAGTGCCTGTAATAATATTTACACTAGGGCGCTGGGTGGCAATAATTAAATGGACCCCAACTGCCCTAGCCAATTGAGCTAATCTAGCTATAGGCATTTCAACCTCTTTGCCTGCTGTCATTATCAAATCAGCAAATTCATCCACTACCAAAACAATAAATGGCAAAAATTGATGACCTTTTTCTGGACTTAATTTTCTTGCTATGAATTTTTCATTGTACTCCCTAATATTTCTACAACCAGCTTCCTTTAAAAGGTCGTACCGATTATCCATTTCTATACACAATGCATTCAGTGTATGTACTACTTTTTTTGTATCGGTAATAATTGCATCTTCTTCCCCGGGAAGCTTTGCTAAAAAGTGTTTTTCAATAGTTTTATAAATACTCAGTTCTACCTTTTTAGGATCTACCAACACAAACTTAAGTTGAGAAGGATGTTTTTTATACAACAACGAAACTAATATTGCATTGAGTCCTACAGATTTACCTTGGCCAGTAGCTCCTGCCATCAATAAATGCGGCATACTTGCTAAGTCTACTATAAAATTTTCATTGTCTATCTTTTTTCCAATGGCTATTGGTAGAGAAAAATTATTGTTTTGAAATTTATCAGAAGAAAGCAATGTACGCATGCTAACAATTGTTTTCTTAGTATTGGGCACTTCAATACCTATTGTACCTTTTCCAGGTATAGGGGCAATAATTCGAATTCCCAATGCTGCGAGACTGAGGGCTATGTCATCTTCCAAATTTTTGATCCTAGATATTCTAACGCCTGCAGCTGGAATAATCTCGTACAAGGTAACTGTAGGACCAACTGTAGCAGTAATCTTTTGAATCGAAATATCATAATTCTTAAGTGTTTCTAAAATCTGTGTTTTGTTCTGTTCAAGTTCTTTAGGATCCTGCACAATTTTTTCACTACCATGAGCTTCCAATAAATCGAGCGTTGGATATTTATAATCTCTCAAATCTAATATTGGATCATAGGGTGTACCAAGTGATGAATGTTTGGCTTTTGAGATTAATTGATCTTCATCAACCACCATTTCTGGCATAGTTTTAATTTCAAGCTCTAAAGAAGGAATGGCTTCTTTATTTTTTGATTGCTTTAATTCAATAGGTGGTTCAAAAATGATTGGTTCAGACTCTTCAATTGCTGCTAATGGAGTTTCTTTTTCAATAATTTGAATGTCATGCTGAAGGGAAGTGTTGTATTGATCATCTATCAAAAGCATCGCTGCGTCTGACTTCAAATAATTTCCCTTTACTTCAGGGTCAAGTAATTGATCACCTAAACCGTTGTCATCAGAGACAATGGATTCATTTTCACCCTGTGGATCTTTATCTAAGATTGGTTTAGAGGGCAATGAAAAAACTGGATTAAAACGCCAGATAATATAACCTAACAAACCAACTGCCAACAGTGCAATGGTTCCTACTTGGCCTATACGCATATATAGCCATTCCCTGCTTGCGTCACCTGCAGCTCCTCCAAAAGGAAATCTATTTCCATTCATTATCACAGAGGCTGACACGCTCAATAAAGGTAATCCCACTATGAGATATTTCAGATTTCTGCTGAATGAAAATACCTTTTTCTTAAAAAATAAATTAACACCCACTACAAAAAAAGTAGTACAAATAAGATAAGAAGCGATTCCAAAACCATGTCGTATAAAAATCTCAGATAAAAAAGCTCCTAAGGTTCCTAATAAATTTTCGACTTTTATATTATTAGCTAGTAACATACGATAGCTAAATTTATCTTGATCTTCGGCCCAAGTAAAAAGATAAGAAGAAAACGCTATGAACAACATAAACGCAATTAATAAAAAGACAGCACCTATTATTTTATGAGTACGTTCGTCTTTTAGCAACTGTTTAACAGCTACTTTTTCTTCGACGTCAGATTTAAATGTCTCCTCAATGCGAGTATCAGACTTAGTAGATTTAACTTTATTAGCCATTGAGACAAAGATAATTAAAAACCTTTACCCAAAAATCCTTCTATTTAGAAGGCGGAAAGGTTTTAAAATCCAATAATTGATGTAAGTTTGAAAAAAAAGAATCCGCTTTGAACAAATTATTACTCTGCAGTTTCTTATCTCTATTTACTTGTAGCATATTTGCCCAGCCTCTTACTGACAGCAGTGTTATCAACATCTCTAAAATAGACCAATTCCAACTCGTTAGTAAATATCAAATATTTATAGATAGCACAGTTAGTTTACCAATGGAGACCATTTTAAATGAAAAGTGGAATAAGAATACCTCTTATAATCTTGAAAAGAAAATACCCAATAGTTGGACTAGCAGTACTATTTATTTGAAATATTTTATAGAAAACAATCAGGATACATTAAAAAAAATATTTTTTTTAGGTGGAACCTATATCAAAAAGATTAGGATTTACAAATTGCTGATGAATAATAAATTCATACAGCTTAATGATGAAAGTCGTAAAGACGGGTATCAACCCATAAAATTAAATGGGGGAGAAAAAGCAGAATTTATTGTAAAAATTAATTTCAGTAAGAGGTCAAAAAATGAACTAACCCCAACTTTTATTAATCCAGACTACCTCGAAAAATTCAAACTACTTAGGCGCTATAATGGAAGTGGATACCCTGCTGTTTCTTATATTACATGTGGAATATTAATAATAATGATGGGCTTTTGTGTAAGCAAGCTTTTTGAAAGTAGTAACAAAAAAACTTATTTATATGTTTTTTTATACTGCAGCTCAATGTTTATAATGATTTTTCTCAATGCACTTCTCAAACGCCAAAGTGGCGAATTCAGTAGTTTTTTTAATGAATATTTTCAATTTGCTTTATTAGTAGTTGGCACTATTTTTTATATTGACTTTTCAAGAGAATTTCTTGAAACAAAAGTTAAACTCACCTTAATCAATTCAATTCTTCAATTAGAAAAATATTTATTGATTACCATTTTAATATTATTCACATTCATAGTTTACTTTACCAACTACTTTGTGCTGCAAGAATCGATTGAAAATGGCACTAAAATATTCATGACTTTCGTTGCAGCATTTTATATCAGTTTTTATTCTTTAAAAGCTAATAAATTAGCAAAATATATTGCCGCAGGTAATTTAATATTAGTTTTTTGCGCTGTTATCGCTTATTTAATACACATTGATTTACTTCCCAAAGTTGGAGTTTTTGATAATTCAATGATATTTTTAGAAATTGGACTTGTGGGATTGTTGGCAGTATTTTTAATAGGCGTTGCACACAAAGAAAGAAATTCATTAATAGCAATAATAAAAGAACAAGAATCACTAAAAAAAGAATGGGAAAATAAAAATCTCGAAATTCAGATTGCACTTTTACAATCACAGCAGAATGAGCGAAATAGAATCAGCATGGAGATGCACGATGACCTAGGAGCTGGTATTACCACGATTAGGTTGTACAGTGAATTAGCAAAAAAAAGGATGGGAAAAAATATAATTCCAGAGATTGAAAAAATATCCTCCTCAGCCAATGAACTAATCAATAATATGAATTCAATCATCTGGACGATGAGCCCTGAAAATGATACATTACATAACATGATTGCCTATATACGAAGTTATGGGATTGCCTATTTTGAAGATGCTGGAATCAACTGTCAAATCTACGTTGATGAAAATATACCTGATACTTCAGTTAATGGAGAAAAAAGAAGAAATATTTTTTTAGCTATTAAGGAAATTCTAAATAATATCATTAAACACTCAAAAGCCACTGAAGTAATAGTAACATTAAAAATAGAAAATAATTATTTAGTACTCAGTATCCATGATAATGGAATTGGAATTAATACTGGAGTTTTTAGACAATTCGGAAATGGAATAAAAAATATAAAAAAGAGAATGGAAGATATGCAGCTTGAATTTAGTATTGAAAATAACAATGGTACGCTAGTGATAATTAAAAATAAATTAGATTAGCCTTTCACGATACCCACTAACATAAAAATCCAACCCGCAATTAAACAAATACCTCCCAAAGGGGTTATGGCTCCTAACCACTGAAATCCATGCTTTCCCATGGCTTCTAATAAAGTCATCAGATAAAGTGAGCCACTGAATATCAAAATTCCAAAGCAAAATAAACGACCAGACCAAACCAATTGGTTATTAGGAAATTCTTTTAGTAAAATACCTACTGCAATCAAAGCAAATACATGATAAAATTGATATCGAACAGCGGTTTCAAAAACTTCAAGATACTTATCACTAAGGATTTTTTTTAAAGTATGGGCTCCAAAGGCACCCAATGCAACAGCAAGCGCTCCTAATATAGCAGCCGTTTTAAGATAAAAATTTTGCATAAAAAATAATTTATTAAAGGATATCTGAAACAATTTTAGCAAATGAATTTTCATCCAAGCTATCCGATTCTACTTTTATTTGAGCCTGGGAATAAAACGGTTCCCGCTCCTTTAGTTTTTGTTCAATATAAAAAAGAAGCTCCTCTTGATTTAATTTTTTTAATAAAGGGCGTTTTTCTTTTTCTTCCATCACTCGATCTAATATTTCAGTAGGCCTAGATCGGATAAAAATAGTTACTCCATGATCATTCATCCATTGCATATTCTCAAAAAAACAAGGTGTACCTCCCCCACAGGCTATTAAGGTATTTTTCAATTCACCCGATTTTCTTAACAACTCCTTCTCTATTTTTCTAAAATAATCTTCCCCCTTCGTATCAAAAATTTCAGCAATGGTACTATCCTCCTCTTTCTCAATAAACTCATCTAGATCAACAAATGTTAGCTTATTGGCAGCTGCCCATAATTTACCCCAATGAGATTTTCCAGTTCCCATAAAACCAATAAGAAAGTAATTTTTATCTAACAGTAAAGGCTTCGATGTTGTATTTGATCTGATCATGTCTAAAGCTTATTTACTGAAATGAAAAACTAAATTTTGTTTCGAATATACTATCTAAGTTTTGATTTTTGATAGCGAAGCTGAAGAAGGTTATTTCTTTTTGTAGTCCCCTCTTTTCCATGCTTGTATGAACTCATTCCAAGCAAATGGATTAAAAATGTTCATTGGTGGAACCTGTCCTGTATAATAAGATTTTACAGCTTGTTGGGTAAGATACCTGCCTGCAGCTTCCCTTCCATCGGTTGGTAATGTTGCCATTAAAAGTCGTCTTCGACTCTCGTCATTGTTTTTACGGGCTATTTCCAATTTGTCATCAGGAACAACTGTCCTAAGGAAATCCCTCTCAAATTGTTCCCTAGAAGGCCTAGACTTGATAATGGTAGCAGCTAAATAAACCGTGTCATTTACCATTAGTTGCAAAACACTGTATTGATTGCCCTCAATATCTTTGGGAACAGTAATTAATTTGGGCTTAAACCCTATACTCGAAAATTCTATTTGATCCCCCTTCAAAACGACGATACTAAAAACACCCTGATTATTAGTAACGGTACCCCTGTTTTGACCTTTTACTACCACACTTACTGAAGGTAAACCTTGCAGACTATCCGCTGTCATAACAACTCCATAAAGTTGAACCACAGAGTCTTTAAAAGTCTCAAACTGTGCTTTAGAAGTGATAGGCAAAAGACAGGTTGCAACAAAAAATAAAGATAAGATTTTGTTCATTTTCTATTTTCTTAGAGGCTGCCCAAAGCTAAACCTATAGTTATTTCATAGTATATAAAGCTTGCAAAAAAATAATCAATTGTCCCCTTACTTACTGGAAACTATCATTAAAAAATCATTCTTCAATAATTTTTAGCCCTTATTCACAGATTCCAATTTCTAACTACTAATAATTACGATTCAAAAAAGGTTTTTATAAGCAGTTAAAGTTATAATATAATGCTGAGTATCCAAAATAACAACATTCTGCAATTAATAAACAAAGTAAAGTCTTCATTGATTAATTTTACATACAAAATAGCATTTTAACAAATAATTGAACGATGACAAACGAAGACATCCTTAGAGCGCTCAGTAATGTACAGGAACCGGATTTAGGAAAAGATCTAGTAACGCTCAATATGGTTAAAGACATTGCTATTGAGGGTAAAAAAGTTTCCTTTACTGTGGTACTTACTACCCCTGCATGTCCTTTGAAAGATATGATAATGAATGCCTGCATCAATGCTGTGAAAATATTGGTAGACAAAGAGGCGCAGGTTACGGTGAATTTTACCAGCAATACTAGTAGCAATAGAAAGGATGCCAAATCAATTTTAGGAGGAGTAAAAAACATTATTGCAGTAGTTAGTGGCAAGGGAGGGGTTGGAAAAAGTACCATTTCAAGTAATCTAGCCCTTGCATTAGCAAAAGAAGGCGCCAAAGTAGGGTTGATGGATGCTGATATCTACGGGCCTAGCCAACACATTATGTTTGGTGTTAGAGGCGAACGTCCTATGATGACAGAGGTAGATGGTAAAGGGTTGATAGAGCCCATTGAAAAATTTGGAATTAAAATGATGAGTATCGGACTACTGATAGATGAAAAACAGGCGGTAGTATGGCGTGGACCAATGGTTAGTAGTGCAATTAAGCAATTTGTTAGCGAAGTAAATTGGGGGGAACTAGACTATCTGGTGATCGATATGCCTCCTGGTACAGGTGATATTCACTTAACCATCGTACAATCTGTACCCGTTACAGGAGTGATTGTAGTAACTACACCACAACTAGTTGCATTAGCCGATGCAAAAAAAGGAATTGCTATGTTTGGACAAGCCCAATTAAAAGTGCCCGTAATTGGACTAGTAGAAAATATGAGTTACTTTACACCCGCTGAATTACCAGACAACCAGTATTTTATTTTTGGAAAAAATGGAGGGAGAAATTTGGCAGAAGAATTCGATATACCCTTTTTAGGGCAAATACCTATTGTGCAATCTATTCGAGAAGGAGGAGATAGCGGTATACCCATAATGGCAAGTGATGACGAGCTTACTAAAAAAGCATTCCTCAACTTTGCTGGAAATGCAGCAAGAGGTATAGCTATGAGAAATGCAAATATGGCACCTACTGAAATTCAAGAAGTAAAATAAATATCTATTTTTTACTATCAAACATAATTCATAGGCACGAGACTAATTAAATATTGAATTAAACTGAACCAAGTATACTTTAATCATTTAAGATAAGGTTTGGAGAGGAATTAAAAATACCTCCTACCCAATACTGAGATACTTGTATTCCAAGAATTAATCTTTTACCAATTAACTTTGCGCTATGACAAGGCAACAACTGATACAGCAAATTCAAAACAAAAAATCTTACCTCTGTGTAGGCTTAGATACAGACCTTTCTAAAATTCCAAAACATTTGCAATCTCATCCAGATGCAATTTTTGAATTCAATAAACAAATAATAGACGCCACTCAAGATCTCTGTGTCAGTTATAAAATTAATACTGCTTTCTACGAAGCCATGGGTATCAAAGGATGGGAAGCGATGCAAAAAACAGTTGACTATATTCCTGCAGAACAATTTACCATTGCAGATGCGAAGCGTGGAGACATTGGAAACACTTCTACTCAATATGCCAGAGCTTTTTTTGAAGCAATGAATTTTGATGCCATTACTGTTGCCCCCTACATGGGAGAAGATAGTGTAAGACCATTTTTAGAATATGAAAACAAATGGACCATTGTATTAGGACTCACCAGTAACAAAGGTTCAGACGATTTTCAACAGCTAATTTTAAAAGATTCTTTATCAGAAAAATCTAAACCAATTACTCTGTACCAAACAGTAATTGAAAAAATTGCTAGATGGGGAACACCGGATAATTTAATGTTTGTAACAGGGGCTACCAAGGCTTCTGACTTTGAAGGAATAAGAAATATCATTCCTAATAATTTTTTACTTGTGCCAGGTGTAGGTGCTCAAGGAGGTAGCTTGAAGGATGTCTCAAAATATGGTTTGAATAAAGACTGTGGCCTACTTGTAAATGCAAGTCGTGCCATTATCTACGCCAGTGAAAAAGAAGATTTTGCTGTGAGAGCAAGAATAGTTGCCCAAGAATATCAACAGGAAATGAGTGGATATTTACTAAATAATGCAATTTAAAAAATAGCCAACTCCTTCCGGAATTTTAGGTGTTCAAAATAAGTTGTTTTGACATCAACAACTTCAGTAGCTCTAAATGGAATAAATTTTAAAAAAAATTAGGAATTATGAACAGTCTAATCATTCAATTATTCATAGATAATTAGGACTGAATTTGACCCTTAGCTTCTGCCATTTTCTTTTTTATCTGCCCTGTCAGAATATGCCAAAACATTACAAAGTCACTCCCCAAACTATACAGTGGATAAGTAAAAGTAGCCGGTCGATTCTTTTCTATAAAAAAATGGCCTATCCATGCAAAACCATATCCACAAAAGGGTATCGCAACAATTAATTGCCATTTTTTTAAAATAATCCCTGCAATTAAAAATCCGATAATTAAAGCGGTTCCAATAAAATGTAAGGATCGATTTTTAGCATCGCTATGCTCTGTAAGATAATAAGGATAAAAGCTCCAAAAACTGGTGTATTTTTTTTCTGTTCCCATCTTAAATGTATTTAAAAAAAATTATAAGAAAATAATTTATCAGACAAGTTTTTTTATTTCCACATTATGCAATTCTTTAAATCGATACATCACCTCCGTGATACGATTTTTAGGAATTCCTGTTGTAATGTTACAAAATAATTGCATTTCTTGAGTTAAGATAGTACAACTATACTGTTTTAAAACCACCATCACCTCATTAATTTGTGTATAATCAAAATGAAGAATATAGGATTCCTCGATTTGCTTTTTAACGATTGGAGTAAGTTGTAATACAAAATTGGTTACTGTTTTATATGCATTGATTAATCCTGGTACACCTAATAAACTACCTCCAAAATACCGAACCACAATTACTGAAATATTGGTTACTTCCTTGCTATCAATTTGACCTAAAATTGGCTTACCAGCAGATCCTGCAGGTTCTCCGTCATCGCTTACCCTAAAAGTATATCCATCTGTACCAATCCGATAAGCAAAACAGTGATGGGCAGCTTTGGGATGTTCTTTCTTTAAAAAATGAAGCCATTTTTTAAAATCGTCTGCCTTCAAAATTGGATATGCGAAAGCTAAAAATTTACTTCCTCTATCCTTGTATTCTGCTACAGCAGGTTGATCAATCGTTTTATAAAACTCTGCCTCACCCATATTTATTGAAAAATGTAATCGATAAAATAAACTTAAAAAACTCTTTAATACTCCTAAATCTACGAATTGAAAAATTATCAAAGACTATTTTAAAATGATTTGTTTGAAAAAAAATACAAAATCAACTAGCCATAATTCGACGATAATATTGAATCAAATCCTTTTCGACTGCCTCAGAATAATATTTTTCAGCATTTTTAAGAATAGGCGCTTTGAGTCCTTCAGATACTTCCATTGTAGTATTGGTGATTACCCTCGCCTCATCCCAATAATTTTCATCAATAAAAGACTGTAATAAATTGGCTCCTCCTTCAACTAGTAAACTTTGAATATTCATCTGGTGCAATGCTTCAGATATTTGTGACACCCAACTTTTATTTCCTAATAATTTAAAATACAAAGTAGCACCTACTTGCTCTTGTTTGATGGAATTAAAAACAATTGTCTGAACGCTACCATCTAATAAGTAAGAAGTAGCTTGAATTTTTAAATTACTATCGATAACAAGTCGAATGGGAGTTTTTCCCGGCCATAAACGATTGGTTAAAGAAGGGTTATCTAGCAAAGCAGTGGTAGTACCCACTAAAATTGAAGCCTCTTCACTCCGCCATTTATGAACTTGGCGGTTGGTAATTTCATGGCTAATCAATAATCGAGAATAATTATTTTGAGCAATCATCTCATTGGCAGTCTGTGCCCATTTTAAAATAATATAGGGACGATGCTTAGCATGAAATGTAAAAAATCGTTTATTTAAATCCAACGCATCTTCTTCCAATATTGGACAAACCACCTCAATACCTGCTGTCCTTAAGGTTTCAATACCTCTCCCATCAACTTGCAAAAAGCTATCTTGACAACCTATAACTACCTTGGGTATTTTTTTTTCGATGATACTATTTGTACAAGGTGGTGTTTTTCCAAAATGAGAACAAGGCTCAAGTGAAACATATAAGGTAGATTGATTTATTAAGTGCAAATGTTCATTGGCCACATTATTAATACAATTTACTTCTGCATGCTCTTTTCCAAATTCGCTGTGATAACCTTCACCAATAATTAGATCATTGAATACCAATACAGCACCTACCATTGGATTAGGTGCCACATTGCCCTCTCCCTGTTTTGCCAATTCAAAACAACGCCGCATATATGTTTCATGAGTAATCAAGGAGCAAAAGTATGAATAGAAAAATTAACTATGTTTGCTTTAATGACAAATAAACAAATATACCGACAGTTCCTGCATCAACTGGAGCAGATTTATAGTCCACTTGAAGCGATGACAATAACGGATTGGACATTTGAAACAGTGGCTGGTGTAAAAAGGTCTGACCTAATCAAAAACCCAGACCAGGTTGTAGAAAATGAAATAATTCTTCAATTAAATAGCTGCCTCACTGAAATGATGCAGCACAAACCAATTCAATATGTTTTAGGGGAAGCCTGGTTTTTTAAAATGAAATTTAAAGTAAATAACCAGGTACTTATTCCAAGACCCGAAACGGAGGAGCTCGTTCAATTAGTACTAGACGATTACAACAATAAAAAGTATAGCCAAGAATCTGGGAAAATTTTATCTATTTTGGATATTGGTACCGGAAGCGGGTGCATCGCTATTGCATTAAAAAATAATTTAACAAATTCAGTAGTTCATGCTACTGATGTAAGTGAAGGTGCTTTAGAAATAGCTAAAGAAAATGCGCTTAATCTTAAAGCTGAAATTAATTTTATATCTCTTGATTTTTTAAATGAAAACAGCTGGCATCAATTACCAAATATTGATATTATTATCAGTAACCCTCCCTACATACCTTTTGAAGAAAAAAAAATATTGGATAAAAATGTAACTCATTATGAACCTCACCAAGCCCTTTTTGTGACGGATAGTTCACCCTTTATATTTTATGAAAAAATAGCAGCTTTTGGGAAAAAGCATCTCTTGGCCAATGGGAAGATCTTTGTAGAATTCCACGAGGATTTTGCAATACAGACAGCTGCAATTTTTGAAGTTGATTATCAGGTAGAAATTAAAAAAGATATATTCGGAAAAGATCGAATGCTAATCATCAACAAAAAATGATTCATTCTTAAACCATTAATAGCTTACTTATTCACTTCCAGTAACAGTAGCAGATGTAGATGCACCTAAGCGACGAGCCACTTTCATTACTCTAACGATTTCACCCCAGTGAGCCACCGAATCCGCGTTGATTACTACTGCTGGCTTAATGCTATCACCCTGATTAATGTATTGTCTTAAAGCAGATTCTAGCGAATCAGAAGGAATAAGTCTAGCACCCACATAAATATTTTTATCCTTATCTACACTCACTACTACACTTTGTTTGGTCTTGGTATCACTCGAAGCTCTTGGCACACTCATCTTTATTACATTAGGATTAGCCAACGTGGAGATCATTAAAAAGAACATCAAAAGGATAAATAAAATATCATTCAATGGACCTGTATCCACTTCGTCCTGATGCTGTCTTAAATTATTTCTCCTAAGGCTCATTTATTAATGATAATTTATTTTGATAACTGGTTTATTATTATTGACTTTTGAAAGAAAATTTCAAATAATTATTTCTGCGGTTCTTGAAGCATATCTATAAAATCGCTACTGGCAGATTCCATCCGGTTAGCTGTTCGGTTAATTTGGGTATCAAGGTAACTATATCCAAGATAAGTCAACATACCAATAATCAAACCACTTGCACTGGTGATTAATTTTACATACATCGCATCAGCAATTTGACTTACAGAGGGATTACTAATTGTAGCAAATTGTTTGAGTAACAAAACCAATCCTACAATGGTTCCTACAAAACCGAACAAAGGTGCGATACGAGATATTACAGAAAGAATAGAAAGATTTTTTTCCATTTTGTACATTTCAAGTTTCCCAACATTCTCCATACTTTTTTCAATTGCATCAATAGGCTTTCCGATTCGTTGAATACCCTTTTCAATCATTCTAGCAACTGGATTGTCAGTATTTTTTGCTAAACTTCTTGCAGCAGCAACATTACCAGTAACGATATGATCACGGATAATACGCATAAAATTATCATCTATTTTACCAGCCCTATTAATAGCCATTAATCTTTCAATAAAAAAGAAAACAGCCAGTGCAAATAAAATACCCATGGGTATCATGAGTGGGCCACCTTTACCCAATAAACTCCAAACAGACTCCACTTTTGCTGCGGAGCCAGCTGCTTTACCGAGAGAATCTACTTGTAAAATAATATCAATCATAGATTATGTAATTTATAACAAATGTAATAGTTTCTTAGCTTATTCAATTATAGGCTTAATAAATCAGCGCTAGATATTTAATAACGATGAAACTAAGGAATGAGTATGAATAAAAAGTTAAAACCCTATTTAATATAATCAATCTGAAATAGAGTTTATAAATAAATAAGGGGGGGAGGCAACTATAAAATGATAGATATAATTAATTGATTTGAAAAAATAAAAAAGTTAACCCAGTTAAAAACAATGAATTAGAAAAGAATAAAGCGCCTACAAATCTTTTTATTAAATTTTGGATTTTATAAATATTAAAAAAGCGAAACAATAGACTGCCCCCAAAAAGTTAGACACTTAATGGGGGCAGTCTATTGTTTCGCTTTTCTTCAAGGATAAATTTATACTAAAAAGGCAAATCATCTGCTCCTACTTCACTTGAAACTTTAGAACTTGGTGAGCTTGATGCTGAAGTGGCCGCTGAAGACATCGATCCATTATTTTGAGATGACCCTTCTGCTCCTGTTCCTCCAAGTAATTGAACACTTTGAACTCTCATTCTTAATGTAGCGGCAGGTTGATTTTCTTTATTTGTGTAAGCATCTGCCTCAGGAGAGCCCTCCGCGTATACAGTTCTTCCTCTTGTAAGATATTGGGCTACGGCTGTTTTGTCAGTCCAATAGGCGCATTCTACCCAGGTTGTTCGCTCCTTCTGATTTCCTTGACTGTCTTTGTACCGCTCTGTGTGAGCTACGCTAAAATTAATTACATTTTTTCCGTTCACTTCTTTTACGATGCAATCTTTACCAAGATTGCCGATGATTTGTAATTTGATCATAATTGTTGTTTTTAAATGTTAATCGATGTATCTGAATTTGAAAATTATGAAAATTCATGGACTGGTACTTAAGTTTTTTCTCACATACAATACAGTGCTAGCCCTTTATCGTAAATGAACAGTAGGTATATAGATTTTGTAATCAGTTAAATTATTCAAAGATTGTTTTTGGATCATAAAAATCCTAGCTAATCTTTAATAAAGGAGACAAATTTCCGGTCCCTTTGTAACTATTGAACTTTAATAAATTACACCTGAAGAAACTAGTTCATTTTCTTTTTTAAGGTAGTAACCTGACTTTGAAGATTGTTCACCATGCTTGCTAAAGAATTCATATCCCAGCGCTGTTGAGCACTTACTTTACTGATAACCATTTGTGCCTGCCAGAGTTCTACTATGTCTTCTGCATTTACTTGGTAAGGCTGATATTGAGGGTTATCACTTACCAAGGTTAATTTATTTTTTAGACGGTTATTCTTTACAATCCTTTTATATACAATACCCTCATTTCTACTAACCACAATATAAGCCTGGTCATTTTTAAGATCTTCTGAATCATCCACCTTTTCCCCCACAATAATACTTCCGCTAGGTGTAGGCATCATACTATCCCCGATTATTTCAAATGCCCGATAATTTCCACCAGCCAACATTGGAAGCGTAAATGTATTTAACTCATCTATAAATTCACTGTCTGCATATCCAGCAAGATAACCAGCGGCTGCTTTTACCGGTACAAAATGAATAACATTTCTATCGGCAGACATCATTTTTTGCTGCCTGCGCTTGGCTAAAAAACTTTCCCCCGTGTTACTGAGGTCTTTTAGTAATAATTCGTCTAAACTAAGCTTAAAAGTATCCCCTACAATTTCGAGTACTTCAAGCCTTGGATCTGCCCGCTCCTCTTCATAAGCACCTACCAGTGATCGTTTAATTCCGAGTTTAACTGCAAATTCCTCCTGTGTCCATCCGCGAAGTTTACGCAGATATTTTAGATTTTGGCCAGCTTGTGACATAGTATAACTAATTTGATTAGTACAAATATACTAACTTTTTTAGTTATTCCAAATATTTTTATTTTTTATTTATCTATTTATCATTTTTCATGCACTAACAAATTTTAAAAGATCAACGGGCTAGTCCTTACTTTTGTAAAAAAAACTCATGCAAACAATATTAATATTACATAGCCTATTTCGTTGGGCTGTTTTGATTTTAGGCCTATGGACGTTGATAAATGCCTTGACTGGTTATTTCTCGAAAAGAACGTATTCATCCAATGATAACAGAAGTAATTTATTTTTCATGATCAGTTGTGACATCCAACTGCTGATCGGATTGGTTCTCTATTATTCCAACGGATGGTTTGACCGTCTGAAAGATTTAGGAAATAATATGAAAGACCACATCAACCGTTTTTTTACAATGGAACATACTACCTTGCTTATATTAGCCTGGATTCTCGTTCACATAGGAAGAGCTAAAGTTAAAAGTGCTCAAACCGATAATGCTAAACATAAACGCATGTTGATTTTCTTTGGTATTGCACTGTTACTAATTGTTATATCTATTCCGTGGCCTTTTCGACAGCTGATTGGAAGACCCTACTTCAGATGGTTTAATTAATTTTTGATTCAAATAAACAGTTTTAAAATATGGCAAAATCAACCGCATTACCTACTATACTAATTACCAATGATGATGGCATAACTGCACCAGGTATCCGTAATTTAGTAGAAGCGGTAAAAGGACTAGGCAAAATAGTAGTTGTAGCCCCCGATAAACCTCAGAGTGCTATGGGGCATGCGATTACAATTGGTCAGCCTTTGCGAATGAACAAAATAGATCTTTTTGATGGCGTAGAATCCTGGCAAACCAGTGGAACACCCGTTGACTGTGTGAAGCTAGCAGTAGACAAAATTTTACATCGTAAGCCAGATCTATGCTTAAGTGGTATCAATCACGGTGCAAACCATTCCATCAATGTTATTTATAGCGGAACCATGAGTGCCGCAATGGAGGCTTCTATTGAAAGTATCCCTAGCATTGGATTTTCATTGTTGAACTACAATTATGAAGCCGACTTTGGACCTGCAAAACATTATGTAACAAAAATAGTAAGTAGCATACTTCTTAAGAAAATGGACAAGCATATGCTATTAAATATTAACATTCCTTCAGTACCAATTAAACAAATTAAAGGGATTAAAATTTGCAGACAGGCCTATGCAAAATATGAAGAAGAGTTTAAAGAACGCAAAGACCCTCAAGGCAAAAAATATTACTGGCTTACAGGTAAATTTGTAAATATGGATAAAGGAAAAGACACCGATGTATGGGCACTTGAAAATAATTATGTAAGCGTAGTTCCTATTCAATTTGATTTAACAAATTATAAACTCAAACAAGTATTAGAAAAAAATTGGAAAATAAAATAACCTTTAAAAAAGATAATTTCTTGCTAGGAATTCTACTAGGACTCATCGGTCCTATGATTGGGTTTTCTATTTTTAAGTTTTTAAAATACAATAACTTCACGTTGAAGGAAATGTATCAATGGATGACCATGAATCACAACTTGATAACTGCTTGGATCAGCGTATCCCTTTTTGCAAATGCACTACTGTTTACCTTATTCGTAAATGCTAGAATCGATAAAACTGCAAAAGGTATTTTTTGGGTTACGGTCATATATGCTTCAATAGCATTGTGTGTCAAATTTTTTGGATAACGCTTTAATCTAGTTATATATGAAAGACCGATCGTGGTTTAAAGATTGGTTCAATTCACCTTATTATCATCAACTCTACTTCAAAAGGGACGAAGACGAGGCCGCTCATTTTATTGATCAACTTATCAATCACTTACAGCCAGTAAGTAATTCAAAAATACTTGATATTGCCTGTGGAAAAGGAAGACATGCGATTCATCTTTCTCAAAAAAATATGGATGTAACCGGTATTGATCTTAGCGAAGAAAGTATTACCGAGGCGCTGAAATATGAAAAAGAAAACCTTCACTTTTATAAGCATGATATGCGCCTTCCTTTTTGGATTAATTACTTTGACTTAGCCTTTAATTTTTTTACAAGTTTCGGATATTTTAAAACTTCCAAAGAACACAACAACACCATAAGGACGATTTCAAAATCACTAAAACAAAATGGTTGTTTTGTATTGGATTACCTCAACCCCCCATTTGTAGAAGCGAACGAAGAAAAAGAGATTGAAAAAACAATAGATGGGGTGAATTATTTTATAACCAAATGGATGGACCAAAGTTATTTTTATAAAAAAATTGTAGTGGAAGACCAACAGTATAATGAACCTTTTATTTTTACAGAGCAGGTAGCCAAATTTAATTTAGCTGATTTTGAAAAGATGTTCTCCCAACAAGGTTTACAAATAAAAGAAGTGTTGGGTGATTATAATTTATCTACTTATCATGAGATTACATCCCCTCGACTAATTCTGATTGCAGAAAAAATAAGTATTTAAAATTTGAACTCAAGTCAGCTATATTTACCTTATAAATTTTATAGCTAACTTTGGCAAAACAAAAAAATTAATTACTTGGGAAAAGACTTTACAACTAAAGCCACTTTTTTACTACTCCTTGCAATCGTTATTTTTTTAAATGCCTTAGGTTTATTTAATGACATCATGGAAATAGATGGCGCGCTGTATGCGTCTATTTCCAAACAAATTGAAGAAGGTGATAATTGGCTTTATCTTTGGGCAGAAGGGGCTGAATGGCTCGACAAACCTCACCTTCCCTTTTGGTTAGCAGCCGGCAGTTTTAAATTATTTGGAATCTCTGCC
>Ga0164294_10001080_pt1 | contig 25645 bp, 23 predicted proteins | sample GEODES005metaG_FD_111479 | JGI IMG/M metagenome (GOLD analysis project Ga0164294, IMG submission 111479) | Oligotrophic lake water microbial communities from Sparkling Lake, Wisconsin, USA - GEODES005 metaG | ecosystem: Environmental > Aquatic > Freshwater > Lake | place: USA: Sparkling Lake...
AGGCATCAAGAAGTCCGAATTGGCTCGTCGCCTTGGCTGGCATATGCCCCAAGTTGATCGCTTATTTGATTTACGTCACGCCTCTAAATTAGAGCAAATAGAAGCTGCAGCTTTAGTTCTTGGCCGTCATATCGAAGTCAGAGTAGCCGCTTAATTGTATTTAGCCATCTGCCACTTTTAATTGCTGCGCTGAGGTCTGCTGGTAAATGCTCATCCACTTCATCCGCAACGGCCCCTCCTACCTGCCTGAGATCGACGCCTACTGCGCATACATCCAAACCCGCGGACATCAAACCATGGTGTATGACAGTAGTCACTCAGTGCCCGCAAGTGCATCAGTCGTGTGGTGGTTTTGCGGACGAGTACCACTGCGCGAATCGCACCGATTACGCGGAGCATTTCAAATCCATGAATACGCTTCTGCGTCTATCCCTCCTTATGCCTGGGCCAAAGACCAGTTAAAACACTGGACGCAACCACGCCCTGATTACCGCATTTTCCAAAACGGATGGGTGCGTGAGCGCATGGGGTTTGCAGACGGTGTGCCGCATGCTTTGCGTGATATGGGTGTAGCGGATCATTTCTTGGATACGCCTTCATACACCCCAACACCTGAATTCGATTTGGTGTACTTGGGAGAGATGTCGCGACTGTTGACGTTTATTCCTGTTTTGCAATCCATAGATGCAGCTAGTCGTAGTTTGTTACTAGTGGGTGAGGTACCCGCAGAATTACAAATGAAATTGCCAACCAACGTGAACTGCACTGGCCGTGTAGACCACGCGCAAGTTCCTGACCTTTTGCGCCGGGCGCGATTTGGTTTGAACCTTGTGCCAAACGCCATACCTTTCGAGCAACAAACTTCTACCAAAGTACTGGAGTATTGCGCCACAGGTTTGCGCGTAGTTAGCAATGCATACCCTTGGGTGCGTTACTTCATGGCGCAGCACAAAGCCAACTTTTATTTGCTCAACGATGATGCGTCATCACTTTTTACTAGTTTTGGTGAAGCTTTAGAAGCTTACCCTTATGAAGTGCCAGATATGCGTGCGCTTGCATGGTCACAAGTTCTTGACGCCTTACCCTTATGGCGGATGATATTGCGATGAACATCACCAGCAAAATTGTGGCTCTCTCTAGCGCGGTAGCGTTTGCTTTGCAAATCGCTTTAGCGTTGCTGATGTTGCGCTACTTCTCGCCAGAAGAAGTGGGTATGTTTTCAGTGATTAGCCAAATTGGGTTTTTCTGGACCACTTTGGCGCTGGCGCAAGCGCCTTTGCAATTGTTAGCGAACCAAGGCGAGTCTGTTTTTGCTGATGTGCGACAGGCCTGGTTTTCAAGTTTTCAACGTTTTGTTTGGCTATTGCCTGCCACTGTGGTTGCTGTCTGGTGGAGCGGCCTTCCTTTTGTGAGCTCGCTACTTTGGACGCTCTTAATGTCTTTATGCCAATTTACCTGGTTGCTTTCTCTAAGTATGCGTTTGCGTATTACCGGTACATGGTCGCATTTTTTTGTTCGTGTTTTACCCCCATTCATTTCTTTACTGGTAGCCTGTTTTGCAGTTTATACGCAATGGAATATTCCCTCGCTATTGTTAGCAGCACTTATTGGGTATGCAATAGGTGCGCTTTCAATTGCACCTGAGTTTTTTACTAAAATTCATATCAATTTGAATCCGACTATTAATAATCATTCAAAAAAGACTTTGACAATATCTGAATTTCATGACAACGCTCTCTCACCCCCCCCACCAGCACCTTCAGATACACGGCCAAATTGGCTACTAATGGGACACTCACTTGCTGATGCTTTACTTTCTACAGCTTTACTTGTTGTATGGCAGCGTAGTTTCGGCTCCCAAGAAACTGGTTGGCTAGCAGCGCCACTTAGAGTCATGGGAATCATCCCAGCAGTCATTCACATGGCATGGGTTCAGGTTTTACTTGCACAAAAAAAACAATCACCTGTTAATCCAACCTTCGTAGGTCTTGCAGGCTTTTCTTGTGTGGCTATTATTGGTGGCAGTTGCCTGTTGGCTTTAAACTTCGGATGGTTGGGTCATGATTGGCAAGGCATTGAGACATACATTGGGATGCTCGTACTATGGCAAGGTAGCGCATGTATGACAGCGGCCTATAGTCACCACCCATTTCAAACCAAACAATCGGTAAACTACTCTTACGCATGTATAGCCATTTCAGCAATACAGATCTTTACTTTATTAATTCCATTCATTTTTAATTACAAGCTAACTAGTCAAACATTTTTTAATTTATTTGCTGTAGTTTCAATTATTGGATGTTTGATACTATATAAAAGGATCAAATAGTTTATCTATCCTCTTCAATATATTTTTTGGGTGACAATTAATTAAATTCATGAAAAATAATTCACTTAGATATAAGAAATTTATCATTTTTGCCGGAAGTTATTCAGAGGATAGCGGAGGTACTGTTGTCCTTCATCATCTCTGCCATTTTCTAAATGAGATTGGTTATGAAGCATATTTATATCCGGCTTTCAAAACAACATTTATCCATCAGGAGAAATGGCTGAAGCCTTTATTAAGTATTTTGTATGCCTCTTTTAAATCAAGGTTTTTTCGTACATTTAAAATTCTTCAAGACAACAATACGCCTGTTTTTATTAATAAAAAAAATAAATATATTGACGACACATTTATTGTTATTTATGCAGAAGGTGTTGCAGGAAACCCTCTGAAGGCTAAAAATGTAGTCAGATGGTTGTTACAAAAACCTGGCTACAACTATAAAGGTACATTTTTTGGTAATTCAGAATTAATATTCTCGTATAATCCAGTTTATCTTGATAATTTCAATTTACCTTTTTCCAAATTAGCAAAAACTCGACTATTTACTCCTCTTGTACACTTAAAATATTACACTGAAACCGCAGGCTTAAAACATGTCCAAAGAAGCGGAGTGGCTTATTGTATTCGAAAGGGTCGAGGAAAGACGTTTATTCATAATGATGATGCTATTTTAATTGATAATTTATCGCATGCTGAAACAGCTGAAATTTTTAGAAGCGTTAAAACATTTATTTCATACGACTCAATGAGTGCTTATTCTGAATTTGCATCCATTTGCGGAGCAGATTCCATCGTAATACCAGATTCAGGTGTCGCAATAGATGATTGGCTGCCTGAAAATCTTCGTTATGGGATTTCTTATGGATTTAATAATGTTGATTGGGCAAGAAAAACACGACCATTATTAATTAATAGGATCAATAATGATATTTCAGCGAAGAATCAAATAATTCATGATTTTGTAAACGAAATTAATGAATATTTTCCCTATAAACCATTTCGATGATTGAAATAAATGAATGAATATACTGTAACATTTGCAACACTTAACTGCCTAGAACATACTAAGTTATGTATTGATAGCCTAATTGCTTCCGGCGTTAGTGCCAACCGAATAGTTGCTGTAGATAATGCATCTACTGACGGGACGCAAGAATATTTACAGTCTCAGAAATTAGGTAATGTAATTTTAAACCGCCAAAATCTATCCTGTGGTGCAGCATGGAATCAAGGGATACTTGCACAACAGAGTGAGTGGACAATTGTCATGAACAACGACATTATCGTTGCACCTAACTTTGCCGATCGTCTAATAGATTTTGCAATTGCTCACAAACTAAAACTTGTCTCTCCTGCTCGTGTTGATGGTGACGCCGACTATGATTTTCTTCAATTTGCCGAAAACTCTCAACTTAGAATGTCAAATACAATCCGTTGGGGAACGAGCAATGCCATTTGTATGTGTATACACTGGTCAGTTTTTAGTCAAATAGGTTTTTTTAGAGCCAATCCGAATTTGTTAGGATTTGAAGATGGTTTGTTTTACAATGAAATAAGAAATGTAAAAATTCCACACGCAACCACTGGCAGTGTCTGGATTCACCATTTTGGAAGTATAACGCAAGAAAAAATGAAGTTTGATTTAGGTTTGAATAATCGAGACGTACTAGTAAAATTCAACGACAGAAAACTTTATGGTCAAAGTTGGTTAAATCGAAAAATTTACCGATTCAAAATGAAACGTAACCAATTATTAACGCGAAAATATGAACTTTCCAATTATGGCATGTCTCTTCATGGTTTAAGAAGTAATGGAACATTCTTTTGGCTTTAGTATCTTTTAATTTTATGATTTAATAGTTCTTATTTTTATATTTATTTTATTGTCAATTTTTTATATCAATTGATTCCATCTATTTATTTTTTAGTTATATAGTTAATTAATATTCTTAATTACAGCAGTTAATTTTGACTAGATTTTTTTAAAAAACTCAAATATATAATAATTACCTATTTATCCTATTTTTTTATATCATTTCTTGGCCTTGACTCCATAACCCAGTACCACCGGTATATTTAATTTACTGATTGCTATTTCCAGAACAGTGTTGGTGGGGTAGTAATCGTCCCCTAGAACCAAAGGTGTGAGAAGTAGAATTTTTTCCAATGGAAGAGGTTCTATATGAAGAGATCGAATTTTAATGATAGTAAGATCATTTATGCTGTCAAACTCTTTGAATCTGTTATCATTGTTCCAGATATTTGCCGCGAACTAGGCGTGGGTTCAGCTACTTTCTACAAGTGGCGTTCTAAATATGGCGGTATGGATGTCTCCATGATGTCTAGGATGAAAGAGTTGGAAGAAGAGAACCTTCGCTTCAAGAAGATGTATCTTGAGGTAAAGCTCAAAGCTGAAATTGTTTCAGAGGCTCTTGAAAAAATGTGGTGTGGCCATCTCGCAGAAAGGAGATGGACACGAAGGTGTTCGCAGATCGAGGTGTTTGCATATCCGCACTGATGTATTAAGGCCCGTTGTCAGAGCGAATGACTTCAGGCTTACCCCGCCAAGAGATGATCTATTTGAGTTTCCGAATTACACGTTCTGAGGGTAACGAGAAGTCAATATATATTCCCAAAGCCTCACGGATGTAGCCATCAATCACATTTAGCAACCTAAATGTCCTGCCGTCTTGCAGTTGGTTATGCATAAAGTCCATCGACCAGACCTGATTAATTGCTTGCGGCACCGTCAAGAGTTTCGGCTTCTCACGCACCAGCCGTTTGCGTGGTTTAGTTCGTAAAATTGAGCTCCTGCTCCTTGTAAATACGATAGACACGTTTATGGTTCTATTTAAAAACTTTGACATTTCGCAAATACAAGTTGCAAAGGCCAAATCCCCAATTGTGATGTTTATCGGTCAGTCGGATTAGCCAAGTAGCCACCTCATTGTTCTCAGCATCAAGCTTACGCTCGTTTCGGTAGCAAGACTCGATGATGCGAAACGCCACACAGGCAACCCGTATACAAGCATGGGCACAAGAATGGGGTATCAGACTTGAATACATTCAACCCTGATAAGCTACAACAAAACGCTTATGTTGAACGGTTCAACAGGACGGTAAGGTACGAATGGCTGACACAGTACTATTGGAATGAATTGGCAGAGGTGCAGGACTTTGCAACAAAGTGGATGTGGTCTTACAACCACGACCGCGCATACATGGCCTTGGAAGGATTCACACAAAATCAGCGACTGTCATTGGCTGCGTAACGTTTCTACTTCAAACTTTCATGCAAAAGGGGATGATTACTATTGAGGATTGCTAAAAGTATAAAAATTAAAATTTTTTATCTTTCCATAAAAAATTCTGTTCCACCATCCACCATTGCCTAAGATTAAGTGGTCAAAACTTGGTACCAATCCAAATTCTTTAAAATAACATATTCTACTATTATTGATATTGGAGATTATATCTCTGTTAAAACTATCATATCTTAAAAAAAACTTATATTCATTATTGAGTTCAAATTTGTCATAAAAAGTACAATGTTTTATACCGTAAAAATGATCATAAGAAATTAATTCGATAAAACCTTCAGGACTTACTTCGAGTCTAATACCATTATTAGCGTTGCTTGTTTGAAATATATTTTGATTTGGTGAATATTTTTCAATTATAAAACTAAACTCTAATATTGCAATATCATGCGGCTCATTTTTATAGGAATTAAAATATATATAATTATTAAATACTTTTGAGTGAGATAAAAAAAACGAATATATTAAAGATATTAATGTAATAGAAACAATGAAAATAGATTTATATATAAATATAGTATTAAATACGTAAAAATTTTTCATTATTAAATTAATTTTTGAAACAAATTTCGACATCATATTCAACTTTATTGCAACTGAAATTTTCATGAACGTATTTATTAATTTTACTTTTATATAAGCCAATACCTCTATTGTAAGCCGGCATTGGATCAATAATTACTTTATTCACATAATGCAAATTAATTAGATAATTTTCTAATTGATTAGGAGATATCATTTCAGTCAACGAAGGAAATCGTCGTGGTATTCTTAATTTATTAACTAAATATAAAAAATTTCTATCGCTTAAAATTAGTACATTTTCGCCAACAATAGTATTTTTAGCAATTACACTTGAAATATTTTTAATAGTTGCAGTGTTTAAATTACTTACTTGCATACGATTTGAAAACAATGAATGATAAATGAAAAAGGAAAACAATAAAATTGTAAATTTTAATCCTACTTTATAAATTAATTTATCTAATGGGTGTTTAAGATTTGATTCATTAAAAAATAATCCTAAGGCAATTAATACGTAAATACCAAAATCGATACTGATTATCCATGAGCCGTTTAAATACCAATAAATAGAAAAAAATAAACTATAAAAACAACAAAAGTATATAGATATATTTATATTACTATTAGCAACATAATAATCTTTATACTGCTTCCAAATTATTAAAAACCATATACAAACAAATGAAAAGATAGATATTGCCGAAAATTCAATAGAACCATAAAGCGCTCTCCTGAAAAGAAAATATTCTAAGTATTGAAGATATAAACTAACTTTATCGAAAACATTTATTTCATTATCAATATTTATAAATAAGCAAATTATTGTTATTAAGGAAATAATAAATAAAAAGATAATTTTATTTATTGTTAAATTAAAATAATTCATAATATAATTAATTTTAATTTTAAATATACTTTTATTTAGTGATATTAATTTCGCAAATATGTATGATAACAATGTAAGTACACCTGTTTCAGCATTCCAAAAGAAAATGAAAGAAATAATTAAAATAAATAAATATATTATGAATAATTTGCAATTACCAAAATATTCAATTAATAATAGGGCAATTATAGGTGCAAGTATTCGATGAGGATAATGCTGATAATAGTAATATGAGTCTAATTCAATCCTATAAACTTCAATCAAATAAAAAAGGGCTCCAGTGGTTAATAAAGGAATTAAAATATTTTTACTTCTGTTGTATATAACAATGAAAACAAAGAAGTAAACAATAAACTCTAAACATAATAAAATATTAAATATAGATTCAATATTAATTTCAAAAAAATAACTCAATGCATAAAAAAACAAATAATATCGACCATATTGATTTTCAATTAAATCAGAATTGGATGTATTCAACATATTTATTATTGAAGACAAATAACTTTGAACATGTAATTCATCGAATGAATTTGTAGTTATGTCTATCTTAAATAATGGAAATAAATTAAAAAATAATAATCCAAAAAAACATACAATCAAAGACAAGTTCAATACATGCTTATCATTAATGACTTTAATTTTATTAATAACTATAAAAAGTATTTCAGTAAATAGAATAAAAAATAGAACTAAAAATGGATTATAAATTGCAAAGTAACCATGAGGATTTAAGCAACTAAATATATATAATGAATAGAATATACAGTAATAAATATAATAACTCTTATCAGATAATATATTTATTCTAGTTAATCTTACAGTAATACACACCGAAATTACACTTAAATAAATACATATTATGTATAAAATATTACCAATATAAAAGTTATTTTCGTAAATATAATGCGGTAAATTTAAAAATAACCAAATAAAAAGTAGAGGTTGATAAAAAGAATGTTTCGCTATTAAATTATAAATAAACATATGTTTTTTATTAAATAGTCAATTTAAATGAATTAAAGAGGAACCTATAAAAGTATTTGAATTATTTTTAATATATATTTTTGTACTCACCGAAATGTATTCAATAGGAATCATAATAAATATTTTATTATACTTTTTTTCTGGATTTATAAATTCGGGTCTAAACCTGTTATTTAAAGAAAATATTTTTTCGATATCATTGTTTTTAGATTCAAATAAATTTAGATTATTGTTGAAAGAATAATATTTTTTGTTATCTTTATATAAAATAGTGTTTGACAAACAATTATTTAAATGAATGAATTTATCATTACTTATACTCATAATAATATTATTTAAAGATGTTTTGAAATCGGGACACTGCATTTTAATAAGTTCAAAATCACTTTCAGAAAAATTATTATTAAAAATTATTTTATAAGGATCATGTATCTCAATAAAAACCTCACTTAACTTGATTGGAAACGGTAAAGATAATTCAAGTAAACAATTTTTTTCAGGACATGGATTATAGTATTTCGAACTATATGTTTTATTATCAATTATTCTTGTCGTAATATTCAATTGATTAGGTAATTTGTTGTCAGGTAAATTTACAAATAGAAGTTGAGGAAAATCTTGAAAATGATCCCATTGTTTTGAAGAAGATATAGGTAATGTTCTAACTATTTTATATCCATTTAATGGAAGCGGAATTGGACTTAGTATAATATTATCTTTGTTAATATCTTTAAGTATTTTTTGTAATTTTTCGTAGTAGTCATATTGCCCTATATTACCCCAGTCCCACATATAATTGTAGGGGGCTAAAGAATACACATTTTTACCATGTTTTTTTGCAACTAAATTGTAAAAGCCAGAATTTGATAAATTTACAAAATTAGTTAATTTACTTGACTTAAATATATCATTAAGAGTATTTAAGTTTTGTACTGTACCCGAATCTATTTTAATGTAATCCAATACTTCGATATTATTTACACCATATATATAATTATCATTATAATATTTATACTTAGAAATTAAATTCTGATAGGTTACCAATATTATCTTATTAAATAAATATAGTGAAAGGATTGAAATTATTAAGTAATTTAATTTAAATTTATTATATTTATGGAAAATATATTTCGTTAAAACTGCAAATAGAATAATGTTAATAGGTATGCTGTGAAAAATATGTATTAAACCAGGTATTGGATAATATAAAAACCACATTAGAAAACCATAGATAAATAATTGTTTATATTTAGTGTTTTTACATTCGAAATTAATAGTTAATCCTAGTATATTTATAAATGGCATAAGGTGCATAAATTTGTCGACACCTCCATGACCTTGGATTTTAAATAATGCTAAATATATTGAAACTAATATATTATTATTATCATTTTTTGAGCTAAACTGATTATTATTTATAAATTTAAATGGTCCAAGTACACTTTGTGAAATATATTCTTTTTGATCAATTCCAAATATTCCCATAAAGATAAAACATAGTATTAATATTGAACCCATTAGAAATAAAAATTTAAATAAATCATTAATTTTATTATCATTATTTTTTATACTTATACTACTTAATATATATGCTGCAAAAATAATTAAACCGTAATTAATCTTTGAAAATAACAATAAAGTAATTATTATTGAGATAAAACATAACTTGTATTTATTTTTTGAATACAAATCTAAATATACAACTGTCAAAGATAATGCCAAGGCAATTACACTTGGCCAAATTGACAAATAATATACAGGTACTACATAAAAAAAATGGGTGCAAGATAAGAAAAATAATAAAACTACTAAAGCATTACTTATTGATAAAGATGATTTTCTTGCAATTAAGTAAGTAATTAAATAAATATAAATATAAAGAGAAATATAAAATAATCTTAGGAAATAAAGTTTAAATCCAAATATTTTTGAAAAAATATAGTTAATAAATGTATTAGTTAATCCATAAAATTGATAATCATCAGTTACTGGCAGCTTTCCATCAAGTAATACTTCAACAGATGACAATATTAGTCCGTCATGATGCAAATCAAAGTGATACCCGGCAAAATAAATATAAATTGTTAAAACTGATAGAATAAATATTGTTAATAAAAAAATTTCATTAATAGAAAATTTGTCTTTTCTTAAATTAATAGTTCCCATAAATTAATTACAAATTAGAAATAATAATTTTTACCACCATGATTCCAACCTAATAAATTTTTCATTTCATCACTTAGGAGCGCAACTTGATTAGTATTTAAATTAAGGTATGGATTTTCTTCCATACAAACTTCTCTAAAAAAACTTGCTGAATATGCACCTAAGATCGCAATACGTGGTTCGTTTGTATTATTGAGACCGCTTCTATGCCATAGATGACCATGCCATATTATTATGGAACCCTTTGGTGCGATTAATTTTATAGAATTGTTAAAATTATTTTTTACATCAGCTTTACTCGGTTTTTTAAGCCACAAATGGCTTCCGGGTATTATTTCTGTAGCACCATTTCTTTCAGTGTAATCATGTAAGATAAAATTAGAATTAGATCTAATTATCCATGGAGGAATTGGTTCCGGCACATTTGCATCAATATGCCAGATTTGCTCTTCAGCTCCAGACCTTAATATATTTGCATGAAAACTAGTTAAATAGTATTTTTCGTGGAATGATTCCCGGTAAAACATGTTACTCATTATTTCATGAACCATTGGATTTAATAGTAACTCATGATATTTTTGATTTTTAGAAATTAAAGAATATATTCTTTCCAAATTTCCAGAGCCATAAACGTAACCTTTTTTGAGATGGTATTTATAAAAATTACTCATTTCTAAAGTTGCACTATACAATTCATCACATAAATTTTTATCCAACACATTATGCAATATTAAGTATCCATTTTTGTTTAAAAAATTTAATTCCTCTAAAGAAATTTTATTTTTAATATCATTTTCCTTAAATTTTGTTAAAAGTTCATTTATGCAGCACAGTAGTTGATTTTTATTAACACCTAAATTTTTAATATTATATTCCAGAAAATTATTAATTTCGAGCTTACTTGGAAGAATTTCCGTCTTAATTACATCAGTTAAATATCTATTTGATGAGAAAAATATTGTACCATCGTAATAATCAATATTAAAATAAACACATGCGATTATAAATTTTATAAAGTGAGCATCACTACTATAATAAATATTTTTTAATACTTCATATTTTTTCTCTTTAATGCTAACAGTATTTAGTAAATCTTCAAATAAGACTAACTCTTTACAGAGATCGTTATATGTTTTGTGATAATTTGGCATTTTACTCAGGTATTGATATGTTATTTAACAAATTTCTTCTTTGAATACAACATTAAGTTAATATTTTTTTTGAAAAGGTTATTCTATCATGAACAATAAAACTTAGAAAAGCAAATATAGAAACTGATATTGTATTAGTTACAAGTATAGAAAATCCGTAATTAATTACTAAAAAGCGCATGAATAAATATGAAAGACTGCTTACTAAAATTGCAAAGAAAATAAAGATTGTAAATTGAACAAACACTTTGCTGTTTGATTTAAAAACATAAAACCTTTGAATTGTATACGAGGTAAGCAAGTTAATTAATGAAGATATAATGAACGAAGTATTAAAATCATTACTTCCTAATAAATAAAAAATTACAGGGAAAGATATATAAGCAACTAAAGTAGATATTAACCCACCGATGGTGTGCCTTATTATTTTTGTGTAGCTATATAAGATATAATTTAAAAACTTCATACTAGTAATGTAATATATTTTATTCATATATGCATTTTACTTTGTATAATTTTTTACTATTTTTGTAATTGTTGATGTATTCTTTTTTGATATTTATTAACTTTTCATAAACAAATACAAATATTGCAGTCATTATGACCGAAAAAATTTGAAATTCATTAATATTTGAAAATATACAATAGATAAAGAATAAAGATAGTAGGTATATTAGTATTATTATGCGGATTAATTCCACATTGTTTGCAAGTAATCCAATTATTGCTAAATTTAACAATTGCAATATATTATTTTTTGATACGCCCTTTTTTCTCATTTTCTTTTCATATTCAATTAATTTATAATTACTAGAGGCTGTAACTATTTCAGAACGCAAGAATAAATAAAAAGATTTTTTACTTCTTAATTTTTCAATTACACTTTCACTCATGATGCAATAACCGTTAAAGTTTTTAATTAATGAATTTTTGACAAGTATCTTCAAAAGCGAGTAATATAAAAATCTTAAATTTTTCATTATTATATTTTCATTACTATCTACAATTACGCCTGCAGCGAAGTCGTAACCCTGATTTATAGCATCTATAAAGTCATGTATTAGATAAGGAGGATCTTCAAAATCACTTGAAATAATTACTGTTGCGTCAGTCCTACATTGTAAAATTCCAGCAACTGGTGATATTATTGGTCCGTAGTTTTCATTATTTACTATTAGTTTAATATTCATATTACTGTTACAATTCATTTTTCTTCTAACAACTTCAACCGTAGAATCAGTCGAACAGTTGTCTATGATAATATGTTTATAAGCTATTTTTTTGTTTAACATAATTTCATAAACTGAATTTATTATTTCTTCTATGTTCTCCTCTTCGTTAAATGTTGGAGTAACGATACTTAAACTATTGATATTTCGCATAGCAGCTAATAACTTTAAAATTTCTGAAATCATCCGATAAGTCTTTAATCTCTATTGTTATTGGATTAATATTGACATTAATTAAAAGATGCTCTAATGAATTAATAGTAAAACAATTTATATGCTCGTGCCAATGCAATTTCTTTATTTCTGAAATCTTTTCTACCTCTTTTTCATATGGTACTTCTATGTAAAATAGAGTATTTTTATCAGCATATTTAATCATTTCAGAAATAGTATCCTTCGGATAATTCACATGTTCCAAAACATGCAGCGCAGTAATTGTGTTGTATTTTTTTAAAATATTTCCCTTTAACTTTTTAAATCTAATTTCGCTTGAAATATCATAAATAGTTAAATTGGATGAAAAAGTAATACCTGGAGTATTTATACCATCACCACCACCCCAATCAAGTAAGTTAATTTCTGAATGATTATTTAATCTCAATAAATTATTATTAATTGTGTCGATATTGTTGATTTTCTTTTTAAAATATTCATCTTTTAAAGAATAATTTTTCTCGTATCGTTTTCTGTGATTATTGTATTCTTCACCTCTATATTTGTCATATAATTTAGTCATTTCTTCGTCAGTGAATCTATGTTTAGCAAATAAATGACCGCATTTAGTACATTCACAAGTATATGTCGATAGATACGATAAACCCTCTTTTAACTCCTTGAAATATTTTTTTTCAATTAAGAAGGGTTTCCATATACCAGTACGATCTGATACAAATGGCATTACAAGCGATTGATAAACGTTAAGTTTATTGTTATCACAGATTGGACAATTTTCTATAAAATACATACAATTATTTTATTATTAATATTTATATTTATATTTATTGTCAATTGAGCTTATCAAATATTGTAATTCCGCCAGCCCATTGTTCTGAAACTTGCTTTATTTTGCTAGTCAACATTTGAGTCATGCACCAAAACTCTAAATGGGGGCCGTAAGACTTTAAAAGTAAAACCAACCTAGGATCCGAATGAACATAGGCTGACATACATAGGATTGGCGTATAGAAGTCTTCACTTATAAGAAGTTCGGGCGAACCAATTAATGCAGCCGATACATCAATTCCGCCACTTAAGCATATATTTTCTGTTTTAGGCAATAGCTCCATTTGTTCCCGCTGTGAAGCTATATCAAACTCTTGAAGGGCTTGTGGAAAATACCAACCTACAACAGTATTGTTTTTTGCTAACTCTAAAAAATTTTCATACCTTGATTTAGGGTCTAAAGTAATACTACCAGAAAGTTCAGAGTTACTTTGCAATATTGCCTTAAAATGATTTTCAGGATATCTTTCTTTGAATGAATTTTGCAATGCCGGTAACTCAATATCCTCCAAATCTTTTCCAAGATCATCGACCGATTCCACTCTTTTAAGAATAAATGGAATATGCACGCCATTTAGGATATTTGAATAATCTGCATTAGTTTCAATTTTTTTCTTTAAATTTTCACAAGTTGATGAAAATTTATCAGCGCTTATATTTGAACTAACGCTCCCATGGCGAATTGAATTCCCTAGTATTTTATTGTAATCAATAATCGGCTGCTTAAGTTGGTAATAATTTTTAGGTATTTCACTAAATACTCTCGAATTATTTGACGGTATTCTCCGCCCATCTTTATTAAAGAAATTCATCACTTCCCTTTTTTACTTTGCGATTGTCTCAGTTCGTCCGAATCCGTGCTCATAAGGCACTGGCAACAAAGGACTAACATCTAAATAATCTTTTACAGCTTCGTTATGGAATCTTATGAATTCACTATGTTCGCCAATAATGCATTCGTCGCGGTAAGGACCCAACCAACTGTTCATCATTCCTCTTTCTAAAATCACCGATAAAGGCTCTTTCGTCACATTACCAATTGATAGATCCATATAGGGGCATGGAATAATTTCGCCGTCGTGATTAACTGTATTAATACCTTTGACCGTAATGCACCTACCCGGCTGACCATAAGATGGACTCATATGAGTAAAAACATTATATTTATTTTCTAAATATTTGAGCTGGTCAACGTCTTTTTTGGTACAAACCCAAGTATCTTGTTCCCTTGCTGTTCCGACCGGCTTTGCAAGTGTCACGTATAATGGAATATCTTCGATTTTGCAAAAGTTACATAGATCCTCAAATTCCTGTGTAAAAACCCTATCTTTAATAATACATGTCGATATCAATAATTCTAAATCAGCTTTCTTTGAGGCTTCTAGCGCCTTCATTACCCGCTTATATGATCCTTTTTTACTTCTAAATTGGTCATGTTCAACTTCAATAAAACTATCTAGAGAAATTTGTGCTTTATATCCCCCTATGCCAGCAAACCACCTGGCCTTCTCCTCATTAAATGTCCAACCGTTTGTATCCAAAATAATTAAGTGCTTCATTGGATCAAGTGATTCCACTAGCTTATCCAAATTTTTGTCTAGCAACGCTTCTCCACCTGTAATTACGAAGCGAAAAATGCCATATTCATCAGCCTGTCTTGATAATTCCTTGTAGTCATCTAAAGACATTTGAGGCCTAGGGTCTGGCATGCCCGTTCGCTTCTTTAGATCGCGAGTCATGTAAGGCTCTTCGCAGCAATGAGCACATGCAAAATTGCATAAAGATCTATTAATTTTTAATCTCAAAATAGGACTTATATCTCCATCAAGCATATTTTTAAAATAATCTTGAATCTTTTGATGCACTCTAGGTCGCTTGATGCTTTGATCTTTACGCTTATTTTTTTCTACTAGTGACAGTGCTTCTTGATCTGCAAGAATTTGTAACGCTTGACTCATTTGTATTCCTTTAGTTAAATTAGTTAATTGACTTTTACTTACTTAATTGATTCTTATTCATGAACTCACAATCCCGCCATTCGCTTTATTCCATCAGCACGATCAGTCCATTCATGTACATTCAATTTATTTCTTACTTTATCATTATTAGGCACATAAATATTACGACTGAAATTTCCTACATTTTGGTCTAAGCCTAATATTTTCACTTTTTTTTGTGGTGAGAGCACGTCCCTAATTTCTATTGCCAGTTCACTTATAGATATTGATTTTGAAGAACCCACATTATAGACATCATCATCAGAATCTATTAGCAGCATCAGCATCCAAATCCACGCATCTGCCATGTAAAGAAACGACCGTAATTCTGTTCCACTACCCTTAACGATGATTTCACTCTTTGATATTGCATCCCTAACAAAATTACCTATTGCATAATGTATGTCTAACGGCAAAAAAGGACCAAAAAATGAGAAGCAGCGAGCTATGGAATATTTATATCCTGCTTTTTTCGCATAGTAAGCAACAAGATATTCTGCAATCCTTTTCCCTTCACCTAGGGCGGATGTTTCAAGAATAGTCCTAGGCGCTTGCAACATCTCTTCCGTTAGAAACTTTCCATCTGAAGGTCCGTACACTACTCCTGAAGAAGTAAATAATACTTTTTTTACTCCTTTGGATACTGCGTTTTCAAGAGTATTCCTTGTTCCTCTGTACAAGAGATCAAGTTTGTTTAATTGATCTTCACCTTCGAAAGTTTCTTGGGCAGCGGTTGTTGCCATATGTATTAAATAATCTATCTCTACTTCAGGCAATTTAAAATTTGTTACATCTCCTTTTATAAACGTTATATATTGTTCAAATAAGTATCCAGAATTTTCTTGTAAAAACCGCTTATGATTTCGACTTACGACATAAATGCTGATACTAAAACCTCGATCACTTACAAGCGAGCACAATATTTGCAGTAGCCATCTTCCAAAAAAACCTGTACCACCGGTAATTAATATTTTCTTATTGTTTAAGGAATCGAGAACAGGACTCAGACGATAATGAATGAGCTTAATCTCCTCACTTATATCATAATTATAGAGGTGGTGTTTCATTTATATATTTTCTAAATCCTTCATGCACTCGCAATAAATTTTCTGGCGCTTCGTTGTGCCAAGCCCATTCACCTGGTTTCGGATCACCTTTGATGTACTCATTCTCTTGCGGCAGTTTCGATGATAATTTACAAATAAAAAGCATGGAGATAAAATGACCTCTAACATCACGCTCGCTATTAATTAGTCCTCTAATATGAATTGGTTCAGCAGTATACTCAACTGAAACACCAAGCTCTAGTTGTGCGACCTTATTAATTCTATCTTCGATTCTTTCTTTGAATCTTATAATTCCGCCCGGCATATGCCAAGCTGGGCCGTAAAATTGATCTGCACGCCAAGTAAGTAACACCTGTCCTTTTTTATTTTTTACCAGTAAATCTACATTAACTAAAGGGGTTAATTGACTTATAAAATAAAATACTTCAATTGGCAAACCATCTTTAGCATTTTTAATATGCCCTAGAACTTTATCTAGATGAATCTTTAGGTCTTCACTCACCTTATTATTTCCAGTCTATCTTCTCTTAGTATTGCAATATTTTGTATCATTGTAAATTTTTCGTATATTATTTTAGATATTTCATCTGAGTAACCTGCTGCCATAATGAGAACGGCCTTTGGTGGGTCTATTCGCATTTGTTCTGGCGGAACAATTAGTAGATGAGTTGCAGGAGTATATTTTCCCTGCTTGAAAGGAGCTGAGTCCACGACATACTTAACAAGAGGCGCAACTCCTGCTATTGCAATTACAGCCAAAGCCTGATGCCCCGCCCCCCAAATCGCTACTTTTTTCGTTCCAAAAAAATTTATGTAATCATTTAATTGAGATTTGACGTCGTTTTGGATTTTTATAAAGTTACTTACATCCAACGAATTTTTTTTTCTTACCTCAGCAGATAATATATATTCTTGCCATATTGTCTTTATTGATATAACTTCAAATCCATTATTCTCTAAAAGCAGTGTCAAACTTTTTTTATCGAAATAGAAAATGTGGTCGGTAGTAAACTCTGAGTAGAGTCCCTTATTTAGAATCAACTCAAAATTTGGAACTTCAATTAAACCTATTGCACTGTCAGTTAAGTTTGAATGAAGGATTTGAAGCCCTTTATTTGGATTAGGCCAGTGCTCTAGAAAACTAAAAATTGCAAATGCGTCAAATTTAAAATCCTGTGGCGCCTTAAAATTTTCATCAAGATACCCTTGATGCACTATAAAACCTGCTTTTTGTGCACTGGTTTTATTACTTGCTGAAAATTCTAGGCCAACGACCTGAGAAGCTCCAGCTTTTTGCAACAAGTTTATGTACTCACCTTTGCCACTCCCCACTTCAAGAATTTTTTTATTTTGTAGATTATTTCTTGCTATCCAGTCTCCCAACTGCGATAGTCTAAATTCTGCCATCTGAGGCGAAAATGCAACCGCCCGAATAACTTCTTTGTAATACAAAACTGGGTCAAGATTATGCTGCACTACACCACACATAGCGCATTGGTTAATTGTGAGGTTAACCAACTCATCTAATTCGCTCGGCGCATTTAAAAATCCTTGCGCTGATTTTGGTGATCCTTCATACTGCAAAAGTGGCTCGGCAAATAAAGTGCCTCCACATATTCTGCATTTGTTGATTATCACTTTTTAAGCTCTCACATTTTCAGAAGTTTTATCAATGCCAGCAATCATTTCTGCTTTTAATTGCTCCAAGGATAGTAATGGACTCATATCTTCAAGCGGCATTGAAATAATCGATCCATCTGGTTGTGGCATGGCAGCGACTTTCGGAGACAACACTTCATCCGATTTCAGATTAACATTCAATAGTCTTGGTTCACGTGCATCAAATGCATTAGCCAGCTGGGTTGTTAAATTAATATCGAAACCTTCCAAACCTATAGCTTTTGCAACTTCGACAAAGTTAGGAATCAAAAGCCCAGATGCAGGACCAGTTCCCAAAAAGCGCCCTTCAAAATAATTACGCTGCGTGTTACGGATTGAGGCATATCCACCGTTGTTCATGACAACAACGGTGATTGGTAAATTTAACGCCTTTAATGTCGCTAACTCTTGTAGATTGAGCATTAAACTTCCATCGCTCTCCACGCAAACAGTCGGTCTACGTCCAGCGCCTATACATGCGCCTATGGAAGCAGCTAAACCATAACCCATGGAGCCCAATCCAGATGTTAAAAACATTCTTTGTCCAGACTTATTGCGATACGCTGAATAAAAAACCTCAACGGCCAATCCAGAACTACCGGTGATAACTAGTTGGTTTTCTGGAATGGCATCAGAAATGGCTTCTACAAATTGATAGTGGCTCATTGCGCCATTGGAATCGAATTGTCGACCATCCAATGGGGGATATCTTTTTTTCCAATCAAGGCATTGCGCTCGCCACGTACCCCATTCAGATACAGGTTGATCAATATTTCCTAACCACGATTCTATAAAATACATCGCATCAGAATGTATTGGCAAGGCCACATCAAACTCATGACGATCTAATTCATTTTGATCAATATCTACGACTATTTTCTGAGCATTACGTGCAAAACCTTTAGGGTTATATGCTGTAATTACATTATCCAGTCGACACCCAATGCTAATTAAGCAATCGCAATTTTGAACAGCGAAATTAGGTGATCTGGCAGCAACTACCCCAGGTCGCCCTACATATAAGGGGTCATTCCACGCCAATAAGTCAGATGCATTCCAAGTAAATACACAAGGAATTCCTAATTTGTCTACCAGCTCTTTGAATTTCTTTGCTCCACCTGAAATGCGGACTCCATGACCCGCCAATATAAGTGGCCTTTTAGATTTTGCCAAGATTTGGTTGAGCTTCATAAGCTCTATGCTCAAGTCAGAATGGCCCTCTTTTAAAGGCGGTGTAAATGCTTCAAGGGCTTCAGGATCAATTGGTGCCGCCTGGACATCTAATGGTACGTCGAGCCAGACTGGGCCAGGCCTTCCATTATTCATATGCCAAATTGCCTCTTCAAAGCATTTACGAACATTTTCCGGTGCGTCAACGGTAACTGCATATTTGGTAACTTGCTTTACCATTGAGACCACGTCGACCTCTTGCACACCGCTTTGTCGAAGCGGTCTGCCGCGCAATGCGTCAGGTCTCTTTACTTGTCCTGACAAAATAAATAATGGCAAAGACTCAATCCAGGCACCAGCCACCGGCGTCAGTATGTTAGTTGCACCTGGTCCAGTCGTAACCATGGCCACCCCAAATCCACATTCGTGAGTTCTTCCATACGCCTCAGCAGCAATCCCACAGGCCTGCTCATGATGACAGGGCACAGCGGTTATTCGCGCCTCGCAAGCCAGAGCATCATTAAGATACATCGCGCCGCCGCCAGGGAGAAAAAATACATCCTCAACGCCTAATTCAGCTAAGCGGGCCAAAAGATAATCAGCGACTCTATACACCTTTTTTTGAAGAGTCATCAGTCAACCATCCAATAAGTTAGTAAAGATTTTCTATTTGGGTTCCTGTTAATCGACTCATCGGTATAAAAAGAATCATTCTTGAAATGCGTGGATGAAATCTCCTCAACTACCGCACCTGTATCTGAACGGAAAGCATGACGCACGCCTGGCATTACAGTTACAACATCCCCTGGGCCTAATTTCTGTAACTGACCATCAAGTTTTAACTCTAGATTACCATGCAATACATGGAATGTTTCCTCCTTTTGGTTGTGATACTGCTCAGGATGAAATTGTCCAGGCAAGCTAACCAATAATTTTTTGCAGTAGTCACGATTAACCACCGTCAACATCACCAAACCAAATTCATCGAATTTATCTAATCCATAGTGATGTGAAATCTCAAGCTCAATTCCCCCCGGCACAGTAATCATGCCCTCTTGCAATAATTTTTTAACGCGCTTTGCGATTTCTAATATCTTTTCTCTTGTATTAATGTGTGTCGTATTATCAGGACCGATAGCTTGATTTGGCTTTATATCCTCAATAGCCGTAAATTCTGAATACTTAGAGTAATCATTTGCGGTATGTTGTAATTCGTTAGGTGGAAAGGCAAAAAAGAAATTGTCACGCGTGACTTTTTCTCCAGCCTTTATTGCTTGCTTTGCAAACATGCCTCTCCTCAAAGAACGCAAGCTTTCTTTTTCTGCTGCATTTTCTGGCAGTCTCTTTTCTCCTTCGCCGCACACCATCACTGCATAAGTGGCCGCCGACAACCATGCATCTGCCTGATGCGGAGTCACTGAGTATGCATTGATTGGGTATTTTTCTGTTGCTAAGCCAACATGCTTTTCAAAAATATTCGCGCCTTTAGCAATAGCAATTTTAATAAGATCAGTATTATCAGGATTTTCGTGAGTAGAAAATCCAATGCGTACATTTGGATATCTCTTTCTTAGAAAGTCAATTTGAGATAAGTGCATTTTTTCGTCAGCAGTTGGATACTCACCAACGCAGTGCATGATTGCAAAGTCTTTACTTCGATTTGAGAGGAAACTAACTACACGGTCAATATCCTCTAAAGAAGCACCTGCAGTTGAAGCAATAATTGGTTTATCCATAGATGCCGCACGCTCTAGCACTGGCCAATCCGTAAATGAGCAACTTGCAATTTTAATTATGTCTAAGTCCTGGTCTTTTATCATGTCAAAAGAGACTTCATCAAATGAAGTTGACATTGTCAAAAATCCATTTACTTTAATTTCAGAAATCAATTGATCAAACTGCAAGCGTGATAGGCGAGTTTCAGCAAATCGCTTAATATATTTGATATCCATTCTATCTTTAAGATCAGGATGAATAAAAGTATCTAGATCACGATATTGCAATTTAAAGGCGAATTTAAATTGCGGATATTTTCTGCAAACCAGTCCAAAGGCTTTAATTAGTTCAACTCCGTGCTGAATGTCTCCCATGTGATTATTGGCCATCTCTAGCACAAACAAATTATTTGGTAATTTACTCATAGTTGAACCTTTTTAAAAATTTATGCCTAAAAATGCTTCGATATTCATTGCGGCATATTCCAGCATTTCTTTTGATAATGAGGGCTGCACCCCAATCCAAAAAGTATTATTCATAACATTTTCGGTATTAGTTAACTCGCCACTGACACGATAGTTAGTATTAGCCATGTAAGGTTGTCGAACCAAATTTCCCGCAAACAATAACCTAGTTCCAACTTTATGTTGATCTAAGTATGTAGTCAGGTCAACTCGAGTGACTGGGCAATTTTCTTTCAGCGTAATCGGAAACCCAAACCAAGAGGGATCTGAACCTTCAGTTGCAATGGGTAATTGCAAAAATTCTTCGCATGATTGAAGACGATTTCTCAAAAATTGAAAGTTATCTTTTCTCGCTTGAATAAATGCAGGGGCTTTTTCTAATTGAGCTAACGCACAAGCTGCCTGCATATCAGTAATTTTTAAATTGTATCCAAGGTGGCTATAGGTATATTTATGGTCATAACCATAGGGCAGGTCCCCCAGTTTCCAAGCAAAGCGCTTACCGCAGGTGTTGTCTTTGCCAGGAGGACAATAACAATCGCGCCCCCAGTCTCTAAAACTTTCTGCTATTTGTTTAAGCTCATGGTTATTAGTAAATACGGCACCGCCCTCCCCCATAGTTATGTGGTGGGCAGGATAAAAACTAAGTGTCCCGATATCACCGAAGGTTCCAACCATTTGACATTTATAGGTTGATCCCAGTGCATCACAGCAATCCTCCACTAGCCATAAATTATATTTTTTACACAATGATGTCACAACTTCTAAATTGAATGGATTCCCCAGTGAATGAGCCAACATGATAGCTTTAGTCTTTGGGCTAATCGCAGCTTCAATTTTGCTTGCGTCAATATTGTGAGTAATCGGGTCTACATCCACAAAAACGGGTATTGCACCAAATTGCAAAATTGGGTTAACAGTAGTAGGGAAGCCTGCGGCCACCCCAATAACCTCATCGTCTTTTTTTATGGCACGATCACCAAGCTTATATGAAGTCAAAGCTGAAAAAGCAACTAAATTAGCCGAAGAACCTGAATTAACAGTAATTAAATATTTAACGCCAATAAATTCGGCAAGTTTTTTTTCAAAGAGGTCATTAAAGCGTCCTGCGGTGAGCCATCCATCCAATGAAGCTTCAACCATATTTTCTAATTCCCTGGCATTTAGCAACTTGCCAGATGGTGGAATAACAGTTTTACCAGGTATGAATTTCTTAGGTGCAAACTCAAGATCAGCGTACTCTCGTACTAAAGTTAAAATTTTCTTTCGAATTTTGTCTTTAGCAAATTCGTCTGTAGAGATTGTTATTTCGTTCATAGGTTTATTTGCTAACGATTTAAATTTGTTGGTATGAGTTAATTTGATTAAGGCTAAAAGTCTGCATATTTTCAACAGCTCGAAACGCCTGCTGCCACTCAGCTATCTGCTCAATTGCTTTTTCTAAATTCCATTTCGCACACCATCCCAAATATTGTTGAGCTTTTGAACAGTCTAACTTTAAAGAATTGGCCTCGTGCGGTTGAAGGCTACTATCTTGTTTCCACGATGCGGGGGAACACCAGTTTCTAATTAAAAGATTAACAACATCCTGTACTGGCCTCGCATCTTGGTCGCTTGGGCCAAAGTTCCAAGCGCCATCAAAATTTGCACCCTCTTGATACAACGCCTGAGCCAATACCAAGTATCCAGATAAAGGCTCTAACACATGTTGCCAAGGACGTGTTGCTAAAGGATTTCGAATAATCAAAGGCCGTTGCTCCTCAAATGCTTTGATGGCATCAGGTATCAAGCGATCAGCCGACCAGTCCCCCCCCCCAATCACATTACCGGCTCTAGCAGTTGCTATAGCTACTTGATGTTTCTTGTATTGGTCAGGGGGAAAATAGGATTGACGATATGCGCTAGTGATCAACTCGGCACAACCCTTGCTGTTGCTATAAGGATCAAATCCACCCACGGGCTCATTCTCCCGATAACCCCATACCCACTCTTTATTTTCATAACACTTATCTGTTGTTACTATGACCGCGGCGCGCACGCTAGGAGCAAGACGAATACTCTCGAGCACATGAACTGTGCCCATTACATTGGTAGCGTACGTTTCCACGGGATTGGCGTAGGAATAACGCACCAAAGGTTGCGCCGCCATATGAATCACAATCTCAGGCTTGGATTCTGAGACGGCTTTTTGCAATGCCTCCAAGTCACGAATATCGGCAATACTAGAACTGTCCAAAAGCGATTTCACATGCGCGACATCGAAAAAACTTGGAGAGGTATTTGGCGCGAGCGAAAATCCCGTTACTTTTGCGCCCATGCTGGCAAGCCACAAAGAAAGCCACCCCCCCTTAAAACCAGTATGCCCCGTTAAAAAAACAGTCTTGCCCTTCCAGAAATGCGCATCAATTCGACCAAAGGCTTTGTATTGTGTCAATGGCATCTATTTCCACATTTTCCAAGGAGCATTTCCACTGGCCCAAAGCTCTTCAAGATGCTGCTTGTCGCGCAGGGTATCCATAGGCAGCCAAAAGCCATCGTGAACATATGCCTCCAACTGCCCGGAAGTTGCCAACTGCTCTAAAGGCTTGGCCTCCCAAGTAGTAGAGTCACTCTCAATTAGGTCAATTACCTTAGGTGAAAGCACAAAGAAACCACCATTTATGAACATGCCGTCACCATGTGGCTTTTCAATAAAACTTGCCACAGAAGTACCAGACATATCAAGAGCACCAAACCTACCCGGCGGCTGAACTGCAGTTATCGTAGCTTGCTTACCATGCGCCCGGTGAAACGCGAATAGCTTTGTGAAATTCACATCACCGACACCATCACCATAAGTAAAACAAAAATCCCCATCACCCAAATATGGAAGAACCCGCCTAAGTCTTCCGCCGGTTAAGGTATTTTCCCCCGTATCAATTAAAGTTACTGTCCAAGGCTCAGCAAATTGCTGGTGAATTTGCATAGCGTTGTGATTGGACATGTCAAAAGTGACGTCTGACATGTGCAAAAAATAATTAGCAAAATATTCTTTAATTACATAACCCTTATATCCACAGCATATAACAAAGTCATTTACTCCATGCGCAGAGTACATTTTCATAATATGCCACAATATCGGCTTGCCACCAATTTCCACCATAGGTTTCGGACGTGTGGAAGTCTCCTCAGACAAACGCGTCCCCAAGCCACCCGCCAATATTACTGCCTTCATTTAAGACCTAATACAAAGTTATTTTATGAGCCAATAAATTTTTGTTTGGCACTGTATTTTTCAATTTCTTAAGTTTTTCTTGATACTTATTTAAAGATTTATCTGTGGCTCCGTGCATTTCCATTAAGGCAATTGCAGCTTCAATAAATTTGGATGCGTTTTCAATGTTTACCTTAGTTTCCTCAAACTCAGAAAGCTTCCATAAGACATATGGATTTTGAATAAAACTTAAAAGAATTAATTTATTTCTTTCCGTTTCTGGGATTTTAGGAATGTCTGGTACCAATGCATTAAAACAAAAAACAATAGTCAAAGACAAAATAAGAGATTTAATTGTAAATCCAACAATCCCTTTGGAAAAATCTATCTCATCATTTGGGTCATTTTTTTGTGCGTCCATTTTCTTACCTCCTAAAAGTGGTTTATTGTAAGGGATCGTTGTAATATCAATTCTACGGTCCAAGTAAAATTTTTTAAGCCATGGAATGCATATAAAAGGAGATATTGGCTTGCCCGAATAATGCCCTTTCACTTTAAGACTAGGCGATGAATTTGCTGGATAAATTAAAAAGTTAAAGATTTCACAGATAAAGTGTTGTGGAATAAACTAGAAATACGCCGAGCATTGGGGCGGTGTACCACCCCTTTTTCTGTGATGAGCGCTGTCACTAATTCGGCCGGTGTGACATCAAACGCGGGGTTACGCACGCTGACCCCTTCAGGCGCCCAGCGATAGTCTCTAAAACCCATAACTTCGTCG
>Ga0164294_10001081_pt1 | contig 25640 bp, 23 predicted proteins | sample GEODES005metaG_FD_111479 | JGI IMG/M metagenome (GOLD analysis project Ga0164294, IMG submission 111479) | Oligotrophic lake water microbial communities from Sparkling Lake, Wisconsin, USA - GEODES005 metaG | ecosystem: Environmental > Aquatic > Freshwater > Lake | place: USA: Sparkling Lake...
CCTGGCCGGGGTGGCGCTGCCGCTGGCAGTCCTCGGCGAGCTGCGCTGGCGGGCGGCCGGCTACCAGCTCGGGGCGGGCGCGGTGGCGGTCCGCGGCGGCGTGTGGCAGCAGCAGGTGGCGCTGGTGCCGCGGGCGCGGGTGCAGTCGGTCCGCCTCCGCGCTGGTCCGTGGGCGCGCCGCGCCCATGTGGGGATCCTGGAGGTCCGCGCCGCGGGCGCCACCCTCGCGTTGCCCCCGCTCGGGTGGGCCGAAGCGGTCGGGCTGGCGCGTGCGCTCACCCACCCCGACCGGTCAGTTGCCCCAGTCCGCCCCATACACGATGGCGAGGGCGCCGCCGGCCCCGGGGGCGGCGGCGGTGAAGGCGAGGGGCAGGTCGCCGCGGCCGTCGCCGTCGAGGTCGCGCCCGGGCTGACCGACGGTCAGGCCGACATCGCCGAACTGGGAGCTGCCGATCGACACGAGGGCCGCGCCGGGCTCGACGGTCCCGGCGAGCGGTCCGGCGAAGATGCGCACGACGCCGGTCGCGGGTAGCAGGGCGTCAGCGGCCGGATCGCCCCACGCGAGCTCGTCGCGGCCGTCGCCGTCGACATCCGGCAGGGCCACCAGGGCGCCGGCTGGCAGCGCCAGGGTGGCGGTCGCCTGGTCGGCGGTGAGGTCGCCGGGCCCCGGCCCGGTGAACAGGCGCCAACCGGTCCCGGTCGCGATCGCGATCGCCCGGCTGCCGTCACCGGACAGGTCGCCCGCGTCCGCGAGCGCGACGCCAAAGGCCGCGTCGTCGGCCGCGGCGAACACGGTGGTCGGGGCGTCCTCGGCGCGTGCCCCGTCGGGGATGGGCCCCGGGAAGACGCGCACCCACCCCGCGCCGACGGCGCTGCCGGGGCACCCGAACACCGCATCGCTCCAGCCGTCCCCGTCGAGGTCGGCGAGCGCCCACGGCACCCCTGCGCAGCCCGCCTCGGCGGTCCACCGCGCGGTCGGCGCGCCCGGTGCGCCGGCGGCGTCGACTGGCCAGGCCGTTAGGTCCGCGCCCACCGACAGCACCGCCCACGCGGGCTCTGGTCCCCGCGCGGCGACGCCGACGCCGTCGAAGGCGCCGTCGACCCACCAGCGCCCGGCGTCCCAGGACGGGGCTTGGGCGGGGTCGACCAGCCCCACGCCGTCGGCCCCCCACAGCAGCACCGCCCCGTCGGCGGTCGGCTCCCCGGCCCAGCGCAGCGCGGGACCCGCCACCGCGGGACCGGGGAGCGTGCTGGGGCGCTCCCCGAGCAGGGGCCCCGGCGCGACCCCCATGCCATCCGTCCGCTGCAGCAGCGCGTCGGCAGCGCCGTCGCCGGTGAGGTCGCCCACCGCCCACCCGCCGCCGATCGCTTCTCCATCGGCGTAGATGCGCCCTTCGGGTTGGGCGAGGTCGATCCAGCCGTCGCCGTTCGGCAGCAGGTGCGCCCCACCGGGCACCACCGTCGGATCGCCGTCGTCCGGGTCGCCGCCCACGCTCGCCTCGGGCGCGCAGCGCCACCCGCGGGTTCCGCCCCACCCGTCCTGGTCGGCGTCGATCCAGGTCTCGACGCCTTCGTCCGGCGCCAGGTCCTCGGGCTCGTCGATGGCGTCGTCGCAGTCCTGGTCGCGCCCGTCACACCGCTCGGGCGCGTCGGGGAAGACGTCCGGGTCGTCGTCGGCGCAGTCGGCGCCGCCCGCGCTGGTCGCGAGCCAGCCGTCGCCGTCGGCGTCACAGGCGCAGTCGGGGTCGGCGCAGTCGCCGAGGCCGTCCTGGTCGTCGTCGCGGTCGTTGGCGCAGTCCTCGGCGGTGGGTGGCGTCGTCGCGGTCGCCGCGGCGCCGGTGTCCGCGGCAGGCGTGGCGGTGCGGCAGGCCAGCAGCGCCAACCCGGCCAGGATCACCTGGCCTCCAAGATCACGATCGAGCTGCCCTTCGCCGTGTACGCGCCCTCGACCACCACCGCGCCGCTGCGATCGACATTCGCCGACAGCCGAGGATCGAGGCCTTCGCTGGCCAGGGTCGCCTCGTCATCGTAGTACGACTGGGTGTCGACGATCCGGCCCCACTGGCGGCCCTCGGGGAGGGTGTAGGTGACGTCGTTGCGGTCGAAGTTGAGCAGGATGACGATCTCGGGGCCGTAGTCCCCGGCGCCGTCGTCGTAGTAGTGCACCATCAGGCGGCGACCCGCCCAGGTGGTCCCGGACGCGTCGTTGTTGCGCTCGTCCTTCCAGGCGAAGGGCATCCCGCCACCGTACTCGGTGGGGGAGAAGGCATCGACCCGCGCCCGCCGATACAGCAGGAGCTCCCTCACGAAGTTCGCCATCCGCCAACGCTCGTCAGCGGCCTGCCACTCGCCCCAGCGGAACCAGTTCCACTCGTTGTCGGAGCCGGTGGAGTAGGCGTTGTTGTTGCCATATTGGGTGCGCATCCACTCGTCGCCGCCGAGGATCATCGGCGTGCCGTGGCTGATGGCCATCCCGACGAACATGTCGCGCATGAGCTGGCGCTTGAAGGGCTCGGCGCCCATCCCCCAGTCGCGCGAGCGGTTGTTGTTCTCGCCGGAGTCGGTGTCGCACCACACCGAGTACGGGTCGCTGCAGCAGACGGGGTTGATGGGAGAGCACTGGTTGTTCTTCTGGTTGTAGGAGAACAAGTCGTACAGCGTGAAGCCGTCGTGGGCGGTGACGAAGTTGACCGAGTGGTAGGGCTTGCGGCCGTTCCAGCCATAGCGCAGCTCGGTCCCCGTCATGACCGCGCCGCCGTCCGCGCCGTTCTCCTGCCCGTTCATGGGCCAGTCGTCCTTGTTGGCGATCTCCCGCCACCAGTCTCGAAAGCTCGCGTTCCATTCGCCCCAGCCGGAGGCGGGGTCGACCGACGACATGGGGAAGCCGCCGATGCTCTGGTAGGTCCAGGTGGCCACCCACGGTTCGGCGATGATCCGCGTGTGGTGCGACAGCAGGACGGGGTCGTCGATGATGTCCTGCAGGACGGTGTTGGCGGGGTCGTCCCAGTCTCGGTACACCCCGTCGACCTCGCCGAGGATGCCCGCGAGGTCGAAGCGGAAGCCGTCGACGTGCAGCTCCTCCACCAGGTAGTGCAGGCTGTCGAGGATCATCCGGCGGCCGGGGGTGTGGTTCGGCCGGAGCTGGTTGCCGACCCCCGTGTTGTTCCAGTAGGTGGCGCCGTCGTCGGACAGGGCGTACCACGACGCGTTGTCGAGCCCGCGGAGGTTGTAGAGGGTCGCCGCCTCGACGGTGTCGAGGTTGTAGGCGTCGAGCATCGCGTCTGCGTCGAGCAGGCTGTCGTTCTGGTAGATCTGGTCGCGCCAGAGCCCGCCTTCGCCCGTGTGATTGTAGACCACGTCGACGATCACCTCGACCCCGTGTTGGTGGAGCGCGTCGACCATCTCCTTGAACTCGTCGATCACCGCCTCGGGCGGACCGTCATAGCGGTAGTCGGCCGAATAGGTCAGCTCGGGGGCGAAGAAGTTGATGTTGTTGTAGCCCCAGTACCCGCCGTCGAGCGGCTTTTCGTGGATGGGGAGCAGCTCGACCGCCGTGATGCCGAGGTCGGCGAGGTAGGCGGCATGCTCGGCCAGGCCCCGGTAGGTGCCCGGGTGCGTCACCCCCTCCACCCCGTTCTGGGTGAAGCCCTTCACATGGACCTCGTAGAGGATCAGCTCGTTCCACCCATGTCCGGCCAGGGCGTCGGCGCTGCGCAGCGCGCGCCAGGTGGCTTCCTCTTCCGACCAGCTGTACTGGCTCTTCATCACGACGCTCTTCGCGGCGGCGTCCCAGGCGCAGTCCTCGCGGCGCGACTCGCCCGTCCCCGCGCTCCCCGCGCCCCAGTCGTGGTCCCGGGTGACGGCCTTCGCGTACGGGTCCGTCATCAGCTTGTTGGGGTTGAAGCGGTTGCCCTCCCCGTCGACATCGGAGAGGAAGCCCTCGCGCGAGCCGCAGAACCAGTCGGCGTCGTAGGGCCAGTTCGGCCCCCAGGCGACATAGCCGTAGCGCTGCCCCGCGCCGATCCCCTCGACATACAGGTTCCAGACGTCGCCGATGCGCTGCATCTCGAACCGCTGGGTGGGCAGCTCCGAGCGGTCCTCGTCGAACAGCAACAGCTCGACCCGGCTGGCGTGGGCGGAGTACACCCCAAAGTTCACGCCCGCGGCGCAGTCGCCGTTCACCAGGGTCGGCCCCATGTGTTCGAGGCCGGCGATGGCGTCGGCGTCGAGGCCGGGGGCGATGGCCTCGGTGGCATACAGGCGGGTGTAGCAGCGGTCTTCGGATGTTCCGCAGCTGGTGAGCACGACAGTGGCGAGGAGCAGCGCGCGATGGATCGTGGACATCAAGGCACCAGGATCGCCGCGTTGGGCGGCGTGGAAGCGTTCAGGTCGAACTGCCAAGCGGTGGTCCAGTCGGGGTCGTAGGACCCTTCGGGGAAGCTGCCGGGCGGGGATGCGCCATAGGTCGACTCGGAGCCAACCCCTTCGTAGACCAGGCCGAGGGTGACGGTCAGGGTGTCGCTGACCCCGAGCCCGCTGCGGGGGAGCAGCAGCTCGAGCGTGCCGGTCGCGTTGTCTTCAGCGACCGTCGAGCCGCCCGTGCCGAGGTACCCCGGCGTTTCGCTCCAGCCGACGCCGTCCCAGACCGCGAAGCCGTTGTAGCTCCCGTCCATCTTCCACCGCAGGGCGCGGGTGGCGGGGACGGTGAGCGCGGGGGTCTGGCTTTGGAAGCTGAGGCCGGTCGTCGCGCCGCTCCCGCCATCGCCGACATAGACGACCACCCAGTGCAGCGGCCCGCCGGTCGTGAGGTCGGCCTGGGTGACCGCGACGAAGACCCCGGCGGCGTCCCAGGTCACCCGGACGGTGCCCAGCGCGCTCGGGAGGGTCTCCTCGGGCAGCCAGTCGCCGACCTGTCCGTCGACGCCGATCGCGTGCGACCAGGGCGGGGGCGCGGCGGTGTCGGTGGGGGGCGTGGTCGTGGTCGTGGTGGCGGACGTCGTTGGCGCGGTGACCCCCGTGTCGCCTTCGGGCCCCGGACCGGTCGGCGACCCAGGAGGCGTGGGCCCCCCGCCGGTCGACGAGGGGAGGGTCTCGGTGTTCGGCGCGTCGGTCGTCGCCGGTCGGATGCCGCTGCTGACACAGCCCGTCAGCGCAAGGAGCCAGAGCGCGCGCACAGTCACCCCATAGGGAGAGGATAGCGCGCTGCGCCCGCGTCTTCCAGCGCATCACGCGGTGGCGGGCACCGGGATCAGGTCTCGGGCCAGTCGCCGGCGGGTACCAGCGGGCCATCGCTGCCGCAGAAGCCCTCGCTGCCCCGCTCGGTGAGCAGGGGGCCAGGCGATTCGGGCTGGAGAACGTAGGGAACCTCACGCCACTGGTCGCCCTCGAAGCGCAGGCGGACCACCGCGCCCTCACCCGCCTCCCACTCGAAGGCGATGATCCCGGCCGTGACCCAGACGCTGGCCGAGATCACGCGGCCAGTGCCCTCGGGGTCGAACTCCCAGCGCTCGCCCCCCCAGCCGTCGAAAGGCCGGTGGTGCGTCTGCCAGGCGCCCACCAGCGGGTGGGGGCTCAGTTCAGGTCGAGGAGCAACCAGCCGACCTGGTCGTCCTCGCTGCACGCGGTCTCGCACTGGCTCGCGTTCGGGCCAGCGGCGGCCGCGGCCACCATCACCTGACCGCCGAACTGGCCGATCGCCACATCGGTCGGGTTGCCGGAGATCGGCGGGCCCCCGTTGGGGTCGGGCCAGGCGCGGAAGCCGAACTCGACTGTGGCGTTGAAGCGCGTGTCGAACAGGATCACGCGGTTGTTGGGCGCATCGGCGAGGACGGCGGCGATCAGGTAGTCGTTTCCGATCGCGACGGCGTCGGCGGCCACCACCTCCTCGCTGACCAGGAACTGCGTGTCGGTCCCGCCATCGCGCAGCACGAGGCCGCTGCCGCTGGGCGGCACCAGGATGACGACGTCGCCGTTGCGCTCCACGCGGGCCCAGCCGCCGGTCTGCCACTCGGGCGCGGGCGTGACCGGCACCAGCGTATCGCTCGCGTCGAAGGCATAGGAGGCGCAGGTGGTCGTGTTGCACGCCGTCAGAAGCGGCTCGCCCCCGGACTCTTCCACCAAGCACCCTGTCGCGTCCGCGAGGCCGGGCGCCACATCCTTGCGTCCGCCGGTGGCGGTCTCGAGGAGGTAGACCACGCCGTCGCCGCAGCCGCCCGTCCACTCGCCGCCGGCCCCGACGTCGTAGGTCGACACATCGTTGGCGGCGGGGAGCGTGCCGAGGAGGGTCGTCAGGTAGTCGGCGTCGACGTAGGCGAATCCGGCGACATACGCCATCTCGTAGAGGTTGACCAGGTGGGCGGTGCTGTTGGTGTAGGTGTTGGTCACGAGCACATTGGTCGACTTCACGCGCACATCGTTGCCGTCGTGGACCTGCTCCCGGCTGACCAGCACGGCGGAGACGGCGGGGTTGGTGCCGGGGACGAAGTCGTACAGCAAGAAGGTGTTCTCTTCGTTCGGGACGCCAGTCCAGTCGAAGCTCGACGCGGGCACGGTCAGCACCCAGCGGGCGCCCGTGTGCACCACCTCGACCTGGCCCGGCGCGGTCCAGTAGCCGCCGTCGTACACCGAGAAACCCGCGGCGTCTCCGGGCTCGAAACAGTCCTGGTCCTGGTTGTCGAGGATCTCGGTCATACCCGGGTTTACGCCGGCCTCGGTGTCGTCGCAGTCCGCGTACTTCACGCCGAGCGAGTCGCCGCCCCACCATGCGACGAACTGACCGACGTCGGCGCTCCCGAAGGCTGCGCCCGTGTAGCCGTCGGCGTCCTGATCGAAGTCGTTCGCCTGGTCGCAGTTGCCGTCGACCACGTCGTAGGGGGCGTCGGCCGCGCCCGGAAAGACGGCGGCGGGATCGACGGCGAACGGCTCGCCTTCGCAGAAGTCGACGAAGTCGTTCTGGTTGTCGTCCTGGAGGGTGGGCATGCCGTCCGCGAGGTGCAGCGGGTACAGGCAGGTGTCGAAGCAGTCGCCGGGCTGGTCGCCGGCCCAGGGGACGCCGCCGCCGAAGGTGGCGAGATAGTCCTGAAAGGCGAGGGTGTAGGACGCCGGGAAGAAACCGTCCCCGTCCGCGTCGAAGTCGTTGTTGTCGGCGCAGTCGGCGTCGATGCCGTCGTAGGGGAGGTCGTCGGCGACGTCGACCCCGGGGTTGACCGCGCCGTCGTCGTCGTCGCAGTCGCCGGGAGCTACGCCGGGAAAGCTGTAGTTGTACGTGGCCAGATAGCGGTCGTACAGGGCGGAGAGGTCGTCGACCCCGTCGCCGTCGAAGTCGCCGCCGCGCTTGATGTAGCCGTCGCCGTCGAGGTCGAACTCGTTGTCGCGGCCGCAGTCGGCGTCGGTGCCGTCGTAGGGCTGATCGGAGCTGACGCCCGGGTTGACGGCCGCGCCGCCTGCGGAGGGGTCGTCGAGGCAGTCCACCTCTGGGTCGCCCAGGCCCTCCGGCCAGACCTCGCGCTCGACCGGGTTGAGCTCCGCGAGGAGCGCCTCGTAGTCTGCGCGGGAGATCCCTGGAAATCCGTCACTGTCGGCGTCGATGAGGTCGCCGCCCTGGCAGTCGTTGTCGATGCCGTCGTACGGGATCTCCTCGTTGCCTGGCGCCTTTTGCGGGGAGAGGTCGCCGCCCTCACCGCATACGATCTCGTCGGCGGCCAGCACGCCGTCTCCGTCCTCGTCGAGCATCCCGAGGCGCTCGGACCGCTCGCCGGCCCCAATCCAGAGGCAACCCGGCAACGCGGCCCAACACGCGGCGGCCAGCAGGGTCTGTGGGGGGAGTACGAGGCGCATCCGGTCCATCCTTCTCACCCGGCCAGCATACCACCCGTGGCGGTCGTTGGGGGTGCTGGTCGCGCCAGGTGGAGGAAGTACTCGACATTCCCCGCCTTTGCTCCGGCGAGTGGAGAGTCGATCCCGCCGCGCAGCTGGAGGCCCACGGCCTGGGCGGCGGCGGTCGCCCGGGCGATGGCGTCGGTCCGGACCGCGTCGGACCGCACCTTCCCGCCCTTCCCGACCCCGTCCCGACCGGCCTCGAACTGAGGTTTGACCAGGATGACCGCCTCGCCGCCGGGCGCCAGCAGCCGGACGATCGTGGGCACGATCAGCTGCAGCGAGATGAACGACAGGTCGCCGACGAGCAGCGAGACCGGCTCAGGCAGCGCCTCGAGGTGGCGGGCATTGACGCCCTCCATCGACACCACCCGGGGGTCGCTGCGGAGGCGCCAGTGCAGCTGGTTGTGCCCGACGTCGACCGCATAGACCCGGGTCGCGCCGCGGTGCAGCAGCACCTCGGTGAACCCGCCGGTCGACGCGCCGAGATCGGCGCACACCCGGCCGGTGGCGTCGATCCCGAGCGGATCCAGCACGCCCAGCAGCTTCAGGGCGCCTCGGCCTACCCAGCTGTGGCCCAGCTCGCCCACCTCGACCGCGCGGTCGACCTCGACCTGGGCGGCCGGGCGGGTGACCGGGAGGCCGTCGACCCGCACCTCACCGGCCTCGATCTGCTCCCGGGCGCGCTGGCGCGAGGGCGAGAGGCCGCGGCGCACCAGCAACAGATCGAGGCGGATCTTGGCGGACATTCACACCGTTCGATCGACGGTGAACCGCGCGAGAGCCACCAACGCCGCCGGGGCCGGCAGCGGCGTCACCGCGGCGCAGGCGGCGTCGGCGAGGGCGCGGGCCCGGCGCGCCGTCTCGGCGACCCCGAGCAGCTTGACATAGGAGGGAGGACCTGCGGCGTCGCTGTCTTGCTCGGCGTCGAGCACGTCGTCGGCCAGCTGGAACGCCAGCCCCACCGCTTGCCCATAGGCCTCGAGGGCGGCGAGGGCGCTGGGTGGGGCGCCGGCCGAGAGGCCCCCCATCACCGCGGCGGCCGCCAGCAACGCCCCCGTCTTCAGGCCGTGCAGTCGGGCGAGGGTGTCGACATCGGACACCGTCACGGTGCCCGTGGTGGCCCCGACATCGGCTGCTTGTCCGCCGACCATGCCGTCGGGGCCGGCCGCGCGCGCCAGCCGCGCCACCAGCGCGACCACCCGATCGGCGGGGAGGGGGGCGGCGGCGAGCACGGCGAAGGCCTCGGTCAGCAGCGCGTCGCCGACGAGCACGGCGGTCGCTTCGTCGTAGGCGCGGTGGACGGTTGGGCGACCGCGGCGGAGGTCGTCGTCGTCCATGCAAGGCAGATCGTCGTGGACCAGCGAGTAGGTGTGGACCAGCTCGAGCGCGGCGGCCGCCGGCACCGCGCAGGCCGGATTCGCGCCGACCGCTTCGGCGGCCGCCAAGCAGATCGCGGGCCGGACGCGCTTGCCGCCGGTCTCGAGCGGGTAGCGCAGCGGCGCCTGGAAGGAGGCCGGCCACACCTGGCCGAAGCGGGCCGCCAGGGCCGCCTCGACCGGCGCCAGCCGCGCCGCGAGCTCGGCGGGGCTCATCCGGGCGAGAACAGCAGCGGGAGGACGGCGCGGGCCGTGTTGCCCGGGCCCAGCCGCGGGAACTGCATCTGCGGCAGCACGCCATTGATGCAGAGCTCGAGCTCGGGATCCTGGAGGGTCCCCGTTCCGGGCTGCACGAGCGGCGGCGACAGGTGCTCGCCGTTCGGTCCGACGGTCACCTCGACCACCAGCTGGCCCGACAGGTCCGGCGTGGTCGCCAGCTCTTGGACATAGCAGCCCATGATCTGCGGCAGCACGGCCTTCAGCGACGCGTCGGCGTCGGCGGCCTTCAGCGCCCCGACCACGCGCGGCATGCCCGAGGTGACGCCGCGCGGGATGGTGCCCGGGTCGACCTCGGTGGCCTCCAGCGGGCCGCTCGGCTTCATCTTCGCGAGGCCGACCTGCACGGGACAGTAGTCGTCCGTACCCTCGGTCTCGGGGATCTCGCCCGCGCAGCCACCGGCGTTGCGCGCGAGGTCGACCATCTGCACCACCAGCCCGTAGTTGGCCTTCGGATGCGCGTCGACGAAGACCTGCTTCTTCGACATCGACTTCATGCGGCGCTGCAGTTCGTACTGCAGCTTCTCTTGCTTCATCAACCGCCGGTTGAGCGAGAGCGTGCCATCCTCGTAGACCGCCAGCACGAGCTGGTCGGCGCTGGGCGGCGGCGGCACCGGCGGCGGGTTGGGCGAGGGCAGCTTGAGGCCCATCCGCTCGATCTGGATGGGGATGTTGACCATCATGATGATGAGGACGACGAGCACGATGTCGATCAGCGGCGTCATGTTGATTTCGCCGACTGGTCCTCCGGAGTTTCCGACCTTTCCGCCCATGTCACTGCCCCTTGGAGGCGGCGATCAACACCGTCGTCATGTTGTTCTCGGCGAGCAAGTCCATCACGGTGCGGACGTCCTCGTAGGCGCAGTTGGCGTCGGCTTTCACGAGGAGCGAGCGCGTGGGATTGTCGCGGTACTTCTCGTTGATCGCGGCGATGATCGTGTCTTTGTCGACCTCGTCCTGCTCGACGGCCCACTTCTTGTCGACCGTGACCGAGATCACGATGTGCTGGCCCGCATCATTCACGGTCTGGGTGGTCGTCGCCACGGGCAGGTCGACCGCGAGGCCGGACTGCAGCAGGGGCGTGATGACCATGAAGACCACGAGCAGCACGAGCACGACGTCGATGAGCGGGGTGACGTTCATCTCCGCCATCGGCCCGCCGCTGGCCCCGAGCTTGGCGCCCATCGGTCACTCCGCCTTGGCTTGGAGGAGCTTCTCGGCCCAGTCCACGAAGTCGTGGTCGGAGGAACGGATCTCGTCGGCCACCTTGTCGGCGCGGGCGTTGAAGTAGTTGAACAGCCACACGCCGAAGACGGCCACGCCGATGCCGACGCCGGTGGTGATCAGCGCCTCGGAGATACCGGCCGAGATCGACGCGAGACCCGCGCCGGCGCTCGCCATGCCCTGGAAGGCGTTGATGACGCCGAAGGTGGTGCCGAACAGCCCGACGAAGGGGGCGGTCGAGCCGACCGTCGCGAGGATGGTCATTCCCCGCTTCATCTTGGAGAGCTCCTCCCCGTGCGCCTTCTCGACCGCGCGCTTGGCGTTCTCGAGGCCGTGGTGGTCGCGGCGCGCGTCGAGCTCCTTCAGGCCGGCTTGCAGGATCGCGGCGAGGTAGGCGGCGGTGTATTGCTCGTCCTTCGACATCTTCAGCGCAGTCGTGATGTCGCCGGCCTGCAGCGGCTTGACCACGGCCTGCGCGAGGGCGCGGGACTGGTTGCGGGAGCGCTGGAAGGCGAGGAACCGCTCGAAGCCGGTCACGATGGTCCCGAAGAACATCACGAGCAGCATGATGATGACCACCTTGGCCACCGGACCCGAGTGCTGCCAGATCTCTGTCAGGGTGAAGCCGGGCGCTGCTTCCTCGGCCGCGAAGGCGAGGCGGGTGACGACGAACAGGAACATGGGAGTCTCCGGATCGAATGCGCGAGCGACCGGCGAGGCCGGCCGCGGGTTCACTTCATTTTGTAGGTGATGCCAATGGTCGTCTGCGCCTTGGTGCGCTCTTTCCCAACCTTGGGGGGGTACCAGCGCCACTTCATCATGGCGCTCTTGGCGCTCTCGTGGAAGGCCTGGGGGCAACCCGAGACATCGGCTGCGAAGGGCACGCCCTCCTCGTCAATCGACACCTTGACCAGGCAGCGTTGGTCGCCGAGGTCGAGGGTCTTGGCGGCGTCGGGGTAGTCCGGCATGATCTGCTTCTTGATCTCGAGCTCGGAGTGGTGCATCACCCGGACATTGCCGAGCTGGCCACCCAGCTGCCCGCCGATCACACCGCCCACCACACCGCCGACCACGCCCCCAGCGACGCCGCCTTCGACGCCGCCTTCCTGGCCTCCAGCGGCTCCGGCGGCGACCTTGACCTCGTCCTTCACCTCTTCTTTGAGCTGCTGGACGTCTTCGGTCATCTCGTTCGGGGTGACCTCGTCGGTCTCCTCAGATTCCTCCGCGCCCGACGCGGCGGGCGGGGGAGGGGGCGGCGGTGGCGGTGGCGCCTCCGGCCCCGCGTCTTCGAGCTGCACCTCGACCATCTCGACGTCGACCGGCGCGATGACGGCTTGCACCATCTGCGCGGCTTTGTACGCCAGAAAGGCCATGACGACGCCACCCGTCACGCCCACGCTCCCCACCGTCATGAGGATCGCGTAGACGCGGCGTTTGTTGGCTTCTTCGTCGTTGTTCACGCCGACGTTGTCGAACATCGCTGGGAACTCCGGGCCGCGCGGTCGTTGTTGCGGGCGTACCTTGACACGTCAGGCGGCCAGGGGGAAGTGGCCCCAGGCGCCTTTCCCGCGAAGGGAACGTTGGACCACGATCGAGGTGGTCAGATGTTGCGCATTGTTCACAGGTCACCCGCGGATCGCGGTCGCAGCGTAGAAACCGTCTCCGCTGCCGGTGTGGGGGGCGAAGTGTCGGTCCTCGGCCGCGCGGCGAAACGCAGGATGGGCGGCGAGGAAGGCCTCGAACACGTCCTCGTCCTCGGCGGGGAGCACCGAGCAGGTGGCGTACACCAGCCGACCGCCCGGGCACACGGCGCCGGCGGCATGTGCGAGGATTCGCGCCTGCAATGCGGCGACCGCGGGCCATCGCGCCGCCCGCGCGCGCAGCTCGGGGTGCCGGCGCCAGACCCCTGTCCCGGTGCATGGCGCGTCGACGAGCACGAGGTCGAAGCGATCGCGCCAGTCGGCGGGCAGCGCGCCGTCGGGGTCGAGGGCGCGGGTGCGGATCCGCGCGCCGGCGCGGGCGGCGCGCCGTGCCAGCTCGTCGAGCGGCTCGGGGCGGATGTCGGCGGCGGTGACCGTCAGGCCAGCGGCGGCCAGCGCGAGCGCCTTTCCGCCTGCGCCCGCGCAGAGGTCGAGGGCGCCCGGTCCGGCCCCCTCGGCCGCCCAGGCGGCGATGGCCTGGCTGGACTCGTCTTGGACCTCGAACCAGCCGTCGCGGAAGGCACCCCCGTCCTCCGGGTTGCCGCTTCCGACCAAGAGGAGTCCGTGCGGCGCCACCGCCGACGGCGTGGTGGGGTGCCCCTCGCTCGCCAGCCGCGCGGCGAGCGCGTCGCGGGTGGTGCGGCCCGCGTTGGTCCGCAGGGCGAGCGGGGCGCGGGCGTTGGACGCGAGGACGAAGGCGCAGGCCTGGTCCCCGAAGCGCCGCCTCAGCTGGTCCGCGACCGGCTCAGGCACGCCGGCGAGCGTGGCGACATCGCCGGCGTCGACCAAGGCGGCGATCGCCCGATCCGGGGCGTCGTCCGCGCCCGTTCGCCAGGCCAGCCACCGCTTCCAGGTCGCCTCGGGCGTGTCGCCGAGGAGGTGGCCCCACCGCAGGGCATCGCGGACGGCGTCGCCCACCAGGCGGCGTTCGGCGCTGTGCAGCCAGCGGGCGGCGCGCAAACCGGTCCGCAGGCGCGTTCCGGCGCGGTCAGGGTCGGCCACGGCGTCGGCGATCAACCGCACCGCCGTGTCTCGGATGCGACCCGGTCCAGCGGCCCGCGCGGCCAGCCGCGGGTCTACCACCGCCACCAGCTCTTCTGCGCCGGCTGCAGCAGCGCGTCGACGCGCTCGTAGATCGGGTGCTCGGGTTGCAGGCGCTTGGCCTTCTTCAGGTCGGCGCGGGCGCCAGCGAGGTCACCGGCCACCGCCGCGAGCCGCGCCCGCTGGGCCAGCAGCGCGGCGGACTGCTCGATGTGGGCCCCCACGCGCTCGAGGAGCCGGCGAACCTCGTCGTCGCGCTGTTGCCGCTCGAAGAGCTCGCACAACGCCTCTGCGACCGGCAGGGCCGCTTCGAGCGCCGCTGGATCCAAGGTGAGGGTCTCGAACACCCGCCCGAGCTCCTCGTAGGCCTGCCCCTCGCGGCTCATCGACAGGAGGAGCCGCGCGCGGCGGGCGCGCACCTGCGGCTGGTTGCGGTTGCGGCGCAGCGCGCGCTCGTAGGCGTCGGCGGCCGGTCCGGGGAAGTCGGCCTCGAGCTGTCGACCCAGGGTGGCGAGGGCGAGCGCGCTGGGTTCGTCGGCGCTGTCGACCCAGGCCTTGGCGTCGTCGATCGCCGTGGCGGGGTCGGCCAGGCGGGCGAGCAACCAGACGCGCAGCGCCCGGGCTGCCTCGGTGTCGGGCGCGTCGTAGGCGGCGGCGGCGGTCGAGAGCTTCAGGGCCAAGAGGCTTCGACCCTGCGCCAGCGCGGTCCGGGCGGCGCTGAGCAGGCTCTCGTCCGGTGCGACCATGCGGCGCAGCTCGTCGTGGACCTCGACCTCTTCGGCGGCGGTCAGGCCACAGCCGACGCAGACGTCGCAGTCCTGCCGGTCCCCGCAGTTCACACAGCGCCCGGTCCGCAGCGGCGCCAGGGGCGGCATCCAGTCCTCTTCCGCGAGGCTGGTCCCGCATCCGCGGCATTGGAGCACGTCAACCGGGACACTGCGGCGGACCGTGGTCCATTGCAGATCGGCGGACTGGCAGGAAGGGCAGCGGGTGGGAGTCGTCACGCTGCCACCCTACCGATGAGGCCAATGCTCCGCCAGTTCGGGGGGGCGGGTGTGGACGGTTTGGTGCGCAGAAATATGGCGAAAAAGGGTGAGAATGGATGGTTTGTTCGGCGAGTCTCAGGGGAGGCGTCGCCGATCGGCGGGTCGTGGTAGCATGGGGCATGGCGGTGTTGCCGGGGCGGCGCTTCGTGCTGGGGGCTCGCCTCGGTGGCGGTGGGTTCGGGGAGGTGTATGCGGCGTCGATGGCCACCGCGGGGGGCCTGACGCGGGAGGTGGCGCTCAAGGTCGCGCGGAGCGGCGTGGCGCTGGACCCGGGCGCGGCGGCCCGCCTGCGCGATGAAGGGCGCGTGTTGTCCGCCCTGTCGCACCCCGACATCGTGCGGGCGCTCGACCTGTGCACGCTGGTGACGCCGGACGGCGGACCGCGGGTGGCCCTGGTGACCGAGGTGGTGGACGGGGTCGAGCTGGGGACGGCCCTGGCGGCGTCGCCGGGGCTCTCGTCGCGCGCGGTCGCCGAGGTGCTCGCCCGGGTGGGCCGCGCCCTCGACGCGGTGCACCGCGCCCCGCTGTCCGATCGCCGCCTGCAGGGCCTGGTTCACCGCGATATGAAGCCAGCCAACGTGCTGCTCGGGCGGTCCGGTGAGGTCCGGTTGCTCGATTTTGGGGTCGCATGGTTCGAGCACGGGGATCGCGAGGCGCGGACCGCCACGGCCGTCCTGGTCGGCAGCTGGGGATACCTCGCCCCCGAGCGGTGGCAGGCGGTTTCCGCGACGTCGGCCTCCGATGTGTTCGCGCTCGGCGTGGTGGTGGCGGAGGCGCTGACCGGTCAGCCCCTGTGGGGCGACGCGTCGGCGCGCGACCTGGGCGCGCTCGCCGTCGATCCCGCGCGGCATGACGCGCGCATCGCCGCTGCGCTCGCCGGGGTGCCGGACGCGGCGCGGGCCACCCTCGCCGCGGCCTTGGCGTGGACGCCGTCGGAGCGCCCCTCCGCCGCAGCGGTGGCCGACGCCCTGGAGGCGCTGGCCGCGACGCTCCCGGGCGCGGGGTGGCGGGTGGCGTGTCGGTCGATCCCCGCCACCGCGGCGGGTCGCCCGGGGCCCTGGACGGGGCAGGTGTGGGTGGACTCCGGGGCGGAAGTCCCCGCGCCCCCGCCACAGTTGGCCCGTGCGGGTGGGGGGACGCCTCGGGTGCTGCGCGTCGCGGCAGGGACGGTCGACCCGGGGGCGATCGCGCTGGCGGATGTGGTGGACGCGCCCGGCGCGTCTCCCGTCTCCGCGGGTCGCCCGCTGGCTCCGGCGGCGGGTCCCTTTCCCGCGCGGCGTCGTTGGCCGTTGCTCGCGTTGGGGTTCGGGGCGATGCTCGCGGTCGTGGGCTGTGGCGGGGCCATCACGGCGGTCGCGACCGCGCTGGCGTGGGGGGGATGGTGAACGCGCTCCGCTCGTTGGGTCTCGGCGCGCAGGTGGTGTGCTGGCCGTCAGACCGCGGTCCGATGTGGTGGTCGCCGCGGGTCGGCCGGGGCATCCCCGCGCGGTCGGAGGCCGAGGGGCCGGCCCGCGACGGGGAGCGCGCCCGGTGGGCCCGCTTCGATCTCGTGGAGGGTCCACCTCCCGATGTGGCGCGCTGGATCCCGGTTCGCAGCGCGTTGCCGCTGCTCCGCATCCAGTCGGGCGTCCTGTGGCACCCGGACCCCCTGCGCCCGGACGCGGGTGGATGCGCGTGGCGCGCGCGTCCGCTCTCGCCAGCCGAGCTGGCCCTGTGGCGGTCGGTGGACGGCAAGACGTCGGGTGCGGGGGTCGCCGCACGGGCGGGCGAGTCGTTGGAGGCGCTGGAGGTGTTCTGGCGCTGGGCGTGTGCGCCCGAGGTGCAGGCGGGGCAGTGGCGGGACGCCCCGGTGTCGGACCGGGATCCGTCCCGCGCCCAGCTGTTCGCGGCGCCGCGTCCGCCCTTCCCCCGCGCGGATGGCCTCGCTGAGCGGGGGGCCACCGATCTGACGGCCTGGCACCTGGGACTCACCAGGGTCGACCGCCACTTCGACGATGTGGAGACGACGGTCGCGCACGCCCTGTCGGAGCCCCACCCAGGACTGCAGGGGCGGGTCTACGGGGCGGCGCTCGCCGACGCGCTCGCCGGCTGGCCAGCGGGGCTGCTGGTCGAGGTCGGCTGCGGCACCGGGGCGGTGGCGGCTGCCCTGTCGCCGCGTCGGCCGGGTCCGTACCTCCGCGTCGACCTGTCGCCAGCGCTGTGTGCGGCGCAGGCGCGGGCGGCGCCGTCCACCTGGGGCGTGGTCGCGGACGGGGTGGCCCTGCCGCTGCGCGACGGCTGTGCGTCGGTGTTGGTGAGCAACGAGGTGATCGCCGATCTGGCCGCGGTGCGGGTGGACGGCGACCCGCCGCCCGCGCTGGCTGCGGCCGCTGCGCGCGCGGGGATGACGCTTCAGGCCGGCGCGACCTACAACCTGGGCGCGTGGCAGCTGGTCGCGGAGGTGGCCCGGGTGCTCGCGCCGGGCGGTCGGGCGTGCATCACCGAGTTCGGCTCCGAATCTGGAGACTGCGAGGAGGCGGTCCAGCTGGACCACGCGGAGGTGAGCATCCGCTTTGGCGACCTCGTGCGCGTGGCCGCCGCGTGCGGGCTGCGGGCGCAGCTGGTTCCGCTGGAGCAGCTGCTGGGGGCGGACCTTGGCGCGCTGCAGCTCGATCGGACCAGCTACGCCGGCTTGCGGGCGCTGTGCGCGTCGCAGGGGCGCCACCTGCCGGCGCGGGCCTACACGCCGGCGTTGCTCGCGGCGGCGGTGGGCGAGCCCGTGGAGGGCGTTCGGTGGGTGCCGCTGTCCGCGCCGGGGCCCGGTCCGTTGATCACGCGCTTTCTGGCGCTCCTCCTCGAGAAGCCGGCCGGCTCGTGACGCGCGCAGCGGCGGCAGGGCGGGGCGGGGGCGCGCGGTCGCGTTCGGGTTACGGGACAAGCTGGAGGTTGCGAATGTCGTTCTCCACGTCGCTGCGGCGTCGGGTGGCGCGGGGCGCCGAGCGGTGGCTGGGGCGCTTGGGGCTGGTCGCGCCGCGTGCGGCAGCGGCCTCGCCTGCGGCGAGTGTTGGCGTGGTCGTCGGGGTCCACGCGGCGACGCGGGCGGACGCCGAGGTCACCCAGGCCGACGCGGCGACCGGCCACCCTGCGGCGCGCCCGCACAGCGCGTCCGGTCGGCGGCGCAGCCGGAAGTCGGCGGCGTCGGTGTCCGCGGTGGATGTCGTCGCCGCGCCGGTCCTGGACGCGACGCCCGCGCCGGTCCTGGACGCGACGCCTGCGCCGTCGGCAGCAACGGCGCCGTCGCCGACCCTGGAGGCGGTCCAAGAGGTGCTGGACGCCCTCGTCCGCCCCGCGCTCCAGTCCGACGGGGGCGACATCGAGCTGCTCGGCGTCGCGGACGGTCGGATCACGGTGCGCCTGGTCGGCGCGTGTGGGAGCTGTCCGTCGTCGACCATCACGATGCAGGCGGGTGTGGAGCGGCTGCTCGCGGCTGAGCTGCCCGGCTTTCGCGAGCTGATCCAGGCGCCGGCGGAGGTCTAGGTGGACGCTGGATTTCTCGCCGCGCTCACCCCGACGCAGTTGCCCGAGCTGTTGCCCGGGTACCTCGCCAGCTTTTTCGAGGACCCTGCCGCGGCGTCGCGGTGCCGGGCGGAGATCGCCGGCCGGATCGCTGGCGCGTCCGAGGCCGATTGGGCGCAGCTGCTCGCGGAGCTGCAGGTGCTCGGCGACGCGCAGCGCGTGTACCGCGCGAACCCGCTCGGGCGCGTCATCTCACGGGCCTGGTGCGTCGAGGCCGTGACCCACTGGGAGGTGACGGGCATCGACCACCTGCAGGCCGCGGTGGCCGCGGGTCCAACCGTGCTGGTCGGGAACCATACGTCCTACCTGGACACCTCGGCGACCGACGCCATCCTCGCCTGGGCGGGTCACGACGCGTTGGCCCAGCGCCTGCTCGCCATCGCCGGGCCGAAGGTCTACGGTCAGCTGCTGCGCCGGGTCGCCTCGGCCGCGCTGCACACCCTGCCGGTGCCGCAGTCGACCGCCATTGCCCACGCGGAGCCCCTCGGGGTGCGGGAGCTGGCGCGGCGGGCCTTGGCCAGCCTGGACGCGGCGTCGGCGGCTTGTCGGGCCGGGGATGTGCCCCTGCTATACCCAGAGGGCAGCCGGACCCGCACCGGGCGGCTGGGCTCCTTTCTGCGCGCTACCCACCGCTACCTCGACCTCGCCGAGGGGCTGTCGGTGGTGCCGGTGGCGATCGTGGGCGCGCGCGAGGTGATGGCCACGGGGGTCGAGCGCGTCCGACCGGGACCGATCGGCGTGCGCTTTGGGCCGCCGCTCTCGCCGTCCCTGCCGGCGCGCGCCCGGCTGGAGGCCGCGCACGCGGCGGTGGCGGCCCTGTTGCCGGAAGACTATCGGCCGGCGGCAGATACCCCGGCGGTGGCGTGATACCATAGGGCCATGTGGGCGCTCGGTCGCGCCCCGGGGGTCCGATGACTGCCGCCACCACTTGCTGTCCGGCGATGGACACCCAATGGACCCAGCGGGTGGTGGAGCGCCAGCACGCCGACGTGTTCTGCTGCGTGGCGTGCGGTCATGTGCATCGCGTCGAGAAGTACGCGATCTGCAAGCGCTTTCCCTCGCCGGATCGCTGCGTGAACTGCGGGGGGGACCGCCCTGAGGATCGGCCGGGTCGGTGCCCGGGCTGTGGCCGCACTCAGGTCGAGGACCGCGAGGCCCACAACAAGCTGGCCGCCCTGCACCCGTCGCGGGCCTACCTGCCGGCGGCGCGCGCACTCCACCGCGCGGGTCGCGAGGTGCTCGCGCTGAAGCTCGCCACGGCCGAGGTGGTTTGGGGCGAGGCGCCGGTGGACGGCATGCTGCTGCGCCTCGAGATCCTCGAGTCGATGGAGCTGATGGATCTGGCGCTCGACGAGGCCTATTCCTGGATGGAACGTGCTGGCGCGCCGATCGCCCTGTTCGGCATCATCGCGCAGCTGGAGGCGGGGTCGGGCAACCTCCAGGGCGCCGTCACCGTGCTCGAACGCGGCTTGAAGATGTCCCCGGAGCGGTCCGACTGGTGGTGCGACCTCGCTGAGATCAGCGTGCACCTCGACGATCGACCGCTCGCGCTGAGGACCATCGGGAAGGTGCTGGCGGACCCAGCCGTGCAAGAGCGGGCCTTGCAGGTCATCGCCGATGTCGGCGAGCGCTACTATGCCGACCAACAGTACGCAGAGGCCTTGTCGGCGTGCAGCCTCGCGAACCACCTGCAGGAGACCTCGTTCGGCATCGCGTGGCTCCGCGCGCGGATCGCCGCCAGCCAGAACGATCACGCCTACTTGTTGCGGTGGGTCGAGGCGGCGCTGAAGCTGAACCCGGACCACGCCGAGGCGCGCTCGATGCATGACGCGTACGCCAAGCGTCCGACCGGCCTCGCCGGCTGGTTTCCCTGGGGCGGCAAGAAGTAGCGCCGGTCAGCGGACGGTCGCCCACCAGCGGGGATCGAGCTGGGTGCGGCCGACGGGCGACACGGGCCCCTCCAGGTGCAGGGCGTCGTCGGCGGCGACCTGGACGTGAAGCGTGCCGCCGCGCATGTGCAGCGCGATGCGCCCGCGGTCCAGCCGACCGGTGATCACCCCCGCGGCGGCGACCGCACAGGCCGACGACCCGCTCGCCGCGGTTTCGCCGGCGCCGCGCTCCCACACGCGCAATTCGGCGGTGTTGCGGTCGAGGACGCGGGCGACTTGAACATTCGTTCGGCGGGGAAACAGGGGGTGCACCTCGAGGTCGGCCCCCCACGCCCGCCACGGCAGCGCGTCGAGGGGGCCCTCCTGCCAGACCACCGCGTGGGGGTTGCCGACCCCGACCGCGACCACGGGCAGGCCCAATGGGTCCACCACCCGGCCGATCCACGGGCCCGCGGCGGCGATCGGGATCTGCGCGGGATCGGTGGTGAAGCGACCCATCGCCACCCGGATGGTCTCGTCGGAGACGACGCACGCGACCTGGTCCGACTGCGTCCACACGCTGAAGTGCGTCCCCGCGCCGCGGTCGGCGAGCCAGCGCGCGAAGATGCGCAGCCCATTCCCGGACTTCTCGGCGGTGCTCCCGTCGGGATTCCAGATGCGGACCCCGTGATCGGCGGGGCCGGGGTCGGCGGGCTCCAGCACCCCGTCGGCGCCCGGTCCGCGGTGGCGGTCGCAGAGCGCGCGGACCTGCACCGCGTCGAGCGGCGCGTCGCCCTCCCACACCAGGTAGTCGTTGCCGAGCCCGTGGGCCTTCCAGACGTGGCTCACGGGTGCACGATCTTGCCCACCATCTGGCGGGTGAAGTCGTGGCCGGGCAGGAAGGCCAGGGAGACGGCGCGGGTCGCGTCGAGGGTGACCGTCACCTGGGCGACATGGTCGAGGGCGCGGCCGTCAGCGACCAGTCGAACCGGGCGTTTGTCGGGCAGGATCACCTCGGCGATCGCCCGCGCCGACGGGGGCAGCGCGAAGGCAGGCAGGCGAGGCCGGTGCGGGCAGATGGGCGTGATGAGCATCACGTGGAGCGAGGGGTGCACCGGGGCGCCGCCCGCCGAGAAGTTGTACGCCGTGCTGCCGAGCGCCGTGGCGAAGATGAGCCCGTCGGCCGCGACCCGTTCGGCGGCGACCACCTCGTCGATGGTCAGGCGGAGGTTGGCGGTCTGACCGGTCATCCGCTCCAGATAGACGTCGTTGACGGCGTGGGCTTCGACCACGCGCCCGTCTTGCAGGGTGCAGGCCGCCGTCAGCGTCGGGAAGCGGTGCGCGCGCCAGTGACCCGCGGCGAGGGTGGCGGCGAGGCTGTCGAGGTCCTCGCCGGGCTCATTGAGGAGAAAGCCCAGGGTTCCTGCATTCAAGCCGAGGTAGACCCGGTCGGGGCCGTGGGCGTGGATCGTGTGGAGCAAGAACCCGTCGCCGCCGATGACCAGGGCGAGGTCGTCCGGGGCCCACCCGTCGGGGAGGCGTTCGGTCAGGGCGTCGCGCAGGGCGGTCGCCCGGGGGTTGCGGTCGTCGGCCAGGATCACGGGAGCCACTCCAGGAGCGCCACGGCGACGCGCCCAGGCGCCAGCTCGGGATGGGTGGGGTCGTCGCTGCGGGGCGCGGTCCAGCTGAGGACCAGCACCCCGTCGGGCTGGGGGAACGCCCACAGCTCGCCGATTTTGGATAGGCCGGGTCGGGGCAGGGCGACCGAGAACCGCAGCCCGGCAGTCGACCCGGCGAGGGCGGTGGTGCGCTCGGTGAGCACGCAGGCGCACGCCTCGGACAGCCCCTCGGCGAAGCCGGTCCCGGTGACATCGACCGCGCCGGCGACATAGCGCGCGGTGAGGCGGGCCTGGTCGCCCCAGCGGGCGTCGTCGGCGGTGACCGCGGCGGCGCCCGGGCCGCGCAGCGTCGCCGGGCCGACGGTGGCGGTGGTCCACCCGGCGAGGTCGACGGCGACGTCGGGGTACTGGTGCGAGACGGCGTCGACGGCACCCTCCCGCGCCAGCTGGACGGTGACCCACGGCAGGCCGCTCGGGTCGAGCCAGTGGACCTCGCTGGCCCCGCGCCCCGTGGCGCGCTGGATCCGCGCGGCCGTGCCGTCTGGCCACACCCACGCCTCGATCGGGCCGCTGCGGCCGCGGCCGCGCAAGCTCGGGGGTTGGCCCTCCCGAAAGGTGGCGCTGGTGTATCGGACCGTCCGCAGGGACTGGCGCAGCCGCAGCAGCTCCGGCGCGGCGGCGCTGGGCGGCGGGTCGGCCCACGCGGTGGCGGCGAGCGCCAGCATCACCGGCGTCCCCACAGCGGTCCGAGGCGGGCCTGCACGCCGGCGCGCAGCTGGATGCCCACGCCGAGGCCGTCTCCGGGCTGGACCGGGGACGGGAGCGTGCTGCCGCCCACCGTCTCGCTGCGGACGGGCTGTCCGCCGACGGGCAGCGACACGGCGACCCGCGCGAACACGGTGGCGTGGTCGCTCGCGCGCACCTCGCCGCCGAGCTGGGGCTCGAGCAATGTGAGCGTGGGCGCGTCGAAGCGGCTGAGCCGCGGGTCGGGTGGGGTGAACCCCTTGCCGGTCCAGGTGGTGACGGCGACGCCGAGCGTCGGTCGGGCGCTGGCCGCGGGCCACGGGGCGAAGGTGGCGCCGCCGCCGAAGCGTGCGGTGGTCATCGGCTGGCGGATCGGCTCCCCGGGCAGCTGCACCGGGTCGCCCTCGACGTCCTGGTCGACGGTGGCCGTGAAGCTCCCGGTGGTCATCCACGCGCCGCCAGAAAGCTCGAGCCAGCTGCACACCCCGAGGCCGAGCTCGCCGCCCGCCGTGACCGATTGTCCGCGCGTCACCTCCAGGCGGGCGTCGGTGCCGCCCACCGCCAGCGCGTCGTCGAGCGCCACCCAGCCCTGGTAGGTTTGGCTGAAGGCGCCGGGTCCGACGCCCGCCTCCGCGCGCAGCAGCACCATGCCGGCCCGGCCTGCGGCGCGTCGCCGCCAGGTCTCCAGGTCGAGGCCGCTGTTCTTGTAGCGGAGGAAGGCCCCTTCTCGCAGGCCCACCTGCTCCCACGGGGCGGCGCCCTCGGCGTCGCGCCAGCGGTCGAGGTCGGCGCGGCCGAGCCGCGGCGGGTCAAGCACCCCCACCTCGCCGACCTCCACGTCGCCGAGCTCGCGCTCGAGCTGCTCCAGGCTGGCGGTCACGCGGGCCCGGCGCTCCGCCTCGCGCTGCGCCTTCTCGGCGGGATCTTCGGTGGGCAGGGTGCGGATGTCGCCCTGGTGAAAGTCGCCGTGCACCACCCGATCGAGCAAGCCGGCCACGGAGCGCAGGACCGCCGCATCCCGGCCGGCGCCGACCGCTAGGCCGACCGAGAACAGCTCCTGGCTCGCCCCAACGTCGACGAAGGTGACCTGGAGCTGACCGCCGCCGTCGCGCGGCGTGAACTCGAGCGCGATGGCCCAGTCGACCTCGGCGCGCTGGGCGACCAGCAAGGTGCAGCCGGCGTACTGCCCCGGGGGGCACGCGGCCAGGTAGGTCGGCGCGTCATAGTCGGCGAAGGGCGGGGTGTCGGCGGCCGCGGTGATCGACCACGACCGCGCGAGCTCGGCCTCCAGCAGGCCGTACAGGCGCTCGGCGTCGGCCGCCTGCGCGTCGGGCGCGCGCACGGGGGCGACGAGCAGCCGGTCGAACTGCATCACGGGGGCGGGCTCCTGGGCCAGCGCCAGGGGGGAGCCCGCGAGGGCGACGAGCCAGCCGAACGGCATCGGACCTCCGAGGCGCGAGTCTACCCTCCGCGGACGACCTTGCGGCGGGGCGCGCGGCGCTTCGGTTCGTCGACCACGGGCCCGCGCAGCGTCAGCACCGTCTCCACGTGCGGCGTGTTGGGGAACATGTCGAAGAGCGACAGGTCGCCGTCGACCGTGAAGCCGAGCGCTTGGAAGGCCTTCAGGTCGCGGGCGAGGGCGCGCGGGTTGCACGACACGTAGACCACCCGCTCGGGGCCGAGCGCGGCGATCGCCGCGACCACCCCGGGCTCGAGGCCGCGGCGCGCGGGGTTGACCGCGACTTTGGGGCCGGTCCCGGCCAGGCGGGCCGCCAGGGGCGGGAGCAGCTCGAGCACCGGACCCACCTGGAACTCGGCGTTGCGGCGGTTGATCCGGGCGGACTCCTTCGCGCGCTGGACCGCGCCCTCCACCTCCTCGATCCCGACGACGAAGCCGGCCTCGCGCGCGGCGGCCAGCGCGATGCCGCCGACGCCGCAGTACAGATCGACGATCGCGTCGTCGGCCTGCGGGTCGAGCCGCCGCACGACGTCCTCGAACAAGACCTCGGCCATCGCCGGGTTCGTCTGGAAGAAGTCGCCGGGCCCGACGCGGTAGGTGGTGTCGCCGAGCTTCTCTTCGATCCAGTCTTTCCCGGTCAGCCGGGTGACGCCGACCACCCCCTGCTCGTCCCGCGTGTAGATCGCGTTCCCGGGCGTGTCGTTGATGTGGAGGAAGACGCCGACGACCTCGGAGACGGCCCCGGAGATCTCCTGCGCGAGCCGCTCCAGCGCCGGGGTGTGTCGCCCGGCGACGAAGGTGACGAGCACCTCGCCGGTGGTCCGGCTGGCCCGCAGCACCACGGCCCGGAGGGTGCCCTGCTGGGTCTCCGGGTCCCACGGCCAGATCTCGCCCTCGATGATCCAGTGGGCGGTGGAGATCATCGTCTTGCGGAGCACCGGTGCGGTGACCGGGCACTGGGGGATCGGCACGATGTGGCGATCGCCGCGCCCCCACGCCCCGACCCGCAGGTGCCGGTTGTCGGACCAGCCGACGCCGAGCTTGATCACGTGGCGGAAGTCGGCCGCGCCCTGCGGGCTCGGGTGGTAGACGCCGAGCGGCACCGCGACGCCCTCGTCGGTGAAGGCCTGGGCGACCAGCGCGCGACGGGCGGACTCCTGGCCCGGCCCGTCGACGTGCAGCAGCGCGCAGCCGCCGCACGCGCTCCACTTGTCGCAGCCGGGGTCTTTGCGGTGGGGGCTCGGCTGCACGGGGCCCAGCGCCTTGCCGGCCACCGAGTGCTCGCCGCGGTGGACGATCTTCACCCGGGCCTTCTCGCCGGGGATGCCGCCCCAGATGCGCAGCGGTGGGCGATCGGGATGGACGGCCTCGGCCTCCCCCCGCGGGTTCCATCGCACCGGCGTCACCACGATCTCGCTCATTCCCACTCCGCGCGCGGTTTGGGGTATCCTGCCGGGTGGGTGAGTGGGAGGTCGGATGCGGTCGGTCGTGCGTGCGGGGTGGGGAGTTGGCGCGTTGTGCGCCGCGGCCGCGTGTCGGGAGCCCGAAGTGGCGCCGCGCGACCTCGACGCGGTCCTCGGGGATATGTACCAGCACTACGACGACCCGGTGAAGCTCGGGTTCGACATCATCGCGCTCGAAGACTGGCTGTTGACGGACGGAAAGACCGAAGCCGCCGTCGAGGGCTACCGGCTGTCGGACCTGACCGAGGCGCAGGTGGCGGCGATCGATCGCCCCGACAACCGCGACCTCGCGCTGTGCGTGGGGGGGGCGGCCGGCGGCATCAGCGCCTTTTCCCCCGTCGATCACGCGGTGTCGGTCTTCGAAGCCGACCAGATCTGGAGCGACCCGCAC
>Ga0164294_10001082_pt1 | contig 25635 bp, 20 predicted proteins | sample GEODES005metaG_FD_111479 | JGI IMG/M metagenome (GOLD analysis project Ga0164294, IMG submission 111479) | Oligotrophic lake water microbial communities from Sparkling Lake, Wisconsin, USA - GEODES005 metaG | ecosystem: Environmental > Aquatic > Freshwater > Lake | place: USA: Sparkling Lake...
AGCTGGCGCTGATCCACATCTGCTCTGAGCCGTCTTCCCATTAGACATCTCCGCGTTCGGATTGGGATCGGAGCAAGTTTTGGGCCAGCTTTTGAGAGCGGCGAGCTATCGAGGCTCCGATGAGCTCGCCTAAATGACTGATGTTGGCCGAAAGGAGATGGTCTGGTTTGGGGGCGTAGGCGACGAAAGCGGCCATTCATCAAAGCAGTAAATGCAAACCTTGCTGCCGGAAATCTGGGAACACTCTACTCTCTGTGTAGGCGAACCAAGTCAACCGGTTCAGCGTATCATAGCTATGTTCAGCACGTTTCGAGACTGTACCTAGGTCAGGCTGATACAGATGCGTGTTCCTCCGATCGCCACTGGGAGACTTCTGCGTCTTTAAAGCGAGACCGGTTGGAAGGCCCAAATCAATTGACGAACTTGACTGTCTTTTGAAACCAAACAAACCATGCCGCCATGCCAAGATTCTACAAAAAAGACATCAACTTCATATTCTTTGCTAACCTCCTGGAAAAAACACGTCCCACCAAATTGTGCCCGCTGAAACTTCATACCCTTTTGTCTGATCTGCTCCCGCGTTGCCATCTGGTCAGCGCCAATCGAGATCCCTAGGGCGGTCCCGCTGCTGATAAATCCATTTGAATGGAACAGGGTCAAACGAGTTTGTTCATCAACATACAGCCAACCTGTTAGGGCAAAGATCAAAGCGGCGAAAGCCATGAAAGCTTTTTTCATAATCGAAACTTCCTACAACAGTAATGTCTTCTGCGCGGGAGGGTGCATGCCAACTATGGAATGTACCATGGTCAAGCACAACGGGAAGTTTTTTGGTGTAGCCTTAGACAGACATTGGCGTACCCGTAGTCGTCAACCTCCGAATTGTCCGCTTTCGGGCTTGAGAGAACTGCCCGCCATTGGCCTAGTTTGGCGCAAAGCAGTCACGCCGTGCTGGCGAAAAAAGCATCAACAAATTTCCCGTTCGGGTGGCTAAAGGGACGACTTAAAACGACTTATGTGCCACGACACACTGCAAGTTATGACCCCTTCAACATGACTTGCGAAAACATCAATCAAAACATCACACTAAAAGCACCGGCAAGTCGCCCTCTTATATCTTGCAAATCTCCCCCAAATCCAACTCACTCTGCCGTACTCTGACTTAGCCGACCTCCCTGCGACCTAGTCTGGCCCTTTTCGCCGCAACAGTGATATTGCTGGTCAGCGTACCGGGAGAAGGAAAGACCCTATGATTCACATGGCGGACAGTCGCTTGCGGAACGTGCCGATGGGCCAGAAGGGCCAGCGCACTGTCGAACGGATCATCGACGCCACTGGACACCTGCTGTGCGCGCGAGGTTACGAGGCCCTCACCACAAATCACGTTGCCTTAGCTGCCGGCGTCAACATCGCGACACTTTACAAGTACTTCGCGAACAAGCAGGCGATCCTAATTGCGCTCCACGAGCGGCTGTCATTGCGATGGACCGAAGCGTTGGAGAACCTTGTCAATCAAATCCGCGACGGAGCACCTTGGCGTGAATCCACCTGTAAGGTAATCGACATTGCAGCAGCGCGCCGCCAAAGCGATACTGGCGAAGCTGCAATTCGCATCGCGATGAAAGTGTCGCCCGAACTCCAGCATTACGACCGCGCGGAGTCCATCGCCAGTTCCCAGCTGCTGGCGGATATGCTGATCACCCGGGCGAGTGTCGACGCTGTCACAGCGAAGCGGGTCGGGCGCGTAGCGATCGAGGTGGGAATGGCCGTTCTGGACCTATTGCTTCAGGAAGAAGTCGTCGACGAAGCAGCGTTAGTTGATGAAGCCAAGGCTGTGGTCTGCAACTACCTTGCACCCTATTTCGAGGCTCGGGCCCGCGACTGATTACACGATGATTACTGATTAATCACACAATGGTCACAAAAAAGTAATTGCTTTCTTTTTTTCTCTATGACAGCTTTTAAGTCCGGAAGATTCTGGACGAGGGAGATAGAGCATGCGTTTTGATCAATTGGCGATACTTTTACCGGTGGCACTGGTGACCGCGTGTGCGACAAGCAACGCCCCTCAAAAACCCGTCGCGCCAGTTGTAACCGCGCAATCCGCCGACACGCTCTATGTCAACGGCGACATTCTAACGATGGCAGGTAATGAGCCGGCCTATGTGGAAGCCCTTGCAGTTGACGGTGGTCGCATCAGCTATGCCGGCCCGCGCGCGTCAGCACCACCAGCGCTGCGTACCGTAGATCTTGGCGGCAAGACCATGCTGCCAGGTTTTATTGACAGCCACGGCCATATGGTCGCGTTCGGCAAGAACATGATCGACGCCGATCTTGTCGGTACCCCCGATATTGCTGACCTTATTGCTCGCATGAAAGCCCACGCACAAAAGGTGCCAGCGGGCGCATGGATTGTCGGATTTGGCTATTCAGCCAAGAAGATGAAAGAAAACCGGACGCCGACAGTTGAAGAGCTCGACGCGATCTCGACGACAATTCCGGTTATGATTGTTGACGGTTCAGGTCATCTGGGCGCTGGAAACTCCGCTCTGTTCGCGATTACGGGCGTTGGTGCAGCGACCGCTGATCCTGCGGGGGGAACATTTGCGCGCAAAGCCGATGGCAAGGCGCTTGCAGGTCCGATGGAGGAAACCGCGCTTAACATGGTGCGTGAGAAGCGCCCTCCTTTTGAAGGAAAAATGGCCGATGATGTCATCACGGGCGGAGCCCGGGTTTGGGCCAGTATGGGGCAGACATCTGCGCAGGATTGCGGAATTGGCCTTGGCAGCGATGACATGGCGATCTTACGCAATGCCATCAACAAGAACCTTCTGCCCATCGACCTTTATGTCTGCGCCAAGGATTCTGTGATCGATCCGATGCTTGCGCAGGCCAACGAAGTTCGTGCCGATGCAACAGCTGACAGGGTAAAGCTGGCCTCCCGCGTCGACGGCGATACACGTTATATAAACCGTGTCCGTATGGGCGGGATTAAATTCTGGTTGGACGGAAGCGTCGACACGGCCTGGTTTACCGAGCCTTTCACCAACAATCCGCCGGGTAAAACCGGGGTCTATCGTGGCTATGAACAAATTCCCGATGACGTGCTGAACGCAGCGTTTGACCGCTTTTGGACGACAGACGTCCAGATCAACATGCATATGAATGGCGATGCGGCGGCCGATCAGGCCCTTCGAGCCATTGAATTGGCAGTCAAGAAATACGGCATGCGCGACCACCGTCCAGTATTTATCCATGCGACGTATTTGCGGCCGGACCAGATCGTAAAAATGCGCGCCTATGGGGCTGTTCCGACGTTCCTTGCAGCATCCATACCCCCTGCAGGAGATGCAGTTAATTTCCTGTGGGGTCCCGAGCGCGCAGCAAAGAGCCTAGCTGCTGCGACATTTGTGAAAGAAGGCCTGCCGTTCACGCTCAGCCACGATGCTCCGGTTTCGCCATCTCCGACTATTCTTGGCATTGTTGATGCGGCTGTTAACCGGATCGCCGCGGGCAGCGGGGCTGTCATCGGTCTCGATGAGCGTTTGACCCCCTATCAAGGGTTGCGGGCTGTTACGGCTTACAGCGCCTATCAGGTCCACGAAGAGAAGACCAAAGGCACGCTCGAAGTCGGCAAACTCGCTGACCTGGTCATTCTCGATGCCAATCCCCTCAAAGTTCAACCGACATCGATCAAGTCCATCAGGGTCCTCAAGACAATCAAGGAAGGCGTCACGATTTACCGCTCCGAACCGGTGAAGCCGTGACAGCTCGCCTGTTTATTGCAGCAGCACTGGTGGCCCTCCCGACTGCTGCTTCGGCGGCCACGGGGGAGCAGGATGCGTTGGTGGCTGACCTGCAGCGGCAGATCGCAGCCCAGCAGGCACAAATCGATGCGCAGGCCCAAGCAATCGCCGAATTGCGGAGGCTTGTGGTCGGCCAGGTAAGTCCAGCACCGATCGCCGCGGAACGTATTCACCCGGACATGGTCGTCGCCGAAACAGTAAACGTGGTGACCAGTCCAGAACCCGTGCCGGAGCCCACGAAAGCACCCGAGCACGTCGTGCATATCGGAAATGCCGATGTGACGCTCAGCGGTGCGTTCACACTCAATACGCTGGCTTCATCGCGGCGGACTGTCGGGCCGGCGGGTTCGGTATTCTTTCTCGCACCACCGGACGTGACTGGCCGTGACAATGTGTTCGATATCACAGCCCAATACAGTCGCATTGCGCTCGGCATTGATATTCCTGCCGGCGAGGATTGGACGGTCTCGGCGCAAACGATGTTCACCTTCTATAATGGGAGCCTGTTCAACGCTGGGTATGGCTTCCAACCGCTGTTCGGCTACGGCTCGGTCAGCAACGAGCGCTGGACGTTTTCGACGGGCCTAATGTTTGAGCTGTTCAGTCCGCGCCAGCCCGATGTCGTTGACGGCGTTTCCGCGCTGTATTTTTCCGGCAACCCCGCCAATTCACCGCGCGCCCAACTCCGCACAGAGTGGCGCAGTCCCCTCGGCAATGGCACTAACCTCGAGGCGGCGCTCGCGCTGTCCGACCCTATTTCCACTTTCGTTTCCAAAGACTTGGCGGATCGGACAGAAGACAATGGCATCCCTAATCTAGAGTCACGGTTGTTGGTGGCGCACGCGCATGAGGGCTGGTCGAGCCTGTTGGGCCGTTCGGTGTGGGAGGTTGGCGTTTCGGCTATCTACGGCGAGTTTCGTAAATTTTATAATGTTTCCGCGCCCTTTGATGTGCGTATCAACCACGCGCGAGGCATTTCCATTGATGGAGGGGTCAGCCTATCCCCGCGTCTTGCGTTGCAGGGTGAGCTATGGACCGGCCAAGCTTTGGGCAATTATGGCGCGGCCATCGGCGCGAGCGTGAACCCAAATACCCGACGCGAAGTCCATGCCACCGGTGGCTGGGGCGAAGTGGCGCTGGCTTGGTCGGGCACAGCATATTCCACCTTCGGCTATGGTCTTGACCGCCCTGACAGGGACCAACTGGTTCCTGGAGACAAAACGCGCAATGAAACTGTTTGGGGCAACCTATTTTGGCGAGCAGCTCCTTGGCTGCGGCTCGGGCTTGAAGGCACTTGGCGGCGTACGGAGTATCTGACACCGACTGGTGGTTTGCTCTCTAACGACGGCTTCGGCATGTTGATGACGACGGCGGTGCGCTACTGATGGCGCGGTCCAAAAGGTTCGAGCAAGCTATTCTGCGGCTCGAGCAAACCGCACGATTAATAACGATAACATCATCACTTGTTGGTCAATCCAGACAAGAAAAGAGGACGCACGCACAATGATAAAGAAACTAGCAGCCGAGTTTGTCGGCACATTTTGGCTTGTGTTCGGGGGATGTGGCTCAGCCATTTTAGCGGCGGCTTTTCCGTCTCTTGGTATCGGGTTCGCGGGTGTTTCGCTGGCCTTTGGTTTGACCGTTTTGACAATGGCCTATGCAGTTGGCGGGATTTCCGGCGGTCACTTCAATCCGGCCGTATCCCTCGGGCTAGCGATCGCAAAGCGTTTCGAGTGGCGCTACCTGCTGCCATACTGGATAGCTCAAGTCGTGGGCGCGGTGGCTGCTGCCGGGGCCCTGTTCGTGATTGCGAGCGGCAAACCCGAGTTTGCCCCAGGAGGCTTCGCCTCCAATGGCTACGGCACACTCTCGCCGGACGGCTACTCACTCACGGCAGCGCTGTTGATCGAAGTTTTGTTGACTGCGGGCTTCCTAATCGTGATCCTCGGATCCACCTCGAAGAAAGTTCCGGCAGGGTTCGCCCCGATCGCAATTGGCCTCGCGCTGACGCTCATCCACCTCATTTCGATCCCGGTCACCAACACCTCGGTCAACCCCGCCCGCTCGACAGGTGTGGCATTGTTCGCGACCACTGGCGCGCTCGGACAACTTTGGCTGTTCTGGTTGGCGCCTTTGCTGGGCGCGGCCGTAGGCGGACTAAGCTGGCGGCATCTGCTCGCAGACCATGAGGCCGAATGACCCTGTAGGCATACCACGCAACGGCAATGCGTCGCAGCACCGTCGGCGTTTGCTCTCTGACCAATTGCAAAAGTCGAACAGCACAACAGGGCGGGCCCACCCATCTGAAAACCAATACGGAACAACCTAAGTAAATGGAGAAAGTCATGAAGTTTAAAGGTCACTCTGCTCTCGTTTTCCGACACCTGACCCTTGGCATCGTCGTATCTTGCCTGAGCCTTACTGTTAGCTCGCCGAGTTATTCTCAATCGTCGAGCAGCAAACCCGCTGTCTATCCAAGCAAGGATCCAACGGCCGTCCCTCAAGTTGTCTCTCCAAGCAAGGGTCAAATGGCGGCCGGTCAACTTGTTTATCCGAGCAAGGGCCAAACGGCCGCGGTTCAAGAAGAGGACACGGCTGCGTGCAACTCTTGGGCGCAAGTTCAAACTGGTTTTGATCCTATCACTGCACTCAAGGCGCAGCAGGACAACGCTGCGGACTCGCAAAATCGGGCGAAAGCATTTCAAGATAAGCGGGCAGCAGTTGGTGGTGAAGCCATTGGCGGTGCAGCTAGGGGCGCTGTCACCGGCGTCGCCATCGGCGCGATTTTGGGAGATGCTGGAAAAGGGGCAGCCGTTGGAGCCACCGCCGGTGCCGCCAATGGTCGGGCGCGCAACCGTGCCAAACGTCGCGATCTCTTCCTGGAAGAAGCGCGTGCCCGCGAACTCGAAGCAAAGCAGCAAACACTTAACAATCAGAAACTTGCCGACTACCAAAAGGCGATTGGCGTCTGCATGGAAGGCCGCGGCTACGTTGTTAGATAAGGCGGGGGCTATATTCTTAGGGCGCGCTTCGATCTCCATGGATCCAAGTTGCGCTCTAAATCGGGAATCGATCAACGCGCTGCCGCAAGCTGACTACGGCGCGCCGGGTTTCTTGTCGATGGAAAACTCGGCTTTGAACAGGTCGACCTGTCTACTGTTGAACAAAAGTCACGCGCGGTTCGCACGACGATCACTTTCAACACCCAATGCTCGCCGTAGAAACCACCTGTAGGGCTCAGTCCGCACTCTACGCGCTGCGCTGCACGATTTCTAAATTTACTGAGGAAAAAGACGATGCTCAGAATGCAAAAATATTTCTCAAAAACGGGGAAAACCCAACATAAGTTGCAGGATAAATTCGTATTGGCTGCACGACTACTTTGTTTATTTCCCGTCGGTCTTGCTTCAGCTTGCGTTTTGCAGCCAGCATCTTTGACGAACACACCGACCGTCACCGGCGCGCAGTCGGATGGCGTGCCAAAAGCAACGGCAATCGCCAGTGATGGCGCTTCCGCCGCCAGCCGCGATCCTGCTTCGGTCTCTAGTCTTCAAGGCGAATGGCTAGTTGAGAATGTGGATCAGCGCGGTGTCATGGACAACGTCCAACTAAAGTTGACGTTTGATGGCGAAGGGCGCGTTTCGGGACAACTGGGCTGTAATTCGGCAACAGGTCGCTTCACCCTCGATAAGGCTAGTTTAAACTTTGGTCCTTTAATCACCACTCGCAAAATGTGCGGGTCGCCTGCTATAATGAACCAAGAAGCACTTCTCTTGCGCAGCTTGCAGGCGATCGACGCCGTGACTTGGTCGGATAATGGTGCGGCGATCCTCAGCGGACCTGAAGGGCACAGCATCGTGATGCGGAAAGTTACACAGGAGGCTGCACCAAGTATGGCACATGGCAATATCAGTCCAACCCCCATCATGTATCGCTGTACAGATGAAGTGCTTGGCATCGCGTTCGAGGCCGGAGCAGCGTATCTGACGGATGCCAATGGAGGCCTGTTCGTGCTCAACAAGATCGACGATGGGGCCAGTGGCGAAGCTCCCGAGACTTTCACCAACGGGCGAGTAACCGTGTTTCGGCAGGGCGGCGTGGGTGGACAGGTGCGGTTTGCCAGAGGACGAATGGCACCGGTTGAATGTCAGCGGACTGATGGCTGAAGCGGCGGTTGAAATGTCTTATTCAATAGGGACGACCTGAACTAAACTCCGAAGCTTGCAACATTTAAACCGGCCGCTTAATTGCAATTCAACGGCCTCCGGCGTGCCCGGTACGTTTCATTACAAGGGATACGATGCGTCTCGCACACCTGCCTAAGAACGTGATAGTGGGCATAGGTGTTGCGTGCATCGGGTCAGCTTTTCTGGGAATTGGATCAAAGGCCTTGGCCCAGGCCGCTTTAGGAAACAGCGTCAAAACAGGTCTGCGCATTGCGATGCAGCGTGCGGAAACAGACTCCTGGCTCCAGTCGCCCAGCAGTGAGCAACGTCAAGTGGCAGGGATATTGTTTCTGCGCTCTGAGGGCTATTATGGCGCGAGCATTGAAGAGGCTTCGGCACAAGACCCACGTACGCCCGGGAGTGACGGAGGTTTTGTCGTCACGCTCATGGACGGTGCGGGTATCTACTTGGTACGGCCGGGACCTCAGTTTCGGATTGTGGCGGCGCGAGTAGTTATCGAAGGCAACCGAACCATTGCTCTTAACGATCTAGAGGAAAGTGTCGCGAAGCTCGCAGTGGCCGTTCAGAATGAACCCGCACGCGCCATAAAAGTGCTAGAGCTCCGTGGTCAAATCCTCGCATCGGCCAAAAGCGCTGGCTTTGTTTTAGCCTTTGACAAAGAGGCGGATGTTCTTGTTGATCACAAAGATGCAACGATGTCGATCACTTACAAAATGGTGCCCGGCCCCCTGATTACTGCGACAAATGTGCAAGTAAGTGGGGCGAACCTGACGCCTCAAGCATGGGTCGTGCGAGCAGCGGCTATAGGGTCGGGCGAGGTCGTGAAGGGCGAGCGGTTGAAAGAGATTTCAGAACGCTTGCAACAAACAGGTGCGTATTCGAAAGTAGATGTAACCCTATCTTCCCCTCAAGCCCTTGACGCTGATACCGGCGTCGCGGACGTTATCATCACGCTGAAGGAGCGCAGAAAGAGGACTTGGTCGGCTGGTGCGGTTTGGTCCACGACTGATGGTCTTGGATTAGATGCAACAACTTCATTGTTTCATCTGATGTCACGCGCAGATACGCTAACATTTGATATGCGGCTGGGTACACTCGAGAGTTCCTTGGGCACCAGTTGGCGCTTTCCAAGCTTGAGCGCACCGAGCCGCGACCTCTTTTTGGAGGCCCACGCCGGGCAAGAAACAACTGACGCTTATGAGAGGTTCCTTGCGCGTGTGGGCGGGACTTATGTTATCCCGCGTGGTGACACTGCTAGCCTAACCTACGGTGTTGGCCTTGACATAACGCGAACGCGCGTACCAATCCAAAACCGCGTAATTCTTAGCGCCAATGAAATCGACGGAGCGGACTTTACAGCCTTAATCCGCTACGAGCGAGATCGATCTGACGATGTTATAAACCCAAAGCGTGGTTGGCGGATGCAGAGCGAAGTCCAGCCAGCTGTTTTTGTTGGCGACGGACAAACAATACCTTACGGCCGCCTTATTGTCGCAGGTTCGGTCTACCAGCCAGTTCCTGCGTTGAAAGATGGCGTGTTCGCTGCCCGTCTTAAGGGCGGGTATTTGTTGACCAGCTCTTCCGAGCTACCCTTTGATCGTCGCTTTTTCGCCGGTGGGGGCGGGTCAGTCAGGGGCTATGCGTACCAATCCATTGGGCCGCGCGATGCAAATGATAATCCCCTCGGCGGGATATCCGTCTTGGAAGGTTCAGTCGAGGCTCGTTGGTCGATACAAGGCCCCTATGGCATGGCCATCTTTGCTGACATTGCGCGTGTTGGTTCAACGGATTCAGGTGATGATGCGGAGACCAAGGCTGGCGTCGGCGTTGGATTGCGCTTCAATTTGGGGCAAGCCCCCCTTCGGATCGACGTTGCCTTTCCTTTGTCCAAAAGAAACGGCGATCCTCCTGCTCAGATCTATCTCTCTGCCGGGCAATCATTCTGATGGCCCCGGTTTCAGCGGAATTCGATGAAGGTGGCAAACTAAGGCCCCCTGGCAGGCGTTGGCGCAGGTTGTTCTTCGTGTTGGGTGCTCTGGTATCCTTTTCAGCAATGGCGTTTGCGGCTTTGGCAGTTTGGCTTTCCGCAGGTGCGCCCGGGGCAATCCCGAGCTTGGCTTATGTAATTAACGGCCAACAAATAAGCCGCTATGGTCGAGTGAGCCTGACAGGGGTGACAGAGATACCTGGAGGTGCGCGACTTAAAGAGATCGTGTTATCAGACGCGCGCGGACCCTGGCTGGAAGTCGAAAACCTTGAACTGCACTGGCAACCGAAGTTGCTATTGGCGCGCACGCTGAGCATCAGCCGTCTTAACAGTCACAAAATACAAATCCTGCGTAGCCCACTTCTCGCCCCTGCACGGCCACAGCAGCGCCCGGCGCTTGACATAGACATTGCCGAGTTCAGCACAAACTTACGCGTTTCGCAGGGAACAATCAGCGGCGTTCCTGCCATCAATCAGACGACGAACGGTCGCTTGTTGCTGAACCGCGACACCACATTTGATATCGCGCTTAAATCTGCTGCGTTGCAAGGATCCCCCGATCGATTCGATGGCGTTTTCTCTCGCCACAAAGACTCGGCACTCGTAGCAAATTTAGTCGCACAGGGTGGCCAAGGTGGGGCCATAAATGCACTTCTGGGTGTTCCTGGTGCTGCGTCCACGCGCCTTGAGATGCGAGTTCACGGCGACGTCAGATCGGGGCGCGCCACGGGTAGTTTGGTTTCAAATGACCTATCGCTCGGTGTGCTTCGCGCAGATTGGGACCCGATCAAAGCAAAGTTGCAAGCCGAAATTGCGCCAGATCCAAAGTCTTGGCTCGGCAACAATTTACGCCCATTAGGCGGCAGGGTTGCCATCAGTGTCAACGGCGATAACTTGAAAGACGGGAAGCGAATTGTTGCCGTTGTTGCCGCTAGCCCTGCCTTCAAGGTGCACCTGAATGGGCCTGTTGAAATCGCGCGCAGCCGAATCCTTAGAGGGAGTGTCCTGCGCATTGAGCGCGGTGACCTGGGCCTGTTATTTGACCAGAAAATTGCAGGTCTCGTATCTGGAACATTAGATGTTGAAAACACTGGGTTCGACCTAGGTGACACGCGGTTAGGCGGAACGATAGTTGCAACGAGCGTCCACGGTTATGGGGTCTCTTTTGAAAGCCTGAATGTACCCGTTCAATTCGTCGCAGACCTCAACACGAGTAGGCTGACAGGGCGGGCAGAAAGCCGGATGTTTGCCCCTGCCAACCCTCGACTTGCTCCGCTCGGGACATCACCAACACTGATTTTTGATGTGCACCATGATCGCCGCCGTGGGGACTGGCGCTTAAACAAAGCCAATCTCAGTGGCAAGGGCATCACTGCCCAGTTTACAGGCAGACTCGGTGCCAAGGATCGCGCCCTCAGCGGCAAAGCCAATCTTGCGGACGTTTCGGCGCTGATTGAGTCCATGACAGGTCGAGCTGAAGTAGGCCTCAATTTTGTCCAGACTGACGCAACGCCTTGGCGCGGACGGGCGACATTGCGGGGAGAAAATCTGTCCTCTGACAATCAATTTCTAAAGCAAGTGATCGGTTCACGCGTCGAAGCGGAAATCATGGCGACGACCAGAGTAGGTGTCCCTCAGTTTGACTGGCGACTAAAAACGGGCGCTGCCCGGGCGCACGGGATATGGCAAACGGGCGTAAAGGTCCCTTTTCGCGGCTTATGGACTTTGGACCACCCGTTTGAGATGCAAGGTGTGTCGGTCTCTGGCTTAAGGCGCGACGGGCCAAATGGCGACATAGCTTTTGGCCCAGCTGGCTTGGCTGTCGGTAGCCGCGGGGCGCGGATCGCAATTAACGGCTGGACCCTCTCAAATGCTCAAATTTTGGGTGTAGGTGGTGCGGGCGGCAAGCCTTTCGCGGTTTCCCTGCGCGGATTAGCGCCTTTAGGCCCGGTCACGATAGACGGCTTGATTACGCAATCCGGTGGCGTCCTCGACCTTACCAGCATAAATGCCCGGCATGCTGGCCTACAAGTCCATGGCAAGGCACGCGGTGTCGGCAGCCAGTTTGACGGATTATTCGACCTGAAACTTGAGCCCGGCGCAGTGTTGACGCGCGGATCATCGGCTGGAAAATTAGGCTTTGCCCTGCGAAACGGCAAAATTGGCCTTAGCCTAAAAATGGATATGTCTAACGCCCAATTTAAAGGCGCACCATTTTATTTGCCTGCGGGTCGATTAAGTGCGGCCGGTTTGCTCGACGATCTAGCTCTTCAATTTAGCGGTGATGTTCGCGCGGGTTCGCGGGCAGGCCGCATGAATCTCTTAGGCAAAGCTAATCTTTCAGGCCGTGACACTAGTTTGGTCCTGACGGGCGGCGGGGCATTTGATGGAAAAGCAATTGTTCTTAACGAGCCGCTTCGCGCCGCCCCGCTCGGTACAAATGCTCGCCTGACGGGCGGGGTCTTATGGGACGCGAACCGCATTCGTTTTGATAGCAAAATTCGCGACGGTGGCTTGGATGTCAAGCTTTTCACTATCGAAGGGGCAAACCTGACAGCTCGGATTGCAGGCCGTCTTGGGGGCGATGCCTATCGTCTCCAAGGTGAGGCGCGGATTGCCGATTTCTCAGCATTCAACGAGGGTCTCAAAGGCCGAGCTCTAGGCACCATGATTGTTAGCGGCAGCCCTTCACAAGGGTGGACAGCCCGCCTTATTGGCCAAGGCGAGAATTTCAGCTTTGGCACAAGCGATTTTGATCCCTTGCTTGGCAACAGGCCACGCTTCGAATTGGAAGCGAAAGGCGAGCCAGAAAGGCCCATTATCGGCTCGTGGAAGGTATTGGGGCGTCAGCTCTCAGGGGAAGGCGTTGTCAGTTCACCTGCGGGGGGACAAATACCCGATTTGAACGGCGCTTGGCGCATTCAAGGTCCTCTTTCGCTGGGCGGCAGCGAAATCGTGGGGCAACTCAACGGCCACGTTTCTTTATCGTCTGGCGCTTTGAGTGTGACAGCAGCTTCCAACTCGATAAAAGTGGCGGGCCAGAATTGGACTGATATCGATGCAAGGGCCGATATTGCTGAAATTCTGGCACCAACCAATGTCCTTTTCGAAGTCGCTGCAACGGGTAGCCTTGGCCCAATTCGATTGAGAGGGCATGTTGTTACCCAACCTTATGTTAGCCTACAACCTTTGACATTTAACTATGCAGGTGTCGCAGGTGAGGGGGACTTGCTATTTGGCGAGGCTGGGCCAACTGGGCTGATCCACCTGCAGGCGAGCCCTGACCAGTTGCTGACATCGGGTAAAGTGACTGGGTCAGTGCGCTTGATGCAGGCCAGTCTTGGGACACAAGTTGATGCTCGGCTGCAGCTCGCAGATGTCGATTTAGCTGAGGCGGGTGTCAATAATCTCTCGGGCAACATCATCGCAGTCGGGGCCCTAAAGGATCTGACCTGCACACTCAATCTCGACTTCAGCTTGCGTGGTCAACCAGTCGAAGCCGGCTTAAATGGTCGCTTTGTTCAAAGCGACCAGCTTAGCCAGCTGACTCTCGGGGGCGGCGGGCTCTATCAAGGGAGCGCTTGGCGCCTCCAAGAGCCGCTAGTGGTTTCAAGTCAAAATCAATCAACTTGGGCAAGTGGTCGGGCCATTTGGCGCGGAGCTGACTTGGGTCTTCGCGGCAAGATTGAACGCGGCAGTCTAAACGCAACTGCAATTCTTAAAGATGCACCCGCCTCGATTTTTGGATCCCCTGCCACCGGACTTGATGGTCGCCTCAATGGCAGCTTGACCTTGACCGGCCGCGGGCAGGACCTGACGGGTGAAGCACTGCTGCAGGCCACTGGCCTCAAACCGAAGACAGCATCCGCCCGCGAAGCGACTGACGGGGCGATTACAGCAACTTTACGCAACGGGATCATCGCGCTACGTGGCACTGCGTCCAATAGTGGCGGCCTTCGCGTTCAGGGCGATGCGCGGTTACCGATGGACGTTTCCCAAGAACCATTTCGGCTACAACTAAACCAAACACGGTCGTTGGAGGGGGCCTTTGACGTGAGCGGTCCGGTTGAATCCATTGTGCGGCTTGGTTTGAGCGCCAATAGCAGTGCAAGTGGCAGCATTTCTGCGCGCGGGCAGTTGGCTGGAACATTTGCGGCACCATCTCTTCGCGGCCGTGCAGAATTGGTCGATGCGGCGCTGCGTGATCCAAACTTAGGGGTGCGTCTGACCCAAGCCAATGCTGCCATAAACTTCTCGGGTGCAAATGCGAACATTGAAAGTCTTACCGCCAGCGATGGTCGCGGTGGTAAGCTTAGCCTAAAAGGACAAGTCAATCTTGCCCAAGGAAACAACTGGCATCTCAAGGGTACGGCTGAGCATTTCCAACTGATTGATTCATCGCAAGCGCTCGTTGTCGCAACAGGCAATTGGTCTTTGGCCTCGACGAACGGTCAGGCAACATTGGGAGGCGACCTAGCTCTTGATAATGCGCGCATTGAAATTCCCTCCGGCGCAATTAGCGCGGAAGCGCTGAGCGTAAGGGAAATCAATCGGCCGACCCGTTTAGGACCTGTTCGTGCCAAATTGTCCAACGAAACCGCAACAAAAGGCTCGCCCGCCCCGGCCTCCGCCAAACCATTGCTCCTTGACCTACGCTTAAAGTCCGGGGGCAACACGCGCATCATCGGCCGGGGATTTGACGGGGCTTTCGACTTGGCCTTGGATGTAAAAGGGGATTTGCAAAGGCCCATGGTTAGCGGCCGCGCGGACCTTGTGCGCGGTCGATTTGACTTGGCAGGGCGATCTTTTGATCTGACCACAGGGCGTGTCACGTTTATCAATCCGTTAGAGTCAAGTAGAATTGAGTTTGTCGCGGAGCGTGAAACAAGCGAGATTCTGGTTGCCGCGAAAATTCAAGGCACGCTGGGCAAGCCATTGTTCAAACTTGAAAGCACACCTACCTTGCCGCAGGATGAGATTCTATCGCGTATCTTCTTTGGCCGAAATGTCGCGGCCCTGAGCCTAACCGAAACAGCCCAATTGGCATTTGGTTTGACTTCCCTAACAACAGGAACCCAACTCGATCCCACAGCAAGAATTGCACAGGCGCTGGCCCTAGAACGTCTTTCGCTGGGTACAGAAGGCGGCGTCTTTTCGGGCTTAACTGCCGGGGTAAAGCTTGCGGCAAATGTGTATGTGGAGGTGGTGACAGGGGGAAAAGATGGAACTGTCACCATGCTAGAGTGGCGTCCGCGTCGACGTGTTCAGGTTCAAGTCAAAACAAGTCAGGATCGACAGTCATCGGTCTCGGTTCGGGTTAAATCCAAGGACTAGCAGCGGCAAAATTGGGCGTGTTTTCTGCAACGCTTGATCTCGTGACGTGACTGTCGCGGTGAGTTTGTGCCGCCGCAGAGCGAACGATTTATTCTATACTAGTTTACTGCAAGTTCGACCCGGCTTTTCTGATGAAGTGATGCATAAACATCGCGCTGAAACACAGATCTACCAAGCGACAATTACCTTATTGGCAGCTGCCAGTGCTCGCCGACGATACGCTTGAGGAATAGGTAGCTGGCCGTTTTGATTGGTAACTGCGCAAAGTGGTGCGGAAGGCAATCGGGTTTTCTAAGCTATTTGGTTTTGGCCGAGGCTGCGTGAAAACTCAAACAACACCCTTGATGCTAACAAGTTTATCCAAGAGCTTTGGGCCTTAGGAGCCCCCGACATACAAAGTTATACGAGCCTCAAAGAAATACCCCAAGAAATTGCGGTTGCTGGCCGGAATATCGAGAGCCATTGGACCGATTTTGGAATAAGAACGACTTTGGCAGCCATAAACGTAATGGAGGAGGAGCGGGAGATTTGTCGCGAACTTGGAATTGAAGGTCGTTTGCCTTACGCTTCCCCGAAATTGAATTAGGCCCAATGAACCTTTTCACGCAGATCAGAAATGACCAAGATGAGCAGATTTTGGTTTCGATTTGAGCGACTTAGCGAGCCAACAGCGCTAAATTTTGGTTGAATTCCTGCTGATTCAGCAATTCTCTTTGGCTTTTGTTCAGCGCCCACCCTCACCGTGAACTTCTGCTTTCGTCCCATCCGCGCCCAAAACAGGCCTTCGCCTTTTCGCCAAACATTGCCAATTTTAGCTTGGAAAAATCGGTCGTAGCTGCGTTGAAATAGGATTGTAGTTTCCGCGCGCCGTCCAACAAAAGAAACTACCAAACAGCCTGCTGGCCTCATGGCTTGCCTTTGCAAGTTGCAACAAAACGCCGATTGCCATTGTTGGGCACATACGGAATGCGCGCGATATGGTGGACAGGCAGAGTTATCCACAGATCCCTTCATGCCTACAATTGGCAAACCTTGGTAGCAAATTGGTAGCAAACCAAAAATAGGTATCTATTTCGACCTATTTCTAAGCTTGATCCCTGCTGTAACGGATTGATTTTTATGGAAAAACTGGTGCCGCAAACAGGATTCGAACCTGCGACCCCATCATTACGAATGCGGTCATAGTCAGTTATCGAGAAATTGCGCAGATTTGCATTTTATTGCTTTAGATCGAAATATCAATGTGTTATAGCGCTTCCTAGTTTGCGAGACGTTGCCAAAGATTGCGTAAAGCCTTGCTCAGAAACGGACTATAGACGGACTACACATTTTAGTCCGTTTTCAAGTGGGTATTCAAATGGCTAGAGCGGGCGCAGTTCGACTTTCAAAGCGAGTTATAGAGCAAGCAGTTTGTGAGGTCGGCAAAGACACAATTCTTAGAGATACCGAAAGGCGCGGCCTTCGTGTCCGAAAGCAGCCCCGTGGCGAGAGTTGGGTGTTTGAGTATCGATATCGGGCGTCGGGACGCGATAGGCTAATGACGCTTGGCAAGCTTGGGGAAATTACTGTCGACCAAGCGCGAGCCCTCGCAGATATTGAAGCGGCAAAAGTAGCATTCGGTGGCGATCCACAGGCAGAAAGGGTCGAGAAGCGCCTAGCTGATAGGGACAAGATTAGCATCGCAGAAGCTGTGAGCCTATACCTCACACATGGCCCCACCGATAAGCCCGATAAGCGCGCTTCGTCTTGGTCGAGTGACGCAACAGCCTTTAATCGGCATTTGAACCCGCTTTTAGGCAAGCGACGCCTCGCCAGTCTGACCACCGCCGATTTGTCTAAATGGCAGAATGATGTCGCTTCGGGCAAGACTGCTAAATCGGAGAAAATGGGCGTTCGTGGCTTAGCGCGGGTAACTGGAGGCAAGGGCGCAGCGCAGCGCGGCATGTTGGCTGTGAGCGCAATGCTGGCATGGTGCGTCAAGCGCAAGCTGTTAGCTGAGAATCCAGCACGAGATGTCGCTCGATACCAATTGGGTGGCCGTGAGCGCTTCCTAAGCGCTGAAGAGGGCGTGAAGCTTTGGGAGGCAATAGAGAGCCTTGAGGCGGAAAAGGGCATAACCCACGAGCAAGCCGCAGTTTTCCGCCTATTGGCACTTACTGGGGCACGGCGAGGGGAAATTGTTGGCCTTCGGTGGCCCGAGGTAGATTTAAAACGCGGCCTGCTCTTGTTGCCGCCGCTCCGGCATAAGTCAGGGCAATCGGCTAGACCCAAAGCTATTCCATTGCCGCAGGCTGCGCGAGATATTCTTCAAGGGCTTTCTCGTAAGTCTGAATGGGTTTTCCCCAAAGGGGACAATTCTGGTCCAATTGAGCCGCCAAAAGTCGCTTGGGCCAAAGTGACAACGCGTGCCGGATTGCAAGGCCTTCGAATGCACGATTTGCGTCATACTTTCGCTTCTTGGGCGGTGGGAGCTGGCGTTGCACTTCCAATCATCGGAAAACTATTAGGCCATGCCAGCCCATTAACCACCCAACGCTATGCGCATTTGCGGGCGGATGCCGGTGCCGAGGTTTTGGAGGCTATTTCGAGCACCTATCGAGTGCCGACCGCAATTCCACAAATCGCAAATGACGCTCCCTCCGAGAAGTGTGAAAGGGACACAGTTCGTGGAGAATGAACAAAACCCCAAAAGCAAACGCTCAAAGTCTGATTATGTGCGAGCCAAGTCACACGAAGGCCAAACAAACACGGAAGCGGCGAATTCAAAAGGTGTGGGCCTCGAGGTCAAGTCGTCACGAATGACACCCGATGATGGCAGCTCTGCAATTATGAGCGATATCGACGCCGATACTAAAAATGAAGAGGCGCTAAAATGGCTTTGCCGAACCATCTCCGGCATTGTGAAACCATACAAAAATCTAACGAATGACGGCTTGTCGATGCCAGTAAAAGCTGAAGTCGATTCTGCTTTTGAACAGTTCTTGAGTGATAATCCCGCACTCAAGGTAGAGGCCACTTTTCGAAAAACGTTGCAATCGGTCCGCGAGTACGCGCAGACAACCGAACAGCGCACTTACGTAAATGGCAAAGAGATTATTGAGGAACGCAAAAGAGTTCCAATAACTGAAACCTCACTAATGACGCCATTTGAAACTGATGACGATTCAACTTTTTACCAAATGTATATCTTGCGAGCCAGTATTCAGCTAAAACAAGCAAACATCAATCGATTGCTGGGCTATTGCGATGACGCTTATTCGAAATGGCTGAAAAGGCAAAAGAGCTTGAGGGGACCAAAAGCGGGTGGGGCTGCGACAGCAAAGTGGGCACCAGCTATAGGTGATTTTTTTGAGCAATTTCCAAGCGCACGATATTTGAAGGCAATAGATGTAGCTGTAGCGGTTTTTGAGAAGAGTGGAAGTAAGACTGGCGATCCAAGGGACGTTTCCAAGGTCGTTAAGAACCACCCATTGTTTAAAGGCCCAACTGACACTGGCGGAAACGCTTAGCGTTTCCCTTTCGATTTGTGGCCCTTTTTTTTAGCTGTGTTTCTGCGCGTTGAAACTCCTTGATTGTCAGGGACTAGCGCGAGGAAGCAAAAAAGATGACCGACTTACTTACCCCGGCCGCAGTTAGTAGGGAAACTAACGTCTCGCTCGCAACTCTTAGCACTTGGCGTTGTCGAGGTGGTGGCCCTCGCTTCGTGAAGCTCGGCAAGCGCGTCGCCTATCGTCGTGCTGACCTTGAAGCATGGATCAACTCGAACTCGCATTCGCACACAGTTTAGCCACCCAAAAAAATGCCCGCGTTGGCTTTCGAAGCGTAGCGGGCAATAGGAATTCAACTATGAAAAACTTATCAGATTTGCCCCCTGAGGGCAATCAACCCGTACAACCAAAACCCACCGCAATTCGGCTGAGACGCTACAATGTCGAGACAAAAGCTCATGGCACATTCGCACTAGATCAGGGTGAAAACGGCCGGAAACTCGCACTAGTCGGACGCTTGGCGGAGACGCTTGCTGCCCTAGTTCAAGCGGGCTCAAACGGCCTAACCGAAAGGGGCGCAGATTGGGCATGGCATCTTCCTGAATACATTGCAAAGCTCAGAAATAAGGGCGTTTCAATCTCAACAACGATGGAGCCCCATCACGGTGGCTTCCACGCTCGATATCGGTTGGAAACCCCAACTATCGTCATGAGCTATCAACCTGCGCAATACGGACGCTAGTTGTGCCGTCGGTCGACAAGAAAGGGCGCTCAAAAGCGTTAGGGCGAGCGCATGTCCGCGTCTTTGCTGACATGGCAAATAGCCCTGCCTGGAGAGACTTGACGCCTGCAGAAAGGACTGTGTGGCTTCAAGTTGCCTTGCGATGCAATGGTACGAATAACGGGCGACTAGCGGCAGGTGTTCGAGACTTGGCTGAAGAGTGCAACATCAACAAGGACACCGCGTGTAAAGCCCTCGATAGCCTAGTCAGTCATGGCTTCCTAGAAATAGTTCAAGAGTCGTCATTTTCGTTCAAAGCCGGGAAAGCTTCAGAATTTCGGGTGACCACTCTCTTATGCAATGTAACCAACAAACCACCGTCAAACGCTTGGCGGCAATGGTCCCCTGAATAACTAGCCTATGGCGTATAAGTATATGTGTCCCCTGATATCGGACCGTCGAACACCCAAAAATGGGCAATCTGTCCGAAATGAGGGGACCGTAGCGCCATTTGCAAAGGGCATCTGTCCGAAATGAGGGGACCGTTTTGGCCTAATATCGGACCGTGATTTTCTTTTAATCTGGTTCTTGGAGAGCAAAATGACGTACGAACTTCGTGAATGGCGGGTGCGTCTAACTCTCGACACCAAAGAGTTGGCAACCCTTCTCGGTGTGCCGCATTACAAAATTATCACTTGGGAGTTTTGTCGCGCAGCTGACCAAAGCCCTGAAGGTGAGGCGTTACTCGAGCTTATTCAGGGTAATTCCGGATGGCTTCCCAATGCCGTCGAACTATCGAAAATGATGAAACGACAAGCTAACAGAGCCGCCAGACTTGCAAGAAAGACAAAGCAACGAGACCCTGCACTGGATGACGATCAATTAGCGGCTTTTTACCCCGTCTACGAACACTTTGAGCCATTCGGGTTCGAAGTGAGCGAGCTGGATTTTAGCGTGCATGATTTCCCTTTTGACAACTCTTCGCTGGCTGTTGACGAAATGCATTGCTTCCATTGTGGGGCAGCACTGCCACTTAGGCGACTAAAAAAGCCGCGCAATTCCACCAGAAAGTCTCGCCGCTAATTGCTGTTCGCGCAAATTTGCGCGTGTCACAAGCTGAAGTTTTTTGGCACGCCCTTTGTCGCAGGGGTGTCGGCAAACTGGTCTTAATTTTGTATCCGGTGGGATTTGTGTATATTCCGGCCTCAGATTTCACAATTTTAGGAGCCTTGCTAATGCGATCGGTTTTTCGAATTTCATTGGCCTTGGGATTGATCGGTAGCACCTTTTCCTATGGGCTGGAGGCCAAAGGGCAGGTAGCTTCGGCCCCTACCGACCCACGAAGCGTTAGTCGTTCGTCGGAAGTTGAAGCTTTAGACGCGTACAAGGCTGGCGACTATGGCAAAGCTTTACCAGTTTTCAGATTGCTTGCTCAGCAAGGTGACCCATTTTTCCAGCTAATTCTTGGGCGCATGTACAGTCTGGGACAAGGCGTTAAGCAAGACCATGCACTTGCCGCGAGCTGGTTCCAAAAGGCTGCAGATCAGGGCGAACCCTTAGCACAACTTTATCTTGGCAGAATGCACGGCTTAGGCCAAGGCGTAAAGCAAGACTATGCCATTGCCGCAAACTGGTTCCAAAAGGCAGCAGAACAGGGAAATGCAGAAGCCCAAAGACTTATAGGCCTACAATACGCCATTGGCACAGGAGTTCCCCAAGACTACGCGCTGGCCGCGAACTGGTATCGGAAGGCGGCCGATCAAGGGGACATGTTTGCGCAAGCAGCCCTCGGAAGCCTTTATTTCAACGGACAGGGCTTGCAGAAAGACTTGTCGATGGCTGCAAGTTGGTATGAGAAAGCTGCCAACCAAGGCAATGTGTTTGCGCAATCAAGCCTCGGAGACATTTATCTTAATGGTTTAGGTTTGCCCAAGAACTATGTAGTAGCTGCAAGTTGGTACCGAAAAGCCGCTGAACAGGGTAACGCGATAGCTCAATCAAACCTAGGCATCATCTATAGCGAAGGGTTAGGCGTACCGCAGGACTATACGGCAGCTATCAGTTGGTACCGAAAGGCCGCTGAACAAGGTAATACAACCGCGCTGTTCAATTTGGGTATTATGTTTGCTAACGGCCGGGGTGTACCACAAGACTATGAGGCTGCAATTAGTTGGTTTCAGAAGGCTGTCGATTATGGCGATGTCGGTGCGCTCTTTAATTTAGGGTCGATGTACGAAAGGGGACAAGGCGTGCCGCAAGACTACGTGGAAGCCCATAAGTGGTTTAATCTCAGTGCGTCAAAAGGCGATGCTCTTGGGGCCGAAATGAGAGAGCAAGTTGCAAGCAAAATGACATCTGCCCAAATCGCGGAAGCGCAAAAACTGGCTCGCGAATGGAAGAAAAAAGAAGATTAGCTGACGCTCAACGGAAATCTTTTCTTTGCGCTGTTGTTTCAGTTAACGTAGTGCTTCTGCCAACTACGTCGTGAGAAATGCGGCCAGCTAGTGACCATTTCTTTGATCCATGGCGTTGATTTTTCAAATTCACCTATGTTGACTAAGTGCCTCCCTCCGGGGGCATTGCGTCCGCTGCTGCCTGCCTGCGAGCGATACCTCTATCCCGCTCTGCGATTCCCCGCGCTTTATTCGCTGGAATTTTTGCGGTGACGCTAGCAAGTCGCTTATCTGCGGTTAGAGTAACTTCAACAATGTAGTTCACAAGCTCGAAGAGCGCTATTACTGTTTCATGGTCATCTTGTAGGTTTAGCTCGCCCGGATGGACCGCTTCATTGCCACAAACACGAACACTATCGAGCGCCTCTTTTACTTCTCTCGTTATACGCCGTTTTTCGACGAGCTCAGCTATTCCGCCATCTATTGTTCCATTCGTCGCACCAATTAGTGGTAAAAGTTTTTGAACGGCAAGCCTTAATAGGGCTGCTGCACCGCGCGGTGAAGCAAATAGAATAGAAGCAGCTTCAAGATAGTCTGGCAGAATAATGTCAGGCAAATCTGGCGACGGAGAGGGTGCGTCATCCGCTTTCGGAAAGATTATACGCCCACTCAAAAAGAGTGTTTCACCACTGCAATTACTACATTGTGCCGAATGAAGCGGTCCAAAGGCCGAACTATTGAAAGCTCTATAATGATTTGCACCTGCTAAAACGTTATTCACTAACCCAAAAGTATGCTGCGCGACGACTCTGCAATGAGGGCACATAAAGTTTTGGCGGGGCTTATGGATGACCCCGAAGGGGTCTCCTGAATGTGCTTCTTCGAGGGCTTTAGCAGGGGTAGTCATAATGAGCTTCATTGCTTATTGGTTCCATTGCTGGGGAGACCGAAACTTAAAATAGTGGGGAGCGCCACCTAAAGAAGCCTTGGTTCCCCGTCTTCTTTCGAGGGCGATGAATCTTCGGGTGCTGAAGCTGCGCCTCTTGCGAGCTCGTCCAAATTCCCACTAGTGAATGGTCGAGCTTCTGCCTTTGTGGCTGCGCTCAGAATTCTGGGGGTTAGACTGGCTGAAGCCGGACTTGCGGCAACGAACTCGGAATTAAATAACGGTTGACGCTTGGCTCCGACGAAATCAGCGAACACGCCGATAATTGATTTTGCCTCGATTGAGAGTGCCGTTAGGTCTGCACGCGACCTCGCGTGCGCTCTATGCTCTAATTCTCGCGCCACTTGGAAAAGGTGAGCAGCATTCTGCTCCTTCGCAAAAAATTCTGCAATTGTATTGGCACCCAAGCCTGCGAACAATTTTTCCAGCGCGTCGCGTGTTTGCCGAGCAAGGACAGCACCGTTATTGACGCCCTTTGAGATTACAGTGAGGACGGTATCAATACTTTTTTGGACAGCATGGTCGCCTGTGTCGCCATATGCTACGCCTGAATAAATCAAATCGTAACGAGTTTTCGGGAATTCGAATGACATCTTCTCAAGCGCCGCATCGAGCGCCACACAAGCAAGTGCGGCAGAGAGATATGCGCATCTAAGTGCCTGTTCCCGATGAAGAGGGCGGGTAGCGGCGCGATCGGCGAAGAACCGAAAAGATGAAAGCGCCGCGTTAAAAGCTGGAAACGGAGAAAGGCATACGGTTGCGGTTTTGGCAGCAGCAATCTGCTTAAGCCAGTCACCATCATGTTTGTGACCGCTGAAAGACTGAATACTCGCAGTGAACTCTTCAAGACTTAAACGGTCCTCCAATGGATCGTTCGTGCCCGCCCAATGTCGCAAAAAAGCCGCCGTAACAAGCGATACCTTTTGCTGTGTCGCAAACCTAGCGACTTTACTTGCAGTATCGGTGGTCACGACGACCGCCCGATCACAATTTGTTGCTAGTTGCATTCCTCGAGCCCACAATATCCGTTCAAACGCCTTTGGCGACTTCTTGTCCTTAACGTCAACTACAGTGCGTGTTCGGAAACCAAGGCCTTGTCGACCGTATAGCCATACGTCAGCATCGGTTACTTCGTCGTCTTCGAATAGAATCGAGACACTGCGAAGCGCGAAAAAACCTTGTCGGGAAAAGTATGCCCGCGCCAGCTCTTCAAGTCCTGCACCCTTTGCCAACGCGCTCATCCTCCGCTCCTCATGCGGTCCAAAGTATTATGTATGAATACCTTGTCTGCAAGCTCATTCCTAACCCGTACCTCGGTTCGGCTTTCATGAGGGCCCTTGAAGGCGCGCGCGGGCGAGCCGTCCATAAGTACCGCTTCTTGCGCGGCCGCCCCGCCACGGACGATAGTTAATGCTAATTCACCGACATCCTTTTTCAGGAGTTTCATGGTAAAACGGCCTGGCCTTCGCTCTATTGTCTCCACAACTTGCCGCGCTTCAAGTTCCCGATAATCCTCGCCGATTGCCCGAACTCCTCCGGCACGAGCCGCAAGCTCCTCTCCACGAACAAGGGCACTTAATAGAGCTTCCGGCATTGTTATCTGGCCCCGAATGGCATTGCTGCGAGTCTGTCCATACGTCAGTGAAGCAACTAAGGCCTTCGCATCGTCGATTGGGTCTTCCTCAAATGGCCGTCCGTACTTCTGGAAGTCGTTCGGTGACGTGATGTAACCAACTGACTCCGTACTATTACTTACCTCCATTCGGTCAAATAGACCCACGCTAACTAAGCGCTTATATAATTCGGGACCCAGTACGCGAACTACCTCAGCTTCGTACATTGCGCCGCGAAGCGATAGAATCTCTTGCACCTCTGTAAGTCGGCTGCCTTCATCTGGCCTAAGCTGTTCCATGACTCTGTATGCCTTTTCGGCGTACTTACCATCTCGAAAAGTATGGGAGTTGAATAGAATGCTATTATCGCGTGGTCCTTCCTCATCGATCAAGGCAGTCATTTTGGAGAGGTTAACAAGTGACGTAGTGTCGCCCTTTGAGAGTTTATAAGTATCGGAGATGAACTCTTCGGCGTCGCCTCGCTTCATTGGTTTGGCAGAGACGAGCTCCGAAAGGTCAATAATTGCTTGTTCGTCTTTGGTAGGCTGCTGTACCTCGAAAACTTCGACCGTGGCCTCCAACACCGCTTGTGTGGTGGCCCCCAGTACCGCTATCGAACCGTCGGAAACTAGTTCTATACGGCCAGTGCCCTCAAGAACTTTAAGCCCGTCGCGCCGCGCAGATTTATCTATGCCATTAAGAAGGCAAGCAGTATCGACTGTTTCTTGGGAGACTAAAAAGGAGCCGGCTTCATCTGATTGTCGACGTAAAAGATTGTATAGGCGACCAACTTTGCCTGAGTATGAGATGTTCTCAAGTCGTGCAGCTCCGGCACCAGTGAAGCCGTCCAGACTTTTCGATTGGGCGAGGAGCCAAGCCCCTTTGGTCTTGTTGTCCATCTTTAATGAGCCTTTCCCTATTCAAATAGACGTTAACAGGATTGGTTTGACGTACTTAAATTTTGTCAGGGTACTACCAGTACGGACTATAGACGGACTACAAAATCTGCTTCAAACCCATTCAACTAGAAAACAACACGTAAGTATCTATTTATTATAGTAAAAACTGGTGCCGCAAACAGGATTCGAACCTGCGACCCCATCATTACGAATGATGTGCTCTACCGACTGAGCTATTGCGGCACGTTTTCGATGGGGGCG
>Ga0164294_10001083_pt1 | contig 25623 bp, 17 predicted proteins | sample GEODES005metaG_FD_111479 | JGI IMG/M metagenome (GOLD analysis project Ga0164294, IMG submission 111479) | Oligotrophic lake water microbial communities from Sparkling Lake, Wisconsin, USA - GEODES005 metaG | ecosystem: Environmental > Aquatic > Freshwater > Lake | place: USA: Sparkling Lake...
GGTTGCAAGACCGTTTTTATCAAAAACAGCGATCTGATCGATGTTCAGAGTATTGCTTGGCAGTGCGACCAGCACGGTGATCCCGTCCTGACCAGTGGTATTACTCATAGCCGACTCATCCATAGCCTGCATCGCAAATGCGCTGCCGCTTGTCAGAATCGCTGCTACTAACCCCAGTTTTGCAAAATTTTTCACGTGATTCACTCCCTCAATCCATACTTATTTAGCAAGACAACAAATACAGTTCCTTTATCCCGGCTGTTGCCCAATCATCTAACACGCAGCCGGGGCTAAACCCATATCTGCAACCGGAAATCTATCCGAATATGTAACTCATCCACAATCTTTATTTATGCTTTCTGTAATTTATCCGACCAGCGGCACATTTTTAATCGCAAACTATCCTTTTTATTCACAGAAAAACAACACAAGATTTCTGCTCAATAAAAATGCCGGAAGTGTGCTCTCTTCCGGCATTTTTTAACTACATATGCCGATCAAAGGCTCAACAGAGGCCCTAACCAACAATATCGACTTTACTGCTCATTAATATAACAAAATACTCAGCCACAAGACACTTAGCTCAATGACCCGAGATATAGACCTTCGTGCCACCCATATTCATGCCGGTGATCTCAATATCACCCAACGTACTGCTTGATGAGCCCAGCGTCACACCCTGTATCATGATGTCATAGCTATTACTGCTTGACGTCACCACCAGCCCAGAGTTTTGTACACCAATCAAGGTATTGATGGTCATCGAAGTTGAGGCATGATCGGTAACCAGAATATTACTAATTCCAATCACACCGCCATTACCCGTCGTGTTATCCGATAGGCTGATCCCGGAAATCTTGAGACCATTCGCCAGCGTACCCCCCATCTTGATCAGGCCACCCTGCAGGGTATTCCCCAATTGGATATTCATCGTCGCTCCGCCCAGATTCAGTGCAATACTGCTCAGGATCTTGCTGGCGGTACCCGTGATACCACGCGTCGACGTATTGTTAGCAGAATTAGCGATACCCGAACGGGCAGAACCCGCAACCGAAATATCGCCCGTATTGATGACGAGGTCAGATGGCAGACCCACATTGATGTTCAGAACTGGCGAAGCACCAGTGGTTGCACCAGCAGTATTGCTACCACCAGACGCATCAATCACAACATTAATCGAGCCACCAGATGCACTACCGATACTCAGACCGGTACCTGTGTTGTTGATTTGACCCAGTACAATCGCACCACCTTCAGCAGCGCCTGTAAAACCGTCTTTATCATGCAGAATTAATTGATTGATCTGAATACCACCAGTCGTACCACTCAGCGTGGGCGGGGTAATTTTAAGGGTAATCCCATCCTGACCGGTGATTCCACTCAGGTCAGCATCCGTCATGGATTCCAAAGCGAAAGCACTACCACTGCCTGTGATTGCAGCAACAAGCGCCAGTTGCGTCATCATTTTCATTCTTGTTTTCCTCATGTCATATGAGCATGCATCGCTTTTATTCCATACCTCGATGCAGTACAACACCTATCCAGCTTCGCCGAACAAAGCAAGAGTCACAACACTTTTCTAGAAGCTACAAATTCTTTAAACACATAAAACACAATCAAACAAACCATGATCGCCAGTTTACTGACGATCATGGCCTCTATCACATGACCATATTACGCAACGATCTTAGTGACCGGAGATTGCGATTTTGGTGGTGCCGAGGTTCAGGCCGTTGATTTCAACGTCACCCAGAGTACCAGTAGACGAACCCAGCGTTACGTTTTGCAGGAATACGTCGTAGTTGGAGCTGCCCAGAGTCACAACCAGACCCGAGCTTTGTACACCAATCAGAGCATTCAGAGTCATCGAAGTCGAAGCATGGTCAGTTACAACGATGTTGCTCACGCCGATCGAACCGCCGTTACCGCTGGTGTTGTCGGTCAGGTTAACACCAGAGATGGTCAGACCATTAGCCAGAGTACCGCCCAGCTTGATCAGGCCGCCTTGCAGGGTGTTACCCAGTTGGATGTTCAGAGAAGCGCCACCCAGATTCAGCGCCAGGCTGCTCAGGATCTTGCTAGCAGTACCAGTAATACCGCGAGTCGAAGTGTTGTTTGCGGAATTGGCAATACCGGAACGGGCAGAACCAGCAACCGAAATGTCACCAGTGTTGATGACGAGGTCAGATGGCAGGCCGACATTGATGTTCAGAACTGGCGAAGCACCAGTGGTCGCACCAGCGGTATTGCTACCACCGGACGCATCGATCACAACGTTGATCGCGCCACCCGAAGCACTACCGATGCTCATGCCGGTACCAGTACCGTTTACTTGACCCAGAACGATCGCACCACCTTCAGCTGCGCCGGTGAAACCGTCTTTATCGTGCAGAACCAGTTGGCTGATCTGGATACCGCCAACGCCGCCAACCAGTGCTGGTGGGGTGATTTTCAGGGTGATACCGTCCTGACCGGTGGTTGCACCCAGATCAGCATCAGTCATGGTTTCCATCGCGAATACGCTACCGCTGGTAGCGATTGCAGTAACGAGCGCCAGTTGTGTAAATAATTTCATTGCTTGTTCTCCCAAAGCATGATCGAAAAATTGACTTACGTCCACTATTTAGCAGGAGACTCTACCATAGCTTTTCGACTATTGGATCGCGTCCTTGCATAGCATGTCTTGCAGGGATCAAAGTACAATGAACGTATTACTGTCGCAAGTGTTTTTTACGTTTTTTGTAATCTGTCCGACAAACGGCTTATTACGACCGGCAAACGTATCTAGCAAAATAAATTTTGCTATTCAACATCTTAGATTAATATGATTATGAAAAGTCTCACCAATACCGCAACAAAACTCCTTAATTCCAACAAAATTGTAGGACAATTTACCATAAGCAATAACCCTAATACTTACGTCATGTTGAGATATTGCTTACAAGTATGTGATCCAAAAGCCATCGCCAACTCTTTTGCTGCATGCGTTACCTATTTTTCCGGATTTCCACAGGTCGCTCAAAACGCATATGGCGGACCATTCCAAGCTGCAGAAACTCCGCCCCATACCCCACAAACCAACGATCAACCACAGGAAATTATTGCCATTTATCCACGCTGGCTACTGATCAGAAGGACAAATAACAGCCAGACCGCACTCAACCTCTACCGCCGTGACAGTACTGGACAGTTGGTTGAAGCACCTCTTCAGCACTCCGATGCAACTTTTAGCACTGTCCTGCAGTCCATGCATGATGCCGATCACCCTGAGGCTGATCTTGCGTCCCCCTCTGATCCCGCCTTCCGAGGGGGATTGCTCGGGTTTATCGGCTATGATTTAGGTGCCGCTCAGCACATTCACACCCAGCGCACACCCAACCTCATGGATGAACAACTGGATGCCGCTATCGGGGATTACGATATTTTCTTTAAACGCGAAAAGGATGGATGGACGCTCTACGGTCCGGATGATCCGGTACTTTATCCTTTATATAGCCACATTCGCTCCATCATTGAACAACCTGCACAGAAAACATGGACGCCTGTCCCTACTTCATCCTTTGCCTTGCAGACGCCCTTTCGTCCTCGCTGGTCCCAACATGAATATGCGGAGGCATTCAGACGTATACAGGATTATCTGCATGCCGGAGACTGTTATCAGGTTAATCTGACCCAGCCCTTCCATGCGCGGTGTCAGGGTGATCTCTTATCTTGTCTCAGTGATCTGGCGGATCTGACACGCGCACCTTATCTGGCTTATATGCATGTGCTGGGTCATGAATTATTGAGTTGCTCGCCTGAGCTCTTTGTCGCATTTACCGGACCTCATCAGGATGCGCATGGCATGGCGACCAATACCGTGATCACACGTCCTATCAAAGGCACCTATCCACGCGGCAGCACACCAGAAGAAGACGCATCGACCCGGCTACAACTGCAGCAGTCCGAAAAAGACCAGAGTGAAAATTTGATGATCGTCGATCTGCTGCGCAACGATCTGGGACGCCATGCCACTGTCGGCTCTGTGCAAGTGCCCAAGCTGTTTGAAATCGAAAGCTTCGCACAGGTCCATCATCTGGTCAGTGAGATTCGGGCAGATCTCGTACCCGGCGTCTCACCACTGGCCGTGCTGCTCGACGCCCTCCCCGGCGGCTCCATCACAGGAGCCCCCAAAAAACGCGCCATGGAAATTATCAATGAGCTGGAATATGGTCCGCGCGGCGCTTACTGTGGCTCGTTCGGCTATCTCAATGCCGATGGTTCAGGGCAGTTCAATATCTTGATCCGTACCCTGCAAAAATACCGCGACGATCTGGTGATCTGGGCTGGCGGCGGGATCACCGTTGCCTCCGAGGTCAATGCCGAATACGCAGAATGTCTGCACAAAATAGGAGCTATTCTGGCTTATTTTAATCGCCTGCATCACGCTGTTTGACATACGCCCCTTTATCCCTAAATAACAGCAGACCTCATGTCGCGCAAAACGACATGCTGCTTAATAAACTTACATGAGGTTGCCGCAGATAAAAGGAGGCGCTGCAAACATTTGACATAGATCAACATGATCGTAAAACATGAGCTGAACCGGCTGCAAAAGCATGGGATTTACATAAAATCCGTTTGACTTCTCCAAGGGAAAGATCGAAACTAATAATAATTCTCATTTAGACTTAGGTTATCTGTTGCTGTGCGTCTATCAGACCTGCCTCGTAGTGCAAGCGCGATCATTCAGTCAGTCGATGACCTGACAGGCCAAGGGGCCGATTCGATCGCTCATCGCCTGAAAGAACTTGGTTTCGTTCCCGGAGAGAGTGTACGGCTAATCGCTGTGGCGCCATTTGGTGGCGACCCAATTCTGGTCCAAATCGGCTTTACCCGATTTGCACTCAGACGCAGTGAAGCTGCCCGGGTACACGTCACCGAAGTCGCGTGAGATCACTTGCTTAAGTCGCCAAGAGGCCAGACCTGCTCATGAATACCGCTACCCTTCGCATCCATGCTCCCGACTCGGCTCGCCGCATCGAGCATATCGCGCTGGTCGGCAATCCCAACTGCGGCAAGACCTCTCTATTTAACCAGCTCACTGGCGCCCGCCAGAAAGTCGCCAACTATGCCGGTGTTACGGTCGAGCGTAAAGAAGGCATGCTGACCCTGCCATCCGGCCGTCATGTGCGCCTGCTGGATCTGCCCGGCGCCTATAGTCTGGATGCCACCAGCCCCGATGAGGCCGTGACGCGGGCCGTCTGCCTGGGCGAGCTGCCGGGCGAATCCATACCTGACCTCTTGGTCTGTGTGGTCGATGCGACCAATCTTCGTCTGCACCTGCGCTTTGCGCTTGAGATTCGTCGGCTGGGCCGCCCCATGCTGCTCGCACTGAACATGATGGATGATGCCAGACGTCGCGGTATCACGATTGATGTGACAGGCTTAAGCCAGCACTTAGGGATTCCGGTGGTCGAGACTGTCGCCATCAAACGCCATGGTGCTGCCGCCCTCCTGAATCAGATCGAGAGCTTCGAGCTCCCGGCCGTCGCAGCATCCGGCGCACAGGATCACAGCCCGCTCGACCCGCAACTGCTACATCAGGAAGTCCGAGCAATACTGGCGGCGACCGTGGTCATGCCACGCGCTACCGATGCGCGCGACGACGCGATTGATCGCTTCCTGTTGCATCCGGTATTCGGTATCCTGACGCTGACTGTGCTGATGTTCTTTATCTTTCAGGCCGTGTTCACGTGGGCTCAGCCCTTTATGAATGGCATCGGCTATCTGGTGGGCGCACTCGGCGACTGGGTGACGTCGTTCCTGCCCGACGGCATGCTGCACAGCCTGCTCAAGGACGGTGTATTTGCAGGTCTGGGCACCGTGCTGACTTTCCTACCGCAAATTCTGATTCTGTTCTTCTTTATTCTGGTGCTGGAAGAATCCGGCTACCTGCCGCGTGCGGCCTTCCTGCTGGATCGGCTGATGTTTGGTGCGGGACTCACGGGACGCGCCTTTATTCCCCTGCTGTCCAGCTTCGCCTGTGCCATCCCCGGCATCATGGCGACGCGCAGTATCACCGATCCACGCGACCGGCTCACCACCATTATGGTGGCACCACTCATGACCTGCTCGGCACGTCTGCCGGTATATGCGCTTTTGATCGGTGCCTTCATCCCCGCGCGGACGGTATGGGGATTGTTTAATCTGCAAGGGCTAGTGCTGTTCAGCCTGTATTTTTTCGGCATCATCAGCGCGCTTCTGGTTGCGCTCGTGGTCAAGTATCTGCGCCGCGACAAGAGCGAGCACGCCTTGCTCATGGAGCTACCCAGCTACCGTATGCCCAGCTGGCGCAGTGTCTGCATCGGCCTGTATGAACGCGCCGGGATTTTCCTTAAGCGCGTCGGGGGCATCATTCTCGCCCTGATCGTGATTCTGTGGTTTCTGGCTTATTTTCCGCAGCCGCCTGCAGACGCGACCGGCGCACCGATCAGCTACAGCTTTGCAGGTCAGCTTGGGCATTTGATTTCGCCGGTTTTTGCGCCGATCGGCTTTACGTGGGAAATCTGTATCGCCCTGATCCCGGGCTTGGCAGCGCGTGAGGTAGTGGTCGCCGCACTCGGTACCGTCTATGCGCTCTCGGGCAACGAAGACGCTGTTGGTCATCAGCTAGGCAGCCTGATCTCGGCCCAGTGGTCGCTGCCGACCGCGCTCTCGCTGATTGCGTGGTTTGTTTTTGCGCCGCAGTGTCTCGCCACCATGGCAACCGTACGCCGCGAGACCGGCTCATGGCGCTATGTCGGCATCATGGCGCTATATCTGTTTACCTTGGCGTATGTGGCATCTTTGATCACTTACCATGTGGCCTTGCTTTTATCTTAAAGCACATGAGGCAAAAATCCGGAGGCCTGTAGCATGACGACACATCCTGTATCTGCAACCAGCGAGCTGGTCCAAGCGCTTATCTTAGGCGGCTTTCTGCTCTGGAGTGTGGTGTTTGTGCTGCGCAAGTATGCATCGGTATGGATGTATCGGCAGCAGGCTGCACTGGCGAGCTATGCGCAGAGCCATGGCTTCAGCCGCCTATCGCGCTGGCTACAGCCGGCACAGATTGCGGCAACGGGCTGCGGCAGCGGCTGCAACACCTGTGGCAGTTGCGCCATGAATCCTGCAGCAGCAGAGACTAAACCTGTCCAATGGAAGACACCGTCATCCAGTGCAGGATGCCATTGATGCAACATTTTTTGCGCGATTACAAGGTCATATCAAACGGATAAGTAACCATGCCTATGACTGCGGCCCGTAAGCCTCGCCTGCCCACGCCGGTAGTTCTGCCACAAGAAGCGCCTTATCTGAAGGATTTCCGTGATACATTGGTCGCGCAGGCAGTCAGTCCTCATACGCGCAATGCCTACTTAAGCGACCTCAAAAAAGCCCTGCAGTTCGACGATACCCCACTGCCCATATGGTCCGCCGAGCAGATCAATCATTATCTGCTGCACCTGACGCAGGCCGGACAAAGCCCGCGCTCCATCGCGCGCAATCTCTCTGCGCTCAAGCAGTTCTTTAAACTGCAACTGCAGAAACACGTGCGCGATGACAATCCTACCGCGAACCAGAAATCCCCAGCGCTCGGTCGGCCACTGCCCAAAGACCTTTCCGAAGCCGATGTAGAGAGCCTGCTTGCAGCGCCTGATGTCGAGAGTGCCATCGGCCTGCGCGACAAAGCCATGCTTGAAGTCCTCTATGCCTGTGGCTTGCGTGTCTCCGAGCTGCTCGGTCTGACCCTTGCTCATCTCAACCTGCGCGCCGGCATCCTCAGGGTCAAGGGTAAAGGCAGCAAAGAGCGCCTCGTGCCCTTGGGCGAGGTCGCCATCGACTGGCTGGGTCGTTATCTACAGCAGGCACGTCCAGAGCTTGCACAGGGCCTCACCAGCGATGCGCTGTTTATCACCATACAAGGCGGCTTTATGACACGGCAAAATTTCTGGTACGTGATCAAGCATTACGCCCGTGTTGCCGACATACAGGCGGCGCTCTCTCCGCATACCCTGCGCCATGCCTTTGCTACGCATCTGCTCAACCACGGCGCCGACCTGCGCGTGGTGCAGATGCTGCTTGGACATAGCGACCTCTCGACCACCCAGATCTACACCCATGTCGCCAATGTGCGTCTGCAAGAGCTGCACGCCACCCATCATCCGCGTGGCTGACCACACTACGATCCATACGGTTTATCTGAGGATTCAACCGACGATCCTGATCCTTGTACCCGATACCGACTATACATCTAAACTACAGAGTCAGAATCAGGGACTTTGCTACCATAGCTGGTCGATGAACAACCCTGCTTATGGCTCCCCCACCGCCTGCATTGCGATAAGGATATGATGATGAAACTCTCCCGGCCTCAGCTCTGGCCCTTGACCACAGCCCTGCTCCTCGCCATCAGCGGATGCGGCAACGCCACGCCACCCGCCAGCGACAAAGCCACCGCTCCGGCATCTGTGACCAGTGCAACTGCCGTATCCGCAAGCACAGGTGACGCCCCCGAATCCGTACGTCAGGCCATCACCAAGCACCTCAAAGACGCCGAACTCACCGACCACCACCTGCTCGCCATCTCGGCAACCGAGATGCCTAACCTGTACTGGGTCACCTTTGAAGATGTGCCCGGCGTCTATATGAGTGGTGATGGTCAATACCTGCTGCAAGGCGATCTGGTCAAACTCGGCAAAGGCAAAGTGACCAATCTCAGCGACGCGCTGAATGCCAAAGAAGCCAAGCGCCTCATCACCGGCATTCCAGACAAAGACATGATTATCTTCTCCCCCGAAGGCAAGCCTAAAGCCGTGGTCTATGCCTTCACCGATGTGGACTGTGGCTACTGCCGCAAGCTGCACAGCGAGATTCACGACATCAATGCCCGTGGCATCGAAGTACGCTACATCGCTTGGCCGCGCTCCCCGCAAGACGTCGCCATCAACAAAGCCGTCTGGTGCAGCGAAGACCGCAAGGCCGCTCTCACCACCGCCAAGCAAGGCCTCCCGGTACAGGCACCTGACTGTAAAGATCCAGTCATGGAAGATCGCAAGATCGGCATGCAGATTGGCGTGAATGGCACCCCGGCCCTCTACGATGCCGACGGCAAATATCTGGGTGGCTACCTGCCTGCAGCACAGCTTGCCAAATTGCTAAACGTCAGCTAATTCACTGATCACGCGCGACCAAGCAATCCATCCGGCACGACATCAACACTTGCACAAACGCATCATTTCGATGCGTTCGCGTTTTAAAAACCATCCTGCCAAAAACCCGACTTTTGCTAGAGAAAGGCCGCGTTTTTGGCTATCATGCATGCTCGCAAAAATTGTAAGAGGCTTAATCCCGTGAAACCTGTCAGACTGGCCATTCTGGGCCTTGGAACCGTTGGCGGCGGCGCTATCCGCTTACTTCAGGACAACGCAGCGGAAATCGCGCGCCGGACAGGTCATGAGATTCAAATTACCCACGTCGGCAGTCGCCGTCCGCGCCCGGACCTTGCGCTTGATGGCATCAAGCTCTCTGCCGACCTGCTCGACATCGCCAAACAAGACGATGTCGACATCGTGGTCGAAGTCATCGGCGGCACCAGCCTTGCTCATGACATCGTCATGACCGCCATTCAGCATGGCAAGCACGTCGTGACCGCCAACAAAGCCCTGCTCGCCGAGTACGGCAATGAGATTTTTGATGCTGCCGAAAAAGCGGGCGTCAAAGTGCTGTTTGAAGCCGCCGTCGCAGGCGGGATTCCGATCATCAAGGTCCTGCGTGAAGGCTTGGCCGCCAACCGCATCGATTGGCTGGCAGGCATCATCAACGGTACCGGCAACTTCATCCTGACCGAAATGCGTGAAAAGGGCCGTGCCTTTGCCGATGTACTCGCCGAAGCACAAGCACTGGGCTATGCCGAAGCCGATCCGACTTTTGACGTCGAAGGCATCGACGCGGCGCACAAGCTGACCCTGCTGGCCTCACTGGCTTTCGGTATCCCACTGCAGTTTGACAAAGTCTATACCGAAGGCATCACCCGCCTGACCGCAGAAGACGTCACCTATGCCGAGGAACTCGGCTACCGCATCAAACACCTCGGCATCGCCAAGCGCACCGAGCAAGGCATTGAGCTACGCGTGCATCCGACCCTGATCCCTGAATCACGCCTGATCGCCAATGTCAACGGTGTCAAGAATGCCGTACTGGTCCAGTCCAATGCTGTCGGCGCAACGCTCTACTACGGCTCGGGTGCCGGAGCCGGTCCGACCGCATCCGCCATCGTCGCTGACGTGGTCGATCTGGTCCGCGAGTTTGGTCAGGACGCAAGCCGCGTACCGCATCTGGCCTTCCAGCCGCATGCGCTGGCTGACACCCCGATCCTGCCTGCCGACCAGATGCACACCGCCTATTATCTGCATCTGACTGCACAGGACCATCCGGGCGTGCTCGCCGAAGTCTCGGGTATCCTGAGCCGTGCCGGCATCAATATCGACGCCATCGTACAGAAGACCGCCGCGACCAAAGGCGGCCCTGTCCCCGTCATCATGCTGACCCAGCCCGTGCTCGAAGCGACCATGAATACCGCCATCCGCGAGATTGAGGCACTTGATGCCATCGAAGGATCGGTGGTGCGCATTCGTCTGGAATCGCTGGATTCATAAATCGATCATCCAGATCGTAAAAGAAGCCCGGACCCGATCCGGGCTTCTTTTTTTCGCGGTACTACAAGTACAAACACATCGCAAAACCTGACGGGGCAATGACTTCCACAATCTCGTCAATGAGCATAACGGAAAAAGCACGACCGTCCCTAGTGCCTCGCAGACGCATATTATGGTACGATGTTGCTGACAGCCGAATACGCCATGAGCGACATTGCCCTCATGCTGCGCGATGCGCTGTCAGGACATCGCAGGAGAGACTGGCTAACACAAGACCCAGCGCCGAAGGAGCAACCACCCCGGAAACTCTCAGGCAAAAGGACTGTGGTGTCCTGAATCACAATCTGGAGAGAGGTGTCGTAGAATCTCTATGAACACCCACCGAAGGAGGAAGGTCGCACGCCGACCGAAGCTCTCAGGTACCGTGACAGATGGGGTGATCATGACCGCATATAGCGGTCGCCCACCCGCATACAAAGGTCTACGGTATGACGCATGTACTCATCATTGGCGCCGGCATCACGGGCGTCACTTCTGCTTACGCACTCTCCCAACTCGGCTATCAAGTCACTGTACTGGATCGCCACCTCTATCCCGCGATGGAGACCTCCTTCGCCAATGGCGGCCAACTCTCCGCCAGCAACGCCGAAGTCTGGAACAGCGAAGCTACGATCCTAAAGGGCATCAAATGGATGTTCAAACCGGATGCGCCGCTCTTGATGAACCCTGCGCCGTCGATCCACAAATACTCGTGGATCTTTGAATTTATCAATAATATTAAGAACTACCGCACCAACACCATCGACACCACCCGCCTTGCCATTGACGCGCGTAAGCATCTGTTTGCCATGGCCGAAAAAGAACAGATCGACTTTGATCTCGAACGTCGCGGTATTCTGCATTTCTACCATGATGCCGCGTCGTTTGCTGCTGCAGGCCGCACCAACGACCTCTTGGTCGAAGGCGGACTTGAGCGCTACGCGGTCACACCTGATGAAATCAAACAGATCGAGCCGACACTGACCGGCGACTATTATGGTGGCTACTTCACGCCGTCTGATGCGACAGGTGATATCCACAAGTTTACCCGTGGCCTCGCTCGTGCCTGCGAGAAATACGGCGTGCGCTTTATCCATGGCGTCGATGTCGAGAGCATCAATACCACCGCCCAAGGCGTCAGCCTGCGCTATCGTCCGGTTGAGACCATGGGCCCGGATACCCCCGGATCACATGACAGTCAAGAGATCCAAGGCGATCTGTTGGTCGTCTGCGCAGGTGTCGGTAGCTACCATATCGGCAATCTCTTAGGCGACCGCGTCAACGTCTATCCGGTCAAAGGCTATTCGATCACTGTCATGCTGGATGATGCCGACAGTATTGCCAATGCCCCTTGGGTCAGCCTCTTGGATGAAAGCGCCAAGATCGTGACCAGTCGTCTCGGCGAAGGGCGCTTCCGTGTCGCGGGTACCGCCGAATTCAACGGCTATAATCGCGACATCCGCGCTGATCGTATCGAACCGCTGATTGCCTGGACCCGCCGCAATTTCGACGTGAATACTTCACGTGTCGTGCCGTGGGCTGGCCTGCGCCCCATGATGCCCGACATGATGCCGCGTCTGGGTCAGGGACGTAGTCCACGCGTCTTCTACAACACCGGTCACGGTCATCTGGGTTGGACCCTGTCTGCGGCAACAGCCGCGATCACCAGCCAGACGATTGCCGAAGCCTATCCGGCCTGACGTGATCCGTGTTTTGTGTCGAAGTTTTCTTCTCTGCGTATGCAATGACTGGACCTCACTGCATACCACCTATCCATAAAACACAACACTTCATCGGAATCATACGTATATCATTTGTTGTATTCTATAGACGCCAGATTTGCTCAAGCTGGACTGACTAGAACAATTGATGACCATCCGTATAGAATACTTTTTTTGTTAAATCATTGCGCTATGAATCATCATTTCAAATGACTCTGGCATCTAACATACAAGACTCATGCTTCAAAACCGGCGATCAAACTCGAAAACGCTTACAAAACAAACAAAACGATAATATATTTCCTCCCACCTAGCGTCTCTATTATAAAAAATAAATAGACGCCATCCAGACAAAGATAATAAAATCGGTCCCCGATATCGGTTAATGATTTTCTTAAATAAATCTAGATATACACGACCTTTCTCAATTTCAGGGGTATCCCATGTCGGGTTTAGCACGAGAGCGACTGCTGTTTGAAGCTTGTTTTAGTGAGAAGCAGCGTATCGAAGAACGCGACAAACCTATAGTCTTCAGTACATTGCCTAATGGGGTGTACAATCTGGATCTGGTCGAGTCAACCTGGTTGATCTGGCAGGCAGCACGCCGCGATCTGCAAGTGGAGATCAAGCAGCTTGAAGTAGAAATTGCCAGTTTATGGGAAATCATATCTACACTGCGCACAACTTCACAAAATGGCACCTCAGAATTTCATTAAATCGTCGTTAAATCTTTAAGAAAAGTTCATTTATATTTTGATCTGACCGTACAGATCAGCCGATATCCGCCGGATAATTCCTTGCACCTCAATGATAAAATCGCGAATTGATTCACACAAATATACCCGCCAGATTACTACAGAAATAATCACCACCATTTATGTGATGAAGTTCACATTAAAACCCATTTAATAAACATACTATCCATATCCCGTTCGAATAACTCACTCACGGATTGCCACAAACCATCATCAATAAACGAAAGATGTAACCAACTGCAACTCGCCCACTTTCCGCAAAGGAATCATAAAGGTCTGCTGTTTCTCATTCGGGGTGTTTTCATTGGTGATGATCGTTGCTGTGCAGGTCGTGATGACCTTATCCGACTCACCGCCATAGTAGTTGGCATAGATCAGATAGGTGCCGTGCTCGGCATTCGGTGTGGCAAAAATCTCTGGACCATAACCGTCGGTTGCATCCATATCGATCGACCCGCCGCTCGGGATAGTACGCTGTCCATACCAGGCATGCTCACGGCGCGGCGTGATGACATGCAGATCGACATCGGTATGATTGGTGTCCCACGACAGCACCACGCGCAGCTTGACCGGGACTTTGCCTGCGTTGGCCTCGTAGAATTGTTGACGGCTTTTATCGCCACCCGGTGCACGAATCTCAAGGCTATTACTGCCCGCACCAAAGGCATAGGGCCGCTGATAATGACCGCCCTCATCGACCGACAACGGCATACCGACACCATTGGCGATCATGATGGCAACCGAGCCTTCTTTATCTTTACGCGTTGCTTTGGGATGGCTTTTGATCTCACCTTCAATCAATGCAGTCGCGGCGTGGTTACCTGAATTCTGGTGCGTTGCAGGATAATTGACCGTTTGAGTAAAGTTGGACTCATCCGACGCGCTATAGCGCCAGCCGCCGACTGGACGTATAGGCTGTACCTCTGCTGACGTTGCACCTAGGCTGCCAATCAGCAGTAACCAGAGTGCGCTACGTCGAGTCAGGTCTAATCGTCTCTTGTTTTGTGTCTTATTGCGCATGATGTATTTTCCTCTGTGTAGCACCGACCTGTGCCATCAGCTCAAGCTGTGCATTCAACTGTCGCGCTTGCCGCTCTATCCACTCCTCATCCTGCCCTTCTGGATGATAGCGCATCGCCAGATGCAGGTATTCATGCCAGAGCGTGATGCGATCCTCGCTGCTACGCCAATCCCGCACATACAGATTGAGGCTCTGCTGATCTGCATAGGGATTGCCGTAATCAAGCGTGCACACCCGCACGGACTTGGGGGCTTCAAATCCTGTCACGCCGGTCATCAGACGCTGCACACGGGGGATCTGCCTATCCAGATAACGCTGTGCCGCGACCAGTGGCTGACACTGCTGACGCTGATCGGTCAGAAGCCAGCTCGCCGCAGGGTAGGCCTGCCTGAGGATCGACAGATACCCTTGTCCCTGTGCCCCCTGCGTCACAGCGCTCTGCCAGCTTAGGCGCTGCTCGCCGGTCTGATTTGGCTCCAGATGATAGCGAATCGGACTGCCCGAGAGCACCAGCCCTTCCGTGAATGCCACTGCGGCACGTGCAGACGGACCTGCTGGATTGGGCGAGACACGCTGATAGCGGCTGTCATCATCGATCTGCCAGCAGCCCTGATGAAACTCAGCATTCTGCTGCAGATAGCTGCGTGCCGCGACGCTCAAAGCCCGAGCCGCTTGCACTTGCCTACCATCGCCCTCACGATCCACCACCCGCGCCAGATATTCCGGCAATGACAAACGCCCATAAAGCTGCACTCGCCCGCCGCTCTGTGTGGTATATAGTTCGCCATCACTATGTAGCGTCAACCGCTGCTGATTGGCAAAAATCACCCGATAAGCACCCCGCAAATGACCTATCGCCACCCGCTCACCGCTGCCTACCTGAATCGCGGCTATCGGGTAGCGGGTAAAATAATGCACCAACACACAACGATCATCGAGGCTCCCTTCTGTCGGTGGGGGTAAAGCATTGACCAGTCTTGGTGCCATCTGCGCCACGACCTGATGACTGCCACCCAACCCGCCCAACCAGAAGGCCGTACCATCAGCCAGCCAGCCAGCCGCGCCACCCATCGACGCACCCGCAACCGCAGGGTGTGTCCAAGTAAAGGTCTTAAAGCGATACGCTCCGCCCAGCACTCCCAGTACATCGCTCCAATTCGGTTGTAACATCCGACCTAACAACGCCTGACGGGCCTGAGTCACAACCGGCAGCGGCACACGATTCAGCGCATTGAGGATACTCGTAACTGGCAGACGGGTATCGGGCTTGATCCGCTCAAGCGTCTGCAACCACGCCACATCAGGTGCCGTATGCTGCCAGTACTGCTGCCATGCACGTGGCTGTATGCCCAGCCTTGCGGGCTGAAAATACGCCCCGCACGAGCGCACAAGTGCCGTATCGCGATCAATCGCCTCATCATGCGTGCAACAATACTCATCTCCGACTGCCGCGTGTCGCCCAGCGTGGCATTGATAAGGCTTATCCTGCACATGCTGATCGATGCTGTAGCTATACACCCACAGCTTCCACAGACTACCCAGCGGCACCTGTCTGGGCATCGTGACAGGACTTCCCACCAGCCAATGCGGCTGATCCGGCTGCTGCTGGCTCAGAAGCCATGTCGCATGCATATCCGATCGATCAGCCGCACCAGCCGCGACGTTAACCATGAACATCAAGACACCAATGCCGTATCGCCACCAACGCAAACGCCGCACGCTTACTCCACCACCAATGTCGTACGCGGTGATTGCTCAACCACCTGCGCATCCGGCCGGTACATGTTGTAGGCATGTGCTGCAGGCAGCACATAGCGACCGCGCTGGCTAAAGCGCATGAGGTGCTCAAGCATAGCGGGTTCACTCACTTCACCCACCGGCACGACATAGCGACCACTCAGGTCCTGATAGTTGGCCTTAGGCAGACTATCCATATCTTTGACTTTAACGCCCCATGTGCCGGACTCAACCGTCGCACCCGCAGGCAGCGGTGCCTCGACCACCATGTAGTGCAAAGGTTGCTGTGTGGTCAGCGTATAGCGATCAAGGTAGAGCGCATCGGTATGCAGGGTATCGTCTTTACCCACCTTCTCGGCGTCGAAGGAACCATCCGACTGCGGCTTGAGCAGATACAGCTCATGTACCAGTGTCGCAGGCAGCGTGATCTTGTTGCTCTTGATCGCGCTGTCATAGCTGATCACGGCGCTACTGGTGCTGGGGAGCAGCGGCGGCAGCGGGGCGACTGGTGTATTGGCTGCCGGATGTGCAGGCGGATTAGGCCAGACATACAGCGTCATGCCAGTCCGGGTCGCACGCGATGTCCACGGTGCAGGCAGTGCTGCTGTTGTCGTACCTGCAACCGCAGATAAGCCTTGATCCAGCCAAGTCAGCATCACGGCACGGTCGATCGTCGCGTACTCACTGCTGGCAGCAGCCAGAAGATCCCCTGCACTCTCACCAGTTGCACCTGCACCTTGACTTAAGAGCAGTGCGCGAGACAGCAGACTTGGATTTGCCTGTAAGCGCTGTATGGCCGCAGACTCATTGCCCTGCCAATCTGCCGCAGCAGACTGATTGGTGGCTTTCAACAGATGCGCGGTCAGGACGAAGGCCATGTCCTCGGTCTGGCTGCTGGCATCGGTCAGGATCAGACTGTCGCGACTGCCATAGCGTGCAGCAGCAACCTTGTTGGCCGCTAGCTCATCGCGGGCCAATCCCTGCGCCATGGAGCCGACTGGCAGACCAATCTGGCGCATCCAGTCCAGCATCAGTGCACGCTGGAAGTGCGGGTATTTCGCACCGTCTTCGCTATACAGATCAAGTAAACGCTGCCAGTGATCATCCGGGAGCGTCAATCCGAGCGCCTGTGCGGTACGCCAGTCGGCATAGTAAGCATAGGTGGTGAGGAAAGCGTCCGCCGGCATCAGACTGCCCCACCAGCCAAACTTCGCCTCATCCCCCGCCATACTGGCGAGCCTCAGACGCTGGGTATACAACTGACGGGCTAGATCGGCGCGGCGAGGATCATCGGCAGGCAGCGCCTGATAGGCCAATGCCAGCGGAATCAGGCGACTCGCGGTCTGTTCGACACAGCCAAACGGCTGATCGATGAGATTATCCATCACGCGGTAGAAACCCGCCCGTGGACTTTCGAGGAAGCGTAAATTGACATTACGGGCATCCACAGGCAGACCGAGGGTGAGCTGACCATTGCTGGGTGTAATCAGACGGTCATAGTGAGTCAGGCCCTCACTGCTCTGGGTAGTGAGATTCACCGCCAGACGATCACGGACTTGGCCTTGTTGGGTGAGCCCAATGGTCAGCTCGCCCGCATCCGCGCCAGTGCGAGCCACATCGACAAAGTTAATCCCGGGCTGCACGGTCACATTCTGGGTGCGATTGAGCGCACCCGACAGCGTCAGTACGGCGTTTTGCGGATTGCTGGTCTCGTTAAAGATCGCAAGGTTGCTTGTGGCCTGATCAGTCGGACGCAGCCAGCGCGGGCTGGTCCATTTTAAATACAGGTCTTTGTGGCTGTTGATGTAGTTTTTGCTCTGTCCCACGATGCCATCTGCCGTCATGGCGCGCGCGGTGATGCGCCAACGCGACAGCGCATCCGGCATGGTGAAGCTCACCACGGCACGACCGGTAGCATCTGTGGTGACCTGTGGTGCCCAATAAGCCGTATCGACATTATCGCGCCGAGGCCGCTCCAGCACCTTGATCGCCCGCTCATGCGCTGTATGCGCGCTCGTATCCTGACCCAGTAGATTGGTCGAGAGGTCATAGCCGATGAATGAGGCACTGTACTGCGTGCGTACGTTATTGCGCCGTGGATGGTAGAAGAACTCATGAATGTCCGGCGCGATCTCAGGCTGGAGCACATAGATCATCTCATCGACCACCCCGAGGCTGACGCTGGCTGGCACCGGCTGACCGGCCACCATGGTCTGTACGGTCAGATGCACCTGCTCGCCCGGTGCATATTGCGCCTTGTCCGGCGTCACGCGCACATCAACCGCAGGACTGGCCACCACGATCCCGGCATTTTCAAACACAAATTGATTCTGCTTCACATAAGCGACCGACAGCGTGATATTGGGTGCAAAGTGATCGCTCACCGGCACACGCACGCGCCACTGGGTCGGTGACAGCCGCTCAGTCGTAAGCCAAGCAGCAGGAGACGCCATCAGGCTCACGCCTTCGATCTGATCGCGCTCCAGCGTCACCAGTGCCTGATCGACCGGCTCAGAGAAGGTCACGAGGCCCGACGCAGTATCTCCGACCTGATAGTGATCTTTATCCCAGACGATCTCGATATGTCCGGTCGGGACCTTGAGTTCAGGACCGCTGACCCAGTGACTGGTCGCACCCAGCACGCTGCCGTCGCTATCGAGCAAACTGATCACGTAGGAGCCGGATTTGCTCGGCGTGAAGCTGAGGCGATTGCCATTCAGATCATGGCTCTCCTCAGCGCCATCTTCGAGGCGCACGGCTTTCCAGCGGACGGGTTTGCTGGCATTGGCTGTTGTGGTTTGTGCTTGCGCGACCATACGCGCAGTCAAGGTGATCGGCTGATTCACCGCGCTAAAGCGCTGCGGCGTATCCAGCACCCATGTGCTGCTGGCGCGCTCGATCAAGAGCTCCTGCGTATGGCGCACACGATAAGCTGCACCATCGGTCGCCAGCACCGACACCACATAGCGGCTCGGTTCTTTGACTGCTGGGAGCTTGACAGCGACATTGCCGCTGCTATCGCTGGTGTACTGCTGGCTGGTGAGTTTGACCGGGAACAGTCCACCATAGCCCAGATCACCCTCGACCATGCTCAAGGACTGGGCTTTTAAATCCAGATCGATCTGCGCGTTTTTGACCGGCTTGCCGTCTGGATAACGCAGTTGAATGGTGGCCGGGATCTCCTGTTTGGTCTTCAACTGCTTGCTATCGACATCAAGGTTGATCTCAAAGTGCGGTTTCTGAAAATCCGCCACACGAAAGGCCGCACTATAGACCTCACCGCGATAGGTGAGCTGAATTTCATACCCGCCCGACACACTGCCCTCGGGCAGACGAATCGCACTCTGCCCGCCCGTCTGACCGTCAAACGTCATATTACTTTGCGCCACCGGCAGACCATTGGGGTCCATAACCTGAATCTGGATCGGACCACTGGTCAGCCCTTTGGAGTCGCGGGCATTGATGAACTCTCGGCCTACCACCTTGATCTGTACCGTATCTCCGGCGTGATAGAGCGGACGGTCCGTGGTGGCATAGAGCTTGGTATTGTAGATCTCGCTGTCGTAATAGTAATTCTCCGAGATCAGCACACCACCTTGGGAATCTTGCGCATAGACATAGGTTTTCTCAGGAGCCGAATGGGCCATTTGCAGCCAGCCAGTCGCACCTGTATGTCCCGAAGCAAGATCAGCCGTACCGTCATTCCAGTGCACATCGACATCGGCCACGGGGCTACCTGTGATGCGATCCACCGTCCAGACCAGCAGGCCATCTGAGGTGATCTTGCTCACCGCGACCGAACGACCGACAAAGACCAGCGTCACTGCCCGCTGCTCACCCACCATGGCCTCGACTAAGTACAGTCCCGGCGTGAGTTTGCCCAGTGGCACCTCGACATTGCCATTGCTCATGGGCGCAGGCGTGGTGACCGATGCACTACTTGCCGCCTCCGGTGTCGTGGAGATATTGCCCTCATCGGTGGTGATCATACCGCCGACATTGGCGCCTTCCAGCGTGGCCGACGGTGGCGTGATATCCTGACCAAACTGCACGGGATAACGGAAACGCGATACGAGGTTAAAGCCCGGTAGCGGCTGATAGGCTGAATCTGGTACCTGCGGATGCCCAGTCATCATATCGGGCCGCTGACGCAGATCGGGGGCGGTCGCCACCGAGGTACTGCGCGCATCCTCGGAGAACAAGGCCCGCCACAGAAGCCGAGTCGAACGTGCGATCTGATCCCAGATGGCGACGATGGCATTCCACAAGCCATGCTTGGCCGGAACGGCCTGCACATTGATGCGATGCAGATTGGTCTGGGCTTTCAGGAAATCAATCGGATGTGGCACCTGATACAGTGCAATCTCGACGCCGCCATGATCATGCACAGCCTGCACATCTTTGGCCTCAACGCGTACCTGCGCCACTTCATCCGGTCCATAGCTGCGATCCGACAGCACAAAGAAGCCAGCACCGTCACTGACCGGGTCCGGTAGATCCTCGGCATAGGCGCATGACAGCCCCGCCACCCACAATAGAAGCAGGGGCAGCAGCAGACGCCCGAGACCCGACAGGTTTAGGCGCTCAGAAAATTCAGGCGAAACAAACCCAGAAAATTGGGATTCTGTGCATGAGGCTGCCATCGCGTATCTTTCCAATTAAGTAGTTGATTCAGGCGATATGCCCGTAAACCATTGTCGGTCGGTGTCACCGTACCCGTGTGGTAAGCCAGATACTGGCCCATCCAGATCATCAGGTGCTGCGCCTGCCCCTGATCAAACAGCAACACATCGGCAGGCCGGGCATTGACCAGATCATGCCCGATCAAGTGACAGTTGTACTGCACCAGCTCAAAGGCCCCGATATAAGCACTGTGCTGGCCATCCGCCTGTCGCCAGAGTTGGCCCAAGTGCTGCTGCTGATCCGGCGTCAGTCCCGGCTCGGGCGGTAGACGCACACCCCACAGGCCATTGGCGCGCAGCCAGCCCGCATCATGGACGCGAAGCGACTCCATACAGGCAAAGCGCACCAGCCCGGCACAGTCATGCTGCAGCCAGCGCGGATTAGGACCGTGGTTGAGCTGCTGGGTCACGATCAAGGGGATCCATTGCCGCACCGCCTGCTGCTGGGTTTGGGTGAGTAGCAATGCCGACGACACCTGCGCAAGCGGTGATTGCCCGCTCCACGGTGTATCGAGCGTATCCACACCGGGCACCAGAGCACGACTGACCGGAACCATACTCAGGCCCAAACCCAGCCCCAGCATCCGCCTGCCCCATTGCCTGCGGGTCAGCAGGGCAGCATGCCGGACATCGGCGTCATTAACCCATCCCGTATCCATTTGTCCATGCCCCTTGTTAAGGCTGTGACCAAGTGACAGTCTGCCAGCGGACCGGATTATTCGTGGTGCTATTGCTTGTATTACTGGCGGTATTGCTCGCAGCATTTGCGGATGTAGCCGCACCTCCCCCAAGGCGCGGCAGACTCGCCGCAAAAGGCGGCTGCGCCCCGAGCGCCGACATACGTGCCGGCATGTGGTAATCAAATGCCGCCTTGAGCCTGCTCAGCTCTTCGGTCAGTGACTGATGCCCGACCTGCATGGTGAGCTCAGCCAGCTTGGCGGGATTGGCATACAGTACCGTCACCTGATCCGGATGGATGACACGCGATGCCTGCTCGGCCAGATTGGGATAAGTCTGATGCGACACTGCCATAGCACGCGCAACCAGACGACTATTGGGCGAGAAATAGATCACCTGATCATTAAAGGCCAGCAAGGGATTGGTCTGTTTCGACGGCAGGATTGCCTGTGTGCGCGTGATGGTGGTAAAGCCATCTTGCTGCCGCACTGTCAGCGCATTGGCGGCGGCGATCTGCGGTGCCAGTGTGGTTTTCATATCCGTGATCTGCTTGCGCACATCCGCCAGATCCTGTGCCATCCGTTCGGCATCGGCTTTAGCCTGATCCAGTTGATTTTTGCGATCACTGGCAGCCGTCGCGCGATCGGCGTCCGACATGCCGGGTTCATCCGGGGTTTTGCGCAGCGCTTTCTGGCGAGCGTCGTTGTCTTTCAGATTGGCTTGCAGCCCGCGTGCTTTGGCCTTCAGTTCCAGCAAGGGCTTCTCATAGTCGCGATTATGCGAGATGCCCCAGTCAAAGAGCTTCTGCAGCGTATCCGCAGGCAGCGCGCCTGCGTCTTTTTTGAGGGCCACAAACAAGGGCTCGGCAATCAACGGCTGATCCGCGCCCGCATCGCCGTCTTTCTGGGTATACCAGCACACTGCGCCCGTTGGTGACACGCCCTGCCAGGCGGCGGCATCGGTCGCTGCACCCACGGGAGCCTTGATCTGCTTGAGTGCCCCCTGCACTTGCGTCCAGTCCACCGAGGTGCTGGCACACAAGGCCGCGTAGCCCGGAAGCGACGTCCAGATGCGCTGATCTGCCGCGACCAGTGGGCCATTGGCGGCTGTCTGCCAATGCTGCCCATCATAGTCAAAGCGCAGTGCCTGCATATCCGGCAGAAAAGCCCCATAGCCTTGGGCAAAGAAACGATTGGACATCCAGATGCTCTGCACGGGAGCCTTGCTATCGGCGGGGCGTGCATCGGTCACAAGACCATCACGACCTGCGCTGTCCTTATTCAGGAGTGCCTTAAGCAAACTCTCGGCATGCTCATCCAGCGCACCCTGATCGCGGCTAATCATACTGGCATCCGACAGCAGCACCAGCCGATTGCCATGGGTGACCAGCACCATATTGCGCTTGCTGGAGAGATTGAGCTTCAGGATCGCCACCTGATCGCCGTCGATGTCCACATGGCCAACCTCGCTGATCTGGCGGTCCGCCGCAAACTTGAGCTGCGCCAGTTGCTGCACGGCATTGAGCAGATAATCCCGCTGCATGCTGAGCGCCCAGTAGCGCAAAGCATGCGTACCGTCGCGCCATAGATAAACGTCCGCTGGGGCATCGCCGATATGGGCAATCAGTTGATCCGACCAGTTCAGGTCATGCTCAAAGCTGATGCGGCGCATCGCCCCCTGCAGACTCATCCAGTCCGGGTCCTGCTGGTAGAAATACAGAAAATCCTCGGTCAGCACGCTCTTGAGCAGCGGCTCCTGCAAGAGATCGTGCGGCAGATGGGCAAGGTTCTGGCTATGCACCCAGACGTCCGGCACGCCAAGACTGATCTGGGCCTGATTGTCATAGCGCACAGGCGGATGCAGTCGGTGCCAGGCAAAGAATCCACCCGCGACGAGTATTGCACCTGCCGCATAGGGCAACCATTGACGCTTGAGACGCGCCCCGAAGCCCGGCTTGGCCGAGAGAACGATATTGGTATCTGCAGGTGTCGGCGTGGACACCGGCGCGGGTGATGGGGTCGTCATGGCACATGAGACTCCTGTGAGAGATTGATCAAATCATGCCCAGAAGACAGGCACTTGTGAAGGCGTTATAGATGATATTTGGCAGTTTTTATGGAGAAAGCGCGGTGAAGTTTGTGTGAAGTTTTAAGAGATGAAGCCATATCCGTGACCCATCGCACACACCCACCCCACCGATACACCCAACATCCGGATATCCCTGACTAAATATAGTCAATTCAAACCATTAAGTAAAATATGATTTGCGCCCGAGATGGCGGTGACATTCCATGCAAGATGACGCCTAAAATTTGCGCAATCGATCAATACTCTGACAATCCAGATTGTCATGATTGCTCTCGGCGCAGCTGATCGTTTGGAACACGCAACTGCCCCCAAATCGTCCACGCCAGTGAACGACGACTACAACAAGATTGCCGACATGGCTTTACCCTTGCGGCACGCAATGAATAACAAGGACTGCTGTATGAAAAAAACCATCATCCGCTGTGGGTTTGCTTTATCCGTGCTGACTAGCACGCTATTCACCACCAGCGCCAATGCGGCACTCTCCACCGCAACGGACCCCTTCTACACCTATAGCGGCAGCACCCCGTTATCCTCGATTCCTTTAGGTAGCGTCGTTGCCCAGCGCACGATCTCCTATCATCTGGCAGGACTTGCGACCCCAGTGACTGCATTGCAGCTCCTCTACCGCACCAATAACGCCCAGATGCAGCCCGTGGTCAATGTCACCACCATTCTGAAAAGCCCGGTGAGCAATGGCAAAGCCATCTCCTATCAGTCCTTCTACGACTCACTGAATCCCTATGATTCACCCTCGCGCGTGATCGCCGGTGATCAGGACATCACCAAGCTCATCAATCTCGGCAGCTTCATCGCCACCTCAGAATCTCTACCATTGGCAACACTGGTCTTGGCTGGGTATAACATCATCATTCCCGACACCGAAGGCGAGACCGCCGATTTTGCAGCCGGACCCGAATACGGCATGACGACCTTGGACTCGATCCGTGCGGCGACCCACACTGCCTCAACGGGTCTACAGCCCACCAGCCCCATCGCTCTGATCGGCTACTCGGGCGGTGCCATCGCCACCAACTGGGCATCACAACTCGCCCCCTCCTATGCCCCCGATGTCAATCAGCATCTGGTCGGTGCCGCTGAAGGCGGCGTACTGGTCGATCCCGCGCACAATCTCTACTACGTCAATGGCAGCACCGTCTGGGGCGGTATCGCACCGACCGCACTGGTGGGCCTTGCCCGTGCGTATAACTTTGACCTGACGCCTTATCTGAGTACCAAGGGTCTGGCCGTCTTCAATGACATCCAGAGTCAGTCCATCGTCTATATCCTGCCTAAGTACTCCGGCCTGCAGTGGGCTTCACTCCTGAAACCGCAATACGCCAATGACATCAACAGCATTCCGGCCTTTGTGAAATACGCCAATGTGGTCAATGCCGGACTTGCGCCCAATCCCACTGTGCCGATGTTCATCGGTCAGGGCACGCTGGGTCTGCCTGATGGTACGATCAGCACCCAGCCGGGTGATGGCGTGATGATGTCGAACGACCTGCGCACCCTGGTCAAGAAATTCTGCTCAGGCGGGGCATCGGTCCAATACACCGAGTATCCGCTTGAGCACCTGTCGGCCACTGTGCCGTGGGTGGCTCAGGCTGTGCCATGGCTGACAGCACGCTTCGCAGGGTTACCAGCGCCCAGCAACTGCGGACTGGTGCAGCTGCTACCGAGCAATTCGCTCGCTCCTGAAACGATTCATTGATCGATCATCTCGCCCTTGAATGACTCATTCATTCAAGCAAAGAAGCCCGCAGCCAGATGTGCGGGCTTCTTTGATTCATGCGTTGTGGATAATCAAAATATCTGCAAATAAACCAACGAAAAACACATCGAAAAACAAAAAAGCCCCGAAGCAATGCTCCGGGGCTTTTAGGGAATTTGGTGCGGATGAGAGGACTTGAACCTCCACGATGTTACTCGCCAGTACCTGAAACTGGTGCGTCTACCAATTCCGCCACATCCGCGTGGGACGGCATCATATAGACATGACCTGCCATCGTCAAGCAAAATCGTACGACACTCACATTTTTTTATTGCAACAAAAAAGCCCGACTGGACGAACCATCGGGCTTTTTGTAACGCGTTGAATCAACGCTGTATTTGGTGCGGATGAGAGGACTTGAACCTCCACGATGTTACTCGCCAGTACCTGAAACTGGTGCGTCTACCAATTCCGCCACATCCGCGTGGGACGGCATCATATAGGCCATA